>Ga0137463_1000096_pt1 | contig 36950 bp, 24 predicted proteins | sample EasRivERMGT800_2_FD_102333 | JGI IMG/M metagenome (GOLD analysis project Ga0137463, IMG submission 102333) | Soil microbial communities from meander-bound floodplain in the East River, Colorado, USA - East River MetaG ERMGT800_2 | ecosystem: Environmental > Terrestrial > Soil > Floodplain ...
AAAAGCAGGTGACCACTGACTCGACACAGACCAGTGCCGAGCTGGCCTGCCACGCTGCGCTTCCGGCCCTGGCCAATGCCGACCTGGCCCCGGCGGCCGTGCCGATCGTGGAATTGGCGGCGCAGCGGGCGGGCGCCCAGGCGCAGAATAACCCGGAACCGGCCGCCGGCATGCTGCTGGCGGTGGGGCGCTACCATCTCGAACGCCAGAGCGCCGACGCGGGGCGCAAAATGCTCTCGCAATTTCTCGAACTGCACCAGCGCAACAGTTCGCGTTACGGCGGCGACTACGGCACGTATCTGTACAGAAACCAGTTGGCCAACGTTGCGCTGGAGTTTGCCCGGGCGGGGCTGGCTGCCGACGCGCTCGACATGCTCGGCCGCTACGCCGATGTTCCCAAAACGCAATACAACGAAATCAACATCGGTCCGACGCTGTACCTGGTCTCCCGGTCCCTGCTGCGGTTGCCGGCGGACGAGCGCTACCAGCTCCTCAAGGCCTGGACGCTCCCTGCCGAAAACCGGCCGGCCCTGCGCCTGATCGCCGATTTCACCCCGGCCGATCGCACCCCGGCGGTGTTTGCGGCGCAGGCCTCGTGGAATCGCGCCGACCCCGGCGCTCAAGCGGACGCTGCTTCGGCGCCGGCCCGCGTACAGCCGGCAGAGCCCGGCGCCGCCGCGCCGGCTCAGCCCGCGGCGGCCGTGCCGGCCGACGATCATCTCATCAGCACGGTGGACCTCCTGATCGATGCGGCCCGCACCGCGAATCGACTCGACGAACTGGCCGGCGATTTGCAGGAGCCGGTGTCGAAAAAACTGGCCGAAGCGCAGAACGTGGCGTTGCTGGTTGACCTCGCGCGGGGCGAGACGGCCATTGCCGAGCCCGAGCTCAATCAGCGCCTGGCCGATTACCCCGCCCGCCTGGCCAACGCCAACGAGCGCCCGCCACTCCTGTGGTCCGACTATCTGCTGTCTCGGGCCGCGATCAAATCGAAAAAACTCCGCGAGCCGGGGGAACGGCTGGTCCGCCAGCTCACCACACACGCGCAGCGCGTCTACAATCACGTCTGGCTGGGGCGGCTGCATTACGACCTCGAGGCCAGCGTCTCCGTCCGCAATCCGTGCGACGTCGTGCCGGGCCAGGATCCCGGCCTCGCGCTGTGGCATCCCGGCAGCTATGGCGAAAATGTCGGCGTCCCCGCCTTCTGGATCGTTCATGAAGACCAGATCGCGCACATTGCCGGGCCGGGGACTGAGTTTTTGTTCTTCGATTATCCGGTGGTCGGCGACTTCGAGTTCTCGGTCGATGCGCTGTTCCGAGGCTGGGGAGAAGGAAACTTCAGCTACGCCGGCCTCGGAATTGAGCCCTTGCATGGCGGTGCGGCGACGCAGATCTGGCCGATCGGTCGGAGCGAAACGATCACTCGCCCCGATCCGGTGGAAATAGGAGACGCGTTCAACCGGTTGACGCTCCAGGTTCGCCCCGACCGCCTGCGGTGTCTCGTCAACGATCACCTCGTCTACGAAAACACTGATCCCAGTCCCACGGCGCCGTGGCTGGCGCTCTTTACCGAATACTCCCGGCAAACCCGGTTCACGAATCTGTCGCTGCGCGGCACTCCGCGGATTCCCCGCGAAGTCGCGCTGTCGCACGGCGACCGGCTGGAAGGTTGGATCTCGGCGACCGGCGAAACCCGCCCCCCCCGGCTGACGATCGGCCAGGCACGACCGAACAACGACGGGACTGGTGCCGTCATCACCCGCGATCCCGATCCCAACGCCTACTTCTGGAATTCGCAGGAGGGAGTGATCACCAGCCGAAAACTGGAGGTCGGCGGCGCCGTGACGGCGTACGACAGTCTCCTGTATTACTACCGTCCGCTCCGCAGCGGCGAGACGCTGCGCTATGAGTTCTTCTACGAACCGGGGCAGACCGTGGCCCATCCGGCCCTCGACCGGCTGGCGTTTCTGCTCGAGCCCGAAGGCGTACGCGTCCACTGGACTGTGAATCCCGGCAAGGGACAGAACACCTGGAACGGCCTCGACGACGACAACATCCTCAGCGAGCCGCAGTTCCGCAGCGGGCCCCCCAGGCTGCCCCTCAAGCCTGCCGACTGGAACAGGCTGCGGGTGTCGCTCGTCGAGAGCGTGGCGGTGCTCGAATTGAACGGCGTCGAGATTTACCGGCGGCCGATGGAAACGGAGAACAGCCGGCAGTTCGGCCTCTTTCACCGGGCCGGCGCCGGCACGGTGCGGGTGCGAAACGTCGTCCTCACCGGAAACTGGCCCGACAAACTGTCGGCCGACCAGTTGGCCCACCTGGCGGCCCGCAACCCTGAAAAGCCGACGATCACCACCCAGCGGACGCGTCACGCGATTGTCGAAGAACGCTTTATCGTGCAGAACTGGGACCACGTCCGCCGCGAAGCCCGGGCGCTCCCCCCCGCCGAACGTTACGCGTTCCTGCGCGACTGGGTCGTCGCCGGGCCGCTGCATCCCAACTTCCGGCTGGAAGGGGGGTTCACTTCTCCCAACGATCCGGAAGCGACTAGCGCAGAGCTCAAATCGCCACGCACCATGACTGGGGGCGAACTGGTGGCTCCCGTCCTCGACCTGCTCGTCGTGGCGCGCGAACTGAACAAGCTCGACGAGGTGGCCACGCAGACACTCGGGGCGAAAACCTCGACCGATTTCGACCAGCGCAGCAAGCTGGCGCTCCTGGCGCTGGTCGCGCTCACGCAGAAGAACGAAGACGCCGCCGCCGGATACATGCAGCAGATCCGCCCGCTGCTCGACAAAATGCCCCTCGACGCGCCCGAATACACGCGCTGGCCCGAGCTGACGCTCGCTTCGCAGGTGATGTACTCGGCCCGCTTGCGCCCGGCCGCCGTCGATCTGCTGGAAGCGATGGTCGCCCAGATCATCAAGCAGGGCATCAATTGGGAGTGGGATCATCGCCTGCGCCCGTTCCGCAATCAGGCGCGGTATCTCGGTCAGCCTGAGGCCGGGCAGGCCCCCATCGGCGTCGATCCGTCGTTCCGCCAGTGGTCGCGCGTGGCCCAGCAGCGGGCGCAGATGAACGGCCTGGGTTTTCCGCGGCCGCACTGGCGCGCCAAGCGCGGCGAAGTCGAGCACGTCTCGGGCTACGATAAAGACTACCTCTATTTCAACACGCCGCTCCGCGGAAACTTCGAAGTCAATGCGCGGCTCTCCACTTTCGGCTGGCGCGAGATGCAGATTTCGTACGCCGCCACGGCGATCGGCGTCCTCTACACGCACGAGGCGTATCAGATCATCCACCTGGGCACTTATGATCCCAACGGCGTGATCGCGCCGAAGCTCCCGGCACTGGGGGACTGGTACGACTATCGGCTCCTCATGCAGAACGGGAAGGCGACGTCGTTCATCAACGGCATTCAGATCCACGAGCAGCAACTCCCCGACAGCCCCGATCCGTGGCTCGCACTCCATTCGGTGGGCAATTTGAGCGGCGGCGCCCGGAACCTGCGGATCACCGGCCAGCCGGTCATTCCCGACAGCCTCAACCTCACCGAACTCCCCGATCTGACAGGCTGGCTGACCGACTATTACGGCGAGTCGAACACCGGCGACACTCCCGACTGGAAGAGGCAGGGAGAAGAAATCGTGGGGCGGAAGCGGATTGACTTCGTGGCCGGCAGCCATCGTCAGAGCCTGCTCAAGTACCATCGCCCGCTCCTCGAAGACGGGGAAATCGAATACGAATTCTATTACGAGCCGGGCACGACGCTGGCCCATCCGGCGCTCGACCGGCTGACGTTCCTGCTCGAACCGGCGGGAGTGCGCATCCACTGGCTGACCGACGCCCAGTTCGACCGGACCGGCCAGGCCCACGACAACGCCACCGACGAACCGGCGAATCGCCGGGGGCCGAAGACAATCCCACTCAAGGAGCGGGACTGGAATCGTCTCAAGGTGAGTCTCAAGGGAGACGTCGCATCGCTGACGCTGAACGGCGCCGCGATTTACGAGCGAAAGCTCGAACCGACGAACCAGCGCGGCTTCGGATTGTTCCACTACGCCGAAGAGACCGACGTCCGCATCCGCAACGTCACTTATCGCGGCAACTGGCCCAGATCACTCCCCCCCGTCGCCGACCAGGAACTCGCCGCCGCCCCGGAGAACCAGAAGTAAATCCTTCGCGTTTCCCCCGCAGCGGCGCGAGTCCAGGAGCCCGCGCGCCATGCCATCACGAATTGCCAAAGAACCAGAGTCGTGGAGCAGGTCGATGTACCTGCTCGTAACTGCTTTCAAATACACGAACGGAACGAGCAGGAACACTAATTGCCACCAATCGGCGCTAATGGATTAGCGAAGATCAGAGTCGATGAGTGTTCCCCCTTTCGTCCGTCCGTCCCTCATCCGTCCCGGCGCGCCGGGATTCCGTCCGTTTTCGTGTATTTCGCGTCTTTCGTGGTCCCCCTCCGTTCGTCTGTTATCTGTGTTCATCTGCGAAATCCGCGGTTCCGATTCGTGGTCTTCGTGCCTTTGAGTCTTCGTGGTCCCAAACCCATTCACTTTCCGGCCAGTTCCTCAAAGGCGTCAAAGGATCGTCGTCGTGGAGCAGGTCGATGTACCTGCTCGTAAATTGCTTCTAGAACAAGAACGGAACGAACAGGAACACTAATTGTCACTAATCGACGCTCATGGATTAGTCCCGGCGCGCCGGGATCTGTGGCTCACTCCTTTTTTGCTCCGTCCGTTTTCGTGTCTTTCGTGGTCCCCCTCCGTCCTTCTTTATCTGCATCCATCCGCGTCATCCGCGGTTCTACTTCGTCCTCTTCGTGACATTGAGTCTTAGTGGTCCCAAACCCATTGGCTTTCCGGCCATTTCCTCAAAGGCATCAAAGAATCACATCGTGCGCACACCCTCATTCCGCATTAAGCCTTCATCCTTCCGCCTTCATCCTTCCAGCGCGCGCCCATTCCGAACTCCGAATTTTGTTGATTCCGAACCCCGGCGCACCGGGACCTGACGACTCCGCACGTTGTACTCCGTACTGGCCACTCAGTACTCGGTACTTTCCCGGCCTGCCCAGACTTCCGCCTCCAAAGATCCGCGCCGGCCCATTCGTCTCAGCGCGGATCTTTGGAAAAACCCCAGCAATCGTCCAAAGATCCGCGCCGCCGCCAAAGATCCGCGCTGTGTGACTGCGCGCGCATGACATCGTCCACCTGTCTCGTTCTGCAACACCGCCATTCCGCCTTCATCCTTCCGCCTTCATCCTTCCTTTTATCTCTGCCTGCTCAGGGTGCTCAAACAGGGTGCTCAACCTCAAACAGAGAAAACGTGCGAATTTCCGGGAAATCTGACTGGGTGCTCAGGGTGCTCAACATGCTCAGCACTTTTTTTTCTTTCGCCTGCCCCGTCCGTTGTAACACGTCGATCAACCGTCCCATCTGCGCGCGGATCCTGCGCCCGCATCAGCGCCGCTGACTCACCCACAATGAATAATACTGATTACAATAGTTTAGTCAATATTAATAAGTTATAAAATACCAACAAGTCAACATGAGTCCATGAAACCGAACGGTGATCGGCAGTTGGAGTTCAGGCTTTCCCGGCGCGCCGGGACACAGTTGGAGCCGCGATCAAAGAATTGCATCCCCTGGGCACAATCCCGTCGCAGGCGGATCGCTTCGGTTCCAGCCATTTCCTCTAAGGCATCAAAAAATCCAGTCGTCCGCACCTCATCCTTCATCCTTCCGCCTTCATCCTTCCCCACTTCCCTCTCTCGCGCAGCGCGGTTTTCCGCCGGTTGCGTATAATGAACAAAAGTACATTATATTAAACCGCGGTTCAGGTCGGAAGTCAACTGAAAATCGGGTTTGGCCAAGTACTCACTGAGCGAAACGGGTGGCACGCCCAGAGTGCAGCGATGGGCGTGGAGGCGGGCGACCACGCCCTTCCCGGTGGTCAGGGCGTGCCACCCTCCCGATTAACTGACCAGCCGTGACTGAATAATCATCCGATTCTTGGAAGAGAGATTCGCTTTCGACGCCCAAGTTCAGCCCGGCGTGCGCCAGGGTTCCCAATTACTGCACCACCCTCCTCATCAAGATCGCCTGACGACCCGTTCATGGATTCCTTGCGGACAACATCTTCATAAGATTTTGACGTGTCACGCTACTGTCTGGTAAGATGTCCCCATGACGACATCGCAAGCATTTCACCGCGGGACGGCCCCCATCTTCGCCCTTCTCACAGCCGACCAGATGAAGCGGCTGGCCGAGTTGCAGGGCGATCCGGGATTGGCGGACCGTGTCGCAGAACTGGCCGTGAAAGCCAATGAGGGGGAGCTTTCAGAATCCGATCGGGAGGAGTACGAGGCGTACATTGAGGCCAACAACTTGCTGGCGGTGTTGCAAGCCGAGGCCCGATTCCGTCTCAACCAGAACGGGACCTAGGGAATGGACGCCGCAACGCGGGACGCCGTCCGGAAGAGGGCGGCAGACTGCTGCGAATATTGCCAGCGCCGGCAGGAAGTGTCGCCCCTGGTCCCGTTGCAGATTGAACATGTCGTTCCGCGCAAGCATCACGGCTCCGACGACCTCGACAACCTGGCACTCGCCTGCACGGAGTGCAATCTCCATAAAGGAAGCGATCTGACCGGCATTGATCCCGATACGGGTAAAGTCGTGCGGCTGTTCAATCCACGCCTCGACCGATGGGACGAGCATTTTGCGTGGGATGGTTTGCGTATCGCCGGGCGCTCGCCGATCGGACGGACAACGATTCGCCTGTTGCAGCTGAACGGACCCGCCCGGCTGCGAGTCCGCAGAGCGACTGGAATTGACTGAATCGCGCTCTCCGCGAAACGCGGAAAAGTGCCACCGAATATTCGATGCGGTGCCGATGTTTCAGGTTCATTAAGCAGGTCGCTGGCATGCGTTGTGCGTCAACTCGCTGCCCCGCGGCCACGGATAATGCGTGGCACCAGCCCGTTTTCGGTTGCCTCAGCTTCGCGACTCGTTAGTCCCCCGCCGCGAAACGATCAACCACCCACTTTCCGTTGCGTTTCACGAACACCACTGTTCCCTCGTTTTGCACTTTACCAAATCTCGCGTCGACCCGATCTGCGCTGACGTCTTGAATTCTCAATGGAAAATGCAACCACGCCTCTCCCCAAATCGCGACCACTTCTTTTGAATCACGATCTATCGGGACGTCAGCCCTTAAGCTACGCAGTCCTCTTTCTGTCGTCAGCGAAACGAGCCATTCTTCGTTCTGCTGTGCCATTGCACCGCACACTTGCTTCCAGACGGCCTTCACCTCGTCGCCGTTCGCAATTGTCGCACTGTCCGTATTCTCATTTCGCGTTTCGTGAGCATCCCCGGTACTCGCCGACCTTGACGCATCAGTAGGAGCCGATTGGCGACTACTTCCACATCCAAGTACGACAAGACTCGCAACCATCGCCTCAATAAATCGAACCAAGTGCGAACGCATTCTGGACACCTCGCGATAACGGCCGATTGCAGCAATCCGATTGTATCGCTTCACTTGGCTGATCATCCAAAGCTGAAGCATACGCACACTAAAGTGCGACGGTCGATGACTTCACAGCGCCGCGCAAGCCGGATCTGCCTCTGGGGCTGCTATTCTCCGGCTTTCGCGCGGAGATCCCAGACTCCGATATCTCCGCTCGTCGTCGCTGCGGCAACGAATGAGCCGTCGCCGGAGAACCCGGCAGGACCACACGCATCCTCGATCTTCCCTCGGTATTCGAGAGTATGAGCATTCCAAAGGTGCACCTGGCGGCTGTCTCCCACCGCCAGAAGGAAGGCGCCATCGGGGGAATACGTAATGTTTCGATGCCAGCCGGGTACCTCGCTTCGATTGTACCTTCGATTCTTGATGAGATCCCAAGTCTCAATCACCGTAACGGCCTGCGCTTCCCCATTGATAGCGGTGCACGTCGCGTATTGCTTCGCGTTTGGGGCGACAGCAACCACGGAACGCAGGCGACCGCTGTACATCACCCGTTTGCGCTTGAGAGAGTCCTGGGTCCAGATGTCGATGTCATCCCCATCGACCGAAAAGACTTCGTCCCCGGAGTTGGCCACAAGGACCGACCGGATATTCGAGCTTGTGGGGTTGTCCCGTGCGGATGTCGCCGCCAGTTGCTCGCCGGTTCGGACGTCGAGAACGGCTACGGAATTGTGGAGCGCCACAACGATCTTTTTCCCGTCAGGCGTGAATGCCGCAGCGCTCACTCCCCAATCGGAGCTGATTTCGTGCAGCATCGCACCCGTCGCCACACTCCACAGGCGGACAATGCCGGGACCTGCCCGCGACCATCGCGATGGGCGTCCGTCGGTCGTCGCCAGCAACTTGCCGTCGGGTGAGAATTGAAGCGTATCAGCCTCTTCATGCACGCACGATTGGACCACTCCTCTTTTGGACCTGTCCCAGAGAACGATTCGGCCGGCGTCTCCTTCATTCGCCGCCACAATTTCTCCATCGCGCGAGATGGCCACCATTGTCGGCACCGAGTCGCGCTTCCAGCGCGCCACCTCGCGCCAGGGGACCTGCGCGGCGGCGGCCGGCGCGGCCAATGCGATCGTCGCCAATCCGATCCACGCTGACTGGCAGAAGCGGAGCGAGATCCGGCCGTCTTTGACCGAACGGTTTCCCATGCCGTCAGTTTAATGCCGCTCGATCGGCAACTGAATCCCAGTCAGTCTTCCGGCATGCCGAGACCGATCTTCCCGGCATTATCAAAGCCGGGTACGATCCCGGCATGACGATCATCCTGCCAGCCCTGGCCGTCGCCTTCGCAGCGTTCTGCGTGTGGCTGGCGGTGCGGGTCGTCAATCGGCGGGAGCGGTGGGCGAAATGGACGGCGGCGGCATCGATCGCGGCTATGATCGGGTATCCGCTGAGTCTGTAGCCGGCTTGGCGGCTCTGGTCTGTTGTCGGGGAGCCAGAATGGATGAGTTTTGCGCTCCACTACTTTTATCAGCCGCTTTGGGCTTTGCTTCAATACGGGCCTCGCTGGCTCTACATTCTGATCGGCCAGTACTCCATGAATGGAGCAGACGGGTAATTCTCACCGTCGTCACCTCGGCCACGACCTCGGATATCCCGGCGGGATCAAGAGCGGGCAAGAACTACGGCGTGTTGCTCGTTGGACAGTGACTTCCGAACAAGCTGCCAATGCGGCATTGGCGTTGTCGAAGTCCGGGAAAAATGATAGATCCCGGCTGGCAGTCCTGTCCCATTTTTTGGAGTGCATTTGATGTTGATTCGATCCCTAGCGGGTCTTTCGACGGTGGTCTTCATCGCGACTGTGGCGCACGCCCGGCATGTTGAACTTTGGAGTTACGATAAGCTCAGCAAACGTGCTGATGCAGTGGTCGTTGCCACCGCCGTCTCGGCCGATGAGTGGGAGGAACCGGACGACAAGCCACAAATGGGAAGTGTCGTGTTTGCGGGGCAAATGACCAAGTTCGAAATTAAAGGCGTGCTGAAGGGCAACGTGACGGACCGGACTATAGAACTCGTGCATTACAGGGTGGTCGCCAACGGGACGTTCATAGCACCCGGAGTTAAAGTCGCACACAGTCGGGCGTATGTCGCCGACTTCGCGGAACGAAAGGCTTCAACGAAGAATCTCGCGGCGAAGGACGGTGAAGTGGACGGCCCGGCGCATTTCTTGCTTTTCCTCAAGCAACGGAAAGATGGCCGATTCGAACCGGTCAGCGGCCAGGTGGATTCAGCGTGTTCAGTAATGGTACTGACGCCGGAAGGTCCGGCACCTTGGCATCGCGAGTACGACGACGAGCGGCTTCCCCGGTAGCCGAGTGAATGCCAAACACCGCGACAGACTGCGGGGGCGCTACTGGGCGCGCCGGCCGGGCCTCTTCTTGTTGGCCATTTCGCGCTTGCCGACCGCGTCTGCTAACGCTGGGCTGATACGGGGCGGACTGTGGTGGTACGCGTGCACGTCGGGTTCTGTTTTGTTGAAATCGGCAATCCCCGCGTCAGTGACTTGTGTGTCGTCGAGCCAGACCAGCCAGAGTTTTGGTATTCTCGCGAGGCATGACAATCCCGCGTCGCTCGTCGGTGTGCCGGTCAGCGAAAGGAACTTCAAGCGGCCCAGGCCGGTCAATTGTTCGAGCCCCGCAGGCGTTACGGCAGTATCGTTGAGCGAGAGGCTCTCGAGCCGCGAAAGTCCACTGAGATGCCGAAGTCCATTGTCGGTCACATTCGTTTTATTGAGATTCAGCGTTTCGAGATCCTTCAGCACGGCCACGCGCGAGAGCCCCGCATCATCGATCGGCGTACCAGAGAGATTGACCCAGAAGACTTCGTCAAAGCACGTTATCACTCGGTCACTGAGCCATCGCCTGAGTGCCCACAGATTTCCGGGGCGCGTCTTGGCGTGGCCTCCGCATCGCTCGATTTCACGCAGTGCGATATCCTGCCGCAATGCGGGAATGCCGAACCACAGCAGGCCACCGAAAAACAGCAGAACCTGAATGCCGACAAATATCCGTAGCGATACCGGGACCCAGCGTTTCTGTCGCGGCGGCCTGGCAGTCGGAGCGGTGCTGGGAATCGAAATCGACATGCCAGAAGTCTACCGGTCCGAACCGCTCAAATGAATCCCGGTTCGGCGGACAGCGCACAAATGACTGTGGGTTCCATCGAGCGCTAGCGCGCCAGGAAATCGCCACGGTGGGCTACTCAGTAACGGATTTTGCAATGAGGCAGCGACTTCTTAAGTTCGGCATTTCCCTTTTCCGTGACCCCTGTCGCACCAATCCGTAGTAATTTCAGGTTTGTGCATCCCCTCAAATGCGCCAGGCCCGAATCTGTGACCGCCGTATAACTGATCGAGAGTTCTTCGAGTTTCCTCATTCCGCTCAGGTGAATCAGGCCCGCATCCGTCAACGCTGTGCCATGAAGAGAAACGCGATTGAGATTCGTCATTCTGCTCAATTGAGCTATGTCCGGATCAGTAACTGTCGGGCCTTCCAACAGGACGACGACGACCCGGTCAAAGACTTTGCATTTCTTCATTCGGTCATCGCCCACGAGCCGTCGGAGCCATTCTGGACCGCTTGTCTCTTGATCGACAATGCCACCCCAGCTTTTGATCGTTTCGGCAATCTGCTGCTCTCGGTGATACGGCAGCCAGACCGACAGCAGACTGCCAATGAGCAGTACCACCAGGATGGCCGCAAACAACCGCAGCGACAGCGGAATCCAGCGCTTGCGCCGCGGCGGCTTGGCTGTTTCGCGGATTGTCGGCAACACGCTGAGCATGGCGGGAGTTTACCGGCCATGCCTGATCGCGTGAATGCCAAACACCCGTCACCGCGAGGACAGAGGGATTAGACGCACTCAAATGTTGACCGCGTGGCCGAGGTAGGCCAGGAGGACAAGCAGAAGTGTCGCCCATCCATCCTTCGCACCAGCCTTCGCAGTCAGTTCAACGACACCGCGGGCAACGACCGTGATCTCAGGTTTCTGGTCTGCTTTGGAGAGGCCCAGGAAGTCCGCAAAAACTCTGGTCGATGTGTCAGCCTTGGTCAGATAGCGTGCTGTGATCGGATTTGCAGATTTCGGGTCGTACCAGAACACGAACCCGATGGCTTCAGAATCAGGATGGTTCGCCGCCGCAGCAGATCTCAAAGGAGACGTGGGATCGTCTGCCGCAGTCTCTTTACGATAATGTCGGACTCCCCAGACGGGTGCCTTGACGTTGACGTGTTCCCATTCGCTCAGGTCTTCAGGCAAAGCGCGTCCCGCACCTTTGCCGTCCATTCGCGCGAGAACCTCTTCGAGAAACCGCCGATCCGTTGCGCACAGCAGGATCTGGGGACGCGGCTGAGCCACCAGCAATGTCCAGTCGTCCGCCTCCCACTTCTCCCTGAACACGGCGACCTGCCGACCGCCGATTTCATCTTTGGCATCGGCACGGTCCCGACAAAATTGAAACGCGATTTTGGCTGCGTCGTCTGCTCCTTCGGCAAATCGCAAGATCTCGCACCCGTCGTACGGCCCCAGGCCGAGGCCTGATGGGGAACGAAACCGGCGGCTCCCCTCGACTGCGCAGGCGACCTTCTGGCCCTGCAACGGATCCCGCAACATTCCCTTGCGAATTTCCGTCACTAACCCCATGGGAAGCGACTGAAAGACAGCCTTGGGTTCGGAGTGCTTGAACGCAGCGTCAAATTCCAATGATCCCTGAGAAACAACGACCGTTTCCACGTCGACGGGCAGCCACTTCAGGGCCTCCTGCACGAAGGGGTCAAGTTTCGAGTCGCGTCTGGCGTCGTTCGGATCAGCGCGAAGTGGGACCGCAGTGAAAACGACCAGCAACGCAGCAGCGACAGAACGGATCATTGCGGCACTCCATTACTCTTGCGGCCGGTACGTCGCCCTACCCTGGCGGACCATGTCATCACATCGGATGCGCGTGTCAGGATACCGCGGCCGAGTATCAGAATGAATGCCAATTACCCAGTCACTGGCCGCCTTACCGCGAATTCAGTCGGGCTCGCCGGTGCGACTCTTGTGCGAATTCTTCGAAATTCGCGATCGGCGGCGCATTCTTGATCTGAACTCCGACTACCGAGAAATCACCCTTTGCATCGCCTATGCGTTCCCATTCGGCAATGCCAAACTCTCTCTGGGTACCAGGGGCAAATGAAACGGTCGCGCGGCCGTCGGACGACATCTCCACCGATTTGATCTCAAGCAGAAGAAATCTGGGCGTGCCGAGGATCTTTGACACATCACTCGTCTGTCGATCGACACGGACATCGACCGTCATGACCAGTTCATACCTCCCGCCGAAATACACTTCGGAAATCCACTCGCACTGAACGCCTTCGTTGTTGTCGTCTCGGTAGTTCTTGATTGAGTGGTCGGCCTTCCCAATCATCTCATCGAGCTGGCGCGCTTGTGGGATCTTGGCATAACCTGACTTCACAGCGACGGCCCGGTCGATTGCCTTACCTCCGAAATACCAGATCAGGCCGAAAAACAGCATGAGCCGGCCGAATTGCCAAAGCCACGCAAGAAAACCACCGACCAGCGCCAAAATCGCGACCGTGGCGATCATCCTCCTGCCGATCGGCATTATTCCACCCCAAGCCACGAAGAAACCGGCCTCATCGAAACGCCAGCGCTTACACCCGAACGGCGATTCACCCTGATTCGCGAAGCATCGCCAATAGAACCGCAACCCCAATGCGCCATTAACGGACGACCGCAAACCGTGGCGCTGTTATCAAAGAGGGTGTTACGTAGTTCAATGACTGTGGGTCACACTGCCAGGCGACCGACTTGTCCAAAATACACGTCGCAGGCGAATTCGGTTTTTGAAACTGCTAAGGTTCACCCGGATGGGATCTTTTGAGCAGCGATTCTAAGTCAAATTCCACCGCCGTTTGCAATTTGCCAGTCCGAATTACGACTCGCAGCGTATTCCCCTCCCTTTCCAATTCGTCAATTCCGATCTGGAACTCCGGTGCGCCGAATCCTTGGGGGCAGCCTGGATCGGCGGTCGGTTTTTCGTCGCGTTCAGGAATTCTTCCCTCAAACGGCAGCGTGAGAGTCATGTCGCGTGCGAAACCCGTCCCGAGATCGACAACATTGATCCGGAAATTCAGGACTTTGTCCGCGTCGCGCCGATCGCACTTGAATCCTGTGCGGAACAGCCTTTCGGCTGTCGCACAACTCACCTTTGTACTCGCACCGTCCCAATCGTCCGACGGCACGAGCCCTGGATACTGACGATACCACTCGACGGGGCATTGCAGATCGTCGGAGTCGGCGGTTCCGACCCGCGCAATCCCTCACCCCTCGCATGACCAGACCGAGCCGCCGCGGATGCCCAGATGCGGTCTGGGATAGACCATTCTGGGAAGCGTCGTCATTCCTTCGATAAAACCGCCGTCCGGGTGCACCTGGTAGATGACGCACTCAGGCACTGTCACGAGATTGTAGGGGAAGCGGGTCTTCGCAATGGCGAAAAGCAGCCGTTCTTCGCCCCGTCGATCATCCAGAGGCGGAACCCGTACCGGTCCGGCAACAATCCACGCCTTGTAGTCCTTGTAAAATCTTTCGCCCCGCGCAGCCTGGGCCGCCTTCTGCTCGCGAAACTCCTTGTCGATCTCCGCCTGAGCGGCTTTCCGCTCTGCCTCCGCGACTTTCGGATCAATTTCCTCGCGGGCGACTGCGGTGACATTGTCTTGCACCTCCAATCCGAACCTGTCCATTCCCCACACGCCGGACGACGGCCCGGTATTCCAGCGCTCGAATTCCCAAATGCGCGACAGCCGCCATTCTTCCTCACCCTTCTCGTTAAAGCACAACAGGTCATGAGTAAATGGCAGGCAAACGACGACGCCTGTTGTCGTCCGAGTCAGGGGCTCGACTGCCGGATGACTGCTGCTGAAGACGATCGACGGGCTGCCCGAGAACGGCGACCTCTCCTGCGGATTCTCCGGATAATCAATCCAGTGGCTCCAGGCCGGCTTCTCTGCTTCTGCTGGAATGAGTGCGATTTGAAATCCCAGGGTTGCCCGGCCCATCAACCCTTGAACCCCCAGGTCGAGATAACTCAGGATCATCGTCCCCTGCTCCACGACGATGAGGTCGCAGACTCCCGTTCCCCGCTCTGGCTTCACTGCCATCGGTGCTGATTTCTGTGCCTGTCGATACTTGTTCCTCTGCTCTTCCCATGCCTTCACAGCAGCCCCTTCTCTGGCTTTCACTACCTGACTCGCGGCGGGTGGTTGCGGGGCCGACGCCAGCGAGGGTAACCATTGCATCGTTTGCAGATTCAGTCTTCGCACGACCGCGTCTGGCGCCTTCTTTCCGAGGTCGATTCCCCCGCTGACGTGCTCGACGAGGAGGGCCACGTTTCGGAGCGCTCCCTTCCAGCGCAGCGTCGCGCCATCTGGAGAGCGCGCCTGTTTAACGATCTTGCGAGTTTCGCCCTCCGATTGAATGACCGTGTCCCCCTCCACGCGATACCACAGGCCGCCGATCCAGATTTCCGGATACCACGGCGAGGCGACGCGAATCGGCCGAAAGGTATGTTTGCCCATTTCCAGCGCCGCCTGATCAAACCGCGGGCGGAATACTTCAGCCGATGCCGCCAGGTTGTTGGCTGCGATGAGCGCGACGACAGCAATCCATAATCGGGCGAGCATTGTTGGACTCCCTTGACGCAATGACGGCTCCCGTCGGCCGGCTCCATCCATGACGATCATGCGCCCGATAGCAATCCTCATCCCGGTCGGGCGCGTCGCGGCAGACATGCCGTCAGTTTAGTGCTGCCGGCTGACGGAATGAATCCCAGTCAGCCGAGCCGCAACTTAGGGCCGCGACTGTCGGTGAGCCGGCGATGCAATGAGACGCGGGAACGCCGCTGCTCCGGAAAACGGCGAATCAATACCGCGAGCTGAAGCGAAAGAGATTCTCGCCGTCTTTCATGGCAAAGGCTTCAACAAATATGCCGGCCGGCGCGGCCCCGAAAACCACGACGCGCCCGTTCTGCTCGGTCACTGAAATCCAGGTGGGCCTGAATTCTGCGGCGACTGTTCCCCAATACGTCCCCCAAACATTGGCCTTCCAGACTTCGCTGCCAGTTTCACGATCAAGACAGCGCAGCTCAAATGGATGCCCGAAACCACCAGGGACGGCAACGTAGCAATGATCCCGATGAATTAATCCAGTGACGGTCCCGCGCACCCGGCCGTCAACCGATTTCTCAAGGATCCCCTCGGGAATCGAAGCCTCGTCGTCGCCGATTCGAAGGATCACCCGCCCGCCTTGACGTTTCAGCGTCGAATCCCGCGGTGTGTGCGCATCGTCCAGGCCCGCGTTGTGATAAAGGAAGTCGTCTGAATTCCTGGGGTAGACGACATAAATCAAGTCGCGGCGCTTGGCACGCATGTCGAGTACCCGGTTCGCCCACAACGATGGCGCATGACAGCGAGTCCGACCTTCGAGAAAGCCAAGAAACCAACTGAGCTTCTGGCGATCCGGACGCTCAGTCTGCGCCGGCTCCCCTTCCGGGACGGTCAGTGCGACCTCTTGCCATGCCGCTTGCAGGGCAATGCTGTCGATACTGCTCGACTGGAGCTGGCGGATTCCGGCCTGACCAGATTTTTTGAACAGAGCTGCATAGGCCTCGGAAGCACTCGACCCGGACGCAGGATCGTTCGAGCTAACTCCCTGAGAGAGGGCATCTCGGATCTGTTTCTCCAACTCCGCAACCGTATCGGCCAACGGCGTCTGGGGAGGTCGTTCGAGCTGGGCGGAAACGCTCGTCTGGAGGGACAGGACCAAAACCGCGACGACAGCGAAGCGCATAGAGCCTCCGGCAAATGGCCGACCCGTTGCAACCGTCGGATTGCCGATAATTTACCCCCGCCGAATGTCGGAATGCATCCCGGTTACTTGTCGGGGCTTGCTGCCGGTCGGGCTTCTCGAATATCGAGATACATCTTCTGGAATTCCATCCACTTTTCTATGAGGCGCTGTTGTTCCTTCGCGTCAATGCGCCCTCCGTCCGCCCACTGGCAACTGTCAGCGGAAATATACGAATAGTATTCCGGCAACACTCCAGGGAGACGAATGGGGTTCAGGTCACGTTCCCAGGTGATGGTGTACAGGAATGCCAGCACCCAGGCTTTCCTGTGGCCGGAAAGGCGCGTGTCGTTGAGAGCATCGAGCAGCCCGGGAATTGCCTGCAAATCCATCTGCAACAATTGTCCGGCAGGAGAGGTCGGATCAATGAATTGATGAAACGACGGGTTGTATTTCCGGCCAACCATCTTGATGACCCCCTCATCTGGCAGAAGTCCGATCAATCGTTTCACCTTTTGACGGGCACCGGTCTCTAACTGAATGATTTGTCTGGCCCCTTGCTCGACGGTCAGCGCAAAGGGCTCCGACCGGAAGACAATCAGGTCGCTTAACGCTGATGGATTAGCGATGTCAGCGATAGTTTCGCTGTTGTGATAGGCGACCGTCACCATGTATTTCCCCGGTTTCGGAATGTCGACGTAACTCGACATCGGAAGTTCCGCCGGTTGCGATTCTCCGTACTTGAACTCCGTGAAGCTGTAGATTCCACCGCCAATTCCACTGGACGGGCGTCGAACGGGCAGGATGGCTCCCGTGGCGTCGCTGACCTCGATCCGCCATCGAGCCTCTCTTCCGGATCGGTAATCACCGCCGATCTTGAGCCGGAGCGGAATTCTGTCGACATCGGCCGACTTGAGCAGCACATCCAGCGTCGGAAGGCTTCTCGTGTCTACTTTGAGACCCTCGGCAGGAATGACTTCGACGATCAGAGGATCGGGTTGATGCTGCACCCGTCGAAGTGCAGCCAGCACAGCAAGGTCGCACCCGGGCGGTGGTGCCAGCGAGTCACTGTCTGCAAAGTGCTTTGGCAACGTCTGTGAAAGAAGCTCCTCGGCCTCCGGTCCGCCGTAGCGGATAATCTGTTGAAGAATCCTTTCGATTGGTTCGCCCTTTGATCCTGCCCGACCGAGAGAGGAGGCGATATCCCGTTCTGCCGTTTCCAATCGGCTGGCGAGCTCAGCAATTGGCGAAGGCGGGGAAGCAGGCGCCGAGGCGACAACAACGGCATCCGGGGGCGGCGGGCTGGATGTTCGTTGAAGGGGCTTTCCGCTCTTCTGAGAATCTCCGCAGCCGATTGCCGCGGCAGAGATCAGGGTTGCAGTCAGTAAGCGGGTCATCATTACCTCCGCGGCCTTGCGCAGTCCTCCTGCTGGTCGCTCGCCAGATCGCACTATCCGCAGGCCGATGACGGATTTCAAACTCCCCGTCAGATTAGAGTCTGAACCGTCGCGAATCGTTCCCAGAAGCTGAAGGAATCCGGACGGAGTTCACCGTCCCCTGAACCAGGGAGACGTAAGCCAATCGGTCCAGCGACGTTTGCAAGACTTAGTGTATTAAGAACATTGCCACGGCGCGACGGCCGAAACTCTGTCTTCCCGCCCCCGCGCCGCCACGGCTATACTCCCGCCATGAACATCGTCCTGCCAGCCCTGGCCGTTGCGTTTGCAGCAATCTGCGTCTGGCTGGGTGTGCGGATCATCAATCGGCGGGAGCGGTGGGCGAAGTGGACGCTGGCGACGTCCATTCTGGTGTCGATTCTGTACGTCTTGAGCTTTGGGCCGGTGTGCTGGATCACCAGTCGAATGAATTACGGAGCAACCGGCATTCCAGTAATTTACAAGCCAATTTGCTTATCATTAGACCGCCTGCCGTCCCCAGTCAGTCGCTCAACTCAGTGGTATGCGGGCGCATTGGCCGCAGACGACTGGTTTTTCGGCATCGTGGATGATGTCAATGATTGGAGGTGGGAGTACGTCCCTCCGTTCGATGGTACGACGGACAGCCGAATTCGATGATTCTGTTTGACATCGACGGGCCATGCGCTGCGTCGAGTCCATACGGTGGCTCGACCGTGGCACGGTAAGTTGTGAACACCACAACAGGCTGACGGTCCCCGCAGTTCGATCTTTCCGCCCCAGCGCCACTCTGGCTATACTCGCGCCATGAGCGACTTACCGGACCCCGGCAAATTGATCAGTCAAGTCCGCATCGTCAGGGAGGACCGCGTTGTCGCCGATTCGTCCAGTTACCTGGACGTCGTGGTGCCAGTCCTGGGCGTCGCGTCCGCAGCCTTCTGCGTCTGGCTGGCCGTCCGGATCTACAACCGGCGTGAGCGGTGGGCGAAATGGACGGCGGTGGGGTTGGCCGTTGTGGTTGCATATCCCTTGAGCTTCGGACCGGCGTGTCGCCTGTTGCCATTCGACACCCTTACGACAGTCTATTGGCCGTGCATTTGTCTGGCCCTGGACGGACCGAGGTCGATCAGCGCGCCAATGATGCTGTGGGCCGACACTTGCGGCGGCGGTGTCGCCTTAACGATCCTGCAAATTGACCGGACGCCGCCAGCACGGCTATTTCTCGAAGCTGGAGAAGTCGCGTCCGATTCGATTCCAGGCGGTGATGAGATTGACAGCAGCGACAGGCGGCGCTGATCGAAGTGCGAAGGTCTGCAACTGCTGGAATCTCGCCCTTTCAGGGCTCTTGAGAAACTGGAGGGATCGGTTTCCCCGGGGCTTCGCTGCGCTGCGCCCCGGGCTATCGAATCTCACCCCTGTGGGGCTCTCGAAGAACAGCGTCTGTGGTCGATCATTCCCTCGTTCCCAAGGTCCCCTTGGGAACGCCGCATGTGAAGCTCCCGCTTCACGTCTCTCCCGCCCGACTCGGCCCCTCCCCAATGACGTCCAGTCCGCAACCACGCCAAATTACGCCACAAATCGCAGACGATGTCGGGGACCTCGAGCCGGGCGAAGACGGCGATCAGCCGACGATCGTGCTGGTCTTAACGTGCGGATACTCGGATTCGAAGAGCCGTAGCGCGAGCGGGTCATGAGGATCGGCGTTCGGGTGCGTGAGTCGGAGGGATGGCACGATACGCGAAGCAGGAGCTTCGCACGGCGCATTCCCAAGCAGGAGCTTGGGAACGAGGAATCTTCGAGGGTGGGTTGTCAGAATTCGGGCGGGAAGGAGAATAAGAAAGAGAGGAATGCGGAATGCGGAATTCGGAATGAATGGAGAGCCGGAGGCTGGTGCGAATCAGGTTTTGGCGGTTGAGGGGGAGTGCCGAATTTCGTTTCTACATCCAGCCTGGATTTTCCTCATCGCGAGGGAAGGAATCGGATTCGGGAATCGGCAGAATTCGGAGCCGTCAGGTCCCGGCGCGCCGGGGTTCGGAATCATAAGAGTGCGGAATTCGGAATTCGGAATGGATGGAGCGCGGGAGGATGGCGTGAATCCGGTTGCGGCGGGTGTCACTTCTAACTTTCAGGTTCTCATGCGGTCGTTCTTTGTGATACGAAATCTGCTGGCGGCTGGTCTGGCTGTGGTGGCGGTGGCTGGCTCCGGGGGGGCGCTGCGCTCGGCTGGCGCGGCGGTGCCCAAGCCGGTGACGTTGTCGATCAAGTCGATCGTTCCCCGGCCCCGATCGCTGGCCCCGCAAACGGTCGAAGTCGATCTCGGCTGTAATGCCTCGGAATTGATCGAGGGCCGGCTGGAAATCAAGTGGTATGTCGGGCAGCGGCTCGTCCACGACTATGTCAGCCCGGACCTCGCAATCACCGCCGGGGGACAACGGTTTCGGCTCGAGTTGCCGCCGATCCTGATCCGCAACGAAAAAACCCCGGTGACTGCCTACGCCCGGTTTCTCACCGCGCGCGGGGCGATCGACCTGGGGGATTTCAACATGATCATCACGGCCCGATCCAAGCGGGCCTTCGTGCTGGCGGTCGTGCAGCCGCAGGAACTGCTCGTGCCCAGATCAAAGAAGGGGCTGGCCGACTCGCTCGGCCTGGAGCAATTCAATCCCTACCGGGCGATGCAATTCAAAACCGAGCCGGACGGCCAGTTCGACATGCTGACTTACCCCGCGCGGCTGACTCCCGAAGAAATGCCGTCGACGGCAGCCGGCTACGCCAGTTACGACATGCTGCTCCTGGAAGGGGAAGGGTTTGCGACGCTCAAGCCGCGGCAACTGGTTGCGATTGGCGACTGGGTCGCCGCCGGCGGCAGCGTGGTTGTCGGGCCGTACGAAAAAATGACGATCGATCACGTCAACTTCCTGAATCGAATCGCGGGCCCCCTGGCGCAATATACGCTCGACGATGCGGGGAAGCTGGTCGCAGCCGATGAATCGCAGGGGACACAACTCGTGACTTCGTCTCCGGGGCTGGGACGGGCGCTCGTGCTGCGGAAGCGACTCCCCGAGGAGTTCAATTTCGAGTCGTACGAATGGAAGCGGACGCTGACCTATCTGTGGAAGGTCCGGGAGCAGCAGGCCGGGCCGATCCTCAAGAACGGGGTCTGGGATTTCACGGCGCCGCAGCCGCAATTCCCGGGTGCGACGGTCCGCCCGTATGCACCGGCGAGCAACGACTCGCTCCCGGCCGAGATCCGGCAACTGCTCCTGCCCGAGAGGATTGAAGGAGTGCCGCTGGCGACGGTGATCGTCATTCTGTCGCTGTACCTCCTGGCGATTGCGCCGGGGGACTACTTTCTGCTGGGGCGGCTCAATTGCCGCAAGTACACCTGGGGTCTGTTCGTGCTGATTTCGGCCGCCTTCACCTGGTGCACGGTGCTGGTCGCGCAGAATTACATGGGGCATACCGACTATCGGACGGCGCTGGTGCTGGCAGACCTGGATGACACGGCGAACGGTTCGAAAGCGCGGCTGGCGCGGGTGACCCGGTTCGAAATGCTGTTCACGGCCACCCAGCGGGTGATCGAGATGCCGCAGCGGGATGCGCTGTACGTTGACATCTCGGATCGTGCGGGACAACCGCAGGAACAGGCCTGGAATCGGCGCACATTCGCCTTTGCTGAGAATGAAGAACTTGACGATACCGAGGCGGTGTCGGCTGATCTGCCGGTCTATACCGGGATCATGCCGACGACATACAAAATCGTACAGCAGATGCGGCAGTGGTCCCCGCGGGTGACGCGGACCACGTCGCTGGGGGACGATCAGGAACTGCTGGGAGCGACCGGCATCGACTGGGGGGCGCTGCCGTCCGAGGCCTGGCACCTCCCCTCCAGCCGGCAGGAACTGCGCGATGCCATTCTGGCGAAAGAGCCGGACGCCGAGATTCTGCTGTTCCACGGCAAAACGATCTACGACCTGGCCGTGAGTACCAATCCGCTGTCCGCTGAATCGTGGGCGCTCAAGTCGCGGGTCGCCTCGATGGCCAGATCGGCGAGCGTGCGCCAGCCCGCCGGGTTCTTCGCCGTCGTGTCGAAGATCTCTCCCACCGGCGGAGAATATCTCGAGGACCTGAATCTGCTCGATGACTCGGACCCGGCCGAGTGGCTGCTGGTCGTCATCGTGCGACGCGACAACAACTGGCTCGTGTTCCGCAAGCTCTCGCGCGGGAGCAGCCGATGATCTTCCCCCGCATCCGGCGGTCGCTCGAGTTGCCGCTGCTGGCAAAGGAGCTCAACGAGCAGGCGGCGCAGCGGAAGACGTACATCATTCGCTTTCTGTATGGCGGTGTGTTGTTCGCTGCCGCCTGCGGCCTGTTCTACGGAAACTTCCTTCAGGGAGGCGGGGGATCGGCCGGCGGCCTGGGGCAGGGGCGGCGGATGTTCGAGAGCCTCGTGGGCTTGCAGTTCGTGACGATTTACGTGTTTCTGCCGGCGATCAGTTGCGGGTGTCTGACGGCCGAGAAGGAGCGCAACAGCCTGGCACTGCTCCTCATCACGTCGCTCACTCCCTGGCAGATCGTGCTGCAGAAACTGCTCGGTCAGCTCGTGCCCATGCTGACGTTTGTGCTCCTGTCGTTTCCCCTGATGGCGGTGGCCTACAGTTTTGGCGGGATTACCGAAGACTATCTGTGGTCCGGAATTCTGCTGCTGGTGCTGACGTGCGTCGAGGCCGCGGCACTCTCGGTGATGTGTTCGGCCTGGTATCCCACGACGGTGGAGGCGTTCGTCGGCAATTACGTGCTGTTTCTCGTATTGTTCTTTATTCTCCCGTGGGGCTGGGGACCGCGGCTCTTTAGCGGCGCCTCGGATCAGCCGCTTTCCACGACGATCGCGCGGATGTGGTTTTCATGCGTGATGACGGCGGGGTTCCTGGTTGCGGCGCGATACTTTGTCGAATCGCGGGCCTTTGTGCCGCCGAAGAACGTGCTGCTGGGGCTCTTTCACCGGCTCGATCGATTCTTCAACGAAGCCAATTCGGTCACCGGAGGGGTGATTCTGGTGCAGGACGGCGATCCGCTGCCGGGGCTGGAGCCGATTGCCTGGCGCGAAACGACAAAAAAATCGCTGGGAACATTCCGCTACCTGTTTCGGGTGCTCGTAGTTCTGGAGTTGCCGCTGATTATCGTGGGATCGTCGCTGGGCTCGTTCACGCCCGGCGGACCGAATATGGCGGTCATCTCCCGGTTTCTCTACATCCTGTGGTGCCTGGGAGCGGCGATGATCATCGTGCACGCCGGCAGCGTGATGGCGGCCGAGCGCACGCGGCAGACACTCGACGTCCTCCTGGCGACTCCCCTGACAGGGGAACAGATCCTGCGCCAAAAGCTGCACGGGGTGCGGCGATTGATCAAAGTGCTGCTGGTCCCCTTCATCACCATCTTTATCTTCGAAACGTGGTGGAATCAGGGGAGCACTTACATCTGGCTGTACCTGGGGCTGTCGCTGTTGTCGGTTGCGATTTACCTGCCGCTGGTGGCCTGGCTGGCCCTGTGGATCGGTCTCAAAGTGCGGACCCAGATGAAGGCGGTCCTGGGGACGATGACGCTGGTGCTGGGCTGGCTGCTCGTGCCGACTGTCGTGCGGGCCGCCGTGATCGACGTTTCGGGACGGCAGGTAGCACTGTGGGCGGAGTGTCTCCTGGCGCTCAATCCGGGGGAGCAGATCGCCGCCATCGAGGGTCTGATCGCTACGGCGCGGATGGCCTCCTCGAAAGCCACGCAGGAAGGGTTCGGGCCGTTTCTCATTCTGACGATCGTCAATTTTTCGGTGAATGGGGCGGTCTGGTACGCGCTGCGGCGATGGTGCCTGAGACACGCCGACACCCTGCTCGGCCGGCTGGAGCCGCCGGTCGCGCTGGCACACCCGCCGGTGACGGCGGCGGTGTTTGAGGTGCAGGAGGAGCCGGCGGCGCTTTTGTAATAGGCGGAAGGATGAAGGATGAAGGATGAAATGCGGACGGAGGGGAACCACGAAAGACACGAAATACACGAAAACGGACGGAACGAAAGATGGTGTGATCCACAGATTGACACAGATGAACACAGATTAGAAACAGGCTACCGGCGACCTGGTGCGGCTTCAGGCTGGGTGTAGCGGAACTCGTGAGAGTTCCGAACGGAAGTCTCACGAGTTCCGCTACATTTTGCCGCTACATACGAAATGGAAGCGACCTATCTGTGTTCATCTGTGCTTATCTGTGGCTAAATTCTTTTCCAAATACACGAAAACAGACGGACGAGAGGGGAACACTGATCGACACTGATCTACACTAATCGATTAGCGTCGATTAGTGCTGATTAGTGTTCAGTTCGTTTCGTGATTATTGGCGGGCAGGTTACAAACCTGCCCCACGACGGACAAAAAAAGAGCCGGCTGTGAAGACAGCCGGCTCTTGGACGTGAACGTGAACGCAATCTGCCGATCGCTTAGCGGGCGAGGGCGAGCTTTTCTTCCTTTTCTTCCCGGCGGCGGATGATGACTTCCTCCTGGATCGACTTGGGGACTTGCTTGTAACGATGGAATTCCATCGTAAACCCGCCCTTCCCCTGCGTCATCGATCGCAGTTCGTTGGCGTAGTCGAACATCGTCGCCAGCGGCACTTCGGCCCGCAGCACCGACACTCCAGCTTGAATTTCGCTGGAGGTGATCAGCCCGCGCTTGCTCGAGATGTGCCCCGAGATCGAGCCCTGGTATTCCGACGGTGCTTCAACTTCGAGCGTCATGATCGGCTCGAGCAGGACCATGCCTGCCTTCTTCAGCGTCTCGCGCATACAGTTGAACGAGCAGATGTTGAAGGCCATTTCCGACGAATCGACGTCGTGATAGGTCCCGTCTTCGAGAATCATCTGTACGTTGACGACTTCGCATTCGCACAACGGGCCCTTGGGCAGTGCCCGCTGGAAACCGGCGTCGCAGGCCGGAATGTATTCGCGCGGGATGCGTCCGCCTACGACGTCGTCGACAAATTCGTAGGAAACGGCCGAATCCTCGGGAAGTGGCTTGAGCCGGCCGACGACGTGAGCATATTGCCCCGAACCGCCGGTCTGCTTTTTGTGCTTGTAGTTGTACTCGGTTTCGCGAGTCGGCGTTTCGCGGTACGCGACGCGCGGTTCGCCGACGATGCATTCCACCTTATATTCGCGGCGGATGCGTTCGACGTAAATTTCCAGGTGCAACTGCCCCATGCCGGCAATCAGCGTCTGGCCGGTTTCTTCGTCGCTGGTCACGCGGAACGTGGGATCCTCGCGGCGGAAGCGTTCGAGCGCCTTCGACATCCGGTCGGCGCCGTCGCGCTTCAGCGGTTCGATCGAGAGCTTGATGACCGGTTCGGGGACGAAAATGCTTTCGAGGGCATAGTCGGCTCCAGGACCGCAGAACGTATCGCCCGAGGCGCAGTCCAGGCCGACGGCGGCCACGATGTCGCCGGCCTCGGCGACGTCGAGATCTTCGCGCTGATCGGCATGCATCCGCACCAGGCGGCCGATGCGCACCTTGCGATTGGTTCGCGTGTTGGTGAAAGTTTCGCCCTTGGCAATCTTCCCCTGGTAGAGGCGGACGTACGTCAACTGGCCGAACTGTTCTTCGACCGTCTTGAAGGCCATGCAGACCAGCGGCGCGTCGTTGATAGGCTGCAATTTGACTTTGACTGGTTCCGGTTTGTTTCCTTCGCCGGCCTCGGCCTTGGCCTGGTCGAGTGCCTTCTTCGACAGGTCGGTCGCTTCGACCTGCCGGTCGAGCGGGCTGGGAAGATAAGTAATGATGGCGTCCATCAATTCCTGGACACCTTTGTTTTTGTACGCGGTCCCCATCATGACCGGCGTGACTTCCTGAGAGAGGGTCGCTTCACGGATCAACGGAATGATTTCTTCGGCAGGAACATCGCGCTCTTCGAGCAGCGCTTCCATCAGCCGGTCGTCGAACAGCGACAGCGTTTCCAGCAGGAACGCGCGACCGGCCTTGGCGGCCTCGACGTATTCTTCGGGAATCGCCTCGCGACGGGGGATTTCTCCGCTCGTGCCGTCGAAGAAAACGGCCTGCATCCGGACCAGGTCGATGACCCCCTGAAACCGCGATTCGGCTCCCATCGGGATTTGCAGCGGGAGTGGAGTCACGCCGAGTTTTTCCTTGACCTGCGCAATCACTTTATCGGGATTCGCGCCGGTGCGGTCCATCTTGTTGATGAAGGCAATGCGGGGAATGCGGTAGCGCTTCATCTGGCGATCAACGGTGAGCGACTGGCTCTGGACGCCGCCGACGGCGCACAACACGAGAATGGCGCCGTCGAGCACGCGCAAGCTGCGCTCGACTTCAACGGTGAAGTCGACGTGCCCCGGGGTGTCGATAATGTTGATCGACGACTCGCCCCATTCGACGCGGGTACACGCCGAGGTGATCGTGATGCCCCGTTCTTTTTCGAGGTCCATGTAGTCCATGGTGGCGCCGTCGCCATCTCCCTTGACCTCGTTCATCCGGTGAATGCGCCCCGAGTAGTAGAGGATCCGCTCGGTGAGCGTGGTCTTGCCCGAATCGATGTGGGCCGAGATCCCGATGTTTCGAAGTTTTGCCAGATCGTTCATGGACGTTGTCGCAATCAAAAGGACTCAAAACGGGACGAAATTCCCCGGCGGCCTTCGTTGGGGCCGGGAGGATACCAACATTACGCGAATTCTCGATTAAGGTTTGTCGAAATTTTCAGCGGCAGGACGATGACCCGGGATCGAACAGTGCCGATCCAAGTCAACGATCCGACCGATACAATGTCACAAAGGCCGGGAATCTCGGAAGCGATCTCGTCTGGCGGGGGCGTTTCCTGAGGCGTCGGCCGACTAAAACCGAAGGACGTCCCCTTTCAGGTGACTCTTCATCGGTCGGCGCTCGCCTTTCTGCAGGCAGGAACAACAAGAAACGCTGTGACTGATCGCAATAACAGCATCCGCCGGGAATCGTTCCGGGGCGGAATCTAACGGATGTCGCTCTTTACCCATCCTTGGGCCGGACACTCCGCTCGCGGCCTCTTGTCCAGCCAGAGGTTATGGCGAATTTTATCGTTCGCGGGGTGGTTCGGAAAGAGCAATTTGACCGAAAAACCGGAAATTTCCGGTCGCGAAGGCGGGGGAAAGTGGGCTGGGACCAGGTTACTGCGGCCCAAACTTTGCGTAGGCCGCCATGCAGCCGACGCTGAAGAAGAAGATGCCGACGATCACCAGCCCGATCCGCGTCGGCCAGCCCGGCCGCAATTCGGGGGGGAGCAGGATCGAATTGAGCACGGCGACGTGCCAGCAACTGAAGCCCAGGGCGAAGTTGTAGATCATCGAGGCAATGATCAAGAGAGTCGCCGGCTTGGGCAAGAGGGCCAGCATCGTCAGCCCCACACAGGCATACGTCGCCAGCACAGCGAAATAGAGGTGTCGGATTTTGCCCGGGTCGAGGGTGTGCATTTTCTTGCTGGCGGTCCAGAAGACGTCCACCCAGCGGCGGACGAAGCCGTCGATCGTCGAAGCCATCGTCGGGGTCAGCACGAGAAATCCGCAAAACAGAACCATGAACCGGAAGTAGGGTCCGATGGCCCCGCCGACCGTATCGCCCACGGCGTCGGCCGTCATCACCGAGGCGGCCCATTCATCTTTAATGATCTGGCCGCGCGGCAGAAACTCGACCGAGAGCATGCTGGGGAGCGCCAGTCCGAAGAAGCAGGCCGGCATCCACAGGCAGAGCTGGTCGCGTCTCAAGTGCGTCACCCATCTCTTCCACCGCGGGAGCGACTGCTCGTTGACGAGAAACACCGTTCCCATGTGCGAAAGCTGAATATTGTGGCCGCCGACGAGGCTCGGAATCGCTCCCACCTGCGCCCCCATGCCCCAGCCCTGGTCGCGCGTGTAGTTGCTGATCGGCGTGTTCGACAGGCCCCCCTGGCCTGAGATGGCAATCAGTGCCGACAAAGTGCCGACCACCGTCATATCGATCGCGGGCAGCGATCGGCCGTTGTAAAGAGCCTCGAAGATATTTTCGAGATCGTTCCCTTGTCCGTTGGGGATCGTCCCGAATCTAAAAAACCCGGAGAAGATCTCGATCCAGGTGTCGGCATGCGAATAGCCGATCCCCAGAATCAGCAGGAATCCCAACACCGTCACGATCTTGAACGTCATGATCCCCTTGAGGCAGTTATAGATTTTGCCTCCGAAGATCATGGGCAACAGTGCCAGGAGAAAGATGCCGATCGCCAGGCCCTTGAGGAGCACAACATGGTCTTTAATGTCGTCCGTGTTGCGGACGATACCGAGCATCATCGCCAGCGGCGTGGCGGCCGACGACGCCAGGTAGGGGAAGACGGTGCCAAAGTCGAGGCACAGATACAGGCAGGCCCAGAACATCGGACCGGGGAGCGTGCGGAACTTTCCGGTGAAGATCGGTTCGCCCGAATAGAGGGTGTAGCGGCTGATCTCGATGTTGTAGAGGACCTGCCCGAGGATGCTGAGGGTCGCCAGCCACAGCAGTCCGCCCCCGTACCGCGCGGTCACGAGCGGACCCTGGAGCCACTCTCCGCCGCCGATGGCGGCGCCCCCCATCATCAGCCCCGGGCCCAGGAACTGCCACATGTTGCGAAACAGAAACTGCGGCGCCTCAGGGAGTTCTCCCAGATTCCAGCGCGGCATCTGTGGGGCGCCGGGATGCGGGGCGAGCGGTGCATTCGCAGTTTGTTTCGTCGGCGCTTCAACCATGGGGCAAGTCTTCAGAGGAAGGAGGCAGCAAGGATGTCAGCAGTCGAGCCCGGCGCCGCATCACGGCTGAAGTTTCAGCCGGTGCACGCCACGACGGTGCTGACGGCAACTACGGCGTTACAAATTCGTGTTCTCCGGAGCGCACGGTCAGCACGGGACAGGGGGCCGAACGAACAACACGCTCGGCCACCGATCCCAGTAACAGGTGGGCCACGGCGCCCCGGCCATGAGTCCCGACGATGATCAGATCGGCATCTTCTTCGGTCGCAATCCGCACGATCTCGTGGGCCGGGCCGCCGACCGGGAACAGCATGCGGGCGCCCGTCAAACCGACCTTGGCGAGTGCGTGCTCGCATTGGGTGCGGGCATATTTTTCCTGGATCTCGGCCAGGTTCGGGGGAAAATAACCCTCGGCGACGGGAGGCAGGGTCGACATGAAATCGGGTGCTTCGAGCACGTGGCACAGGATCACTTCAGCGCTGAACGCCTTGGCCAGCGCGGAGGCGTATTTCAGTGCCACGTCAGACGGAGGGCTGAAGTCGGTGGCGGTCACAATCCGCTTGAGGTTAATCATGGGATCTGGTCAGGTGTTAGAGGTTAAGGGGCAGGAGGCGGTGCGGCACGACAACGCGCCGGCGTGACGGCCTTTTCTTCCCTGAATCCTGAATCCCGAATCCCGATTTCTCGTGGTCCCCTACCATAACCGAAGGCGTGTCGAGTTCGCCAGTGAGGCGACCGGTAACACGGGCAATTCCCTGCTGCTGGTAAGTTGTGACGCCTGCCCCGCCAGAGCGCGGCCCACGGCCGAAGGCCAGCTCACTGACCCCTTCTTGACACTCACTGGTAGCCGACTTAGCATCGAGGAACAGTCGCGCCGTTCGCCGATTTATTCCTGTCCCGCTCGCTGGTCCAGATTGGAGTAGTTCCAATGCCTCGCAGAGTCCTGGTGCTGGTGACTCTGTGCGGGTTGTTCACGGTCGTGGGGGCACTGGCCGTCGATGTCCAGGGGCAGACTGCCGACGATCCGCGGGTCCAGGCGGCCCTCAAGCGTGCGGTGGAGACACTCCGGAGGCAGGTGGGCGCGCTGGATAGCGGCGAAGGAGCGCTCGTCACGATGGCGCTGCTCAAAGCCGGTGTCCCGCGCGACGCCCCCGAGATGAAAAGTGGCATCGATAAAATTCTCAGCCACATGCGAGGGAGTAACAAATACGAACCCGGGACGCACCACACGTATGAAGCCGGTGTCGGTCTGATGGCCCTGGCGAACGCCGATGTGAAGGGCTATCGGCAGCAGATCGAAGCCATTGCGAAATACCTGATTTCGGTGCAACAGCCAAGCGGTGCGTGGGGTTATCCCAATCAGGATCACGTTGGCGACACCAGTATCACGCAGTATGGAATCCTGGGTCTGTGGGAAGCGTCGCGGTCGGGGGTGACTGTCCCGAAAAAGGTCTGGGACAAAGCAGCCGCCTGGCACGTGGCGACCCAGCGGTCCGACGGATCATTCATTTATCACCCGGACGATGCCCCCGGGGCGTCCTTCCAGCAGGGACCCGGAGGCCAGGGTACCCATTCGATGACTGTCGCCGGGACAGCCAGCCTGTATGTGGCCCGCATGCATCTCTATCCCGATGCGCGCGACGTGGAGGAAATCAAAACGCGCACCGGCAGCAAGCGGCGAGGCAAGAAGTTCGGAGTTCTCGAACCGGCCGACGCCAAGCCTGAGGAGGCGGCGCCCAAAGGCGTCGATCCGGGGGATCCCAATTATCGGATAACGACCCGGCTGGCAGCCATCGACAAGGCCATCAATAAAGGGAAGCAGTGGCTCACCGACAAATTCACCGTCGCCCCGAAAGCGAACCACGACATCTACTACCTCTACGGCCTGGAACGCCTGGCCGCGCTGGCCGACGTCAAGGAATTCGGTGGACACGACTGGTATGCCGAGGGTGCAACGCATCTGATGGGCATCCAGAATCCCGGCGGAACCTGGATGGACGGTTGCGGTGAATTCCCGGCGACAGCCCTGGGAGTTCTGTTTCTCTCGAAGGCAACCGCCAAGATGGTCGCCCGGAAGGAGCGCGCACCGCCCGAGCGCCGGTTCGGTGGCGGGCTGCTGGTGGGGGGACGCGGCCTGCCCGAAGACTTGAACGCGGTTCAGGCCGACCAGGGAGGGGTCCGCGTGCGGAAGCTCAAGGGGCCGGTGGACGAATTGCTCGCCGAACTCGAAAAGGTCGAAAGCCGCCAGGTCGAGTCGGCGCAGTCTGCTCTCGTCGAGACGATTGCCACCGAAAATCCCGAGGCGCTGATCGGACAGGGGGACCGGCTGCTCAAGCTGGCGCGCGACAGGCGCAGCGAGGTTCGCCGCACCGCCTTCTGGGCCCTGGGCCGGACGAACGACCTGCGCGTGGTCCCCACCCTGATTGCCGGATTGAACGATTCGGATCTCGATTGCATGGTTGAAGCCCGCAACGCGCTGCGGTACATCAGCAAGAAGCTCGACGTGCGCGAGCCTCCCGATGACGCCACCAGCGATCAGCGATTGGCGGCGATCGCCTTGTGGAAGAAGTGGTATCTCACGGTTCGACCGTACGATGACCGCGACGACCTGGGCGAAGCGCCGGCAAAGTAACTCGGTTCGTGCGTCCGGCGTCCAGGCTCTTGAAATGACTTCGAAAGTGTTCGTCCGATGAGCAGCCGCTCCGCTCCTGCCGAAGTACCGGCGCCCGTCCTGCGCGTGACGCAGTACGAGCAAGTCAGCGGAATGCTGCTGGCGATCAGCGGCGGGCTGGCCTGCGTCGTCTTTCTGCTGGGGTTCATCTGGTATTCCAGCCGCGTTCCCAAACCCAAAGAGCCGGTACCGGTCGAGTTGTTCGAGGATCCGGGGGGCGTCGAAGACGGTTCGCCGGACGAGACGCTGCGCGTCGATTCGCCCGAGCCGCCTGCCCCCGATGCGGCAACGGGGGACGTCGTCTCTGAAGAACGGGATATCCAGGAATCGCTGGACGACGTGGTGAAGCTGGCTGATGACGCAGTGGTCGAGGTTCAGCAGCGGGCGCCCGACCTGGGAGTCAGAAACGCCGCCAAGCCGGGGAGCGCCGATGGAACAGGCCGCCGGGCTCTGGGTTCAGGCCCGGGATCGGGCGGAGGCTTTTCGCGCGAACAGCGCTGGTATGTTCGCTTTGGCGACCAGGCGAACCTCGACGAATACGCCCGGCAGCTCGATTTTTTCGGCATCGAATTCGGGGCGATTGTGGACGGGCGGATGGTCTACCTGTCGAAAATGGCCGGCGCCCGACCGATCGTCCGCACGGCAGCCGGCGGGGCGAACGAAAAGCGGCTGTATATGACGTGGCAGGGGGGCGGTCGCAAGCAGGCGGACCTCCAGATCTTTCGCAAAGCCGGCATTGAGGTCGGCGCGGGGCTGATTTTCCATTTCTATCCCAAGGAAACCGAGGATCGTCTGGCCCGGCTGGAACTCGCCTACCGCAATCGTGCGGCCCGCGAAATCCGGCGGACGTATTTCTCGGTCAATCCGGCGGATGGCGGATACGAATTTTCAGTGGCCCATCAGACCTACTTGAAATGAAACCGCGGCGGATGTCTGATGAAGGCCGTTTTCCCGTCTCCCGGATTCCATAACGTCTCGCATGTCTGTTCTTGAAATTCGCCGCCGTACCGGAGCCATCGAAACTCTCGAACTTTCGAAAGAGTCGCCGCTGACGGTCGGCCAGATGCCGACCAGCGATATTCTGGTCGATGCCGACGGGGTGGCGCCCATTCATTGCCGCATCAGTTGGAAGCACCAGGGCTTCGAGGTGACGGCGGCATCGTCGGACGGAGTGCAGTTTAACGGAGAGATGGTTCACCGGTCGGCGCTGTCGCCCGGCGACGTCATCCGGGTGGGAGACGTCGATATCGTGTTGCTGGCGGAACCGCGAAAGAGTACGAAAGAGCGGCCTCGATCGGGCGGCGATTTTGATCAGCGAAACCAGCCCGCGGACCGCCTCGATCTCCCGTCGATGAGTCAGGCCGAACTGCGCCCGCTGACCGACGATTCGTTGCCGGTGCGGTCGTTTCACCTGAGCGATCAGCTCAAAGCCGGACGGGCCGAGCCGCCTGGCGGGGCTCCCGCCGCGCCCGAATTCTCGGCACCGGCCGAACGCGGGGGCGCCGCGCCGCAGCCGCCCGATCCGCCGGCCAGACGCGCCGGAATGAATCGTGTCGCCGTCGATCTGGATGAAATGGCCAGGCACGAATCGTCGGCTCGTGCGGTCGATCCGCCGGAAACAGCCGAGGCTGCGTCGCTGGCTGCCGCGGCGGCGAAGATCCGCGAAGGCCTGAAAGGGCCGCGCAAGCGACCAGGCGAGCAGGAGGCCATGCGTTCGCCGCTCGTCATCGGGTTGTCGGTCGGCACGCTGATCCTGGCGCTCTCGGCATTGACGATCTGGTTTGTGCTCTCGCGGGAACGGGCGCAGAAGCAATTCGACCTGGCCCGCCAGCAGTTGATGACGGGCCAGTTCGAACCGGCGATCGAGGCCTTCGAGACGTTTATTCGTGAATACCCCGGACACAAGCTGGTGCCGCAGGCGCGGGCCGACATCGGCACGGCGCGCGTGGAACAGGCCATTGCCGGGGCCACTCCGGCCTGGGACAAGGGGCTGGAAACCCTGCAGAAGTACATCGACGATCATCGCGAGGACCAGCAGTTTCAGAATCCCGAGTCGCCCGTCAGGCAGTTCGTCCTCCAGTCGGCAGATCGCATTGCCGCCGGCGCGCTGGAAACTGCCAGAAGCCAGCGGCAGCGGGCCCTGCTGGGGGTTTCAGAGCAGGCGGTGAAGGTTATCGAGTTGTACAGTCCCGCCGGCGCCAAACCTGCGGAGCGCCTGGCCGAAATCGCGAAGCTGGCGCGCTCCGCCGAGGAGGCCATCCTGCAACAGGAAGCGTTTGACGCATCGGTCCGCAAGATCGATGAGTCGCTGGCCGACAAGAAACCGGCGGCCGCCTTCCGGGAATATCGCCACGCGCTCGAGCGGTACGCGGCGGCTGCCGACTACCGCCCCCTCAAAAACCGACTCAAGAAAGCCAGCGAGCTGGAACGGTCGCTGACTGTGCGCGTTGAATCTGTCCGCGAGGCTGCCCAGGACCGACCTGCCCCGCCCCGACAGCCCCTGCGCCGGCTCACGCTGGCCCGCCGAACCAGGGAGAGCAGCGATCTCACGTCTGTCGGTACAACGGTTTTTGCAATTGCCGAGGACTGTCTGTACGCGATCGACAGCGTGACCAGTGAGCCGATCTGGCGGCGCGCGATCGGGCTGGATCCTCCGTTTGCGCCGCTGGTGGTTTCGGCCGGCCAGCCTGCCGTGCTGACCTACGATCGGTCGGCGCGAGAACTGCTGCTCCTGGTACAGCGCAGCGGCGAGGTGATCTGGCGGCTGCCGATGCCGGCGCATCCCGCCGGAGCGCCGGAACTCTACGAAGGGCAGATCTACCTGGTCACCGCAGACGCTGTGCTCGAGCAGATTGACGTGCAGACCGGACGGAGCACGGCCCGGCTGAAGTTTGCCCAGCCGATCGCCTCGGCCCCGGTCGTTTCGCAGTCGGGCAACCGGTTGTATCTCCCGGCGCACGAGAACGTGCTGTACGTCCTCACTCGGCGGCCGCTCGGCTGTGAGCAGATTGTCTGGCTGGGGCATGGGCCCGGCGCGATTCATACGCCACCGATGATGCTCCGTTCGTATCTCCTGCTCGCTGAAAACGACCGCCAGGCGCAGAGCACACTGCGACTGCTGGACACGACCCGCGAGGACCAGCCCCCGATTGCGATCGCCCGGCAGCGGGTCGAGGGGCAGGTCGTCGATGCGCCGGTCCTGCGCGGCAAACAACTGTTTGTCCCATCGACTCCCGAACGGGTTTCGGCGTTTGACGTGGCGGAGACCGGCGATAACAAGGCGCTCTCCCCGCGCGGGACGTATCAGGTCAAGAACTCACGGGGATCTCCCGTCTTCGTTTCGGCCGGTCCGGACGACCAGATGTGGATGTTCTCGAGCTCGCTCAGGCGGATCGAACTTACCCCCGACAACCTCGTTCCCGACAAGCAGCAACTCGCCACCGGAATAGCCGCGCAGCCGCTGCAGGCCTCGGGGGATTCGCTGTTTCTCGGTCGCAGGACTCCCTACAGCCGCGCGGTCCTGTTCTCACGCGCCGAGCGGCGGCAGATGACGACTCAATGGCAGCTCTCGCTGGGGGCACAAATCCTGGCCAGTGTGAACTCAGTAGCAGCCGATGGACCGACGATCTGCCTCACCGACCTGGGGGACCTGTTTCAGGTAACGTCTCAAAAGCTCGGTCGGGGCGGGTACGATCTGCAACCGATCGGTCAATTGCCCATCCCCGAGGGGCTGACCGAAAGCCTGTCGGCGGTGCGGCTCGAGGATGGCCGCCTGGCCGCCTACTGTGGCGGAGAGCAGCCCCGGCTCTGGTTGCCTGGCGCCGACGGGATCGCCCGCGAGCAGAAGCTGCCCCAAGCGCTGCAGACCAGTCCCGTCCGTTTGGGGGGCGGCGTGCTCCTGGCATTGCCGGGCCGGCTGCGGCTGGCAGGCCGCGCCGGGAATGAGGCACCTGTCGAAGACCTGCCGGCGCCGATCGGTACGGGCGAGCCTCCCCGCTGGTTGAGTCTCGTGGCCCTCGACGACACCCAGGCAGTGGCCCTTTCGGAAGCGGGCCGCCTGGCGCGAATCAGATTCGGAACGGCGCCCGTTCCGCATCTCGAAGAAATCACGCACTGGGACGCCGGCAGTCCCGTTGATCTGCCCCTGAGCCGAGGCGGGGACCACCTGTTTCTCGTCGATACCACGTCGCGGCTGGTGATGCTGGCGGCTGCGTCACTCGAACCGGAAGCGCACGTCGTGCTGGAGGGATCGCCGGCGGCCCGGCCGCGTCCGGCCGGTCCAGTCGTCGTTGTGGAACTGAAGACGGGGCGCCTGGCTGCGTATGACATTGCCGCCAAACTGGAAAAGCGCTGGGAGTTGCCATTGGATGGGGGCTGGCTCACGGGCGATCCACTGTTCGAAAAGGGGCGGCTGCTCATCGCGCTGACCGACGGGCGGGTAGTTTCGGTTGACGTGCAGACCGGCCAGGTGATCGACAAATTCGAGGTGGGGCAGCAACTGAGTTTCGGACCGCAGACCTGGGGAGCCAACACGGTTGTCGGGACCCTGGACGGATCGATTGTCGTTGTCGCCGGGAAACAGCCAGACCCGGAGCCGGAACCACAACCGCAGCCGGAAAAAACGCCCGATGAGAATTGACGACTCAATTCTGAATCTCCGCCCTCTCGGCCAGTGGTGCCGGTGTTTCGCGCTGGCCCTGGCCGTAATTCTCGCCGTGCCGCCGGTTCAGGCAAATCAACCTGGAAAAAAAGCCCCTCCCGAAACGCCGGCCGAGGAGATGCCCGCCGAAGAGCCGCCCGAAGAAGAGGACGATGCCCCCCTCCCCACCATCGACAAGATGGAGCTCCCGTCGTTTCAGCGGTTGATGCAGGGGCCGCCGATCGACTGGGTCGTGATGTTCACGAAGAAGGTCGTCACCGTCGAGCCGGTCTATCCCCGCCCGGGAACTCTCGACGACATCAATCTGAAGATCAAGCAGGTCACGCGCAAGGCGGGCGATCCGGTGGAGACTGACGATGCCAAAGCCAAGCGGCTGGCGCTGTATTACCTCCCCCTGACCCTCACCGAAGGGGAAGACCGTGAATACAAGCTGCACATTCGATTCATCAAGGAGATCGTTTACTACGAAGAAATGATGCTGCGTCGCGTCGATCAGCTCCTCGACGATCGTCAGGTCCGCCAGGCCTATGAGCTGCTGCTGGTGCTCGAGGCCCGCCAGGACACCTGGCCGGGGATCACGGCGCGGCGCGATCGGTTGCTGTTTACCGAGGCGACCGTGCAGCTCGAAGACCGGCATTCCGAGCACGCCTTCGCACTCCTGGAGGCCCTCGTCGAGCGCAATCCCGCCTACCCGAATCTGGAAGCGCAATTCGGATCGACGGCCGAGCGGCTGCTGGCGGCAGCCCAGGAAAGTCGCGACTTCCGCAGCGCCCGCTATGTTCTCCGTCGGCTGGCCCGACGCTACCCGAATCATCGGGTCGTCAAAGATTGGACCGCGCGGCTGATGCAGCTCGCCCGGGACCACGTCGACAAAGCCGTCGCGGCGGAACGGGCCGGTCAGGTGGAAAAGGGGCTCGACTGGGCCGAAGAGGCCGCCCGCGTCTGGCCCGAACTTCCTGAAGTTCTCCCCGCGTATAATCGACTCGCACGGCGCGAGCAGCGGCTCTATGCAGGCGTCGTCGAACTTCCGGACCGGCAGCGGCCGACGGCG
>Ga0137463_1000097_pt1 | contig 36592 bp, 28 predicted proteins | sample EasRivERMGT800_2_FD_102333 | JGI IMG/M metagenome (GOLD analysis project Ga0137463, IMG submission 102333) | Soil microbial communities from meander-bound floodplain in the East River, Colorado, USA - East River MetaG ERMGT800_2 | ecosystem: Environmental > Terrestrial > Soil > Floodplain ...
CGCGGCCCTGGTCAACAGGGAGATCGCCGTGGCCGTGCCGATGGGATGGAACGGAGCGGCGGACCGGGCGGCCGGCGCGGCCCGCCGTCTGTCATTCCACCATTTGCCCGCGACGAACTGCGACTGACGAATGATCAGCAGAGACAGATCGACGACCTTGACGCCGATGTCCGAGCCAGGCTCGACAAGATCCTGACTTCCGATCAGAAACAGCAGCTTGAACAACTCCGCCCGCGCGGCCCAGGCGGCCCCGGTGGCGGACCAGATGCAGGCCCGGGTGGTGGCCCTGGTCGCGGCCCGGGTGCTGGCGGACCTCCCCCCGACGGCGGCGACCGTCAGGGAGGACCGGAAGGACGGGGACGCGGTTCTCGACAAGAGAGTGGCGGTCGACCGGCCCGACCGCAGCGTCCCCCTGCCGATCAATGACGGAGCGCTGATCAATGATTCTGTGGCGACAATGAAATTGCTGAATATGCTCTGACCGAGAATGCGAACCGCGAGATCTTCAGCCGGTTCGCCACTCGATCAGAGGACCTTACGGTGCGCGGGCCCGCGCGAGTCGAACCTCATTCCGTGCGATCATGCCGACTGCCTCACGGGAGTCAGCCTGGTCCGCGGAGTGAGGTTTCGACGTCTCGGCTATTGCGAAAGATCCCGTCATGACCCTATACAATGAGGTGTCAAGTCGCCCGAATTCGTCCGCCGGCCATGGTGACTGCCCGGCAGACGGTGAAAGCAGGATCGCAGCAATGCGTCTCTTGGTGGTTGAGGACGAGCCCGAACTCCGGCGGATCATCGCCACGGCCCTGCGCGAAGAAGGTTACGCCGTCGACGAAGCCGAAGAAGGCCACGACGCCCTGTACAAGGCAACCACCTGGACCTATGACGCGATCGTGCTCGATCTGATGCTCCCCGGCCTTGATGGCTTCGAAATCCTCGATCAGTTGCGGAAAACGAAAGCCATCCCCGTGTTGATCCTGACCGCGCGCGATGCGGTTGACGATCGGGTCCGCGGGCTCGATTCGGGGGCCGACGACTATCTGGTCAAGCCCTTCAATCTGTCGGAACTCTTCGCCCGCTTGCGGGCTCTGGTGCGTCGCGCCCGCGGCCGGGCGACGGCAACCGTCGAAATCGGCGCGATCATCGTCGACACGCGCAGCCGCACGTTGACGCTCAATGGCAGGCCGGTCCCGCTGACTGCCCGCGAATACGGGCTCATCGAGCTGTTGGCATTGCAGCGCGGCGAAGTCGTCACGCGGACCGAAATCTATGACCATCTGTTCGACGAGAATTCGGATACACTTTCGAATCTGGTTGAGGTGCATGTGGCGAATATCCGCCGCAAACTGGGTAAGGATTTCATTCAGACCCGACGCGGACTGGGGTACATGATCGATGGTTAGGTCGATGCGCTGGCGCCTGGTGACCTGGTACGCCGTCGTCCTGACGGCAGTCATCGTCGGTTTTGCGCTGACGTTGTACGTGCAGGCAAGCCGCGCGGCGTTCACGCAAATCGACGAACAGTTGACCGGCGCGGGCTTGTACCTGGAAGCGACGCTGCGGCAGCTCCCCCCGCCCGATGCCGGACAGGGCGACGGCCGACCACCGCGCGATGGCGGACCTGGCGAAGGGCGTCCGCCACGCGAAGGCGGACCTGGCGAAGGCCGGCCGCCACCCGATGGCGGACCGCGGGATGGGCGGCCGCCGCGCGATCGCGAGCCACCTCCGTTCGGCGGACCGCCGCCGCGCCGCGGGGGAGGCCCGCCCGGGCGGCCCCCCGGACCGCGCGGCGAAGGGCGTGACGGACCGCCTTCGCCCGAACGAATTCGGGAACGGGTCATGAACGACCTGAAACTCCCGTCACCTCTCGCGCCGCGTCCCGAGGAGCTGCCCGAAGACGCCGCCTATTTTGTTGTCTGGCGCTCTCCCGAAACTGTCCTCAAGTCCTCGCCAGAGCTGAGCGAAGCGACCTGTGCGTCATTGCAAATTGTTCCCGACTCCGTGACGAGGCAACCTCGACTCAGGCAGCGGGGCGCGCGGCGCGAACTCGTGCAACTTGGCCCCCGTGAATCGATCATCCTGGTCGGCAAGCCGATCGCTCGCGAATTGAACGATCTGGCCCGGCTGGGAGGTCAACTCGCTGGCAGCGGTTGTCTGGCGCTGGCCGTGGGACTCGCCGGCGGCTGGCTGATCTCCCGCGGAATTGTCACCCCGATTGCCCGCATCTCCACCACGGCCGGAGCCATCTCAGCCGCGAACCTCTCGGGACGAATCGACACCGAGCGCCTCGACACCGAACTGGTGGGACTGGCCGAAGTGCTCAATCAGATGTTTTCGCGGCTCGAAGCGGAATTCGCGCGGCAGTCCCGATTCACCGCCGATGCGTCGCATGAGCTGCGGACTCCGCTGGCATTACTCCTCTCCCAGATTGAGCTGGCGCTCAAGCGACCGCGTTCCGCAGACGATTACCGGGAGGCGCTCGAAACGTGCCGCCGTGCGGCCGAACGCATGCGCTCGCTGACCGACAGTCTCCTGACTCTGGCCCGTGCCGATGCCGGTCGGCTGGCGCTCGTCTTTCAACCGATCGGCCTTGGCGAACTGATTGCCGAAACCGTCGAGTCGTTTGAGATAACTGCTGAAGAGAACCAGGTGAAATTGATCGTGGGGACCTCCGATCGGCCGCTCATGATTCAGGGGGACCCGATCTTCCTGTCGCGGGTACTCGCCAACCTCCTGAACAATGCTCTGCGGCATACTCCGGCCGGCGGAACTGTCGAGGTTGCGTTCGGGACCGAGGGCCACCACGCCTGGTTCTCGGTCGCCGATACCGGCAGTGGCATCCCGATCAACGACCAGCCCCGAATCTTCGAGCGATTCTTCCGTGCCGACAAGGCGCGCTCGCGTTCGTCGGGAGGGAGCGGACTGGGACTGGCGATCTGCAAAAGCATCGTCGAGGCCCACTCCGGACAGATTTCATTCACGTCGACCCCGGGGCAGGGGACTGTCTTCACCGTGCGTCTTCCGCTCGGCACCGGCAAGGTGGAGGGCGCGCCGGCCCTGTCGATCGCAGGCTGACGCCGGCGGGCGCTGCACCCCGGACCACTCATCACCGCGCCACAAACGGCTGGATCGCCAGCCCGATCAGGGCAGCGGCGATGACAATCACCGGCTCGGGGAGTCGCTTAAACCGAACCAGGAGTCCGATGGTGACCGCCAGCAGAATCAGTTTCGGCGCATCCGGCGGCCAGCCCCGATCAAACAGCGTCCGCCGGCCCAGGACCACGCAGGCTCCGGCGATTGCACCAATCGCACCGGCTGTCACGCCGTCCACAAACGCGATGATTCCCGGTCGTCGGCCGTGTTTCTTGAAGTAGGGAGCCGGAATGATCGTGAACAGGTAGCAGGGGAGGAATGTCGCCAATGCGGCAACTGACGCGCCCGCCAGTCCGGTCCAGAAATCCCCTCCCCGCCCGCTCACGATGTAGCCGATGAATCCGACGGTGATCACCACCGGCCCCGGAGTGATCATCGCGACCGCCACCGCATCGAGAAACTCCCGATCGTTGAGCCAGCCATATTCTTTGACGACGCCACCGTACAGGAACGGAACGATGGCCAGCCCGCTCCCAAAGACAAACGCCCCCGCTTTGGTGAAGAAGATCGCAATCTGCGGCAAGAGTTCTCGCAGAGGAACGTCGACCGTGGACGCGCCCCACAGAAATGGCGGAAGAATCATGCTGGCGGCGCCGGGCGCATCCTCTCGCCGGGCCGGCCGGCGGACTCCCCAGACGATCAGCCCGGCTCCTAAGAAGAGCGCAATATGTTCATCCTCGGTGATGATCGTGGCTGCCGCACTAACGAGATAGATCATCCACAACAGCCAGTCGCCCCCGATGGTTTTCCGCGTCAACTTGTAGGCGCTGACCGTGATGATGCCGATGACGCTGGCGCCGACTCCGTAGAACACCGACTGCATCCACGGCAATCCGCCGAACGCCAGATACGCCCAGCCGAGCCCGACGACCATGAAAAATGACGGGAGCACAAACGCCACGCCCACGAGCGTGGCGCCCAGGATGCCGTAATGCACGTATCCCAGGTAGATCGCCAACTGCGCCGCCAGCGGACCGGGCATGAGCTGGGCGAGCGTCAGCCCCTCCTTATAGTCGGCCTCACTGATCCACTTCCGGTCCTCGACGAGGTCCCGGTGCATATAGCCGACCAGCGCCACCGGTCCCCCGAACCCGATCGTTCCTAGTTTGAGCGCGTAGCCCACCATGTCCCCGAGCCGGTACGTGGGCTGGCGAGTCGACGAATCTGCTGAAACTGCCTGTGCCGCGTCTCCCATCGGCCGTCATTCTCCCGGGTGTATTCGCCGCCCGGATGAGCGGTGAAGACGAGCCGTGAAGATACCGAGTTCGTGAGAAATCGCAAGAACTGCGGACTTGCTCTGCTGCGACAGAATGCATCCGCAATGTGGGGGTGGCCCGGCCGTCCCGGCCAGGGCGGCTGGGTCCCGGCGAGCCGGGACAAGATTCGACACCGTTCGCTTTGTAAAGACGGGGCTCTCCCACAACATTCGTCACGTCACGAATTCTGAATCGTGCTCGTGCTTTCGTATCAGGCCTTTCGAATCGACGGCAACGTGGGACCGCGTGTGGCGATGCTGCAGCCGTAATGAAATTTGAACCCGCATGGCGCCGAATCTTGTCGCTTCGCGACCCGGCCGGTGCTCCGCACGCGGCCGGGCCACCCTGCACGTTTACCCAACCCCCGCGTCGCTGATGGACCCTGGTACGACAGTGATCGTGTCGACCGCCCTTCCAGGCGTCGCAAGATTTCGATTTCAGCTGCAAGCTCTTTGACGTTGCGGTACTCTGGCTGCTGCAGTCGGGCTTGCGCCTTCGCCTCCGATCCCTCGTTTGCTCTGTCCCGGTCCATGAATAGATCCCATCAGGAAACTGCAAACTCATCGACCGATGTCGTCGTGGTCGGTTCCGGCGCCTGCGGCGCGCTCGTCGCCCGGGAACTGGCCTCGCACGGCCTGTCGGTCGTCGTCCTCGAAGCGGGAAAGCGCTTTGACCCGGCCCGGGATCTGTCCAACAGCGAAGCGAATGCCGCCCGGATCATGTGGACCGAGCCCCGTGTTTTCGCGGGACCCGACGGCGTCGCTCCGAAAACCGGCGTGGGGGTCGGGGGTGGAACGCTTTCCTTTCTGGGAGTCATGCCCCGATTCCAGCGCGCTGACTTCCGCACGTATTCGACAGAGGGAGTGGGAGCCGACTGGCCGATCGGCTACGACGATTTACGTACCCATTACGCCAGGGTCGAGCGCGATTTCGGCGTCGCGGGGGAGTGCGGCCCCTGTTGCGACGAACCGTATGAACTTCCGATGTCCCCGCACCGAATGAACTGGCATGCGCAGCTTCTGGCGCGCGGGGCGCGCGAACTGGGCGCCCGTCCCTTCGTTCCACCGATTGCGATCAATTCACAACCGTACGACGGCAGGCCGGCGTGCATTTACTGCGGCTGGTGCGCCTCGGGCTGCCCCACCGGGGCCAAGGCGACTTCCCTGCAGACGTACCTGGCCAGGGCGGAGCGCCAGGGGACGGTTGTGATCAGCGAAGCCTTCGTCCACCGGGTGATTTACGATGCCGCGCGGGGACGCGTGACCGGAGTGGCCTATACCGACGCGCAGGGACGCGAACACGAATTGCCGGCGCGACTCGTGATCCTGGCGGCGCATGCGATCGAGACGCCGCGCTTGCTCTTTCTCTCTCAGAACAACACTTTTCCCCAGGGGCTGGCCAATTCCAGCGGAAAGGTCGGACAAGGTCTGATGAGCCATCCCACCTGGCAGGTTTTCGGCACATTCCGCCAGCCGGTCAACGCCTTCAAGGGCATGCAGATGGGACACGTGATGGTCCACGACGATCTGGCACCCGACCCGCGGCGCGGCTGTGCGCGCGGGTTCATTCTGCTGTCGTACATGATGACTCCCATCACCTACGCCAATCTCAGCGGTTCGTTCTATGGAACAGAACTCAAGGATTTTCTGTACGACTACGCACACACCGCCGCCTGGTGGGCGCATGCCGAGGGATTACCGTGCGACGACAACTCGGTCACTCTCGACCCGTTCGTTAAGGATGCGCGTGGTCTGCCCGTGGCCCGCGTGCAGTATGAGTGGACTCCCAACGATCGAGCGCTGGTCGCGGCCGCGAGAGACAGGGCCGTCGCCATGCTGCACGCCTCGGGGGCCCAGCGCGTGCGGATCGGGCTCAACTACGCCGCACATGCGATGGGAACTTGTCGCATGGGGGCCGACCCCGGCACCTCAGTCGTGAACTCATTCGGCCAGACACACGACATTCGCAACCTGTTCGTCTGCGACACGAGCGTGTTTGTCACGAGCGCCGGGGTCAACCCGACGCTGACCGCAATGGCGATCGCCAGCCGCAGCGCCGACCACATTGCCGCGGCAATGAACCGGGGAGAGTTGTGATTCCATGAGCAAACCCAACGCTGAATCCTCAGAGTTGTGCACGATCCTGGCCATCCTCGCCGACGGCATCATTCCGGCCGACGAGCGCGATTCGGGCGCAGCGAGCGTCGATGCCGCCGGGCGATTGCTGGAAAGAATTGCGGGCGGTGTCAACCAGTCGCTGTACAAGGCCGGCCTGGCGGTTGCCGTCGCAAGCGCGCAGTCTCAATTCAAAAAACCGCTCACGGCCCTCGATCCCGCGGAAGTTCACGACCTGCTGGCCGTTCTGCGCGACAACCGGCCGGACTTCTTTCGCCAATTGCGGATGGATGTCTGTAGCCTGTACCTGTCGGATCCAGGGGTCTGGTCGCGGATCGGTTTTCCCGGCCCGTCAACCGCCCAGGGAGGTTATCCCGATTTCGATCAGCCGCAGGATTGAGCCTTTCAGGAATGCGGCCACCAGTCTTCGATTGCCAGAGTCAACTATCAGATCGGTGGGCGCATTCACCTGTCTCAGATATCCTGACTTCACCAGGACGCTGATCGGCGCTCGATCAATTCATTTCTCTCTCAGAACATTCGAGGTACTCGCAATGAAACGCCTGTTGACGTTCGCCGTGATCGCGCTCGTTCCCAGCATCGGAATCTGTGACGACGCCAAGAATCTCCTGAAGCCGGTTAACAAGACCGACTCGTGGCGCTTCGAAAAGACCCAGGGGGGCGAGGGTGAATTCAAAGTCGTCGATGACGCCGCCGTCTTCAAGGTGACCAAAACGACGGGGACCAACTGGCACGTTCAGGCGTTCCAGGTCGACCTCGATCTCAAGGAAGGGGCGGACTACACCGTCAAAGTGAAATTGCGGGCCGGAGAATCACGCAGTGTGACGCTCGTCGCCATGATCGACAAGGACGACTGGCACGAGATCGGCCTGCACGAAGACCTCAACCTCACCAAGAACAATCAAACGTTCGAATTCAGTTTCCGGGCCCGCGGCGTCGCCGAGAAGAAGAACCGCATCGGCCTGGTCCTGGGCGACGAGAAGGGGGAAGTCACGGTCCAGGAAATGTCGCTGACCGAAAAGAAGCCTTAACGATCTGGTTTTCCGCCTGCGACAGTTCCTTCAGACCGAAAATGCCGTCTCCTGGCCGTGCTCGCGGTCCGACGATTGGCCGGGTCACACTCCGTCTTGCTGAAAAATAAGGAATTTCTTATAGTTCCGCCCCGATTGTCAGTCCCAGCCAGGCAGAGTTTCTCATTCGGACGGCTCGCGCATGAGCACAGCACTTCGCGAATTTGCAAAGCACAACCAGTTCCAGTGCGACTACTACGAGGGAACGAACAAACCCAAGATGCGGCCGACTGGCTCGCCGTATCTGCGCCGGCATGTCGCTGAGTTGCTGCGCGCGGGGGGGCTGGTCGCCGGCGACCGGGTACTCGAAGTCGGCTGCGGAATGGGGCGCTATACCTTACTCCTGGCCGAATTGGGGCTCCACGTCGAAGCCATGGATATGTCGGCCTGGCTGCTCGAACGGCTGGATGAATTCAATTCCGGGCGGTTTGAGATTCCGCTCCACTGTTGCGACCTGATCGAACACCCACCGGAAATGGCAGGTCGCTTCGACGCGGTGGTCGGATTCTTCATGCTGCACCACGTCCACGATCTTGACCACTGTCTCGCGGGGATGGGCCGGCTCGTGCGTCCGGGGGGCAAAGTGCTGCTGCTCGAACCCAATCCGTTCAATCCGCTCTACTACCCGCAGATTCTGCTCACCCCGGGGATGAAGTGGCAGGCCGAGCGCGGCATGCTCCGCATGCGCCGCCGCGATGTCTTCCCGGCATTTGATCACGCCGGGCTGGTGAGCGTGAATCTGACGCGGTTCGGCTTCTTTCCACCGTTTCTGGCCAATCGAGGCTGGGGCCGCGCTCTCGAAAGTCGCCTGGAACGGTTCCCGCTCTGGCAGTGGATGCTGCCGTTTCAGATCTTCTTGGCGACCCGGCCAGAATAAATCGCCGGGATTTCTCGGAGCGGTCTGCATCTGCGCCGGTTCGCGCTCATAGCCCCCAGTCATCCGGGATGATTCACGCAGGGCTCGCTCCAGCGCGTGCCAGTCCGGGGAGGAGCAGCCTTGGGCATGTCGACCGGGTCGATCCGCGCCAATTCCGCGGGATTAGGCTGGCGAGAGCCGCAACACCCAATGCCACAATCGTTTGCAGCCACCGAGTGCCAATTCCGCTTATGTTAGAATGCGGAAATTCGGGGGTTCAATCCGCTGCCAGGCATAACGATTAAGCGCAATCTAACGAGTTTGTCGATAGTACCCGATGTGCTGGTTATGGCACTTGGGGTTTTTGGACGTGCAGGCGCCCGAACGACCCGACTCGCGATCAAGCGGGCCTCCTACCGCATCCATTGTCGAAGGCAGCACCATGCACTCGGTTTTTGAGCTTTGCCTGTTCTCGGTCGATCCACTGATGATCACCAAGGCGCTGGCTGGAGGAGTCTCGACGGTCGTCGTCGACTGGGAACGAATCGGCAAACGAGACCGCCAGCAGGGGGCTGACACGGAAATCAATGCCCACACGCTGGCCGACCTGCATCGGGTCCGCGCCGCGACGAGGGCCCACCTCCTCTGCCGAATCAATAACGCGCCCGGCGCCCTTTCGAACGACATCGAGGATGCCCTGGCGGGTGGAGCTGATGAAATCCTCGTTCCGATGGTCCGGACAGCTTCAGAGATCGAGCAGGTGCTGGATCAGGTTGCCGGGCGCTGTGACGTGGGAATCCTGATCGAGACAAGTTCGGCCGTGACTCGAGCTGCTGATTTTGCAAAGCTCCCACTGTCACGGATTTACATCGGCCTGAATGACCTGGCCATCGAACGCCGCACTCCGAACCTGTTTACCGCCGTGATCGACGGGACAGTGGAATCGGTCAGGTCGAAGTGCGGGGACATCCCGTTCGGGTTTGGCGGGTTGACGATTCCTGAACTCGGCAGTCCCATCCCCTGCCGGCTGCTGATGAACGAAATGGTCCGCCTGGATTGCGCGTTTTCTTTCCTGCGGCGCTCCTTTCACAGCGATGTCCGCGGCCGGAACGTTCCCCGCGAAACCTTTCAGATCAAAGACCGCGTTCGCGAATCGAGCGGGCGCTCTCTCCTGGAACGCGAACGCGATCACCGCAACTTAGTTGCCGCCGTTGCCGGCTGGTCAGTCGCCACCGGACGCAATTCGGGAGCGCAGTCCCGTGCCGCCGCTTAAAGGGCAGTCTGTCTTCCTGACCGGTGCCGCCGGGTTCATCGGCAGCCACGTGGCCCGGCGGCTGGTCGCCGCGGGTGCCAGGGTGCATGTCCTCCTGCGCCCGCAGGGTGACCATACCCGTATCGCCGGCTTACTGCCGCGACTGACTGTGCACGAAGGAGACCTGCGCAACGACTGGCAGATCCGCCGCGCCTGGGAAAAGTGTCGCCCGGATCTGATCGTCAACGCGGCGATCCAGCGCACCCGCGGCACGACGGGCGAACGCCGTCAGGCCTTTCAGGTGGGACTGGCAGCGACCCTGGCCCTGCTTGAATGCGCCGCCGAGTTTTCCTGCCGCCACTTTCTGCACCTGGGAAGTTCGACCGAATACGGTTCAGCCCCCGATGCCATGCGCGAGGATCAGGGGCCCGATCCGGTCTGCTTCCATGGCGCCGTCAAGGCGGCCTCGACGATCCTCTGCCGGACCTTTGCACGGATGCAGAATCTGCCGGTCACGGTCTTGCGGCTGTTTCACGTTTACGGTCCCGGCGAAACGCCAAATCGGTTGATCCCGACAGTCGTGCGTGCTGCATTCGACGGGCAGGAACTTCTATTAACCAAGCCCGGGTACTGCCGCGATTACGTCTTCATCGACGATGTCGTCGCGGCGTGCATCGCCTGTCTCGGGCGAGACCTGCCCCCCGGAGAAATCATCAACATCGGCAGCGGACGTCAAACTGCCAACGAAGACATCGTGCAAACGATCCAGGCGGTCACCGGCCGACGCATTCGAGTTCGAATCGGAGTCCATCCGGCGCGCCCCTGGGACAAAAAGTCGTGGCAGGCCGACATCGAGCGAGCGCGGCAATTGCTCGACTGGCAGCCGGAGTATTCGCTCGCGCGGGGGATCGCGCGGACGGTTGCAGCGGTCCGCCAGAGCCGAGCGGCTTGAGAAGATGCCGGGCGCAGTGGCCAGGGGAAGGAATCCATGCGGCGGGTGTTCGACATTCTGATCCGCTTACGACCGCGCATCGACCTGCCACTGTGGGGCCTCTTGGCCGCTGTCGTGCTGGCCAACTTCCGATTCGTTGGCGCCGACGCTCCCGTCAGCGACGATTCGCTCTACGTCTTCCAGGTCTTCCACTACTTCTATTCGGGATTCGTCGTCGACGGCGAGCTGCCCTTGTGGGCCCCCAACCACTTGTACGGCGCGCCGACTGCCTACGAACAGATGACCTGCCTGACACCCGGCAGCTATCTCTCGATGCTCGCCGGCAAATTGCTTCAGGAATTCGACACGCTCTCGATGTTCCGCCTGGCGATGGTGCTCGACCAGGTGCTGTTCCTGCTCGGCCTGTACCTGCTCGCCCGCAAACTGTACGAATCTTCGGGGGCAGTCCTGTTCGTCTGCCTGACTGCCATCGGGATGTCGTTCTGGCACAAGCAGGTGCACTTCATGTTCAGGATCTTCGCCTTCTGGCCCTGGGTGTTCCTGTGTCTCGTGCTCCTGTTTGAAAAGCGCCGGCCCGCATTCTTGTGGCTGGCGGGGCTGGCGGCCGTGATCGGCATGATCGGCAACGCCACCTATTTTCCGCTCCTCTGGCCATTGGTCGGCGGGCTGTTTCTGCTGTGGCCTGCCTGGCAGATGCGGCGCTATTGGCGAAGTTTCGTCGCGCACTCGTGGATCGACGTTCAGGCACTTCTCGTATTTGTCGCGGCGGCGGCGCTGGTGGCCACGATCGTCCCGCGGGAATTTGCCGGCATGAAGATCGCAGCGCCCGGACGCGACGCAGTGACCGGCGCGAACTCGATCGATATGTTTCTGACGTACGGCGGCGCGCCGTTCCCGGACATCGCCGGCGTCTTTCTCAAGGGCGCGCCGTTGTTTCGCAACAACACTTACTATGTGGGCCTGCTTCCCCTCCTGGCGTTCGCCTGGGGATTGGCGCGCGTCCGCCGCTGGCAGTTTCTGGCGCTGGCCGGTGCGGGGCTCCTGCTGTTTTGTTTCGCCCAGGGGGGAGTCGTTTCGGCACTGCTGTATCAAGTCCCTGGAATGGCTTACTACCGCTACATTCGCTTTGTCTACAACCTGATCGGCTTTCTGATCGTGCTGGGGGCCGGCTTTGGCTTTGATGATTTCCTCCGCTCCGGGCGGCGTGCCCATCTGGCGCTGTGCGCGCTGTTCTTTGTCGGCCTGGGAGATGCTTTCGCCGCTCCCTTTGTGCGGCAATGCCTGGTCTCGGTCCCCGAGCCCGATCCGACCGATCCCACGTTTTACTTTCTGCTGCGGACGTCGGTCCTGGCGGCTTGCTCTGCGGCCGCATGCCTCCTGGCCGGACGCCGTGAGTCGTGTTCCATAGTGGGGACTGGCGCCCCGGCTGGCAGGTTGGCGCTTCCGCGCCTGCCAGTGGACGGCTTCCGGCGCCCCGCGCTGGTTGCCGCCTGCGCGCTGGCTGGAGTCACCGTCGATCTCGGCCTGTTTCGCGACGCGGTCCTCCGGGCCGATGTGCAGGCAGAACTCGCTCTGCGGCTCGCGGCCCACTGCCGGGCAGGTGCGTTCCCCTATGCAAAGCAGCGAACGCTGTACGGCGTCAGTGAAACGGCAGTGGAAACCTGCCGCCTCATCAATCCGAGTTGCGGGAATATGACGTTCGCCTACGTCTTCGCGGGATTCGACCCCGCCTGGTGGCCGAACGAGCGCTGCAACCTGCTGCCGAAGCGGTTCGACGATCTGGTCAAAGCGCGCGGCTACGACTGGCTTGGAAAAATTTGGCCGCAGCTCGATCAGGACTGGCCCTTCTGGCGCGTCCTGGGAATCGAATCACCGAAGATCCGATTCGTCGATCGCGCGGTCCGCGTCGCTTCGCAGGCAGAGGCCCGGCAGTTGATCGGCTCAACTCCGGCTCTCGATCAGGTTCTCCTGCTCGAGAACAACCCTGCCAATCTCCACGGCGCCGATTCCGAACCCGACGGTACGAATTCGGCTGCCGCTCGGTACCGAGTCAAGCGCTTTACCGCCAACGCTCTTTCCCTGGCGGTCGATATCCCGCCGGGAGCCGGCGCATGGCTGGTGTATGCCGACAATTACACAACCGGCTGGCATGCGTCCGTCGACTCGCAACCTGCAGTTCTCGAACCGGCTTACCTGGCATTCAAAGCAGTGCGTCTCACGGCGGGCAAGCACGAAGTTGTCTTCAATTACCGTCCTTTGCTGATGCGTCCGTTGCGAATTGCGCTGTTCTGGTTTGGCGCAACTGCCGCCGCTGCCGTGCTGGTGGCATTCGTCTACTGCCTGCTGTATCGGTTCGAACCGACGCACGCGCCGGGTGAGATTGGAATGGGCGAGTTCGGAGTGACCGAGATCGGAGAGGGAGCGTGACGGCTACCGTTCAGCAATTCCGCGGGAGCGCAGCACGAGGAGTGAGCGCCGGCGCATCAGTCGCAGAGGTACGCCTGACTTCCAAACCTCCACGAATCAGCGTTGTCGTCCCGCTGTATCGCAGCGCCGAGACGGTGCGCGAACTCTATGAGCGACTCTGCCGGGTCCTGGAACAGTCCGGCGAGGCATTTGAAATCATCCTGGTCGATGATGCCTGTCCGGCGGGATCGGGTGCGGTCGCGCGCGAGATCGTCGTTGTCGATTCGCGGGTACGGCTGCTCACGTTGTCCCGCAATCAAGGCCAGCATCGCGCCGTTCTGGCCGGACTGGAACACGTTCGGGGCGAATGGTGCGTCGTCATGGACGCCGACTTGCAGGATCCGCCGGAAGCGATTGCACAGCTCCTGGCCGAGCGGACTCCCGAAACCGGGGCGGTTTTCGCCGGCCGGCGCGGCCGCTACGAATCACGCGGCAGGCTGCTCACCTCGCGGCTGTTCAAGACGGCACTCCACGCCCTGTGCGGCGTCCCGCGCGACGCCGGGATGTTCGTCATGCTCGAGCGAAACCTCGTTCAGCGGCTGCTGGCAATGACAGGCCCCGAACCGTTCGTCGTCGCCATGATCGGTTGCAGCGGTTTCCCCTGCCGATCGATTCCAGTCCCCCGGGCAGTCCGGCCGCGCGGCACCTCGGCGTACAGTTCCCTGATGCGGCTCCGCAGCGCCTGTCGCGGCCTCGCCTGGGCCTTCCGCTGGCGGCTGCACGCGATGAACCGCTAACCGGTCATAACCAAACCGCCCGGCTGCCTGAGATCCCCTGCTTCAGAACGAAGCAGCACAGTTCCGGTCTGCCTTGTCGCGGGCGCGGTCTTCCCGCTGGCCGTCCGGCGCCGCGCCGCCGTGCCGGCGCGGCGACGCGTCTGTGCCGACAAGTCCTGTCACCGCAAATTGTCAAAGAACAGAGTCACCCCAGCCACCGTGGAGTCGGTTGATCAACCTGCCAGAATCCGTCGAGGAAGAACGGACGCGAGGAACACTGATCTCCACTGGTCTACTCGAATTGACAGAGTGTCGATCAGCACCGATCAGTGTTCCCATGACGTTTCTTCCGTGCTTCAACCTCGATCAAGGTGGTTGCATAGGCTCCCAATCGCCATGCGAGATTCCCCAGCCTAACAAAGGGTGCTCAGGGTGCTCAAACAGGGTGCTCAAGCTCAAGCAGAGAAACGTGCAGATTACCGCAGACTCTGCCTGGGTGCTCAGGGTGCTCAACATGCTCAAGTGCGCGCAATGTGCTCGTCGCTTTCGCCATCCCGTATTCTCCTTTCCACTTTCCACGCTCTCCTCTCTTGCGCGCAGCGCCGGGGACCGGGGACACCAGGGACCAGGGACCGGGCATCAGGGAATCGAAACGACTCGGCCGCCATTCCGAATTCCGAACTCCGCATTCCGAATTGTGTCGATTCCGAACTCCGCATTCCGAATTCTTCTCCACTTTCCCCATCCCACGCAGGACTCCGGCTCCAGTCCTGCGCGCCGGTTTGAATGTGGCAGCGCGCGCCTCTGCAAAAACCTCGGAAATCTTCCAGAGGCGCGCGCTGCGCGCCAGTGATGCGCGCTGTGTGAGTGCGCGCAACTGGCATCTTTTTTGCCCTCCGGCAACCACCGCGCGCACTGCCCCCTTGGCGTCCCTGTCCGTCGTCGGCTAGCTTCCGTTCCGTTCGACTTTCCACTTTCAGTCCTCTCCTCTCTCGCGCAGCACCGGACCTCAAACGCCGAAACGATCGCGCTTTCGTATAGGATACATATGTACACATAACGTGTCAAGTGCAATTTCGGATTTGCGCGAGGGTTTCGATCCCGTCGAGCCACCCCGATCCCTCCGCCGGTTGATCAATCCGGTGAGCCGCCAGGACGCCGGTTCGCCTTCCTGGCGGCCAAGGGTTGGCAACTGCCTACTGTCGCAATGCAACAGTAGACCTTGGCCAGGGCTCGATGATCGGCGCGCAGCAGACAATTCAGGAACTCATCCTCGACCTGGTCGAAACTCGGGCCGCAAACGTCCCGGAGCAGGTTCATGCGCTGGAACCGGTTTCGCCAGGCGTCCACCACTTCGAGGCTGGCGGGGCCGTCGAAGGAGAGCTCAAGGTCTGGCAGAGTGAACTCTTTCGAGACGTTTAAACCAGCCTGTTCAAGGTACCCCTTGAGCTTGTGCCCCATTTGGAAGTCGTAACGTCCAGCCGTGAGCGCATCGCAGGCGTACGCTTCGAGGAGGCTTCTGGTGCGGTCGCAGAGCGGTTCGTGGCCGAAAAGGTTGTCGATCTCGACGAGCACCATCCAGCCACCTGGCTTCAAATGCCTTGTCCACGCGGAAAGCACACTGGGGAGATCGGGAAAATACGCGGCGGTGAAACTGCACCACACGCCGTCGAATGCGAGTCCAAGTTCCGGAATGGAACGCAGGTTTGCGAGTTCAAATCTCGCTCGCGACAGGCGTTTCGATCGTGCCTCGCCGACGAGGTCCTCGTTAAGGTCCACGCCGACCACATGGGCGCCACGCGTGACGAACTCGGCTGCCAGATCTCCTGCGCCGCATCCCAAATCGAGCACCGACTGGCAATCCAGCGACGGAAGGGCCTCAAATACGGTCGGCCAGGCACGCCACCGGTATTGCCGTTTGTAATCCGAGATGAGGCTCATTCAGCGATTCGTCGATTGTGCAGGCTGATCTGGGCGGTTCGAAATGGTGATCGTAACAGACGAAGACTCCGGCCTCAAAGGCGGATGACCGGGCGGGCGGACTCGAAATAATGGGTGGCAAACCCGTCCACTCCCGGCGTGGTACAATCGGGGGATGGAACTCATTCTTGCAGTCGAGTACGGCGCGAGCTACGCCAAGCCTCCCGCGGCATTCTATTACTTCACAGTCGCTGCCGTAGTCCTGTACTTCTTGTTCCTTCGGTGGCGTTTCAAAGTGCGGCGCAAACTAGGAGCCAATCGACTTCCTGACACTCCCTGACTTACGTCAAATCCCCACGGCCGGTCCAAAGTCTGATCCGCACGCAAAATGTAGCACTACCCGGTAAACCGCCCCCTCGACAGCACGCCTGCGCACTGAGAATAATCCAGAACATGCTCATCGTGTTCGTAAGATATCCGGCCCCCGGCAAGGCGAAGACCCGCCTGATCCCGGCAGTGGGACCCGTTGCGGCGGCTGATATCCAGCATCGGATGAGCCTCTGCACTCTCGCCGTGGCTAGTGAATTCGGCCGTGACCACAAAGTTGACGCGGAGGTCCGATTCACTGGTGGGACGGCAGAGCAGATGGTGCCCCTGTACGGTAGGGATTTGCGATACCGCGACCAGGGAGAGGGTGATCTCGGCCAGCGGCTCAAACTGGCTGTTGCGGACGCATTTGATGCGGGTGCGCGAACCGTTGTCGTGATCGGAACCGATTGCCCCAAGCTATCTGCCGGGCACTTGCGAGACGCGCACGAGGCGCTGCTCGACGCCGACGTCGTCCTGGGACCGGCCCTGGACGGTGGCTACTACCTGATCGGTCTGCGCCAGGCACATCTGCAATTGTTCGATGATATCGCCTGGAGCACTCAACGGGTCTTGCAACAGACACTGGATGCGACGAGCCGACTCGGACTTTCTGTCCAACTCCTCGAAACGCTCGCAGACGTCGACAGGCCCGAAGACTTGCAGCACCTGCCGGAATAATCGCCCGTCACGAAATCGCCCCCTGGCAACTCGAACCGGCGCCGGCCGTGCATCCATAACAGTGCTGCCCGGTGACGATGGCGCGATTCGCGAGCAGCTCCTCACGGAATTCGCTGATGTGCTGTGGGACCGCGGCCGCTGTGGTGAGATCGAGCATCTGGTTGAAGTCGCAGTCGTACAGGTAACCGCGCCAGTCGACCGAGAGCGTCGTCCGGCACATGAGCCCGGCACAGGTCCCCGGATTGAATGCGCCTGCCAATTTGCTCATGTATTCCTCGAAACGTCCGGTGCGCAGCAAGTCGTCCAGAAACCGGCTGATCGGCATGTTCGTGATCGTGTACAGCCGATTGAAGACAATTCCAAATCGTGAAGACAACTGGTGGCGGTAAGCAGCCTCCAATTCGGCTTGTGGTGGCGGCAAGGAGGGCCCGCGGGGATTGAAGACGAGGTCCAGGATCAGACCGGTTTCCGGTTGTCCAAAGCCGGCTGCGTTCAGGCGCCGCAGGGCTTCGATCGACCGGACGAAGACTCCCTCGCCACGCTGCGCGTCGGTATTTTCCTCCAGATAACACGGGAGCGACGCCACGATTTGCACCCGGTTCTCAGCGAGGAACTTCGGCAGGTGTTCGTAGCCCGGGGCGAGCAGGATCGTGAGATTGCAGCGGTCGATCACGTTCCGTCCGAGCCGGCGCGCTTCGCAGACCAGATGCTGAAAATGCGGATTCATTTCGGGCGCACCCCCCGTGATGTCCAGCGTCGGAATCTCGGTCCTCGCCAGCACATCGAGGCACAACCGCGCTGTTTCGCGCGACATGATCTCCCGGCGATCGGGGCCCGCGTCCACATGACAGTGTCGGCAGGTCTGATTGCAGAGCCTGCCGACGTTGACCTGCAACACCTGAATTGCGCCGGCCCGCAAGGGAGCAAGGCCGTGTTCTGCCAGCGTCCCGCCGAACGAAGCCTGACCACCGGATCCTTCGAGAATCGCTCGCTGGTGCCGCGTGTCTGCGAGGGGACTGGCTTGTCGCAATAAGGTCAGTTCAGCCATTTCGGGCGTTTTTCAGTCGAAAGGAAAACGGTGACGTTCACGCATTGTGGTGGTTTCGTTGGACGGAATTCAACTTTGTTCCGGCAGCATTCGGACGCGTCCTGTGTCCAATTCGCCAGATCCAGGACACGAACAACAGGACGAACCAGGGACCAAATTCAATCCAGGTCACAACGAAATCGAAGTACATCGGGCCCGCGTAGTTCGTTCCCAGGAGTGGACTGCCGGAGTAATGGTGAGCCAGCCAGAACCGGAAGTAATAGAGAAACGCCAACCCGCTCACGAGCAGCCAGGCCCGATTGCGCGCGAATGGCAAGAGCGGGATCGCCCACGTCCAGTACCAGGGATTGAGCGTCGGCAGCAACAGCCAGAACCAGGCGACGGTCAAAAACGCAGCCGAGAGCCAGCTCGCCCGATCATCGTCGCCGCTGGCTCTCCATCCCAGCCAGCAGGCGAGGACAATAAAACCTGCCGACGTGATCGCTCGTGTCAGGAAGAAGGGAATTCTTCGGGCTTCGATCCCCAGCAGCGATTCGGTCGTCTGAATGACACTGAGCCGCCAGTCCTCCGGCACAACCGAGAACCACGCAACTTCACCTGAGGGCAGGGAAGCGGTGGGCCGAATGTTTTCAATAATGACCAAAAACAGAAAATCATTCATCTCCCACTGACCCAGAAATGCGCGGAGACTTTCGCTCGGATCGCGCGGCGCCATGCTCACGCTTTGCGGCGGCACCGGAGGCGCGTCGTCGGTTCGAGGTGCGACCTGGGCCGGATCGAAACGGGTCATGTCATCGTCCGGTGCGCGGCCCGTCGACGGCAGCATCGGCCAGGCCAGCGGCGTCAGGACGGCTGCAAATACGAGGCAGGCAATGCCGGCGTACTTCCAGCCCAGCTTTCTTCCAAACGTGAATACGAACAAGGGCAACAGGATGACGGGGTAGAGCTTCGCTCCGCAGGCCAGAGCCAGCAGGGCCGATGGGATCGCGCCGGTTCGCATTCGAGGCGGGCTGCCGGCCGGGCGATACACGATTGCGACAGCCCGTTCAATCGCCAGCGTAGCCAGAAAGAACGCCAGCGCATCGAGATGCCCGCTGTTGGCAATCTCCTTGATGACCAGCGGACACCAAGCATAGATCACAGACCAGCCCACAGGGCGGCCTGTCAGCCGCAACAGCCGAACGACCAGCACGAGCGTCCCCAGATCGAAGCCGACGAAAAGCGCCTTCATCACGGTCATGCGGACCCAGAGTGAGGCAGCCGGTGGAGTCAGCCAGGCCGACACGGCAAAAACCGCCTGACTGACCGGGGGATAGATCGTCGGCAATTCACCGAAGTGGACCTTCTTGAGGATGGTCGTCATCTCAGGTGCGCTATCGCGCAGGCTGACCAGTCGCGCCAGATCATCCGGCAGCTCAGCCTCCGTAGCGGCGGCGAGAACCTGATGGGGACTGTACCGGAACGGACTGATCCCCTGGATCGTGACCGAGCCATCCCAGAGGTAACGATACAAGTCGATTTCTTCGATCGGGTCGGAAAAGAGCAACGTCAGGCGAAACATGACAGCGCTGCCGACGATCAGCCAGGTCAGTCGGCCATCCTGCGGCGCGAGAGAGGCGATCCTGATCGCCAACAAGTAAACGCCGAAAGTTCCGGCAAACAAAGCCAGCAGGGTCAGCAGAGAATGCCCCCCCGTTCCGGTCTCATGCAGACTTTGAGAACTGAATACGACGGCCAGGTAAGCCAGCTCCGAAATCAAAGCCAGCCCCGCCAGCGCGGTCAGACTGCGCCGACCACAGACGTCAGCCGTCGCGTGACTCATTTCGCGAGCCCCGCTGACGAGCTGCGAAAGAATCCGTACCTGGCAATCAGGTACAGGATTTTGTAACCGGCCCGGATCGACCCCCAGACGGTCCCGCTGATCTTGCTCTGCCCGATCCGACAACGATACGGCACCGGAACTTCGATCGTCCGCAGTCCGTGACGTGCGGCCTTGATCTGCATCTCGACCGTCCAGCCGAAATTGCGGTCGGTCATCGCGAGTTCGGTCAGACTGCGATAGTCAATCGCGCGGAACGGCCCCAGGTCGGTGTAATGGATTCCGAACAGATTCCGCATCAGGCAGCAGGCCAGCCGGTTCCCAAAAATGCTTTGCGCGGGCATTGCGCCCGGCTCGCGCTCGCCCTGCAACCGTGACCCCAAAACGAAATCGGCGCTCCCAGCGAAGATCGGCCGCACGAGTTCGATCAACACGCCCGGATCGTCGCTGTAATCGGCGTCCAGGAAGACGACGATTTGCGGAGGGGGTTGACCCGCATCGATCAATCCGCAGATCGTCGCCAGGCCTGTGAGGCAGGCGGCGCCATAACCTCGCTGCGGCTCCGAAACGACCGTCGCGCCCGCGGCGGCCGCGACGTCGGCCGTCCGGTCGCTCGATCCATTGTCAACGACGATGACTCGTCCGACTTCCGGCAGGTCCCGCAGGACGAGCGGCAACGAAGCCTCTTCGTTGAGGGCGGGAATGACGACGGCAACCTGCGACAGATCGATCTGGCGGCTTCCCGCTTCGACGTCGGCAAACGACTTCGTCGGCATCAGAGAGCGCCTGTCGGCACGGTTGGTGGCGGCTGCATCTGTCACGACAATGCGTTCCCCGATTGGTTCCGCTGGCCATGCGACGGTTTGAACGCCAGCAGGTTGACGCTCAACAGGTTCTCGATCCCCGGCAGCATTGTCGAACCGGAAAGTTCGACCATCAGCGTCGCCTTCTCGGGGTGGCGCTCGACGCGAAGATCAGAAAAGCCTGCCCGTTCGAGTCGGCGGAGATAGTCGTCGAGCACCAGCGCCCCTCCGATGCAGCCGACGATCGCGTTCAGATCGCGGCGTACGCTTTCCGCGGGCTCGGTCGTCCAGGCCATGTCCGAAATTGCCAGCTTCCCTCCGGGTTTGAGGACGCGATGGATTTCACGCAAAGCGGCATCCTTGTCGGGACACAGGTTCAAAACGCAGTTGCTGAGAGCGACGTCGAATTGACCTTCCTCGACCGGAAGCGATTCGATATCCCCCTTTCGAAATTCGACGTTATCGAGTCCCGCTCTCGCGGCGTTCTCTCGAGCCCGCTGGAGCATGGCGTCGGTCATGTCCACACCGACGACGCGCCCGCCAGGGCCGACTTTGCGAGCGGCCAGGAGTGCGTCAAACCCGGCGCCGCTCCCCAGGTCGAGCACCCATTGTCCGGGGCGAAGTTCCGCCAGGACCTGCGGATTTCCGCACGACAGCCCCAGGTTTGTGCCGCCGGGGAGAGTCTGCAACTCTTCGTCAGGATACCCGAAAGCCAGAGCCAGTTCCTCGGCGTGCGGCGTACAGCCGCACAGCGATCCGCACGTCGCGGTCCCTTCCGCGACCTCGGCATAGCGCTCCCGGACAATCTGTTTCACGTCGTTCGGTGCAAGCATTATTTGTGTTCCAGAGGAGTCTCGTCGGCATCCGCGGGTGGAGCGCTTGGCGGAACGGGCGCGTCGGAATTGGCCGGAGTCTGATCGTTCAGGCTCCAGTCGTAGTCGAGGTACTCGGTGCGTAACCGGCGTTTGTCGGGCAATTGCCCGGTGACCCGGTCGGGCAGATACGGAATGATCTGCTCCAGCATCTGGGACTGAGATCCGCCAAAATCATCGGCGTACCACTTCAGGATCGGGGAGAGCCGCAACTGCCCGGTGGCCGAATCGAACTCCAGTTTCTGCGGGTCGGCGAAAAAACTGCGGGAATTATCGCGCAGTTGCTGTTCCAGATTGTTGGATTGATAAGCCCGGTTGAGGAGCCGCGGGCAGCCGCGCGCCCCGCAGACGATCGCAAAATGAATGCGCGGTTCGCGGAGCGGCCGCAACACCTGGTGCTCGATCTGCGCCAGCGAGAATCTGCGGCCACCGACGCGCAACCAGAAGGCGCTGCCGAGGTTGACTCCCGATCGGGGAACCGTCTGGCCTGGGATTGTCGGAGCGGCGTAGTCGGTCAGGATTTGCCTGATCGTCAGTGCATTGTACGCATTGATCCAGAATGCCAGCCGCGCTTCGCGGCCGGCCGGCAAATCAGGGTTAGCGCGCGACAGCGAACCGAGATACGCATCGAGCGCCTCGACATCCGCCGGTGCCCGCTGCCAGTCGGAATACCCGACCTCTCCCGATTCACTCACGTAGCGCTGGAGCAACCGGTCCCAGTCCCGATGGTCGATTGTCTCGATCGAGACGAAATCGGTTGCCGGCCACGTTCGCCCCAGCACCACGGTTCGCCCACCGGCGAAATTCGCTGACGTCGCGTAGATCACGCCGCCGACAGCCAGCGCAACGAGGACGCACACGACTTTAGGGAGTCGTGACGGTGACGCGAAGGCATGGTCGGGCCGGAGGCTCATTTCTCTTCCACGTTTTCTTTCGGGTCGTTCGAAAATGTCAGTTCTTTGCCCCCCGCCTTGGAATGGCACTCGATGCACGAGGCCACCTTGCCGGCAATCGGCTTTTTCCCCTCTTTTTCGGGCGTGCGGGCCACCGTGCCGTTGGGGAGATACTTCAGCCAGTACCAGTCGTAGTGCCCGGGATCGGTCCCCTTGACCCGGTACATGATCGTGATGTCCTCGAGTTTCTTGTGATCTTCCGCATAGTTTTCCATCACGAGAATTGCGCCGTGGGGCAGGGTTTTGAGGTCCTCGGCCGCCACTTTATTCGCATACGTTTTGGTGAACTTGCCGTGCGGCGTTTCCCCTGGGCGCATTTCTCCATCGGCCGGAATGGTAGCCCATTTCGTGTAAGGCGCATCTTTGCGATTCAGGTATTTCCAGAACGACTCCTGGAATTCCTCAGGCGTCGGAGGGCGCGTGGCGCGCGGCGGGTCGACACGGCTGCTGCCGGAACCCTGGGGCTGCGCCGGCGACGTGAGCCAGAGCAGGATTGCCACACCACCTGCCAGGGACAGCGGCTTCACCAGATGCGCTCGCATGCGTTGGACTCCAGTCGTTTTTGAAAAGGGCCTGGAAAATTCCGCCGGACCCGTCCACGGGATTCCTTAGACACTCGAAGTTACTATCAGGCTGTCGACGGACGCCGTTTCGCTGTGCTGGCTTGCCTCGCGTTCACGTTGGAGCTTCAGCCACCGTGTCCGGCGGACCCAGTAAAACCGGACTGGCAAAAAGAGGTCGACGACTTCATCGGAAATCAAAAGACCTCCCAGCACCGGCAGCGCCATCGGCGCCAGGATTTCACCGCCGACCCCTTTGGCGAACACCATCGGGAAGATGGCGATGATGGCGACCCCTTCGGTGAGCAGCTTGGGGCGCAGCCGATGGACTGCCCCCTCGATCACCGCCTGGCGGAGTTCCTCGAGCGATTTGATGTTCTCGAGGCCCCCGCGCTTCTCGATCGCTTCGCGCAGGTAGACGAGCATGATGATCCCCGTTTCGGTCGCCATCCCGAAGCAGGCGATGAACCCGACCCACACGGCGACGCTGAAATCCATGGGGGGCGCGCTCCACCCCTGCATGATCTTGGGGAACAGGAACATGAAAAACGCCCCCCCCGCCAGCGCCTCGGGAACGGCCATCATCATCAGGGCCGCATCCGCCAGATCGTGGTACGTCATGTACAGGATCACGAAGATCAGCGCAATGACCGCGGGGAACACGAACCGCAGTGTGCGGGCCGCCCGCACCTGGTGCTCGAATTCGCCGCTCCACTCGATATGCACCCCTTCCGGCAGTTTCACTTTCTGATTGACCACGCGCTGCGCTTCATCGACAAAACCGACGATGTCGCGGCCGCGGACGTTGAGCGTCACGTAATTGAGGAGCCGTCCGTTTTCGCTCTTGATCATCGCCGGCCCTTCGACCACTTTGACTTCGGCCAGCGCCCCCAGGGGAATCAGCGGCTTACCGGCAATGGCATGGCCAGGAGTCGCCGAGTGCGAATCGCCTGCCATCGGAGAAGCCGCCACCGTCCCGACGCCGCCGCCGAATTGCACTGTCGAAGACCCCTTGTCGTCTCCCATGGAGGCCGACGATGAGCCCCCCATGCTGCCGGGACTTACCAGCAGCCGGCGAATGCTCTCTTCGTCCTCGCGCTGCGCCCGTGCATAGCGGATGCGGACTGGGAAGCGGTCTCGCTTCTCGACGGTGAACGTCACGGCCCGGCCCGCCAGGGCGACTTCGATCTCATTCTGGATGTCCTCGACAGAAATGCCGTAACGCGCGGCCGCTTGACGATCGATGTCGATCTGCAAGTAGCCTTTTCCCATGATCGGCGAGGCAATTGTGTCGCGGGCGCCATTCAAGGGTTTCAATGCGGCTTCGATGTCTTTGCAGACGCGGTCGATCGTGTCGAGATCGGGACCGAACACCTTGACGCCGATGTCGGTCCGCACGCCGGTCGAGAGCATTTCGATGCGGTTGATGATCGGCTGCGTGAAGATGTTGCTCCAGCCCGGCACCTGCAATACGCGTCCCATTTCGTCATCGACGAGGTCCCCCTTGGGACCGGTCTTGCGCGGCCACAGAAAGACCCGATCGCGGAACGACTTCACGAGTTCGGATTGCAGCGCCAGAAACGGCTCGATCGCCGCGCGGTCGCCGTCGCGGCCGAGCTGGGTCTCTATAGCGGCGGCGGAATACCGCTCGAGGTCGGCGCCGTGCGGGGCGTCGGCGGTCAACTTGGCGCTGGCTCCAGCCTTCGCCGATTCTTCGAGGGCGAATGCCGTGAAATACTCGGTGCCACGGTCGAACAGTTCCCAATTGATCTGGTGCAGCCGTTCGTGCCAGAGGGCTGTCCGCTGTTCGCTGACGGCGTGCAGCAATTCTCCCGCGAACGATTTGCGTCCGGAGCCCAGGCCTTCCATGAGCTGCCGGAAGACCTGCGCCGTGGCCGAGCCTTTCAACTCCAGCGCGCCCGCGACGTCGCTCACGACCCCCTGTTCGTGCAAATCGCCGGCAACCGTTTGAGCGAGGTCGGTCGCGTCCTCCAGTGCGGGAATTCGAGCCAGCCAGTGGCCGAACCGCGGCGTCAACTTGTCGGTCAGCCGGCCAATGTGTTTGGCTTCGGCATCGGCATCGCTCCACTTGACGTCGCCGGCCTCACGCATCCGCCGAATCGTGTCGGTGATGGCGAACCGGGTCAACGCCGATTCGAGTTCACGTTCGAACTCCTGATACCGGAGCAGCGCCAACTCACGCAGCGTCTCGTCGAACCGTTCGAGCGCCTTTTGTGTGGGATCGTTGAGCAGGTCCTTCCGGCCCTGCTCGCTGGCAGCCGGCTTCAGGTAGCCCTGTTGTTCCAGCGACTTCCAGACCTCCTCGGTCTGTCGCAGCGCGTCGTCGAACTTCAGGACCCGCTTGGGCCAGAGCTCTTTGGGGCGGAAATTGACGAACGTTTCCACCATGTCGAGGGGGGCCGGATCGGTAGGGGTGTCGGCGCGCCCCGCCTTGCCGATCACCGATTCGACCTCCGGAAACCCGCGCAGCAGCGCATCGCGGGCCTTGAGGTCGTCGGCCGACTGCGTGACGCTGGCGCGCGGGACAGTGATCGGCATGTCGAGCGTCGTTCCCTCGTCGAGTGCCGGCATAAACGCCACGCCAATCTTTGAAAAATGGAACGCCCACAGCCCCAGCAGACTCAGGCTGACCAGAGTGACCGCCTGCCGCAGAACGACATGCTGCGTCCACACCGCCGCGACAAATAATCCCAACAGGGATGCCGCGCCAAATGCAAAACAGAACCATTTGACCACCTGAAGAATCAGCGGATGGACAGCCATCTGCAGATGGCCGACGCCGAGCCATGCGAAACCTGCGAAGACCGCTATGAAGCCCAACGCCAGCAGCAGGAACAGAAGATCATGACCGCGTTTGCCTGTGGTGAGCAGTACGGTGAGGGATGTCACCAAGGCAAAGACTCCGAGAAACGTTGTACGCCAGGCCTCCTCGGACGCCCCCTGGCCGATCAGCGCCTGGAGCGGAAACATCCCGGCCGCCAGGATCAGCAGCACGGCGAACATCCACATCACGAGGTTGCGCCGCGGCAAGGCCCAGGTGAGGAGCGGTTTATAAATATGGATGAAGCTGCGGACGATCGCGTTCTCTTCTTCGCTCTTGAGCTTCCCCTTGATGAACGTGGGGATCAGCGCGGGAACGAGCGTCACCGAGATCAGCGCCACGCCAATCATCGCGAAGCTCTTGGTAAACGCCAGCGGATGGAAATATTTCCCCTCGCGTCCCGAGAGCATGAACACGGGAACGAACGAGAGGAGCATGATCAGGACCGAAAAGAAGATCGGCCGGCCGACGGTGCGGCACGGTTCGATTACCAGGTCGCGGATGTCACCCGTCACTTTGCGGTTGCCGAAGTGCTCCTTGAGGTGGTGCGTGGCGTTTTCGGTCATCACGATCGCCTGGTCGACCAGGATGCCGATCGAAATCGTGATCCCCGCCAGCGACATGATGTTGGCCTGAATGTCGATGATCCCCAGTTGACGCAGGACCCACATCATGAGGAACGAGAACAGGACCGCCAGGGGGAGCGTCACGCAGATCACGAACACGCTGCGGAAATGCATCAGGATCAGCAGGATCGCAATCGACGCGATCGTCATTTCGTGCCACATGACTTCCGTGAGCGTGTGAATTGCCCCGCTGATGAGCCGCGTACGATCATAGGCGGGGACGATGTGCACGCCTGCCGGCAGTCCCGGTTGCAGCTCCTGGATCTTTTCCTTGACGCGCCGCGTGACATCCAGCGGGTTTTCGCCGTGCCGCATGAGGACGGCCCCGCCGACCACTTCGTTGCCATCCTTCTCGTACACGCTGCGGCGAAATTGCGTTCCCAGTTGCACCGAGGCCACGGTCTGCACGTAAATCGGCGTCCCTTTGACCTCCTTGATCACCGTCATCTCGATGTCTTCTTTGCCGCGGATCCAGCCCACGCCGCGAACGATGTACTCGGCATTGTTTTTCTGGATCACCCCGCCGCCGGCCGGCATGTTGCTCTTGGCGACGGCCGCGTACAGATCCCCCAGCGTGATGCCGTAGGCCCGCAGCGCTTCGGGCCGGACGTCGATCTGGTATTCGAGCGGTGTCCCGCCGACCGTCGCCACGTCGGCGACGCCGGGAGCCGCATTGAGCTGGGGAGCGATGTAAAACTTGTTGAGCGCCCACAGCCGCGACGTATCCATCGGGTGGTCTGCGCTCGACTCGACGGTGTACCAGAAGATCTGCCCCAGCGCCGTGGCGTCGGGGGCCAGGTAGGGAAGCACACCCGGCGGTAGAAACGTTCCCGCCTGCGCCAGCTTTTCGGTGACCCGCTGCCGGGCAAAGTAGAAGTCGATCCGGTCCTCGAAGATGATCGTGATCATCGAGAAATTGAATTCCGACGACGATCGTACGGCACGCACGCCGGCCAGCCCCTGAAGCTTGCGCGACAGGGGATAGGTCACCTGGTCTTCGATCTCGCGGGGCGAGCGCCCCATCCAGTCGGTGAACACGATCACCTGGTTCTCGGAGAGATCGGGGATCGCGTCCACCGGCGTATTGAGCATCGCGTAGACGCCCGCCACCGTCAGCGCCGCCGCGATGATCAGCACCAGAAACCGGTTGCGAATCGAAAGTTCAATCAGTTTTTCAATCATGCCACTAATCGATCTGGAAAATCGAACCCGACAAATTGACCGCGATCACTGTTACGAAAACGAAGACGAATCTCACCGCGGATGACGCGGATACCGACGGATGTGCCAGTTCACTTCATTCGTAGAAATCCGCGAGTATCTGCGTCATCCGCGGTCTACTTTTCTTTCCTCGAAGTCCCAAAGTCCAGTCCTTCGTCATTCGGAGTTCGGCGTTTTCGCTTTCTCCTTCGGCTTCTTCAGTTGCTCGGCTTTCTTGAGCGTGGCATCGGGATCGGCCAGGGCCTCTTCCTCGCAGCCTTTGCAACAGAGAAAGACCGGTTGCCCCTTGATCTCGATTCGCACCGGCGTTCCCATCGAACCCAGACGGCTGTCGTCCATGACCGGGCAAAACCGTTGCTGTTCCGCAAGCGTTTGATCGGCGGCCTTCAATTTGCCCAGCGCGGCAGTCACTTTCTTCAACTTCGCCACTTCCGCCAGCGTCGCCTTCGGGTCGGCGAGCGCCTGGTCCCGGCAACCTTCGCAGCACAGGAACACCGGCTTACCGTCGACTTCAAGTTTGACGGGAGTTCCCATCGAGCCCAGCCGTTGCTCTGGTTCGGCCGGGCAATAGCGCTGCGCTTCCGCCAGCTTCCGGTCCGCTTCCGGCAGTTTCGCCAGTGCCGCTTTGATTTTGGCATCGGGGTCCTTCTTGGCGGCACCCTTTTCGTCCGCCGCCGGAAGGAGTGAAAACTGCCCGAGAACGGCCAACGTGAGTGCCACGGCAGAAAACGCCTGCAATCGCTGCATCGAATCTCCTCCTAAATTTTGGGTTGACTGACGGGAGCCATCCAATCGCGCCCGTGGAAAGGAAAACAATTCAATTGCCAGACCCGCATACAACATGCCTGGCGCTCATTTGCTGTCGGAGTGGGCCCCTTTCAAACTTGCCGCTTTCTTGAGTGTCGCGTCGGGATCGGCCAAAGCTTCGTCGCGGCACGCTTCGCAACAGAGAAAGACGGTTTGGCCGGCAACCGTGACTTTGACAGGCGTTCCCATCGATCCAAGACGGCTCTTGGGAAGGACGACGCAGAACCGCTGCTCGGCGGCAAGAACCTGATCGGCTTCGGGCAGCTTCGCGAGTGCGGCCTTGATTTTGGCTTCCGGGTCTTTCTTCGCTGCCGAAGCTACTGGAGGCGACGCGACAGGCGAACGCGGCTCCTTCAACTTCTTCACCTTGGCCAGAGTCTCCTGCGGATTGTCTTGAGCCTCCTTCGTACAACCGTCGCAGCACAGGAAAACCGGCTGATTGTCGATGACCAGCTTGACCGGAACTCCCATGGAACCCAGCCGGCTGTCGGCCAGCACCGGGCAGAACTGCTGCTTCTCGGCGATCTTCCGGTCCTCGTCCGAGAGCCGCGCCAGGGCCTGAGTGACCTTGGCGTCGGTGTCTTCGGGGGTCGACGGGCGAACGGTCGAGCCTCCCGAACCTCCCTTCGACCCGCTGCTGCCGCCGAAATAAATCGAACCAGCGGCCGGGTTGAGCCGCGTTTCGGCATCGACCAGAAACGAGCCGGCAGTCACGACGATTTCGCCCGGCAGCAGCCCGCGCAACACGGGAAAGAACGGGACATCGTCGGGCCCCGACATGCGCGGTCCCAAGGCCACCTTCACCCCTTCAAAAACGCCGGGGAGCGTCTGGCGATAGACGATCGTCTGGCTTCCCGTGTCGATGATCGATGTTTCCGGTACCGCCAGCACCAGCCCCTGATCGAGCAGGCTCGATTTGAAGACGTCGGGATCGGCGGACGCCGCCAGTTCCAGAGCGCGAATCTCCCGGGGCGGAATCTTGATTCGGACGCTGGCGGTCGTGCCGGGGCGGAGTCTGTGGCCGGGGTTACTGAGTTCGAATCGCACCGTGACGGTGCGCGTCTGCTGATCGACATGCGGATAAATAAAGGTCAAGAGGCCCTGAAATTCTTCGTCGGGATAGGCCCGCGTCGTGGCGGTAATCTGGAGCGGGTTGTCAAACAATTGCGACCCCGGCTTGTGCGCCTGGTCGGCCGGCAAGAACGCCAGATCGTCTTCGTAGATCTGCGCCTGAATCCAGACGGTGGACAAGTCGGCGATGTCGTACAGAGGCGTCCCTTCATCCACGTATTGTCCTTCGCGGACGTATTTCTTGATGACGTGCCCGGCGATCGGCGAGCGAATCTTGAGATGCGTATTCGCCTTTCCCGCCTTCAAAATCTCATCGATCTGGTCGGCGCTGATTCCGAGCAATTGCAGCCGGCTGCGGCCACTCTCCACCAGTTCACGGTTCCCCCGTTTTTGAGCGTCGAGCAGATTCTGCATCGTGACGTTGAGGTCGGGGCTGTACAGCGAGGCCAGCACGTCGCCCGCATCGACCATCTGCCCCGTCTCGTTGACGTTGAGCGTATCGATCCGCCCCTTGACGCGGGCCGACACATTCTTGACGGCCCGCTCATTGAATTCGACGTATCCGACCGCCGTGATCTCTTTCGAAAGTTGCCGATAATCGACCTTCAACGTATGAACGCCCGCCAGCACGACGCGATACGGTGAGAGCTGGACGCGGTTGACGACGCCGGCGGGGAGCGCTTCCTCATGCGTCTCCCCCTTTTTGCGCTTGGAGAGAGGCATGAAGCAGATCGGGCATTTATCTTTGGCGTTATCGCGGATGACCGAAGGGTGCATCGGGCAGAACCATTCCACGTCGCTGGTTGCGGCCGACAGACCATCCGCCGGACGAGTCCAGCGGTCGTAGTAAGCTGCCAGCGTGTCCCATTGCGTGATGACGACGCCGATCGCCGCCAGGACGGCGATGAACCGCAGCCGCGCCAGCTTCACCAGAATGATGAAATCGAACCACCACCAGGCCTTCCGCCAGTCGGTGAGGCCCGGAGGGGCCCGCAGGCCCCCTTCGTCTTCGGGCGGCCTTGGCGCACGGTCGTATTCGTTTCGATCGGGAACTTCGTCGTAAGACATCCGTCACCTCATTCTGCTGAACCTGTGACTTGTCGGCGAGCAGCCGAGACACGAGCCAGACGTCGAGTTTGCTAACCCGCCAACCCGAGCCCGGCTGCTCGCCCGCAAGTCACCTGAAAAACGCTCTTTGTACTCTGCGCCCGTTCGGGCCGCGCGGCCGGGGAAGTTTCGTGATTCCCCAAACCGCGACGGCCCTCCGGAGCAAACGTGTTACAGACCGTACATCTTGCGATCTGCACGGAACTGATTTTGCGGCCGCGAATTCGGCCGGCTGGACGACCGAGCTTGCGGAGCGCGGTAAGCCGGCGCCGTATCATACGAGTAACTGCGATAACGCAGTGCGTTGCCAGTCTGGGCCGTGGCCGGCACAGGGGGCGCTTCCTGCAAATCGGGCATCGCCGCCGGTGCGGCCGGTGCAGCCGGTTGTGCGTCGCACGCCGCCGCAGTGGCCGGAGCGCAGCGCCTGCCACCGCCGCAACCACCGCTGCTGCAAGCCGAGGCGTCCTGGCAGCAGGCTGTGAGCGCGAACGAACCGGCGAGCACGGTCGAGGAAATGAACTTTAACATGGTGTTATTCCTTATCTGGAAAAGCCGGTTGCCGGATGTTGTTTCCGAGCGGGGTTGCCGTCCGGTCTCCGAAACAGGCGGTCAATTGAAAGTGGTAAATTGCGTACCCAGGATGAGCTGTCGCGATTTTCGCGCCGGCAGAGAAGTGCCGTCAGGCGCAGCCTGACGTACAGAACCTGTCCGGGAAACCGTGGACAGCGCAGCGCCCCAGCAGGGCGCGGCAAAGAATGATCTCAGATCAGCAACACGCCAAGCGTGGTGACCAGATCAGGAGGAGGTGGCAAATCACCGCGGGCGTGAATGAAACTCACGCCGGGTACGATTGCCAATACGGGAGCGACCGCGAGCAGCAGCGGCGTGTGTTCGGACTGGTCGAGATCGAGCACCGCCTTGACGGCGAGCGTGAAGACCGGCCGATCGAGCACAGGTCGGCACGGGCATTCGGCAGCCAGCGATGGCAGTTTGCCGTCGTTTGAAGCCGGTTTGGCGCCGCAGCACGCCGTGGAACCAAGCCGACAGGCCCGGCTCGAATGTGCAGAGTCGCCCCTGGCCCCGTCGCGACCGTAGCAACAGGCGCACCGGGGGGCTCCGGACTTCATCAGGTGGCGCTGGCAATAAAACTTATGCTGGCCGTTCGCGCAAATGCACCCGACCCGGGGAATGCTCCCGAAGACCGACAGTGGGATCATGGCCCACACGAGAGCGATCGAAAATCGGGACTTGCGAATGGACATAATTAAGACTGCGTGTCTGAGAACTCAATGGTTCCGGTACTCGAATTCGATGGCTGCGCCTGCACCAAGTTACGCGAAAAACGTAGTTTGCGTTGGGCACCGCCTGAGCGATTATTGTCCTCAGGCCGACACGCAGCACAGTCCGCTTCAGCAACTCGACAGATCCTGCGTGCGTTTAATGTTATCACGCAGGCCGAAACGCGGCAAGAAGACGTTGCTCCTGTCGTCCACTGGGGGCGGCGTGGGGGGCGGCGCACGAGAGGGAGGGTCCGCTGCCTAACGGCTTATCTGCGAGCAACTTATCGGCACGACGCAGGGGCGCTTGGCGCGCCGACATGCCAAGCTTTCCGACGGCTCGAGCAATATTGCCAGCGCCCCGCAGCCGTTAGTCTGTAACGGCTGTTCTGGAAATGCTTTGCGTTGCTGCCATGGCGAACCGATGAATGGTACCGAGTTTGCCCCTTGTGGCGACTCAAATCTCGGCGAATTGCTAACCCGCCAGCCCACGAGCCGCTCTTCGTTCCTCATCCGGAGGCGATCATGCCGCTGTTCCGAAACAGCGCGGGCTGCGCGATGGGTTCGCTGGTCTGCGCGACAATCTTTTCCGGCTGTTCGTCAACTTCGAATCAGACGAAGGTTTCGTTGCGCGAACCTCGGCCCCAGGCGGCGCCAGTGGAATCGCGCGTTCGCGATGCGCTCAACGGACGCCCCGTAAGACCGGCGAGTTTGAAGTCGCCGGAAATCTCCCCGGTCAATCACGAAGATCTGGTTGACACGCTCTGTCCTGCTGTCAGCGACAGTGATGACCCGTTCGCCGGACAAATGGAACTCCCGCTGTCCCAGCTGGTGAGCGAAGTTCAGGAACGCAATCCGTCGCTGCGGGCGGCCCTGGCGGCCTGGGGCACCGCTGCGGAACGCCATCCGCAGGTCGTGGCCCTCGACGACCCGATGTTTCAGTCGATGTTCGCACCCGCTTCGTTCTCATCGTCCACCATCCAGTCGTCATACATCGTGGGGGTGGGACAGAAACTCCCCTGGTTCGGGAAGCGCGCGTTGCGCGGGCAGGTCGCCGAGTGGAACACCGTCGCGGCCTCGCTCGACTATCGGGAGGTGCAACTCCGGCTGGCCGAAGCCGCGCGACTCGCGTTCTACGACTATTACAGCGTCTCCCGTCTGGTGGAGTTGAACGACTCGGGGCTGGAATCGGTCAATGCGTTTCGCGAAACTGCCAAATCCAAGTTCGAGGCCAACCAGGTTTCGCAGCAGGACATGCTGCAGGCGGACGTGGAGTTGGCCAAGCTCGAACAGCGCCAGGTCGAGATCGAACAGATGCTGCAGGTCGCAACGGCGCGGATCAATACGCTCCTGCACCGTCAGCCGCAGCTCCCGTTGCCGCCGCCGCCGCAACAGCTCGAGCAGCCGGAGCGACTCCCCAGCGTCGACGAACTTCGCGAGCGGGCGGTCGAGCAGCGTCCGGACCTTTCGGCGATGGCGGCGCGGCTCCAATCCGAGCAGAGCGCTCTGGCGCTGACCTACAAGGACTACTATCCCGACTTCGAGTTCATGGGCAAATACGACACATTCTGGACCGACACTGCCCAGCGGGGCCAGGTAGCAATGAATCTCAATATTCCGCTGTACCAGAACCGCCGCAACGCCGCGGTCCGGGAAGCGACGTTCCGCGTCAACAAAATGCAGGCGGAGTACGACCAGCAGGTGGACCTGATCCGCAACGAAGTGCAGTCCGGCTACGCGAAACTTCGCGCCAGCCGGCGCACCGTGGGTCTCTATACGAAGAAGGTGCTCCCCGCGGCACAGGACAACGTGGCAGCGGCCACGAGCGGCTACACAGCCGGCACGGTCGATTTTCTACGGCTGATCCAGGCGCAGCGCGAGTCGCTCGAACTCCAGGAGAAGTACCAGCAGGCCGTCGTCGAGTACAATCGCAACCGTGCGGAACTCGACCGCGTCGTCGGAGCCGCGCCTGAGACATGAGTTCCGACGGAAGCACGACCCTTCCTCGTTTCCAAGCTCCTGCTTGGGAATGCCGCGTGTGAAGCTCCCGCTTCACGTCTCTGCCCGCCGTCTCGGCCCAGTCCCGCTCACAGCCAATCCCTCGCCACACCAATTACCATTACGAGCCGTAGACGATTTCGACGACCTCTGGCCGCGTGAACGCCGGCGCCAGCCGAAGATCGTGCTGGTCTCAAAGTCCGGACGGTCGGTTTCGACGAACCACGGGATCGGCGCGGGTGTGACTCGGGTTGGTTGTCGGGAGGACGCCGTGATACGCGAAGCAGGAGCTTCGCACGGTGCGGTCCCAAGCAGGAGCTTGGGACCGAGGACAATCCGCTCCTTGCGGGATCGGCAATCGGTCACTTCGCCTGCTTCGGGAAACCGGCGCCGAGGAACTCCACCACCTCGCGGCCTGTGTCGCGATGATAGCGACCCAGGTCGTGGCCGACGCCCGGCAGCAATTTGTAATCGTAGGCCAGGTTCAGGTCGTCGAGTTGCGCTTTGAACGGTTCGTGACTGGCCAGGGTCTGGTCCTTTTCGCCGACGATCATCAGGAACCGCACGCGGTCGCGGATGCGATCGGCATTGGTCTGCAACTGCTCGCGCAGGGCTTCTGCCGCGCCGGGCCGACGCGAGCCGAGGGCCGCGGCCCACGACGCGGCGGCACAGAACGTGTCGGGATACTTCACCGCCAGCCGCATCGCGCCGCCACCCCCCATCGAGAAACCGGCCAGCGCCCGGCCGTCGCGCGTTGCCACGGTCCGCCAGTTGGCGTCAACGTATGGAATCAACTCTTTGATGAGAAACGTCTCGACCATGACTTTCGTGTCGGGATGGTCCATGTACCCGCTCGTGCCACCGTTGGGAAAGACGCAAATTGTCGAAGGGACTTTGCCGTCGACAATTGACTGGCGAACGAGCCCCGAAAATCCGCCGGCGTCCGAGTTTTCGTTCCCCCCCATGCCATGCAGAAAATAAATGACCGGATACCGATCATCGCCGGTGGCATACGCCGGAGGGACCCAGACGTTGAATCCGATTTCCAGCCCCATCGATTCGCTGGCGAGGGTTCGGTGTTCGAGGCCGGGAAGCTTCGGGCTGTCGGGGTTGTTCCACTTCACTTCCCGGGCGGCCGGCCGGGCCCCCTTCGCGGCGTCGGCCTGGGCTTCGGCGACAGTCGTCCAGCCTCCCAGCGAGATCACGGCTGTGACAAGGATCACCGGAAGTCCACGGCAGCAAATCCGACTCATGATGCAGGATCCGTCAGGAACTAGGTGGGAAGGAGGGTCCGTTGGTTTTTCGCCCGGTGTTGAAAATTTACCACCAATCGTCCTTTGCCGCGAGGAACTGCGATCGGCGGGCTGTGGGGGACACGACACAGAGTTCTGATACTCCGAATTGCAGCAGCGCGCAAATTCGGGAATTGCTGACTCTAGCAACCGACCTGTTTCCGCCGACCGGGGCCTCGCTTTTGGAAAATAAACGGTCCCCTTCTTGACCTGGTGCTGGTCAGATCGCGATTCACAACCTAGAATTGATCAGTCGTGCGGGCTGATGGATTCGACGGTTTGAGCGGGCCGTGATCGTGTTCTTTCGCTGTTCCAGGCGAACGAACGGCCCTCGATCCGGTGGGATCTGTGCACGAATGCACCGCCGCAGAGACTCTGTCTGCGTTCTCCCCGGGTCAATCCACGATACCAGTTCGTGCTGCACTCCGGAGACGTTAAGCCGGGGCGCATTTCAGTAGACCTTTCAGGAGCCCCATCATGCGTCGCACGCGTCCCTCTGCCGGACTGATCCCAGTTGCCGCTGAAGTTCTCGAAGTGCGAGCGTTGCTCTCGTCGAGCGCTGCCGCCGTGCATCACCACGGACACGGGCAAGGACACGCACAGACCCACTTCAACGGTCCCGCGACGGCTGCCGTCACCATCGGCGCCAATACGCCCGTGAACGCGGCGGGCACGTATCAGATGAACAACGTGAAGATCGTCGACGGCTCGCAGATGACCGCCCACTTCCACTTCACGGGAGACATCAACGGGCATCAGGTCAACCTGCAAGGGACGTTTCTGGGCAAGATCGCCAGCTCTCTCGTCAACGGAACGACGACGACCGTGACCGTCAATCCACACGGCGGCAGTATCCGATACTCGGACACATTCAACGGCACAACGTCGTCAGGCAAGGCGCTGCCGAACGGGACGCAGATGACGTTGGTGTTCGAAAACGGCGTGTTCTCTTCGCTAACGGTTACCGACGCCTTCGGGGCCAGTGCGTCGCCATCTCTGGCCAACCAGACGATCAGCCTGACGATTACGCCGGGCTAGCGCGGTGCTGAAAGCGGGACGCCCCGACGCACTGCGTCGGGGCCGACAATGCCGGTGACAATGCGCACTGACACGCGCGACTACGATTCAGCCGGCGCCTCGGCGGCGATTTGGCGATACTTCTCGAGCGCTCGCTGAAACGCCTCGCGGGCCGCGTCGCGCTCGGGGGCGGCGATATTTTTCTCACGATTCCGCCACAGGAGCTCGGTGCATTCGACGCACCACAGGGCGCTCTTCCGTGACGGGCGAATCGGCCTCCCCTCGACGATGACGTTGATCGGGTTCGTGTGCAGTTGCGGAAACTGGCGCAGGGCCACCCAACTCGACCGCTCAATCGGGACAGTGAACTCCAGTTCGTGAATCGCACCGTCGGCCGGCACCGATCGCGTCGCCACGGCGATCCCGTTCACCACCAGTTCAAACAGGCGTTCGCCC
>Ga0137463_1000098_pt1 | contig 36116 bp, 24 predicted proteins | sample EasRivERMGT800_2_FD_102333 | JGI IMG/M metagenome (GOLD analysis project Ga0137463, IMG submission 102333) | Soil microbial communities from meander-bound floodplain in the East River, Colorado, USA - East River MetaG ERMGT800_2 | ecosystem: Environmental > Terrestrial > Soil > Floodplain ...
ACCGACTTCGCTATCAAACCGCGCCATCCGATGGCAAGTCGCGAGAATCTGCGGCAAACTCGTGATTCGGTCGAGCGCGGAACCGGATCAGCAAAGGACTTACGACGTAGATGCAAAATGTTGTGACGCCCCTGGTTATTATCTGCCGCCCCTCCGGGGCTTGGGAAATCCACTCGTCCGACCAGTGGCGGGCACCGCCCCGAAGAGCGGTGGTCGCACTGGCTAAATTATGCCGCTGCTCCACAGCTCTGCTTCTGTTTTGCCAAGTCTGATCAATTGCGCCGCGTCGAAAAACCTTGTTTGCGTCGAATTTCTTGGCTCGTTGCCTTTAGCACCGACTTCCATGGTCCCTTCCTTTCGCATCGGTCCTTTCGTGTCTTTCGTGGTTCCCCTGATCGTCCGTCTGAGATCGTTCACGGTGCCGCCGGGACAATCGCGGTTTGTTGCCAGGCCTCATCAAACACAACTTCGTGCAGCGGCGTTCGCGTTTCCCAGCCGGCGGTTTCCAGCATCGGCCGCTCCTCGAACCGGACCGGCACGCCCAGACACAAATAGGCCACCAGCACGATGTCGGGTGGAATGCCAAGCAGCCGCTTGACTCCTTCGGGTTCGAGGATGCTGACCCAGCCCACGCCAATTCCTTCGGCACGCGCGGCCAGCCACAGATTCTGGATCGCGCAGCACGTGCTGTAGAGATCGGTGTCGGGCATTGTGTTGCGCCCCAGGACCGCCGGTCCCCGGCGCTGGCGGTCGCAGGTGACGACGACGTTCACCGGCGCTTCAACAATCCCCGCCAGTTTCAGTGATTCGTAGAGTTCCTTGCGCTGGCCACTGTAGTTAGCGGCAGCCCGCTCGTTTTCCTGCAGAAAGAGTTCGTTGACCTGCTGCTTCATCTCGCTCGAGCGAATGACGACGAAATTCCAGGGCTGCATGAACCCCACCGACCCGGCGTGATGCGCCGCGTCGAGGACGCGGTACAGCACTTCGTCGGATACCGGGTCCGGGCGAAACCGGCGCACGTCCCGACGGGCATAGATCGCATCGTAGACATCCACGTCGCACCTCCGATGGATTGAAACAACTTCCCCTCCCGCGAAGCGCGGGAAAGGAAGCACTTCGGCTTTCAATTTCCGCTGCGAATCATTCCTGGTCAGTTTCAGGGGCTGCGTGGGTGATCGGCAGATACCGGGCAATCGTCGGCGGGGCTTTGCTCAACTCTTCCACATCGACCCACGTCTCGGTCCCCGTTTTGCGGTCCAGCACGAAGACTCGCTGCACCGTCGGCTCTCCGGTCTGCGAATCAAACAGCTCTCCCGACGCCACCGACGTTTCTTCACCTTCCAGGTCGATCACCTTCACGAACTGGTCGATCGTCGGTACCGGCGGCTGCTCAGCTCCACAGCCACCGACCGCGAGCATCACCAGCAATGCGGATGCGGTGCGGATCATTCGACACCTCCCATGTCCGTGGGGAGTTTGTCGCGATTGTCAAACAGCACGTTGCTGGTGAGTGGCCCAAACCAGCCGATGTTGAGCGCCTGCGGCTGTCCGCCGTACCAACTGCTTCCCGCTGCCGTTCCCGACATGATCGCCGACGATACCCGGCCGTCACACCAGCCGACGTTCGCCGTAAAACTGTGCCGGAAGTGAATCGACGGTGTTGGCTGGAACGCGGTCGCTGGTTGCAGGAGTGCGTGCGGGCCGTTCACGAACCAGGGGGTCTCGATGAAGCTGTACTCGATCGGAAACGACGTGGGGTTGCCGCAGGCGAAGGCCGTGTCGGTGAATGCCACGCAGCGCCCCAGCGAGCCGATCGCCGACATTTTCGTCGATTCAGTCCGCGACTGGAGCGACGCCCAGCCATATTTGTACCACGTACCGCCGACGTAATAGTAGTTGTAGCCGTATCCCCCGGCCCCGGCTTCGAACGCCGTCGAATTCCCGTTGCAGACGTTGCCGATCGGATTATCGATGAAGTTGGCGAACGAGGGGCAGATCTTGAGACTGGCGTTGTTCTCGAAGTACGGAGAGATCGGGCCGCGACTCGAGTCAAATTTCTGGCCGGGCGCATTCCGCGCGCCGAACCAGCGGACGTTGTCAGTCCCGTCGGCAGCGGGCGGCCAGAAGCCGGCGTTGCTGTCGGTATACATGTGGCAGGCCAGCAGAAACTGCCGCAGGTTGTTTTTGCACTGAGACCGCCGCGCCGCCTCGCGAGCCTGCTGGACTGCGGGCAACAGCAGCGACACCAGGACGGCGATGATCGCGATCACGACCAATAGCTCGATCAGCGTGAACCCACGGCGGCGGCGCACCGTACGAATCGTTGCCGGGTCGTGCACCGGGCCACACCCCGGGGGAACTTCGCCAGACGTCAGCGCCCCTGAAAAACTGTTCTCTGTAATTTGATACTCGGACATGACAAGCTCCTCGTTGCCAGAGGGGCCCACGGGGCCCCGGTGTGGCGAAGAGAGGGAGGTCCGGCGGCGCGGAGGCTGAACAGGTTCAGACACCTTCCGCGCAACAGAGAAACTCGGGCGCTGGGCGCAATTGACGATCGGACGAATCGCTGCCGCATCGTCATCAAGAGTTCACCTCGTCGGGCCGACTCTTCGCATTACCGACCATGGGCAGGTCTTCTGGCTTCCGGATCGTTCTCTGGGCTGCTCCTTCCCACGGGCTCTTCACCCGCAGTGGCACTTGCAGCCTTCGTCCCCGGTTACAGCGGCGGGACCGCAGCGGATTTGCACCGCTTTCCCTATTTTCCGGCAGAATCACAAATCCCACCGGCACCCACGTCGGCCTGTAAATTACCGACCGCGCATGGCGTTGTCAAATCGCGCGAGACACGGGCAGTGGTCCATTTTGCGTGCGGTTGGCAGTTCGCCAGGTCAATTCCATTCGACGTAAGTCGGTTGACGCGCCGTGCTGCGATTCGAGGCAGCCGGCTCCAATCGTGTACGGCCGGCCCACGAATCGCCGGATCCGAGTGAATAATCTTAAGGATGAATATTTCGGCAAAAGCGCGCACGACCAAGGTTTCGTTGTCGCTCGCCGTATCTGGCTGATGCAGCGGTCATTAGGACGTTGATCCGATTCGCATCCCGGTGCGCGCAAATCCGCATCGATTTCAGAAATCTGGACACAACTGGAAACCCGGCAGTGAGTTCCAATTGGAAACAGCGTATTCATTCTGCCGAAAGGTTTATGCATTCGGTTCTGCTGATGCGTTTCTGCCGGCGAAACAGGCGGACTGGTCATACGATCTGAGACTTACGTCGACGCGCCACTCGTCGCAGCGAGCTCAATCTGGACCACGACCGCGACACGGGTGTCGTCGCCGTGGTTGGAATTTGCCGGCGGTCTCCGGGCAGGTCCGTATGACAAGAAGAGAACTGGAACCACGAAATATACGAATGACACGGAAGAATTTCAAAAAAATATTATTTTTCGTGTCCGCTTTTTGATCGGGATTTCGATTACCAATTCAGACGCGTTCGCGTCGAATCCTGATTCGATCAGAAACCGACCGTGACGACGAAGGGGCCCTGTGCCAGCACCCGCCTCGGCGTAGAGGCGGGCGAACCATCCAGCACAGCGGCTCCTTTTTTCGCTGTCGATTCGGTTGGCGCTTTTCGAACGGGGATTTTCGAGCCAGGAGGTCGGGTTTCGAAATCTGCAAAATCCCGGAAGAATTGTTTTGACATTTGGGATGCGTACGATTAGTTTGGCGGGCGTTACCATTCCCGTCTGCTGACCGGCGTGATGTCCGGCAGCGGACTTCTGTTGGCAAAGGACTTCGGGCCTCCTTCGAAACAGGCGTCAATCGCCGGCCTTCGGCCGCCGCGATTTCGATTTGCCGTTCGCAGCCAACCCTCGAGATCCGCCGCACATCGCCGGATTTCATCCAGGGCCAGCCTCATCGTCGGGGAACCGGGAACTTTTTCCCGCCACATGTCCCCTGGGCACCGGCAGCGATCGATCGAATTCGCCTTGGCCGCTCCCCGGCAGGCGCATCGCGGCGATCCCGAATTCCCGGTCTTCCAGTCGCTGCATTCTCCACACAACCGAATCCATTCACCCTGGCCCAGAGGAGTTGAATATGGTGCGCACGTCGTGGTCCCGTCTGGCTGTTTCAGCAGTCCGATCCCTCTCCTGGCGGTTCCCCCGCTCCCGATTCCACTCTCTCCCAAGCCGGCGACTGCGCCGCCGCGATATTCGCCCCGCCCCCGTCGGCGCTGAAGTCTTCGAAGAGCGCCAGCTCCTGAGCGCCGCCGTCACGGCCGTTTCCCCGAATACGGCACAGACCACCGGCGGCACCTCAGTCAACATCGCCGGCAGCGGATTTACGTCGGTGTCGGGGGTCATGTTCGGAACGGTCGCGGCCATGTCGTGGCAAGTAAATTCGGCCTCGCAGATCATCGCGATCTCGCCGTCGCACGCCGCGGGGTCCGTCGACATTCAGGTGCTGTCGTCGGCCGGCAATTCGACGATCAACGCCCAATACGACCAGTTTACCTACCAGCAGGGAAGTTCGTCGGGGTCTGGAAGCAGTTCGGGGAGCAGTTCGGGGAGCGGTTCGAGCTCGGGAGGCGGCGGATCAAGCGTCCCCACGATCACGTCTCTGGGCCTGACCAGCGGAGCCGATACGGGAGGAACTGTTGTCGCGATCAGCGGAACCGGCTTTACGTCGATGATGTCGCTTTCGTTCGGCGGCGTGGCGACTCCCTTCACGTATTTGACGCCGACTTTGATCACGACGACGGCCCCGGCTCACGCCATCGGAACCGTCGACGTGACACTGACCAACCAGGTCGGGACCAGTGCCGCCAGCGCCGCCGATCAGTTCACCTTTCTGGCGACGCCCCCTTCGATCACTTCGCTCAGCTCGACCAGCGGGCAGGTGACGGGCGGGAACTGGATCACGATTTCGGGCGCCAACCTGGGAAATGCGTCGTCGGTCGCGTTTGGCGGCGTGACGACGCAGTTTTCGATCATGTCGCCAACGACGCTGATGGCGCTTCTCCCCACACACGCTCCAGCAACCATTGACGTAACGGTGACAAATGCCGACGGCACCTCGCCGGTCGGAACGCAAACGAAATTTACGTATCTGCAACCCCCTCCTTCGATTTCGTCGCTCAGCACGACGTTTGGTTCATCAGCCGGGGGTGCCACGATCACGCTGACGGGCAGCAATTTCGGCGCCGTCACCGAGGTTGACTTTGGAGGTGTTTCTGCCCTGTTCTCGATCGTTGACGTGAACACCATCGTCGCCACGCTTCCACCGCACGCGGTGGGAATGGTCAGCGCGACGGTGATCGCACCGGCCGGCAGCAGTTCGCTGCCGTTCATGTATCAGACGCCTCCACCGGTCGTCACGGCAGTCAGCAGTTCGACCGGATCGGTGATCGGGGGAGACACGTTGACGATCACGGGAGCCAACTTCACGCCGGATGCTGCCGTTTACTTTGGAACGATGCAGGCGCCCACCACGTTCGTCTCATCAACCACTCTGACAGTGATGATTCCGCCGCACAACGCGGGAAGCGTGGACATCACCGTTTCGGAATTCGCCGGGACATCGGCCGTGGCGGCAGCCGATCGATTCAGCTTCGTTCCTCCGGCAATCCCGCCCGTCATGCTCTCCTTCTCGGCATCGGCCAGCCACGATCAGGACGCCGTTTCGCTGGCATCCGTCGTCGTCAACCCGTCGGGCTATCCATTGACGTACTCCCTCTCAGGAGCGCCCGCCGGAATTTCGATTGACAGCTCTGGAACAATTATCGGAACAGTCGCCGGTGACGCGTCACAGCAGAATGGTGGGACTTACAACGTCACGGTGACCGCCAACGACGGTCACGGTGACACGACCAGCCAGACGTTCGCGTGGACGGTCGTAGCTGCCGGAGCGTCATTGCCACAGGGATCGTCACCTGCGGGCGGCACCGGGGGGTCCTCAACCGGCTCGGGTTCATCGGGTGGGTCCAGCGGCGGCTCGACGGGTGGTTCGACAGGCGGCTCGACAGGCGGAACAACGGGTGGAACAAGCGGTGGGTCAACCGGTGGTTCACCTGGCGGATCTGGGGCATCCAATGCTGACGACCAGCTCAAGCAAGACATCCTGGCGTTGCTTGATGCCGTCGATGCCAAGTTCGCCAAACAGTCCGAAGAGGATGCCAAGGCACTCGCCGAATTCAACAAGTCGGCCCGGGAGGCCGCCGATGCCTTTCGCCAGGCCATTCAGGGGGACGAAGATCAGCTTGCCAGCACCGACGAAAATCTGAACGAGTCGGAAGCGGCCACTGAAGAAGAATTGATCCAGGAGTTGCTGGACACCGAAGACGAAAACGTTCAGACAGCCTCCGACCAGATAGCCGCCGCTGCGCAGAAGTTCGTGGATGCGGCCCAAAAAGCCCTGGCTGACGCACAGGCGGCGTCAGATACCGCCGCTCAATCCGCTGCGGCAGCTCAGGCGACCGCCACCCAGGCCGTGCAGTCGGCCGAAGACGATGCGACGGCGGCGATGGCTTCCAAATCGAGCGCCATCCAGGCGACATTAACGGCCCAGGAAGCCGACGCTGACGCGCAGGACCAGGCGACCAAGGCGCAAGCCCAGGCTAGTCTCCAGGCCCGCATCGCGCAGTTGGAAAGCGATTTACAGGCGCTGATTGCCAGGGCGGCGGCGACGCGCGACGGGACAATTGCGTCCCATCCGGCCGGGGCCGTGAATATTCATTCAGTGGACGGCGAGGCGGGGTTTTTGTCAGCAGTCGCCGCCGCAACTAGCGCCCAGCAGGCCGCCGATGCCGCCGCCGGCTCGTCGTTCCAGGCGGTCCTCACCGGCCTGACGACCGCCGCTGAGAATGCCGTCAACCAGGCCCAAGCGGCCGACGAGGCCACGGTTGCCAGCGACGCGGCCACCGAGGCCGCGACGATCGCCGGCGATCAGGCCAGCCTGGCTTCACTTCTGGCCCAGGCTCTCAGCGCGCTCCAGGCGCAGAAGAATCACACGATCACCGACTATACCGACACGCTCCTTGCCGACCAGAACACTTTCAACAGCACTTCGAATGCCGCGAATGCCCTCTACACGTCAACTGTCACCACGGCTCAGACGAAGCACGACTCCGACGAGGCCACTTGGGAAGGCGGATACGTTTCGTGGCTGAACGACACGACGTCGAAATACAACGACCAGACCTCCAAGGCCACCGGCGATTACGCCGGCGATCTTCAGCAAGAACAAAGTGACTATGACGGCCAGATCCAGCAGGATCAAACAGAATACAACGGGAGCTTGGCGACGGCTGACCAGACGAGACTTCAGACGTTAACGCCGGCGGTGAGCGCCTACGTCCAGGCCATGACGGATGCCGCCAAGACCAAGGGGGACGCGGTTTACAACGCCACCTATGCGCTGACTCAAGCTCAGAAAAAATACCAAAGCACGATCAGCGGCTTGGGGCTCATCTGGAACGAATTGTGGAATGACCCGGCAACTGCGTCGGAGAACTACAACGCGGCCGTGGATGCTGCCTACGCTGATAAGATCAAAGCAGCCAAGGAATATGAGGTGGCAATTGCCGATGCAAACGTCGCGTACGCCAAGGCCGCAAAGACCGCCATCGTCGCCTATGAAACCGCGGCCCGCGACGCGGCCACGGCCCTGGCCAATGCCGACTCCGGCGCTGCACAACAGCTGGCGACCGAAGAGAACGGCCAGAATGAGGGATTCTTTGATAAGGCCGCCGGGCGCGAAGCCGAATATCTCGACGAAATGGCCAAGGACGAGCACGACTACGAAAACAAAGTGCAGGAACAGGATACCGAGCTCCTGACCGAAGAGGCGGGCGCCGACAAAACCCTGGCCGATGCACAGATCAATTCCCAGCAGCAGCTCGACGACACGCTGGCGAACGCCCAGGATGCACTCGAAGAATCCGACGCCGCCGCCCAGGAACAGGAAATCGAATCGCTCGACCAGGAGCAGGTTGCTTACGATCAGGCCGTCATGGCTGACGAAGATTCCGAGCAGCAGCAGGAACTGGCTGCCGCCGCCGCCGAACAGGCCGCCGACGACCAGGCTGCCCAAACCGAAGAGCAGGCCATCGCCTCGGCCATGCGAAGTTTCGCGCAAGGGCTCGACGCGGCCGAGACTCAGGAGCAGACCGCTGAGATTTCCGACGAAGCCACATTCGCCCGTACCGAAGCCCAGGCCCGGTTTAATGCGCTGATCGCCGATTCCGGCAACAATCCGGAATTCCGTGCCGTGGCTCAGGCCTGGCTGGATTACGAAAACACGATCATCTCTGCCTGGCAGAGCACGGCTCAGTCCGAACTGGGCGCCGAAATCGCCGAGCAGGATGCCGAGCTCGAAGCCGATCTGACCGACGCGCAGACAGTCCTGGCTGACGAAGTCGCGGCAGATCAGGCACTGGCGTCAGCGGCACAGACTGTCCTCGGTGCCGAGGAGCAGGCCATCGACACGGCCGAATCACAGCTTGACCAGGCGCTGGAGCAGGCGGACACCAAATTTGCCCAGGATCAACAGAAGGCACTCGACGATTTCGCCACGGCCGAGCACACGTTCAGCGAAAAGACCGCCACTGCCATTCAGACAGCCGATTCGAAGAACGCGGAGGCTATCAAAGACACCGAAGACGAGATTTTCCCAGATCGGCAGAGCACGTTCGAACAGGAATCCGCCGACGGTCTCGACGAAGCCAAGCAGGAGGACAGCGAAGGGAAATCGCTGCTCACCAGCCTGGCCACCGCCAATCACACTGAAGCCGACAAGCTGACCAGCGACCGCATGCAGGGCCTGGGGGACCTTTTTACCGATGATGGAAAGATCGTGGTTGACGTTGTAAAGAAGCAGGCCGACGACAATGTCACCTCGGCAAAGAATGCGTACGAAGCTGCCCTGCTCTTGAATACTGCCAAGGGGAGCAGTGATTACGCCTCCTTGAGTCAGATCGCCGACACGACGCTGATGGTCATTCCTCCGACAGCGATGGAGCAGATGCAGGCCTCGATCGCCAGCGCCGCCAGTTCGACCCTCGATCACGCCACCAACTTTACCTCGGGCTTCGCCGACGTGATCACGTTCGGTGCCACGCAGAAGTATCGGCAGGCGCTGGGGATGGACTACGTCAATTATGATTCCTGGATGTACACCGGCGGCCAGATCGCCGGAACGGCCACGTCGTTCGTGATTGGCTCCGGTGCCGGCGCCGCCTGTCAGGCGGGTCGGGTAATCCAGATCGCCACGGCCTACAACAGGATCGGGACGGCTGTCGGCATGGGAAAGGCGATCGACAACTTCCTTACTAACGGCTCGATCGGCCTCACCGATGCCCTGGCCTTCATGCCGGCCGCCGGCTGGGCTGCCGGAAAAATCGGCGTCGCCGCCAAGCTCATCAACGGCTGCTTCGTCATCGACACGCCAGTCGCCGTCGGTTGGCAATACGACCCGATCATCGTCGTGGGGCAGGTCGATGTACCTGCCACGAATCCCGGCGACGAGTCCATGAGCCTCGGATGGCTGATCACCGGCCTCACTGTCGTCACGACCGTCGTCGTCCGCCGCAAGTCCGAAGAAGACCTGGAGACCGCTCCGGTCCGCCGAGCCCTCTTCGCCAACGGCAAGTTTGTGATCGAGCCGACCAACGACCCGCCGCACCTCGAACCGGAGTCGCTCGATCAAAATACCTGCTTCATCCCAACTTTTCGCCACCAAACGTCCCCCCTCTCCCTCTGGGACCAACGCAGGCCGCCGAGCGAGCGAGGAGAGAGGCCGCAGGCGGTAGCGTTCCTGAGGATTTCTGTGAGGGGACAATACGAGGGACCGGAGACCGGGGAACAGGAACCGGATCGGCCATTCCGTATTCCGAATTCCGAACTCCGAGTTCAACCACCTCTCCCTCTCCCCGCCGCGGGAGAGGGTCGGGGTGAGGGGGCCGCGCCAGCTACCCGCTCCAATCAGCTTGCGTTGCGTCAACCAGCGCATGACAATCGAAAGGAGGACTTTTCGAAGATGTCTGCAATCACATCCGCTTCACAATCGCACGCGACTACCAAACGGCATCGTCCGCGGTCCGGCTGGCGGCCGAGCGGCTCGAAGTCCCTCTGGGCTCTCCCCTTCCTGTTCGCCGGATTCTGTTTCTGGCAAGCAACCCCGTCAGCCGACCGCCCCGCTGCACAATCCGCCGTCGCCTCAGTCGGGCCGGCGTCATTAAAGAACGACGCCACCTCACCGCGCCGGACTCTTCTGACGCGTCCAATCCAAGAAATCCAGGTCGGCCAGCGGGTCCTGGCCGACAACCCGGAGCTGAAAGGCCAGGTAATCCCGCAGGCGGAATTCGACGCCGAGAGCACGCGACTGGTCGTCCTGCATCAGATCAAGCCAGATGGCCACGAGTTGACGGTCGAGACGCTGCTGCCACTTGACGCATTGGCCGCGGCAGCGGTCGAACGGCTTAATTTCGACGTTGGCCCGGCGCTGAATCCAATTCCGCTGATTGGATCACGAGAAAACGTCGCCCTGAACGAGCTGCTCGTCGGCCACATGCTCGAACTGAAAATGCCCGAATTGGGCGCTGCTGGCCCGGCCGAGATCGTTTCAGTGAGCCCCTGCCCCTCGCTTGAAGCAGACGACGGCACCGGCCGGCGACTGGTGACGAGCGTCTTCCGGCACGCGGCTGCGGACGTAATCGATTTGTCGACGGTTGGTTCAAACGAATCGATCGGCGTCACGACCAATCACCCGTTCTGGAGCGAAGACCGCCAGGCCTTCATCCCGGCCGGCGAGCTGCAGCCGGGCGAACATCTCCGGCAGGCCGACGGGCGCTCCGTGGAAGTCGCCCGCCTGACGCTGCGCAGCGGGCCACCGGTCCCCGTATTCAATTTTGAAGTCGACGGCCTGCATGTTTATTCCGTCGGGGCTGATGGACTACTGGTTCATAACTCTTGTGCGTTTGGAACGGCTGAATTCGGTCAGTTAGTCCATAGTGATTTTGGAAGATTCCTTCAGAACTTCGTCGGACGGGCCGCGGATGACTTGCGCACAGCGAAAGGCCTGACGGGAATCGACGCAAGTTTTGACTCCGCCGTTCGCTTGCGTGACAGCCTCGGTCGATTTACAGGGGCCTTCAAGCACGCAGAACTGAAGCCGGCTACGGAGTCGGGTTTCAGGACGTTCCTCTCCCAACTCGATCGGTGGCGATCGCAAGGAACAACTGGGGGCACCGCCCTCTTCATGTACGACCCGAACAAAGTAATTAAATTCGTCGGAGTTTTTTGATGTCTCGGTCAAAACGACTTTTTACTGCCCACCAATACGACGAGGCACTTGGCGCGGCTCGGAAGGAAGCGTCCGGACGGGGAAGCGATGATTATAAGATCGGACCGGCATTGATTGTTGGTCGGTCCCTGATTTTGCTCGGAAAACTCGCCGAAGCCCGAGAACATCTGGAAACACTTGCCGCAGCGCGGCATTGCGGAGTCCGGCTCGGACAACATTTTACGTATGCCGGTCTTGCATCCTGGTTCGCCGACGATTCCGACCGAGCTCTCGCTCTCTGGAAAAAGGGGCTGACGACCGGACATCACGCACAGGAAGGAATGGAGATCCCGTGGACGCTCTTGTACGCCTCGGCGCGGCGCCGCGACTCATTTCCCCGTCAGGACGCGGTACGGATCAGCACGGAGCATTCGAAGCGACTCAGTCAGCAAGCGAGTGAGCATGTCATCAATCGGTTTGCGCTCGGGCAGATCGATGAAATCACTGCGGTGGCGCAATTGGAGATACTCAACGAAGGTCGGTTCAAGGACCGGTTCATGAAGCGCGACCAGTCACGAATCGATTTTTTCGCCGGTCTGCATGCTCTCGGGAGGAGCGACGAGACAGGCTTCTACGACAGGATGGTCTCTTGCGCCTCATTGACGAATTACGAGACGATTGACGTGCAACTCGTGATTGCTGAGTGCGAAATCAACCAAGGTCCGGCAAAGTGGCGACGTAAACTGACTGAACTGCTCGCCGTGGGAACACACGGCGATCCGAAGGTGCGTCAAAAGAGGGCGAATGTACGAGGCAAGAGGCGATGACGAGCGCCATGAATAGAACCGCCTATATTGTTGATGGCCAATATCATGACGCACTCAACTCTCTTCGTGAAGAGGTATGTGACGAGGCTGATGTCATTGCATTCAAAGTTCGACGCTTTATCAATGTCGTTGATCATGAGAACTCAAAAATTGAATGGTTTCCACGACCGAAGAAATATGCAGAGCATGCTCGGATCGCGCATTCAATTACAGCATTTTCATTTTTCGGCGCGCCTGTTGACGGAGTTCCCATTTTCCGGATTCCCGAACTTCCATTGAGCTTTACCTGTTTCGTGACGGAACCGTTCATTGCAGCCGTCGAATCTCACGGCCTTACCGGCTTTCATTTCGACGTAGTCCGAGAGGCACAATGAAGAAGCACGCACAGTTGGACGCTTTCGGCAAACGCCTCATCACGGAACTTCGCGACGAGGCTTCCCCACGATTTCTCCGGCTTTTACAAGATGAGAAGATAAAGGCGTACCGATACGAGATCGCTTATTTAGTTTGAATGCACTCCGTTTTACCCACGCGCGGACTGCCGTTCTGACATTCTGACACGACTATACCAATTTGAAATTCACGACCCTAAAGGTTTGCATGGGTGGGTGGCACGGTCCAGACGGATTGGGATTCGCGAAATGTCGAAATGCCGGTATCCGCCGGTCTCCCATAGGCTCCGCATTTTTCGCTGAGTCGTCCGAGCATTTTCGATAATCGAATCCCGTAACCCAGGTTAAGAGCCTTTCAGGAGGGCCAGAATGGCCAAATTGCCGCCGCGAGTTGTGGGTGGACAATCGAAGAAGCAGCCTGAAAAGCTGGCGCGCAGGTCGGCCGATCCGGACGCGCCGGCTTCCGCCGAGCAGACGCAGGGGTCGCGTAATTTCGGGCTCGGCCTGATGGGCATGGGGGCGTTCGCCATGGTCATGCCGCTGTTCGGCATGCAACTGCGCCAGTTGGGTAACAATGGCCAATTTACACCGGTCGTCGGTGTGATCCTGTTCCTCATCGGCGGCGTGACATTTGCCGTCTCGTTCAGCAAGACCTCCGCCAACTTTGCCACCCTGGCGGCCAAAGGGGGCCTGTGGGCCGTTATCGGCGGATTTGCGCTGATCTTCATCCTGGGAGCCATGGCGCTCGTTGTGATGTCCATCCGCTGATCGCCGGCCTCACCGTCGTCGCGACGACCGTCGTCGTCCGCCGCAAGTCCGAAGAAGACCTGGAGACCGCTCCGGTCCGCGGAGCCCTCTTCGCCAACGGAAAGTTTGTGATCGAGCCGACCAACGACCCGCCGCACCTCGAACCGGAGTCGCTCGATCAAAATACCTGCTTCATCCCAACTATTCGCCACCAATCGTCCCCCCTCTCCCCCTGGGACCAACGCAGGCCACCAAGCGAGCGAGGAGCAAGGCCGCAGGCAGTTGCGTCTCGGGCGTTACCCGTGAGGGCAAGCAGCCAGGGACCGGGGACCGGGGAACAGGGACCGGAAACGGAACAGCCATTCCGCATTCCGAATTCCGAACTCCGGATTCAATCCCCTTTCGATCGGCTTGCGTCACGTCAACGAGCGCATGACAATCGATATCAGGAATCTTCCACCATGTCAGCAATCACTTCACATTCTCGACTTCGCCCGACCGCGGAATCTGGTCCCGGACAACCTGGCTGGCGCCAGAGCGTCTCGAAGTTCCTCTGGGCACTCCCCTTCCTCTTCGCCGGTTTCTGTTTCTGGCAAGCAACCCCGTCAGCCGACCGCCCCGCCGAACAATCTGCCGTTGCGTCAGTTGCCCCTACATTGCCACCGAACGAGCAAACCCCCGTGCGCCGTACGCTCGTCACCCGCCCAATCCAGGACATCCAGGTTGGTCAGCGAGTTCTGGCCGATAATCCGGAGCTGAATGGCCAGGCGATCCCGCAGGCGAAATTCGACGCCGAGACCACCCGACTGGTGGTCCTGCATCAGATCAAGCCTGACGGTCACGAGTTGACCGTCGAGACGCTCTTGCCGCTTGATGCATTGGCCGCGGCGGCGATGGAACGGCTTAATTCCGACATTGGCCCAGCGCTGGATCCAATTCCGCTGGTTGGATCACGAGAAAACGTTGCCCTGAACGAGTTGCTCGTCGGCCAAACACTCGAACTGAATATGCCCGAATTGGGCGCTGCCGGTCCGGCCGAGATCGTCACCGTGCGCCCCTGTCCCGCGTTTGAACCAGACGACGGCACCGGCCGGCGACTGATCACGAGCGTCTTCCGGCACGCGGCAGCGAATGTAATCGATTTGTCCACGGCTGGATCAAACGAATCAATCGGCGTCACCACCAATCACCCGTTCTGGAGTGAGGACCGCCGGGCCTTCATTCCGGCGGGCGCTCTTCAACAGGGCGAAAATCTCCGGAGAGCCGACGGCACGCTGACTCAAGTCGCCCGCATCACGCCTCGCACAGGCCCACCGGTGCCGGTGTTCAACTTCGAAGTCGACGGCCAGCACGTGTATTCAGTTAGTGCCGATGGCTTAATAGTGCACAATACGTGTCACCCCAACGATGCTGCGAGTACTCTGCTCAATCATGGCTATGTAATTTTCAATAAGATTACGGGCGAAAACTACAAAGTTGGCATCAGCTCAACTGTGCTAAACGGCGGATTATCAAGTCGTGCGCTAGGGCAACTGGATGACATAGCTGCCGCGATGAAAGTGGCCGTAAGTGACTTGGATCATGTTGTCGTGAATAGTGGACTCGCCGGGCGCGGAGCCGCCCTCGTATGGGAAAAGCAGTTTGTGGGATTTTTGAAAAAGTTGGGAAGCAATCTTCCGGCAAGTAAACGACCAATCGGCCAGTGGCCCTGAAAGTACGACGACGACATCGATACGCGGCGGCCTATCATGCCACGAGCAAGTCATCCATCATTTTTTCAGTATTGACCACTCGGAATGATCATCCACGGATTACGACAAACCTATGGCGAGTTCGGAGGGAGTGCGATCTTTTCGTATGTCGCCGATCTCCTGACCTTGCACTTGAATTGCTATGGGCCTGCGATTGAGGAGATCAGGCTCATTGCGCATCTTCGAAGTGCAACGCGTGATCCGTGGATTGGACTTGAAGGAGTATTTGACGACTTTCACAAAAACCTGCAACGTCTTCCACAGATTACATTCCATCGTCGGCGCAAGTGCGTCGACATCGCTTTTCTGAGCGCCAAATTCAGTTCCGAAGACGATCGCGGATGGATGCCGTCCGTTGACAAATGCGCGACCGCGATGGGCGAGGTTGCGCTTGTTCTCGAGTTGCTCAAGAGACGGCTTACAAAAAGGGATGACTTTGATTTCTACTCGTTTATGAAAGATTCCAAATGTATCTTGGCATCCACCGTGGCAACGGTCGAAGACTGGCTTCAGATAAAAGATCGAGCCAGGGCGAAGGAAATCGCCCGCCGGGATGAAAGGAGTCCTTGGGAACGTCTCGAAATCGATTGGGGGCAATATCATCCGACTGCCCGCACGCTCTTGAACGATCCATTTTTCTGGTCGTCGAGCGATGACATTTCACCTCATGGCAATGACACGGGTGCCGATTTATTGGATGACTGTAGGCGATGGAACGCCAAGAACCCTGGCGAAGACCCAATGCGATTTCTTGAGCAGGAATTTGTCCGCTGGAACGTCGTCCCGATCGATTGGCTGGTCGCCGACGAAATTGCCGTACGTGAACTGATTCTGGAGAACCCGACGGCAGTTACCCTTTGCAATGAAGCGGCGATCGCTCTGGCTTTCGCAGTCCTGAAATTGCGGGGCGGGTGCCCTAAGGGCATTATTCGAATTGCGCTGTCAGCGATTCAGCGAACGGATTATGTCGTGAGGCAGAGCGGCTTGCCCCGTGAAGTTAAGGCTGAATGGAACGTAGGTCTTGAAAAGATGCGGAAGGTACTTGACTCCGCAAATGATCCCGCTGCGACAGAGCCTGACTGAGTCACGGCTGCGGTGTCGATTTCAACCCATTCCTCAAACAGTTTAATAGCCAATCCATGCCTGAAATCCCTCCGAAACTCCCGCCACGGCGCACTTCCAAGACTGGCAAACCGAAAGCGGCCCCGCGCGAGGCTGCGCCGGAACAGACCGAATCGGCGAAGCGGTTCGGGATCTCGCTGCTGGTCGGCGGTGGCCTGTGCACCGTATTGCCGTTTGTCGGGCTGCACCTAAAGCAAATCGGCGGACCGGCGACGATCGTCGTGGGCTTGATCCTGCTCGTGATCGGCGGCGTGTCGCTCGTTGTGTCACGCAGCAAGCGGTCGGCCGATATCGCCACGACCGGAACCAAAGCGGTGCTGTGGACAATCATCGGAATTGGGGGCTCGATTATCCTGGCCGTCGTCCTGTTCTTTGGCTACATCGCCTATGCGGTGATTTCCGGCCCGAGTGACTTTGGCGTCAAGCTCAAAAGGCTTGAGGGGGCAGCCTTCGAAAAGCGTGCGCTCGAAATGCTGAGAACGGAGGATCTTGAGAACGGTCACAATCGAAACGTGACGCTGGACGCACTCACGAAGCGAACTGGAACACAACCAAACGAAGAGCTTGCCGAGCTGCTCTTGAGTATCAGCAACAGCCCCGGCCCGGCGCGATACGATGCTTTCGCCGCGCTGGCGAACTGGGGAACTCCCGGAACATACCCGGCGATTGTTGAAGCGGCGAAAAACCGCGACGTTGACACCGGCAAAGCGATCACAGTCCTCAAGGAAATTCGGAAGCGGTATCCCAGTGCTCCGGGTCTGCTGGACGACGAGCAGGTAGTAATTCAGTTGAATGCGGCCTGGCTCGTGTCGCCGAAGATTGACGGCTCGTTTCTCAAAACCGTCCTCGAGAATCTTCAGAAAGACCACCCGCACGCCCCGAATCAACGGCTCACCGAACTCTTGATCAAGCTCCTCGCCAAGCAGAAGGACACACCGATCCGGATCGGAGTTTTCAAATGCCTCGGGATCTTCGGGACAAAAGAGTGTATTCCGATTTTGCAGGCAGGCCAGGAGAAGCTTAAGGACGAATCGGCCCGGCAGGCCGCCGAGGAAGCCCTGGCCGTCGTCAGGGCGCGGTGACGGCACGCAGAAACCGGCCCGACGGAACTGAATATCACTTTTTGAAACGATCGGACTCAATGATGAAACATCGCTGCCAGTCGGCGTTTTTCGTTTGCCTGATCATCCTCGATCTCGCAGGATGCGGTTCAACTGCCGGGACTGAGTCGATCAAGCTCGATGCGACGGACGCCAGATCGTCGCTCGAATCGCTGCACAAGATGACCACCGGGATGTCCGATGGAGAGAGGAAGGCGTTTATGGAATCCGCGTCGGGGGTCGCCATCCGCATGAATCAGGGAACCCAGAATAATCTGTCTGTCGAAACATTCTGGAAGGCCATGCACGGCATGACGAAGGCCGAAATCGAAGCCAAAGCCAGGGAAATCGAGGCGCAACACGGCGCCCTCACGCCAAAGCAGTGATTCCATTGCTGCCAGGCGTCGGTCCTGGTTTTTCGAGCCCAGATTAATCCGATTTAATCTGCGTTTCAGCGGGAATTCATACGCGCCGGCTACAATGCTCGCGCGATCAGCGGCCAAATCGGCTGTACCAGGTCGCTGATTTTGTTCCCGACTGACACTTTTCATTTCCGGAAGGACTCGACAATGAGACGCTACAATCTTGGAGCAGTGCTGGCGGCAATGATTGGCCTGAGCGGTTTGTGGGCGCTGGCTGAAGAAAAGGAAATTGCCCTCGACAAAGTACCTGCCAAAGTGCTCGAAGCGGTGAAGGCCAAGTGGCCTAAGGCGAAGATCGAAGAAGTCGAAGTCGATGACGAGGACGGGAAGACGGTCTACGAATTCGAGCTGGAAGAAGAGGACGACAAGAGCGAACGGGAATGGTCGGCGACGTTCAGTGCCGACGGTAAGTTCATTGAATCTGAAGAAGAGGTTAAACTGTCTGACGTCCCCAAGCCGACGCTCGACGCTCTCCTGAAAAGGTATCCGCTGGCGAAGACGCCGCGAGTGGAAAAGGTGACGCAGGGGGAGGGAGCAGCAGCCAAGGTGTTTTACGAACTCAGGTTCACGATCGAGGCCAAGATCGACGCCGCCGGTCAGGTTCTGGGTGAAGAAGAAGTCGTTAAGGGAAAAGAGTCGGATTAGAGTTGTGTGAGATCGTGGCCGTTGAACGGACGAAATCGGCCGATTGGTCCGCGGCCGATTTCGTTGGGAAGCCTTGTACCACCCGCGCAGGCTGACATGCGATTCCTGGTCGTCGAAGATGAACCGGAGCTGGCCGATTTTCTCGTGCGCGGCTTGCGCGAAGAGGGTTTCGCCGTCGAACACTGCGCCGACGGGCGTGACGGCCTGGCGCGGCTCAACCGCGAAAGCTGGGACCTGGTACTGCTCGACTGGCGGCTTCCGGGGCTGGACGGACTGGAAGTGTTGAAGCGCTTTCGCGAACGGCAGCAGACGACGCCGGTGTTGTTCTTGACCGCCCGCGACGCCGTCGCCGATCGGGTGACCGGGCTTAACGCTGGGGCCGACGATTATCTCCCCAAGCCGTTTGCCTTCGACGAACTGTTGGCACGGGTTCGCGCGCTGACCCGCCGTCGCGACGGAGCCACCGAGAGTGTTCTGCGGTATGAAGACGTGTCGATCGATCTGTTGTCGCGCAGCGCCACCCGCGGGGGATTGCCGCTCAACCTCACGGCCAAGGAAGAAGCGCTGCTGGGCTACTTCCTGCGGCATCCCGGCCAGGTGCTGTCGCGCAGTCGCATCTACGAAAACGTGTGGGACGAGCGGTACGACGGACTGTCGAACACGCTGGAAGTGCACGTCCTCAAGCTGCGGGGCAAGCTGGAAACGCGGGGTCGCAGTCGGCTGATTCACACACTGCGGCAGCGGGGTTACCTGTTCGGAGCGCCGGGATGCCATTCCGCCGACTGCGAATAACAACCCGTCTCCTGGTCTATTATCTGGCCTCGCTGGCGGCGGTGTTGATTGCGTTTGACGCGGTATTGTATTCGGTGCTGCGGGCGCAGCAGTATCATCACCTGGACTCGCGCCTCGAATCGGGGCTGTCGGCACTGGCCGCGGCGGCTGAGTTCGACGAGCACGGGCTGGAATGGGAGCCGCAGAACCGCTCGATCGGCGTCGGCCGCGACCCGAGTCCCGATCAGGTGCGCTGGACGATCCATACTGCCACCGGGGGAATCGTCGATCGCTCAGAGAACTTCGGCGATGCGGCCCCCTGGAGCGCTGGCGAAGTATCGCTCCCGGCGGGCCCAAACGCGATTCGCGAAATCACGTGGCAGGGAAATCCCTGGCGGGCAGCCGTGCGCGTCGTCTCGGCTCCCGTGACAGAAAATGGGGGCGACCGGCAAACCGATGAACAAGCCGAGGATGCCGAACGCTACGCCTCTCTGACCCTGACGGCTGCACTCCCCCTCGCACCCCTGACCGCGAGTCTGCGTTCGCTGCTGGGGATCCTGGCGGGGGTCAGCGTGGCGGTGTGGCTGGTCGTCGCCGTGAGCGGCTGGGCACTCTGCCGGCGGGCGCTGGCGCCGCTCCTGGCAATGGCGGCGGGAGCCGAGCGCATTTCGGCGGCAACAGCCGGCGCCAGGATTGCTGTTCCCGAGACGGGGGATGAACTGGCTCTGCTCGGCAACTCATTCAACGATCTCCTGGGCCGGTTTCAGGAGTCGTTCGAGAAGCAGCGGCGGTTCACCGCCGACGCGTCACACCAGTTGCGCACGCCGCTGGCGGTCATGCTCGGGCAGATCGACGTCGTTCTGCGGCGCGACCGCGAGGGAGAGGAATACCGGCGGGTGATCCAGATTTTAAGGCGGCGGGTCGTGGAATTGAGGCAGATGACCGAGATGCTGCTGCTTTTGGCGCGGGCCGAAAGCGATCAGCAGATTATCGAGTGCGACCGAGTCGATGTGGAAACCTTTCTGGAGGAAATCGTGGCCCGGCGGGCCGAATCGCCGGAGTCACGGCAAATCGCACTGTCGGTTGCCGAAGGATCGCCGTACGAAGTTCGGGTACAGCAGTATCTCTTCGCCCAGGTGATTGAGAATCTGCTCGACAACGCTGAGCGTTACAGTCCGCCGGGCTCGCCGGTCGAAGTCGCAGTCGCCCGCCGCGGAAGGCGGATTGAACTGGCGGTTGCCGATCACGGACCGGGGATCCCGGCCGAGGAAGTGCCACACATCTTCGCGCCGTTCTTTCGCGGAACCGCCGGCCGAAAGAGCGACTCGGCCGGTTCGGGGCTGGGGCTGTCGGTCGCCCGGCGCATTGTGGAAGCATTTGGGGGAACACTCGATCTGGCCAGTGATCCGGGGACCGGTGCGAAATTCACGATCAGCCTGCCTGATCCGGCCGAATATACGCCTGGATCCCAAGCGGCCTGCGAGACGCGGCCGCAACGGGTGAGCGCCTGAATGGCGGTGACGCACCTACACGTGTTCAGTGCCCGAAGGCGCTGAATATCGCACGTCGCGCGCGAGTCCTGCCAGGCCCAGCGCCTCGAGGCAGCGCCGGTACTTCGACACTTTGGCCGGAACCAGCTGCAGCTCTTCAATCACCGACTTGAACATCGCCGGGAGCGCCGCCCGGAATTTGAATTCGCAGATCACCTGATCGGGGAGAAAGAGAATTCCGTCGGCCGAGAATTCGGGAAACCAGTCGGCTGTCGCAGCACCGCGCAGATGGCGATCGAATGTCAGCCGCATCGGCCCCTCTTCGGCCTCACCCACATATGCCGTGCGCACGTATTGCACCGAGCAGATCGGGCTCAAGCGTCGTGAGCTGACCTGGCGGTGAAACCAGCCGGCCGACCAGTCCTCTACCGGGCTCTGTGCCATCCGCGTCAGATCGCCGTGGACGACGGCGGTGCGCCGCTTGCGGACGCGCTGGCCGCGCCGCGTCTTGCGTTCGAGGAAGACCCCGGGGCTTGCGGCATAGCACCGCAGGCGGAACTTGCGGCACTTATGGATTCCCAGCCCGCGGAAGACGTCGAACTCGGGGGTTTCGCAGTAGACGGTGGTCGTCCGATAGGCATTGCCCAGCGCCGGATCAGCGTGCGGGTCGAGCGACATCTGTGATTTCAGCCGCAACTCAATGTCGTGCGCGCAAGCTTCGTCCATCAGAAACTTGATCTCGAATGCCGGCGCCGCACCGGGGGTCCAGGGGCGCAACGAAGGAGAAACCGCGTGCGGAAAAACCGCACCGCCGCCGCTCGCCTCGGGATTCGTCGGCAGACCACCCGCGGCAACGCCCGGGAATGCCGATTCAGTCCCGTCGCTGGATACGCGTTCGAAATGCATCGCGGATGGCGGCCCCTGCTCGGATTCCAATGGCCCAACGTGCCTCAAGTCAGCAGCGATCCAGGTTCAAAAACCTGTCAACGCGGCCGCACTCCTTCACACGTTCTTAACATGATAGTGGCGAAGGAGCAGCCGAAAACGCCCCAAATTTCGAGATTCAGCCGAAATTCCCAATCACGACCGGGGCCGCAAATCAGGAGGGACCCGATTTTCGGGTTGCGGGCCGCCATCACCCGGCGGACCGCCCGGTCTGGGCCCGCGCGGGCCGCGCATGTCGCCGAAACGGCCGCCGCGCTGATGCAGGAGACCGGCGGCCCCGGGAAACGGCTCACCGGTCAAATCTCTCCAGCGCGCCACTTGGTCGGGTTCCAAGAATGTTTCGGCGGCCGAGACCGCTTCTTCGACGGCCGCAGCATACCGTTTCCGTCGCGATTCTTCCCACGATTTCGGATCGCGGTCACCCGGTGGGGGGCCGCCGCGACCGGTGTCAGGACTGAGCTTGACCATCAATTCCTGCGAGATCTTGCGAATCGTCCCCCGCTGCTCGGCCGTCAAGTCGAGAGCCTCAATCACCTCGGCCTCGCGAAATGCCAGGAGTCCCAGTGACTGGAGGGCGATCTGGCGCAGTCGTTCCCGTTGCCGGGAGGTCAACACCTTGGCCAGTGCCAGCTCGTGCTCTTCCGCGATGCCGACAAACTTTCGGCGCCGGGCATCTTCGTCAAGGCTTGCAATGTTCTCGAAGAGCGTCCTGCGCTCGTCGTTCCATTTGAGAAACAGGCTGGCCAGTTGGGTTTGCTGGTCCGTATCGACCTGGAGTGCCTCCTGCACTTTCGGTTCCTTGAGCACGTCCACATCGAGACCGCGCCGCAGCAGATTCAATTCATACAGGATGCGCTTCACCCGCTCCTGAACAGCCAGCAACTCCCCCTGCCCGGCGGTGTCGCCGCGGCGCTCTTCGATAAAGCCTTCGTAGTAGCCCAGCGCAATTCCCAGCAGGCGCCGGCGGGTTGATTGAGCCCCCGGATTGTCCGCCAGTTCGTCTTCACTCACCTGGATCAGCACGTCGACGGCTTCACGCGCCTGGCGGAAGCGTTTTTCGGCTTCATTGGCCCTGAGCTTCTCCTCGTCGGCCCGCTGTTTCTCACGAACCGTCTCGCGGTGGTTGCTGATCGAAATCCCGATGCCCAGAGCCGCAAGCACGACGACCGTCGCCACGACCACCGACGGATGCCGGCGCGACCATTTCCGAGCCCGGTCGACGAGCGTGGGCCGCCGCGCAAGAATCGGCTTGTGATCGAGGAATCGCTGCAGATCGGCCGCCAGGTCGCCCGCCGTGCGATAACGGTCGGCCGGGTTCTTGCTGACCGCCTTGAGAATGATCGTTTCGAGCTCGATGGGAATTGTCTTGTCGCGCTGCCGCAGCGGACGCGGCTCGGTGTGCAGGACTTGATTGAGCAGAAACTGCGCATCCCGACCGAAGAAAATCGGCTCGAGCGTCAAAAGTTCGTAGAAGGTGGCGCCGAGCGAGTAGATGTCGGTCCGGTGGTCGAGGGTCCGCTGACCGGAAGCCTGCTCGGGACTCATGTAGCGGATCGTGCCCGGAATGTCGCCGGTCCGCGTCAATCCGGCGTCGGTATGGAATTGCGCCAGGCCGAAGTCGGTCACCCACAGTGTGCCGTAAACTTCGAGCAGCAGGTTGGCAGGCTTGATGTCGCGGTGGACGATCCCCAGTTCGTGGGCGTGTTCGAGGGCCTGTGCAGCCTGCTGCATCAATCGGGCGGCCGTCTGGAAGAATCGACTGTCGCGGCCGGCATGTTGCGTCGAGAGCTGCGCCTCGAATTTCGAGACCGTGTCAGGCAGCAGCGGCTTGCCGGTGGCGGGTCGCGCCTGGCCCCCCCGGCTGGCTGCGCTCGAATCGCCAGCAGTCTGGGTGCCCGTTCCCAGCACGTACGACGAATGCACGGCACTCGAGGAGTGCAGTTCGTCCGGACTCGGCAGTCCCGCCTGCCGGCGCAGTTGCTGGACCAACGCCGCCAGCGACTGGCCTTCGATCAACTGCATCGCGTAGAAATGCACACCCCGCTCGCAACCGACAGCGTACACCGGGACGATATTCGGGTGGTGCAACAGGGCTGCGGCTTGCGCCTCGGTTTTGAAGCGCTGCAACTGCCTGGCATCGAGCGTGGCCGCAAAGGGAAGCACTTTCAGTGCCACGCGCCGGCCCAGCGAAAGCTGAACGGCTTCGTACACGATCCCCATACCGCCGCGGGCCAGCTCGCGGACAATCTGGAAATCCCCAAGGGGGCTGGTCGGAAAGTCGCTGGCTGGGGATGCGGCGGCAAAGTCAGCTCGGCGGCCTGCCGAGCCGTTGGGGACTGGCGTTTCGGCCCGCACCATGTCGAGACCATCCAGGCACTGCTGAACGGTGGTCGCCAGCTCGGGATAGCGATTCACGAAATCTTCTCGCCTGGGTGCCTTTCCCTGCTCCAGGAGAGCCATGTATTCCTGGACGAGTGCCACGACCCGCGGGTCCTCCAGCGCGTCGCCGGCGGGTCCGATCTTATCGTGAACATCGTGGATCGAGACGTTGGCCTTCTGGCTGGCGGCGGAACTCATGGCGTCTCCTCAACCAGTTGTCGCAATTGCGCCAGCCCGCGCACCCAGAGCTTCTGGACGCTGTCGACCGAGCGATTCATCCGCTCGGCGACCTCGGCGAACGGCAGTTCTTCAAAATGGCGGAGCACGATGACTTCGCGGTATTCGTCGGGGAGGCGGGCCAGCGTGTTGGCAAACATCACCCGCAATTCGTGCCTTGCCATCTGCTGGCTGGGGCTGCTTTGCAAGGCGACCAGTCCGCGGTCGAGTGCCCGGGACGATTGATCGAGATCGACCCCGAGGTCCCGTTCGCGTCGGACATCGCGTCCCTGCGTTCCCACGAAGTGTCGCACCAGGTTCGAGATGCGAGTCGCCATAATTCCCCGCAGCCAGGCGATGAACTCCCCCTCTTCCCGCCCCCGAAACAGTCCGAAGTTGCGATGCGCCTCGAGAAACGTCTCCTGCACGAGATCGCCCGCGTCAACTTTGGTCTGGAGCCGGCGCCCGATTTCGATCCGCGCCAGAAGTTCCAGGTAGTGCCGATACGATTCCAGCAGCGCACCGCGGGCCGGTTCATCCCCCTCGCGGGCGCGTTGCAACAGCGTTGCAGCAGTAGCTGACGACATGGTGCCTGGGTTCCCGAGTGGCGGCTATTCGGCAAGTCGCGGTCTACAGCCGGAATCCGCCGCGCACCACCGGGCACTATTATATCACACGGCAACGTTTCAGGGTGAACCGGTTCACAGGACTGCAATCTGCCTGCCGATTCCGAAATCCTCATCATCGAAGGCCGCCCTCAGGTCATTCCGTACGTGCGGAAAGTCCGCTGCCCGACCCGTGCCGCGGCATCCCGATTCAACGATCAAATTCCGACACTTCCGCCGCCGTCAGCGCCGCACGAGCCTGCGCGTGATTCGAATCCAGCGCCAGGACGGACCGAAACCACATCCGCGCCAGTTCCGGTTTGTCCAGCCGCAGCGCCAGCGAGCCAATCCGGAACCGCAACTCGGCGTCATCCGCGTTGCGAGCTGCCAGACGGTTCAGATCGGCGAATTCGACCTCGACGACCTGGTTCTCCTGCATCAGCCGCAGGTGTAACGCGGCCTCGTCCCCCCGTCCCAGGCGGGTATAAGTCTGCGACAGTTGATAGTGGATGCGACTGTCGTGGGGCGCCCGTTTGAGAGCGGCTTCGAAATCGGCCGCGGCCTCGTCCAGGCGGCCCTCCGTCAGGAAGAGCGTGCCGCGTTGCAGCCTGCCGGGGACGCACTGCGGGTCGAGTTCGAGCGCTTCGCCGAAGCGCAGCAGGGCAACATCGGTCCTCCCCAGACTCTGTTCGCATTCCCCGGCCAGCGCCAGCAGGGCGGGCGCGGGATCACAGTCGCGGAGCGCGTCCAGCGCCTCTCGAAACCGGCTGAGCTTCACCAGCGACGTAACCAGTTCCAGCACGACCTCCGTTTGATCCGCAGGTTGTGGCTCGCGCCGCAGCGACTCGCGATAGTGCTCAATCGCCTCTTCGAATCGTTCATTGTCTTTGCAGATCAGTCCCAGCAACCGCTCGGGGCGAGAATCGCCGCTGGCTGCTTGCGAGATGCGTTTGAGTTCCTCGGCGGCCAGTGCCGTGGCCCCCAGATCGTAGTAGGCGGCGGCCAGCCAGCGACGGGCATCGAGAGCTCCTTCGTCGGCAGCCAGCGCCGACCGGGCCGCCTTGATCGATTCGACATAGTGACCCAGGCGATAATAGCTCTCGGCCGCAGCAGTAAAGGCTTCGAGGGCCGTCGCGGGAGCCAGTGCCGCGTGTTGCAGTTGATGGAGGGCTTCGGCCGGATGCCCGTCTTGAAGCAGCCAGAGCCCCGCCAGCAAGTAGCCCTGGGGCTCGTACCCGGCGGTGCGCAAGAGTCGTCGCGACTCGCGCGCGACGGTCCTCCCGTCGCGCGCCAGGAGAGCCCGGCGTCCGCGGCGAAAGGAGTTTTCCGGTCGCTGAAAATTCCACCACCAGCCCGCCGCCATGGCCGCGACGGCGATGAGCGCTAGACCCACGCCTGCCGCACGGCGTCGGTCGTTTTGCCGGCCGGGCGTCTGGGGATTGGCGGCGCTGGATAAGGAAGTCGTCGTCATCGCCGTTTGAAAAGCACACCAGGCCAGTCGCTGTGATTTCAATCGCCTGCCGCAGGTGAGGCCTCTATTGTTTCAGAAATCGCCCGGAGCGGTCACAGCATTCGAGAATTGGCAGAGGGACCGCAGGCTCCCGTGGGCGCGACATCCCGGGCGGGGCCAGAGGCGCCGAGATCGTGTTCGCTGAAAGCGTTCTGCAATGGCTGGTCGCCCGACGCGTCAGCGAGGGAAAATGTAACGCCGCCCTTGACCTCCCTCGCTGACGCGTCGGGCTACCAACCGGGTTCGTTTCAACTCGAGGCGAAATCGCGATCCGGACGCAAATGTCCCCACTACCGATTGGCGTCGCTGCTTGACAAGGAGACATAATGTCTGGCATAAGAATATGTTGATGCTGTCCTGATCTCATTTTGTACAAAGTCCCAGACGACAGGAGGCGCCATGTTTCTGTTCATCAAGCGACGCGGGGGGTGGGGGTTCACACTCATTGAGTTGCTGGTCGTCATTGCGATCATTGCCGTGCTGGTGGCTCTGCTGCTGCCGGCGGTTCAACAGGCGCGCGAGTCGGCCCGCCGTTCGCAATGTAAAAACAATCTCAAACAGCTCGGCCTGGCCATGCACAACTATAACTCGACTCATAACGTTTTTCCTCCGAATGACGGCATTCTGGGCTCACCGACCTGGGACACCAACGGCAAAGGGACGCATCTGGTCATGTTGTTGCCCTATCTGGATCAGGCTCCTGTTTACAACGCCATCAATTTCACCAACCTGGGCGAGCCGTACAACACCACTCTGCCTAATGGCGGCGGGTTGCTGCGGGTGCTCTCGTTGCAGGTGCTGACCTGTCCGAGCGACAATCGGGCAGCGCTCATCAACGGCGTCGCACAGACCAACTATGCGGGAAATACGGGGTCGACCTGGTTGCAGTCCGCCAATGGCTGCAACCTGTCAACGATCGTCGGAACGGGAGATACCAATGGAGACGGAGAAGACTGGTTCGGGAACGGGGGCACGAATATCGGAAATGTGCGGACGGATATTGCAGACCCCGCAAGTTGCAGCGGGATGGTGGCCCGCAGCGCCTGGTGCTGCAAGTTTGCCGACGTCCGCGACGGCACCTCCAACACGATCATGATGGGTGAGATCCGGCCCATATGCAGCGGCGATTTCAATTCCAATGGTTGGGTTCGGGGAGATTCGTTGTGGAACTGCGTGACCCCTCCCATCAATTTTCCCACTTGCCCCGGCGAGCCCGGATTCGGAGTCTCCCCCTGCACTCAGAACACCCTTGCCTGGAATACTGAGATGGGTTTCAAGTCCCGGCACGTCGGCGGAGCGCAGTTCGTCTTCGGCGACGGTTCCGTCAAGATGTTGAGCCAGAACATCAATTATCCGACTTACCAGGCGCTCGGTGACCGCCAGGACGGCCGCGTCGTCGCGAATGACTTTTGAAATCGGCTGTGGAGATGCCAGACGACTTTGACCAAAGCACGTGGCCGGCGGCAGTCGTTGCTGTCGGCCGGCGGATCGAATGATTTTCGCAGGCCATCGCGGCGTCGAACCCGCGCTCCCTGATTTCCTTCCAGAAGGAGTAAGTCTTATGCTGTTCCGGTTACCCATTGGCCTCGCCGGCAGCCTGATCCTCGCGCTCCTGGCCGGGTGCTCGACTCAGGGCCCGAAAATTCCTGAAGTGGTGGCTGTTACCGGCGAGGTGACCTATCAGGGAAAGGGCGTTGAGGGAGCAGAGGTGATCTTTACACCGGCCTCTCCCGATTCCAAACCGGGCCGGGGTTTGACGGGCAGCGATGGAAAGTTCAGTCTTAAATCCTACGTGGACGCCGAGCACGATCTGACCGGGGCCATTCCGGGCGACTACAAGGTCCTCGTTTCGAAGAAAGACTTGCCGAAGTTGACCGCTGCCGACATGGCGAATATGGGAGGTCGGCCGGCTCCGGCTCCTAAGGATCTGCTTCCCGCCAAGTACGCCGATGTCAATCAGACCACGCTCACGGCCACCGTGAAGCCAAAAGAGAAAAACGACTTCAAATTTGAACTGACTGATTGAACCGGCTGTGGCAGCCGGGCCTCGATTGCCAGGGGGTCGGGGGATTGCGTCGATGATCGTGCCGGATTGCCAATCCCCGCAGAGCCCAGCCAGCCGCCCGGCGACTCGATGCCGTCGTCCGCGGGCGAAGACGGTGTGCGTGGCGGTCTCGATCTTCTGTAGCGGCCTGGCGATCTGGGGCTGGACGGGAGGTTTCGTCCAGATCTGCAATGCACTGGCAGAACGGGCACTGAGGGCGCGCGACGCAAAAACGGCAACCGACTGGCTGGCCTGGTCCGGGCAGCTGAAATCCGACGACCCCCGCGCCGAGTTTTTGCGGGCTCGTCTGGCGCGTCGGGAAGGCCGTTTCGACGATGTCCGGGCACATCTGCTCCGCGCCTGGCAGTTAGGCTGCCCGGCGCAGGCCCTGGAACGCGAACAGTGGCTGGTGAACGCTCAGGTGGGACAACTTCGTGCGGCCGAACCCCATCTGCCCGCGCTGCTGACTGACCAGCAAGGGGAAGGGGACCAGATCTGCGAAGCCTTCGTCACCGGCTATCTGATGACGTATCAGATCAACAAGGCCCGCCAGTTGCTCGACTCCTGGGAGCGGGATTACCCGCTCGACCCCCTGCCTCACACGATCCGCGCTCGGATCCATGTCGACGAGCATAACTGGCGCGCGGCCTCCGATTCCCTTCGCGCGGCGCTGACTCGGCAGCCGAACGATCCCGAATCGGTGCTGGCCCTGGCCGAAGTCCAGCTCGCCTGCCAGCAGCCCCGTGAAGCCCTGCAACTCTTTCTCCAGCAGAAATCGGGTCAGGTGCAGCAATCGCAGAGAGCCCGACTGGGGATGGCACAATGCTACAAAGCTCTGGGACGGAGTGCGGAAGCACGACAAGCGCTGACGGCACTCGTCGAAGAGCACCCCGACGCCGAGACCGCGCTCTATGACCTGGCGCAGTTGGAACTCGAGGCGGGTCACTACGCTCCAGCCCGTAAGCTACTGGAACAGGCGCGCGAGCACGATCCGAAAAATCCGGCGGTCCTGCTGTCGCTGGCTTCCGTTCTGCGCCGCGCCGGAGAGACCGAGACGGCCGACGCCCTCCTGGAAAGGGCGAATCAAATCGTCGCGGCGCGCGGTCGCATTGACCAGCTCGTCGAGAAGGTCGCCCTGCAGACTGACGACGTCGCGGTCAGATTCGATATCGGGATGCTGCAACTGGAGTTCGGCTCCCGGTCGGAAGGGCTCTTATGGTTGCAGAGCATCCTGCAGTTTCAACCAGACCACGAACCGGCCAGGCTGGCGATCGCCGGTTCCCAGGGTGCCCGTTCGATTCGACCCTGGCCCAAATGAACCGGAGCGAGTCCGGCGCGCCGCTCTCAGTGCAAAAACAACCTGCAGCAAGTCGGCCTGTCGCAGGAGTTCCGGAGAAGTTCTCTCATCGGGAGTCCAGCGACGGTTCGGTGAATGTGGAGGAAGGCAGGCAAGTTCTGGAAGTCGTCCTGCAGTGATCCCTGCTGCCTCAACTCACATTCAATTCCCCGGACGCGGGATTGAACCGTGGCACAGGGGAAACGAGCGCGAGGAGCGGCGAGGCGGCCATCGTTGTGACCAGGGCCATTACGACCATCATGGCAAATAAGGTGGGCGAGATCACATTCAGGTCGAGGCCGATGTTGAGCACGATCAGCTCCATCAACCCGCGGGTATTCATGAGCAGGCCCAGAGCCGTCGCGTCCCGCCAGGCAAGGCCCGTGAGCCGCCCGGCAACGAGCGTCCCCCCGAATTTGCCCGCCGTGGCAACCAGAATGATCAGGCCGCATAACAGCCACTGCTCGTAGCCGGAGACGAGCCCGATCTCGGTGCGCATGCCTGTGAACGCAAAAAAAGCCGGGAGCAGAAGAATCGTGACCAGATCTTCCAGCCGGCCGGTCAGGGCCCGTGCGACGGGACTGTCGTGCGGAATGACCGCCCCCAGCAGAAACGCGCCGAACACCGCGTGAATGCCGATGTACTCGGTGACGAGGGCCGAGATCAGCAGTGCCGCGAACACGAGTGCCACCAGATTCGGCGTCAGATCGTCTTCCGCCGTGTACCGGGCGAAGAACCGGGTCGCCGCCGGGCGAACGAACAGAAACATGACCGCGATATAAGCCAGCGTCAGGCCCAGGACGGCAAAAGCCCCTCCGATTTTTGCCTGCGCCACGCCGACCACAAACGCCAGCAGGCACCAGGCGGTGACGTCGTCTGTTGCCGCACACCCCAGCGCCACAATTCCCAACTGCGTTTTTTGAATTCCACGGTCGGTGAGGATCCGCGCCAGCACGGGAAACGCGGTGATCGACATCGCCACTCCCATGAACAGCGCAAAACTTGTGAACGGCACGGCACTGCTGGACAGCCGCGGATAGAGATACAGAGCCAGCGCGGCTCCCGAAACAAACGGCAGAATGATGCTGGCGTGCGAAATGGCGACGGTCGAATGGGCACGCTCGCGCAAGAGTTCGGGGTTGAGTTCGAGGCCGACGAGAAACATATAGAGAATCACACCCAGTTGTGCGATCATTCCGAGGTGGGGCGCAACTGAAGCAGGAAGAATAAACGCCGCCGCTTCCGGCCAGACGCGCCCCAGGAGCGATGGGCCCAGCAGAATGCCCCCCACGACCTCGCCGATCACCGGGGGCTGCCCAAGAAACCGAAAGACCAGGCCCAGCGCACGGCCCGTGATCAATACGGCCGTCAGCGCGAGCAGAACGTGCGCCACGGCATGTGACGAACCGGTGGGCCCGGTAACACCCCGCGTCTCGTCAGCCGTCGAGGGAGGAGCAGTCAGCCGCCCGCCCCAGGCATCGATGACGAAGAACAGGCCGATCGCGGCCAGGAGCATGGCGGCATAGGCCAGCCAGGTTCGCGTCACGGCTTCAGTCCACTGGGCAGGAAGAGTTCGTTGAGCTTGGTCTGCTCGACTTCGGACGTCCCGGCGGCGGTCCAGGCGGGAATCGGCTTCTTCTCGGGGGGATAGAGTGATTCCATCGGCGCCCAGGCTTTGTCGACTTTGTCGGTGAACAGGTCGCCGATCAAGAGGTCCGTGATCGTGCCAGTGAGCTCGGGAAACGTGCGGACGAATTTGCCGAAGCTGAAGCCGTCGTAGTATTCACAGACGAGCCGGCGCATGCGGTCAACCCCTTCGTTGAACATCGGCCCCCAATGTCCGAGCTGCGCCGCGGATGTGTCTCCCTTTTCCAGGCCGGCGACGACGGCATCGGCGGCCAGCTCTCCCGACTTGAGCGCCAGGAGCACTCCCGAGGAATACAGCGGATCGAGAAAACCGAACGCATCGCCGATCAGGACCCACCCATCGCCGGCGACTTCGCGCGAACGGTAGGAGTAGTCTTTCGTGGCGAAGTAGCCGGTCTTGCGGCGGGCGCCGGCGACCCGCTGCTTGACGGCGGGGCAGCGCTCGACCTCTTCTTCGTACGTCTGTTCGTGCGTGCCGCGCCCCTTGAAGAGATAGTCGAACGGCGCCACGACTCCCAGGCTGACGGTGTTGTCGTGCAGCGGGATATACCAGAACCAGCCCTGCTTGTTGACGGTCTGGAGCACGACGGTCGCTCCTTCGTCGCGCCCCGTGTCGCGATAGGCCCCTTCCCAGTAGGTCCAGATCGCTCCCTTGTTGAGGACCGGGTCCCACTTGCGGAGCTTGAATTTGCTCTGGAGCATGGCGCTCTGGCCGCTGGCGTCCACCACCACCTTCGCGCGCACTTCGCGGTGCGAGCCGTCCTCGTTCTGCACCTTCACGCCGACGGCGCGTTTGTCCTCGAACAACACCTCCAGAACGCGCGTCCCCTCGTGGACCGACACTCCCTGCTCGGCGGCGTTGCGGAGCATCATCAGGTCCCATTCGCTGCGGACGACCTGCCAGGTCTGCGAACATTCGTGCGGCTTGTTGTCCCAGAAATAGAACGGCGCCGAGAGTTTGCCCGACGCGCTGACGAACTGCACGCTGTGCTTCTTGGTGAAGTGGCTGTTCTTCATCTTGTCGAGCATCTTGAGCCGCTCGAGAACCCAGTAAGTTTCGGGGATCAGCGACTCGCCGATGTGAAACCTGGGGAATCGCTCGCGCTCGAAGAGCTCGACGCGATAGCCGCGCTGGGCGATGAGGGTCGAGGCGGTACTTCCCGCGGGCCCGCCGCCGATGACGACGACGTCAACTGTTGAAGAATCTGCTGCTGGCATGTTGAGGACTCCTCCGGTGCTGCTCGTTGAGTCAATGGAGATTTGTCATTGTTCGGATTCCCAGTTGCCGCCGGGAACCTCATGCGGCTCTCGCACGGCCTGCAACAGGGCGATCAGGCGGTGCAGGTCCCGCTCGGGCAGATGCCCGAGTTGACGAACGTGGCATTCGCGAATCGGCTTCTGGAGTTCGCGCAACAGTTCGATTCCCGCCGGGGTGATCCCAATGCAGACGATGCGGCGGTTGTCGGCGGGTCGATCTCGTTCGATCAGTCCGCGGGCTTCGAGCTTATCGAGCAACCGGGTGATGTCGGGGGCCCGCGAAACGAGCCGGGCTGCCAGATCAAGGGTCCGGATCTTCTGCGGATGCTGACTCTTGAGCAGCCGCAGCGTATTGTACTGCTGCGGCGTCAGGTCGTAAGCCGCAAACAGCTCGTCTTCGAGGGCCCGCAGCCGGTCATACGTGCGCCACAGGCTCAAGAAAGCCTCTTGTTCGAGCGAATCGAATCGCCGCGCTTTGCCGGACGGTTTTCGTACGAGAGTTGGCATGCGTTCGATTGTACCCCTTGGGACAACAGTTGTCTAGACAACTGTTGTCCCAAGGGGTATTGATTTCTGTTCGGCGCGGGTCTCCTGACCCCGCCGTGGGCTCCGACCGCAGGTCTCCCACTGGTTTGGAGGCGTGCTGCCGCGCCCTGTGGCGATCGTTCGTTTCCAGGCTCCGGCTGAAGCCGATCGATGCGGGCGTGGGAGCTGAGTGAAATCGAGAATCAGGCAGGGTACTCTGTTCACTGCGGATCCGAATCATTGGCCAGCCTTCTCAAATGGACTATTCCGTGCAGATGCAGACGATCAGCTCAGCGATCTCGTCGGCGATTTGGAGGTTCTGCGCGCTCGCGGCGATTATGCTGCTCTCCGCTCCGGTGCATGCCGGCGACTGGCGGGCCGGGACCGCCAGTATCAAGATCACTCCCGAACGGCCGATGTGGATGTCGGGATATGCCAGCCGCGATCGTCCGGCGGAGGGGACGTCGATTGATCTGTGGGCCAAGGTGCTGCTGCTCGAGGATCCTCAGGGAACCCGGGCCGCGCTGATCACGCTCGACCTCGTCGGCATCGACCGGGACTTCTCCCAACGCGTCTGCACCGAATTGCGCGAGAAATTCAGCCTCGAACGCCGGCAAGTTGCGCTGTGCGTCTCGCATACCCATTCGGGGCCGGTCGTCGGAAGCAATCTGATGGCGATGTATTCCCTCGACGAAACGCAGCGGCAGCTCATCGTCGATTACACCGCCGATCTACAGACCAAAATCGTCAACCTTGTCGGCCGGGCAATCGCCGGTCTGGCGCCGGCGAAGATCGCCTGGGGGACCGGGCATTCGACGATCGCCGTCAATCGCCGGAATAATAAGGAGCCCGATGTCCCCCGCCTGCGAGAACAGGGAGCGCTCGTCGGTCCGGTTGACTACGACGTTCCAGTGCTTTCAGTCCGGCGGCCAACTGGGGAACTGACGGCGATCGTTTTCGGTTACGCCTGCCACGCGACAGTCCTCCCTTTCTTCGACTGGTCGGGAGATTACCCCGGTTTCGCCCAGATCGAACTCGAGCGCGCCCATCCGGGAACGCTGGCCCTGTTCTTCGCCGGTTGCGGTGCCGACCAGAATCCGCTGCCGCGCCGGTCGGTTGACCTGGCCCGCGAGTACGGCCGATCACTGGCGCAGTCGGTCGATGCGACACTGGCTGGCGTCATGGCACCGGTCGAAGGAGCGCTCGACCTGCAGTATTCCGAATGCCCACTGGCGCTGGCCGATCTGCCGACACGCGACGACCTCGTGACGCAGTCGCAGGGGACCGACAAGTACGTCGCCCAGAGAGCCCGATTGCTGCTCAAGCAGATCGACGCCGGCCAGCCGTTGAGTCCCATCTACCCCTACCCGATTCAGCACTGGCGCCTCGGCGGCGATCTGCAGTGGGTTCTGCTGGGGGGCGAGGTGGTCGTCGACTACTCGTTGCGCCTCAAGCGTGAGTTGGGCCGGGAACGGACCTGGGTCGCCGCTTACGCCAACGACGTGATGGCCTACATTCCTTCACTCCGGGTTCTCAAGGAGGGTGGCTACGAAGGTGGTGGTGCAATGGTCTATTACGGCCTGCCCACCGTCTGGAGCCCGGCAGTCGAGGAATCGATCGTGACCGGAGTGCACGCATTGGCGCCGCGACGACACCCATAGCGATGGGGGTCCTCTCCCTAGCGAGCCGACGGGTTTAACCCGGCGGGATCACGTCCAACCGCAACATCGCATTCGAACAACAGCTCATCCCCCGCATGCGCTTCGCGACGTTGGACGCCAAATGAATGCTCAAACCTCCGAGACCAGGCACCCGATCCCGCGGGGGTGAACCCCGCGGCTCGCTGTGACGAGCGCCTTGCGGGGTCAGGAGACCCGCGCCGAACGAGGACCCCAAAACAGATTGGCATTCCCGCGTGCCGGAAAGGTAAACTACATCTGTACCGGCGTGGCACTCTGCCAGAGCGTGTCCTTCTGCCAGGATGACTGCAGATGAAGTCGATTCTCTCGCGGCTGATGCTGGGGATGTGCCTCTGGCCGGCGATGTGTGCGGCGCCGATTCGGGGACAAGAAAACGAACCCGAGATACCGTCCTCCCCCGCCGACGGTGACGACGAAAAACTCCGCCAGGCGGCAGAGCGGTTTCTGGCGGTCCTCGAGAAGAACGCGCGGCGCGGCACGGCGCTCGACCGGTTGTACGGCTATCACGTCGAGGCGGGAACCCTCGAGCAGTTCGTCAAACGGTTCGAAGAGCGGGCCGCAAAGGATCCCAAAGACGGCACCGCCTGGATGATCGTGGGGCTGGTCGAATCTCAGCGAGGGCGAGACGCCGCCGCCGCCGCCGCTTTCCAGAAAGCCGAGCAGACCCTGCCTGACAATCCGCTGGCGCCGTACTACCTGGGTCAGTCGCTGGTGCTGGTGGGCCAACCCGACGAAGCGGCCGCCGCGTTTGAGCGGGCCATCGCCCGCAAACCCGCACGGGCCGACCTCTTGGATCTGTTCCAGGCTCTGGGCCGAGTCTACCAGCGGGCCCAGAAGAACGATCAGGCCCTGGCGGTCTGGAGCCGGCTCGAAAAACTCTTCCCCGACGACCTGCGGGTCCAGGAACAGATCGCCACCACGCTGGTGGAAGAAGGGCAGCATGCCCAGGCACTCCCCCGCTTTGAAGCGCTGGCTGCCAAGGTCAAGGATGATTACCGCGGTGCCACGTTCCGCGTGGAAGCGGCCGATCTCAAGGTCCGGCTGGGACAGGCCCCGGCGGCGCTGGCCGACTTCGAGGCGTTGCTCAACAAGCTCAACCCCGACAACTGGCTGTACCGTGACATCCGCCGGCGGATCGAAGAGGTCTTCCTCAAGACCGACGATCAAGCCGGCCTGGCAACCTACTACGAAGGCTGGGTGCAGAAGAACGCCGCCGACGTCGAAGCGATGGGGCGCCTGGCCCGAATCCTGGCGGGCCTCGGTCGCACCCCCGAGGCACAAACCTGGCTCGACAAGGCGCTCAAGCTGGCCCCTTCTCGCAAGGACCTGCGGCTGGCGTTCATCGAACAGTTGCTGGCCGAGAAGCAATACGCCAAGGGGATCGAACAATACGAACTCCTGGCC
>Ga0137463_1000099_pt1 | contig 36026 bp, 48 predicted proteins | sample EasRivERMGT800_2_FD_102333 | JGI IMG/M metagenome (GOLD analysis project Ga0137463, IMG submission 102333) | Soil microbial communities from meander-bound floodplain in the East River, Colorado, USA - East River MetaG ERMGT800_2 | ecosystem: Environmental > Terrestrial > Soil > Floodplain ...
CACTCGACCGGCCGCGCCCTCGCCGACGACGGGTTCGCCCTCCGGACCGCCGCCGGCCGCTGGCGCTCGACCGAGGCGGGGATCGGGTATATCGACCGGATCGAGCGCTCCGAGGAGGTCCACCTCACCCACATGAAGTGCGTCCGCGACGAGCGGAACCGCGAGCGCCGGGAGAAGGTGCTCGCCTGGCTCGACCTCCACGCCCGCCTGACACCGCAGGCGAAAACCTACGTCGAGCACGTCGTCGAGGCCCTGCTCGCCGGAGAGCGCGTCCGGGAGAGCGGCTGGAACTGGCAGGACGGCGACGAGAAGTGCCGGGCCTGGACCGAAGTCGCCGTCGATGCTGTCGAGGAGATGGAGCTGGCGCAGATCGCGGCAGAGGAGGCGGGCGGAAATCTCGTCGTCTCCTACGCCGCCGGCGACCACGTGCTGGTCAGAGCCTCGCGCCGTCGGACCGAGGTCGTCCGCGAGATCGCCTCCGAGAACATCGTCCGCCTCGACGACTGGAAGGAAGCCCGCGCGTGACGCCGGCGCACGTCTCGCGAGAAGCGACGGCTTCCGACCCAGAAGAGTACAGAGCGACGACTGAGGAGGCCCGAGCGGTCCGAGCCTCGGTCGCCGCGCAGCTGTCGTCGATGATCGAGGAGATGGATATGACCGGGAGCCGGGGCTACCTCGTCCGGCGCCTCAAAGAGCTGAACGCTGCCGTCGCCTCCGACGATCCGCTGGCCCTGAACGCCGCCGTGATGGAGGTCGCCGCCGCGGCCGGAGCCTGGGCCGCGCACGTCCAATTGAAGGAGCCGGTCTACATATCTCTCCGGAACGCGCAGAAACGCCGCCTCGACTCCGCAGCGGCCTGAGGTAGCTTCGCCGCGTTCACTGGTGCTGGCAAGGGAGGGGGGGGGCCGCTTCCATCGCTTCGCGGCCCCTCCCGTCCTTTCCGCCGCCGCTGCCGGTAGTCTCCCCACAGTCACCCGCACCTAGGAGGAAGCGATGGAGTCAGGAAGCGCACCGCCCGCAGTCCCGTTGCTCGGCGCGACGTTGGAGGACGCCCTCGATGCCGGGCTGAGGAAGGCAGGGGTCTTCTGCTCGCTCTGCGGCCGCTCGGCGCCGACCCCGCCGGAGCCGCCGCGGATCGACGAGGTGGTCGAGGGCGCCGAGGTTTCGGCGACCTTCGAGATCGCCGGCGAACCGACGATGACGGAGTACCTGGTGATCGACGCCGAGATTTCGCCGGAGCCCGGCCGGAAGCCGACCGTCGCTCTCGCCCGCTTCTACCACTGCGGCCGCGAGGACTGCGACGCCACCGATCTTCGAGCGCAAGCGCAGGCGGCCCGCCGCGTCCCCGCCTGGGAAGTCCTGGCGAACACCCCCGACGCCCCGCCGCCCGAGGCGACCGAGCCGAAGTTCGAGGTCGGCGCCTACGTGATCCCCCTCGGCTCGACGCACTCTCCGCCGTCGCAGGTCGAGGCCCGCCGCTGGTATGAGCCCGACGAGTACGGCCGCGCGGGCTGGCGCTACGACCTCACCCTCGACGGCAAGCCGGTCGCGCCGGTCCCCTTCCAGGAGGACATTCTCACGTTGGCCGAAGGCTCGCGGTGAAGAAGGCGCCCGAGGTCGGGAGTCGCTGGAAGCTCGGCGAGCGGACCGTCGTCTACGAGATCGTGGAGTCCGAGCCCGAGCGGCCGCCCCGCGAGGGCTACGTCCACGCCCGGACGGTGAGCCAGACGACCGATGTGGCGATCGGCGGCCGCGTCGAAATCGCCATCGTCTCGCTCGGGACTACCTACAAGCGCGTGAAGAAGGGGGCCAAATGAAGGAGCGCGCGATCCGCGAGCGCAAATCGGTGAAAGCCGGCGAGGTCTTTGAACACTCGGTCATCGAACTGAACGGCCAGCGCCTCCGCGTCGATCGGCGCACCAGCGAGAAGAAGATGGGCCGCCGCGTCGTCATCTTCCGCCAGATCCCCAACGGCCGGCGCCGGACTCGGGTCTGGGAGCTGAACCCGGCGAAGAAGGTCACGCTCTGTCTGCGGTGATGGACTCGGGAATGGTGCGGGGCCGTCACACTCGCTGGGATGACGAGAAGCAGAAGCACGTCTTCGTTGAGGGCGGAGAGCCGGTCCCGGCTTGCGGCGGCGCGGAGCCGCCGTGTCCCTTCTGTGGGAAGCGGGCGAAGCCGAACGGCCCGGACCCTTGTCTGGGGGAGCTGCCCGGAGTAGAGTCGGCCTGCTGCGGTCATGGCCAGCATCAGGGCTGGATTCGCTTCGACGAGGGGCCGCAGCTCGCGGTCCATATCGACTATCCCGGCTGTTGGCCGGAGACGGGAGGAGAAGGATGAGCCTGACGGACGACGACAAGCGAGCAGAGATCGAGGCGAAGCGAGGGACGCTCGAACACGAGCAGTACGCAGCGGAGCTGGACGTGGCGACGGCCGAGGCCGCCGGCGTCGAGGCGCTGGTGGAGGAGCCGACGGCTCGGCTCGGCCGCGTCAACGCCCAGCTGGCCGTGCTCGACGAGAAGGAAGCCGAACTGAGCTGATGCCGACCTACGAGGTCGAGATCAGGTCGCGGCTCCTCGGTGCGCCCCGGAGGCTCCGGGTGCCCGCGCCCGATCCGGCGCTCGCTCGTCGTCGCGGTGCCCGTCGCGCGCTCGCGCTGGAGCAGCCGGGCCTCGGGCCGACCATCGGCGCCGAGGAGTTCAACACGGTCGCCGGCCACGTCGCCGTCGGCGCGAAGGCCCGAGAGGTCGTCGCCTAGTGGGAGATCGCTCCGAGATTCAGTGGACGGATGCGACCTGGAACCCGCTGACGGGTTGCTCGAAGGTCAGCCCCGGCTGCGCCCACTGCTACGCGGAGACGCTGACGATGCGGTACGCGAAAGGGTGGAAGGTCCCCGGCCTCCCCTGGACTCCGAAGAACGCGCCGGCGAACGTCATCCTGAAACCGAAGAAGCTCGACGAGCCTCTGAAGTGGAAGGAGCCGAGGATGATCTTCGTCAACTCCATGAGCGACCTCTTCCACGAGCGCGTGACCGGGCTCCCGCGCGAATTCGGAGCCGACCGCGCGCGGCCCCCGGACGACCCCATCGCCTTCGGGCAGCAGGAGGGCGAGCCCGATCGGCCCGACTACATCGCCGAGGTCTTCGCGGTGATGAGCATCGCCGAGCGCCACGTCTTCCAGGTGTTGACGAAGCGGCCGGTCGCCGCCGCCTACCTGCTCGGCCGCGCCGACTTCTGGCTCCGGGTCAACGCCGCCCGGATGAAACGGGGCTTCCCGGTCTTGCCGGGCGGGATGAGCGAATACGCCTCCGGGAAGCGGACCCTCCCGAACGTCTGGATGGGGACCTCGATCGAGAACCGCCACTTCGCCTGGAGGGCCGACGCCCTGCGGAATACGCCAGCGGCGATCCGCTTCATCTCGGCCGAGCCCCTACTCGGGCCGCTCGTCTTCGACGACGTGGAACGGGTCGGCTTCGCGGGAGGCCCCGGCGCGGCCGGTCCGAAGTGGGCCGACGACTCCGACGCCGACCCCCTCGAACTGGACGGGATCGACTGGCTCATCGTCGGCGGCGAGTCGGGACCGAAGCATCGGCCGATGCGCGAAAAGTGGGTCCTCGCCCTCCGCGAAGCCTGCCTCGCCGAGAACCTGAGCCGCGATCCGAACGGCTACGCGAAAGCGGGGCCGCACTTCTTCTTCAAGCAGTGGGGTGGTAGAACCCCGAAGGCAGGCGGTCGTCTCTTGGAGGGCCGCGAGTGGAACGAGATGCCAGCGACGCTGGCAGAGGAGGTGTCACCCGTATGCGAACCCGTATGAAAGGTCCGAAGGTCACGATCTACCCGGACAAAGCAGGCGAATTCCGCTGGAGGCTCGTCGGAGGGAACGGCGAGATCGAGGCGAGCGGCGAGAGCCACGCGACGGCGGGGCATGCCGAAAAAGCCGTGACGACGACCGCGAAGAACTTCGCCATCGTCTCCGGCTACGACGTGCCCGAGACGGGCTTCGAGCTGGACCCGGAGCTGGTCGAGACGCTGACGGTCGAGGAGGCCGAGGCGGCGGGCCTGGAGGTCGGCTGATGCCCGATGACGAGACGATCCCCGGCAACCCCGAGGAGGTCGCGGCGGCCGCGCGCCGGATGTTGGGCGAGATGGCCGCGGCCGACGAGTCACGTCCCGAATGCTCGATCGAGACGGCCGTCCAGCTGCGCGAGGCCCTGCGCGAGGTCAAGACGCAGGAGGGGGCGGTGATGGACTGCGACTCCCTCGACCGACTCCCCTTCGCCGTCCGCCGCTACGTCGAAACCCAGGAGCGCGCGTCGGCGGCGCTCCACGCGGCGAGTCGGGAGACGGGCGTCGAGCAGGTGGCGGTCGAACCGCGTCCGCTGGTCACGACGCGTGGCTGACCTCTCCCCCGAGGACGCGCAGGCGGCGGCGGAGGTCATACTTCCGCTGATCCGCCGCGCGTCCCCGGAACCCATAGAGCGGGCCGAGCTGGTCGATCGAGCGGGCCTGGAGACGGACGAGATCAGGGCGGGGCTCGGCCACCTGACCGAGGCCGGGACGATCCGCGAGGAGGGCGGCGGCTACGCGCTGACCTCGGCCGCGCCGACCGCCGCGCCTGCCGACGGCGCGAGCGACGACGAGAAGGGGCCAGAGACGGCCGACGCCGCCTCTCCCGCGTCCGTGCCCGGCTCCGGCCAGAACTACCGCGCCAGCTTCGAGGTCACGACGACCTTCGCAGAGACGAAGGACGACGCCGCGCTCGGGGCCGCAGGAGCGATGGAGGTCGAGATCGCCGATCTCGTCCACGCGAAGTACCCCGGCGCCGTGGTGGCCGTGAACGTGACGAAGGTCGAGGCGTATAAGTCCACGGTTATCTACGGGGAGGGCAGCGAGTCCCAGGACTGAAAGGCCGGCGCCAGCCGGCGGTGAACGAAGGAGGAAGCGATGGAAGCAGCATCTGCGGGGGCCGAACCGCCGCAGCACATGAAGGCGTTGGAACAGGCGAACGCCGTCCGACTCGCCCGAGCAGAACGCAAGCGCGAGATCGCCCGCGGCGACCTGGCCGTCGAGGACGTGATCCTCCAGATCCCGATGGAGCTGGAATCCATCTCGCTCGCCGAGCTTCTGCAGGCTCAGAAGCGTTGGGGGCGCCACCGCGTCCGGAAGTTCTTGATGATCGCCACCCTGGCCGAGAACAAGAAACTCGGGACGCTCACGCCTCGCCAGCAGTCGCTCCTCGCGAGGGAAGTCGTCCGCGCGAAGGGAGGCGCGACATAGGGGCGGGTGGTAACTCGCTTGCCCTTTCGCTATAGTCCTCGGCGTCACCCTTATCCGCTTACCGAGGAGGAAAAAACGATGTATGGCGACAAGCTCACTAGCGAGTACGGCCAGAACGAAGGACGGCGCCGCGACGTCATCGGCCGTATCCAGACGGCGCCGATCGGCAACCTGGTCCTGAACCCCGGCAAATGCCTCGCCCCCGAGGGCGCCCCGAGCGCCGGCTGGGAACCGACCGGCCACGTCGTACTGAAGCCGAGCGAGGCGATGGCGCTCGTCTCCGAGATCATCGAGACAGTCTTCGGCCACGAGAACAAACGTTGCGCTCCTGATGAAGACGTTCGCCTCGCCCTCCGACGTAGAGCAGTTCGCCGTCGAACTGAAAGAGCTGGGGGAGGCGCTGGAGACGGCCCAAGCCGAGCAGGGGACGCAGCGGGCGTAGAGACACCGAGCTGATGCCCGCCCGCTACCTCGTCGAGGCGAAGCTCTGGATCGAAAAGCCATGAGGCCGACACCGACCTGGCTGAAGGTCTTCGACGCCGTAATCCTCTTTCCGATCGGGGGCGCGGTGGCCCTGATCCTCCTCCGCGCCCTGCTGCACTTCCTACTGGGAGGGATCTGATGAAGTGCGCCGTCTGTGAAGTCGAGCTGACGACCGCCGACGCCGGCGATCTCGTTCGGACCGACGCCGGGCCGGTCCACCGCGAGTGCTTCGAGGGGCCGGTCCCGCCGCCAGCGAAGGCCAGCGACTTCCTCTCCGAGGATGAGGTCTGGACGCCTGAGATGATCGAGGAAGAGGAAGAGGCCCGCCGCGGCCACGGCGACGTGCCGCTCCCTTGGGACGCCTACCCCGAGGCGATGCTTCGCGCCCTCGGGGCTTTCCCCTGTACGTCGTTCTCCGTCGCCGGGCGTCGGCCGGACGCGATCCTTTGGGACGACGCCCGCGTGCTCGCGGGGGAGCCGCTAACCGAGGCGGGCTATCGGGCGACCGAGGGCTTCGACGACGAGAGGCCGGAGGAGTCCGGCCCGCGTTGCCCCGAATGCGGCGACCCCGTAGACGAACCGGGCCGCTGTTTTACCTGCCGGGGGAGGTCGATGTTGTGATCGCCAGCGCGTGCTATACAAAGTGCGATCGTTGCGGCGATCCTGCAGAGATAACCGTCGAGGGCGCGAAGGACGCTCGCCTAGCCGCTAGACGTCAGGGCTACCGGCGAGTCCCGGTGGACCCGAAGGCTCCGAGGGCGGACTTCCTCGATGTACCAGAGACGCAGGAAGAAGACGTCTGCCCTCGTTGTCTGATGCCAGAGGAGGAATAGATGGCCCTCGAAGTCCGCGTCGCCTGCGAGCACCCCGGCTGCGAAGAGACTGAGCGCGCCGCAAACCGCCGACGAACACTTCGACTTCTCGTCGATCGTCGATGGCCTTCCGGAGGGGAAGTTCCACTTCTGCCTCGACGCCTCCTGGATCAACGCCCCGGAGGGCTGGACGCTCGGGGGCAACGGCCAGATCCTTTGCCCTAAGCACGGGCCGGTCGAGACGAACCCGTGACCCTTCCCCTCGCCCAGGTCGAAGAGGCGCTGCGGGAGAAGCTGCCGGGCCATACCCTCCGCGCCGTGCTGAGCCGAGCCGATGCCCTCTCCTCGGCCGAGCGGGAGGCCCTTCTCCGCGACTCCCTGGAGAACCGGGAACGCGACGAAGACTGGACCGCCCAGCAGCGAGCCAAAGGGTAAGCCGCTTAACTATCCGCTATACTCCCTCTCGTCACCCTTATCGCTACGAGGAGGAAAGATGGCCCAGAAGAATTACCCGAAGACGACGGCCGACCAGGACGCGACCATCAGCAGCTACCACCGGCGCGTCTCCCGGCCGACGACGGTGATCGTCCTCCGGGACGGCCGAGTCGCGCTCCGCATCCACGGCTCGGGCGCCCGCGCCGACGCGAACTTCCTGATCCGCCGCGACGGCGAACCCGAAGCCGACGCGCAGGGCCACGCGAAGAATGCCCTCGACGGCTACCTCTCGCGCCGGAAGCGGGAAGCGGTGGCGGCGCGATGAAGGTCCGCGTCACGTTCGACTTCGACCGCGAAGATCGCGTCTGCGTCTCCTCCTTCTTCGGCGAGGACGGCCCGGCCGACTACGCCACGATGAAGTCCTTCATCGAGCGCGCCGTCGGAGGCGAGCTGGAGTCGCTGGGGGCTGGACTCGAAGCTCGGGAACGCTTCGAGAAGGAAGGCCGCGACCCCGACTCGCCGCTGGAGACGGTCCGATGAGGCCGCTCGTGCTCAAGCTCGATCGCCCCTTCCGCGAAGGCCAGAGAGTAGTTCAGGTCCCGGACCCGACCGGCGAGACTTCGCCAGCGAAAGGCGTCTGGGTCGAGGACAGCACCGGCTTCCGACGCGCAGGCTTCGTAGTCGAGATCACGATCAAGCGGATCGAAGTCCCGCGACCGAGGCTCCTCCGCTTCCTCCCCTCGCACGAGGAATTGGACCGGAGGGCGAAGGTGAAGTTCTCCGAGGCGATCCGATGAGCGCCGCCGGCCAGCTAGTCCGCGAGACGAGGATCGCTCGGACGACCGGCACGACCGTCGAGGTCGTCGATGCCGATCATCCCGACTGCACCGACTTCCAGAGCGACGAAGGGGGCCGCTGGGTAACGGTCTGCAAGGACCACGGCCAGTTCGTCCAACACGACACGTGGAAGATCGCGCGGAGGTTCCTCGGCCACCCCGAGGAATGGTGCGGGAAATGTACGGAAGTCCTAGAGGAGAACGGCGGCCCAGTTGGCTACCGGACCGGCGCCGCTCATCAAAGCTGGACGGAGAGTCCGTCCTACTGGACTGTCCATCATTGGCTGAATCGAGAATATGAAAAGACGGCCTGCGAGGAGTGCGGTTCTACGAAGAGTCTGGACTGGGCGTTCATCGGAGAGCCTGGAGATTGGGGACGGGACCGGAGCCAATATCGCGTTCTCTGCCGATCCTGTCACGTAACGGAGGACAAAAGCAGAGCGCGTAATTCGTTCTCCGAGGAGGAGCGCGCCCGCGCCGCCCAGACGAGGCGCAAGAAGGCCGAGGAGCGCCGCGCCGCCCACGACGCCGAGGAGGAGCGGAAGCGCGCCGCAGCCGCGATCGACGACCAGTGGAGCGATTGGGTCATCGGCCAGCCGATGATCGAGTCCGTCTACGTCGGCGACGAGAAGGAGCGCCACCAGAAGGCCCACGACGAGATGCAGGAGGCGAAGGGGAAGGCGGCGACGGCGAAGCGCGCGCATCGCTCGGCCGAGGAGGCGATCGAAAACGTCACCGGCCTGAAGATCAAGAGCAAACGCGAGGAGAAGAACTTGAAGCGGCTCGAAGGCGAGGCGACCGTCCTCGACGGCGAAGTCGTCGCGCAGGAAGACCGCACCCGCCTCGCCGAGGCCGAGAAGACGCGCCTCGCTCGGATCGCCTACGTCCGCGGGACCCTTCGCGCCGGGTGGAAGCTCCGGCTCGACCCGCCGACCCTCTCAAAGGACGGGGAGGCCCTACTCATCCCCGGCGACTACCTCGAAACCGAGGACTACGCCCAGGCCAAGGGGGGGAGGCGACCCGATGAGTAGGCCCCTAGTCGTCCGGATGCCCGGCCGGGTCTTCCGCCCGATCGCCGAGAAGGCGATGAAGCGAACCGAGCAGGCGATCGAGGTAGAACTCATCGGCGACCGCGATGCCCTCGCCTCGCTCGACCTCGACCTCTGCGACGCCATCGCCAAGGCTCGGCTCAAGGACGTAGGCGCGGGCTTCTCCGCCTTCGTCCAGACGGAAGGGAGAGAGCAGATCGAACGCCTCCTCGGCTGGATCGGCGACGACGACCCGCGCGACGTTCGCCTCTTCCGCGACACGATCCGGGAGAAGTTGAAGGCCCTCGACGCGCAGTCGTAGTTCGCCGACCCCAGCGCCAGCGGTTACTCTCCCAGTCGGTGAAGCTCTGCGCCCAATGCCCCGCTGCTGACCTCCTCGCGGGACCGCCGACCTCCGGGCCATCGGTCATCTGCCGGGCGATGGTCCGGGATCGCCTCCAGACCGACCAGATCCTCCACGGCCTCTCGGCCTCCCCGCTGGTGACGTCGCGCAAAGACCCGAGCACCTTCTTCGGCTTCTGCTGCGGGACCGGCCTCCCACGGCTGGGCGAGGACATATCTCGGCCGCACGGCCACTACACCTTCTGTCCGGTCTGGGAAGCGGAGAAGAAGCGCATCTGGACGAACCGCGAACTGATGCGCGCCCCGCGGCGGCCGGGCCTCTCGCCGGCGGCCGAGGCGGCGTTGAGCGGGATCGAACAGGGCGACGCGATCGAGGAGTGGATGGCGGAGGATCGGGTCCGTGCCTAGCTTCCGCGAGCGGATCGAAGAGATGGCCGGAGTCGCGGTCCGCCCCTACGAGGACACGCGAGTCCAAGAGACGAGCTTCCAGAACCTCGCGGCGTTCGCCGACGAAGCAGAGGACCTGGCGATCCAGACCCTCGGCTACCTGGAGGGCCGCCCGCACGAGGTGACGGCGAACCGGCGCCGGGAACTTTCCCAGCGCTCGCGGGTCGCCTACATCAAGGACCCGCTCGCCGGGGCGGAGGGGGAGATGCGGGCGAACTTCGCCTTCGGCCGCGGCGTCTCGAAGCCGACCGCGAAGGACCCGGAGGTCCAGAAGGTCATCGACCGCTTCTGGACCGACCCGGTGAATCAGAAGAAGCTGACCTCGTTTGAAGCGCAAAGGCTTCGCTCCAACGACCTGCTGACGCAGGGCAACCTCTTCTGCGGCTACTTCGACCACAGCGGCTCCATCCGAGTCGCCTTCCTCGACGCCGATCTCGTCACCGACGTAGTGGTGAGCGACGAGGACGACGAGCTGCCGCTTTGGTACGCGGTCCGGAAGAAGAAGCGCGAATGGGACTACAACCGCGACGGCGAAAAGCCGGTCCCCTTCGAGATCGGCAGCGACGGCCTCGCTCGCACCTGGTACTACCGGCACTGGCGGAACGTGGACGTGGCCGAAGCCGACGCGACCGATCGAGGCGAATCCTTCGAGGAGAGGCCGCCCGACTCGAAGATCGCCGACGGGCGCATCGAGCACTTCCGGGTCAACCGAGTCGGCCGGACCCAGTTCGGCGTCCCGCCCTGGGCTCGGGTCCTCCGCTACTTCTGTCACGACCTCGAAACGGAGACGCTGACGACGGAAGGATGGATGAAGCTCCCCGAGTTGAAACGGCGATGGGAGTCTGGGACGTTGCCGCCGGTGGCCGGTTGTAGAAACGGCGAGATGGTCTTCGAGCCTGCCGAGGCGATGAACGTGCAGGACTATCGGGGCGAGTTGATGCAGTTCAAGACGAAGCGCGGGTTTGATTTTCTAGTGACGCCCAATCATCGGATGCTGACGGAGCGAGGTCACGTAGAGGCGGTCGAGTTGGAGTCGGGTCAGCGATTGGCAGCTCCGCTGGTGGCGCCCGTAGAGGATCGGCCTCGGGTTGAGGAGTTCACGCTGCCCGCAGCGACTGCAAAGCGGCCTATGCGCGCCGATTCAAAGATGTTGCGAAGAGGAGAACATAGGCGCGATCAGGTGATGGCTCTGGTAGAGGCGGGGAAGTCGAACCGAGAGATCGCCGATTCCTTGGATGTGACGATCCAATATGCGTGGCAGATCCGAAAGCGCAGGGGAGAACGAGCGCCGCATCCCCCGATGATGCTCCCCGAGAAGGCGTTGTCGATGGATGCGTGGCTGGCATGGTTGGGCTGGTGGGTTAGCGAGGGAGACACGCGCTGCAGTTTGTCGCAGGAGTTAACGTCGGATCGTCTCTCCGCCGTTCAGAAGGCTTGCGCTGATCTCGAAGCGGCGGGGATCGAAGGGATTGCTTCGGCGACTGAATCGACTTGGCGCTGGAAGCCGCGCCGCCCTCGCCAGATCCTCTGTTGGCTGCGGGAGAACACCGATGTCGGTTCCTACGCAAAGAAATTGCCGTCTTTCGTTTTTGATCTGCCGCGCTCTCAGCAGATGATTTTGCTCCGAGCGCTAATGGGCGGCGACGGAACTCCGACCGAGTGGGAGGCGGAGGGATACGGCCGCTACGCGACTGTCTCAGAGCAGCTCGCCGAAGACATTCAGAGGCTCGCCACGCTATGCGGTTTTCGGTCGCTCGTCTCTCGGTCGATCGAGGGTCGATCTCGACCGATCTTCCAGGTGAGCATCAACGAGGTCGGCAAGCGCCTGCTTCCCCGGCCGGTCCGAGTTCCCTATTCCGGCGAGGTCTATTGCTTCACGACGCCGAGCGGGAATCTGGTAACTCGTCGGAACGGCGTTATCGGAATCTCCGGTAACTCTGCCATGAACCAGTTCAACGAGGCGCGCGTCTCGATGGCCCAGGCCGCCGCGTCGATCATCGCCAAGCGCGTGATCCGGGGCGGTCCCAAAGGCGTCGTGAAGGCGGCGAGCAACGTCCTCTCGCAGGCGGGCGAGCTGGCCCAGGCTCGCTTCCGCCGCCGCCCCGACGAGATCGCCCCGACCGGACCGGGCACCAACCCGAGCCGGGGATTCGCCCCGCCGCCGCCCGGCTCGATCTGGACCGAGAACGAATCCGACTCGCTCCAGGCGATGAACCTGAACTCCGGCGGCCCGGCCGCCGCCGCCGACCAGCAGATCCTGATGGCCCCAATCGCGGCCGCCTCTCAGTTCGGAACCCACTACTTCGGCAACCTGAACGACGCCGGGCTCGCCTCGGCGACGACGGTGGAGCTGCCGACGCTGATGAACGTCTCGTCCTGGCAGGAGCTGTTCGAGCAGATCCTCCGCTTCTACACCAACCGCTCGATTCAGGCCGCCGTCCGCGCTGGGCACCTCGGCGGCATCATCTCCGAGAGCGAAGAAGACGACGGGCGCCCGCTGAACGAACTGGTCTACGAGGAGGACCGCGAGGAGATGGAAAAGCGGACGGGCAAGGACCTGTCCTACTCCTTCTCGATGCCCTACCCCGGACGCCGCAATCTTCCCGACGTCATCAACACGGTGGCGACCGCCGTTGAGGCGTACGACCCCGAAGGCCGGAATCCCTGGCTCCGCCGCTACTTCATGGAATTCCTGCTGCAGACGCTCGAAGTCGAAGACCCGGCCGCCGCCCTCGACCTCTTCCTCAAACTCCCCGAGGGGATGGACGAGGCGCCGCCCGAGCTGGCGCTCGAAGCCTTCGCGCAGATGATGGAACCGACCGAACCGAATCCCGATGGGACCCCGGACGGCGGGACGGTTCCGCCTCGGGTTCCCCGCGGCGGGAAGCCGAGCGAAAAGCAGAGCCAGAACGGAGAGCGCCGAGCCTCGACCCCCCCGAAGCGCGAGATGGGCGGCAAAGGCGGCGGCGAAGTCCAGGAAGAGCTGATCGAGGATGCGGCCGACGGCCTCGCCCGCGCTCTCGCCGCCGACGCCGACGCCGAGTTCGATCGACTCCTCGCCGACCCGGCCGCGTTCCTCGGAGGCCGAGCCCCCGCCGGGAAGGCGGAGCTGAATGGCCACGCGGCGTAAGCCGGTCCGAGCGCCCGCTCCCGTACCTCCCGTTGAACCGAGTGGCACCGCGAGCCTCGCGCTCGGCCTCGGCGCGGGCGGCGCGACCTTCGGCTCCGGCTCTGCCGCCGCGGCGATGCTCGGCATGGCGGCCGCGACCTCCGCGTCGAAGCAGCTCGTCGAACGCTCGGTCGCCGCGCTCGGAGCGACCCTCCGCCGCATCGCGATCCTCCGCCTCGCCCGCCAGCGGGAAGCGCTCCAAAGGGCCGGGTATGGCGAGGACGTGATCGCCGGCGCGCTGAAGCGCGAGACGGAGCTGGAGGCGATCTTCCAACGGCGCTCGGCCGAGAGGATGAAAGCGGCGCTCGATCTCGCCTTCCGCGCCCCCGACGCCTCCGCTAGGGCGGCCGCGATCCAAGCGGCGACTCGGCGCGAGCAGAACTTCGCCCGGCAACGAGCGCTCGCCTCTGGCGCTCGCCTCTTCGCCGCGGTCGAGCGGGCGGCGCTCGAAGGTCAGTCACCCTCCGGCGCGTTCTGGATACTGGGTCAAGCCGCCGAACACACGCCGGACTGCGAAGCGATGGCCGGGAAGTTCTGGCCATGGGAGGTCTTGCGCGTCATCCACCCGCTCCTCCACCCCGGCTGCAAGTGCAAGCTCCTCTCCTACGGCGAAGCGCTCGCCGCGGGGCTGTTGAAGCCGGGGGCGATCCTCTCGCTGGACGAAGCCCGCCGGATGGCCGAGCCCGTGATCGCCTACGTCCAACGGGAGCACGCCCAAGAGAACGAAGCGCTCGCGGAGCTGCTGGTGCGCCGCGAACTCGCGCTCGTCGAGGGCGCGGACCTCGACTTCCTCGCGGCCGCGCCGCTGGCGGTCGATGAGGAGATCGAACCCGAGGAGGACGAACCCGAGCCCGAGCCGGAGGAGGAGTAGTGCCGGCGAAGGCGAAATATCCGTCACCGATCGAGCAACTGCGGCAGCTGGCCGAGGCCGCCCGCGTCGAAGGGAAAACGTTCCAGGAGTTCTGGGAGGCCGCCGTGCCGCCGCTCGTCCGGGTACCGCTGAAGTCGGGGGGGAAGATCGTCGGCTGGAAGACGGACGAACTCGGCGATCCGGTCGAACAACCGAAGACGCGCCTTCCCCGCGTGGACGACGACGAGGTGCCGCCCGGCTCGATCCGCTGGCCCCGCGATACCTTCGACCGCAACTGCTGGCACCGAGCGATCCTCAGCGGCGCAGAGGACTGGCGGCGGAGCTTCGAGGCCATCGACGCGAGCGCCGCCGACCGCTCGATGAGCGTGCTCGCCGAGGGATAAGGGATCACTTCCGGCATCGGGCTATGCTCCCCTCCCGATGGCACCCGTCTCCGAGGTAGATAGCGCTCTCCTTCCTCCGCTGAAGAACAGCCCGACCAAGACGAACTGGTGGGAGAAGGTCGGCGGGCTCCCGGATCTGGTCACGCGAGTAGCCAAGCACTTGGTCTCTGAGCGGGCCTACACGGAGAGCCGCGCTATCGCCACGGCGCTCTCCCAGGTCCGCAAGGTCTGCGCGACCGGCCGAACCTTTGGCGGCCGCACCCAGGTCCACGAGAGCACCAAAGCCGAGTACTGCAAAGCGGCGGCCGAGATCGAGACGAAGCGCGCGGCGGCGAAAGCCGACAACGCGGTGAAAGAGATCGAGATGAGCGAGCGCGACGCCGCCTCTCTCGCTTTCGCCGCCTCGGCGAAGCTCGGCGTCCTCGCCGAGGAGTTGGGGCCGGAGTTCATCGTCGGCGCGATCCGCGAGCGCGAATTCAGCCAGCCTCGGCGGAAGAAGCTCGCCGGCAAGGGCGTCGCGCTGCCGGACGGCTCCTTCCCGATCGAAACCGTCGGCGATCTCAAGAACGCGATCCGCGCCATCGGCCGTGCCGCGAAGGGGAAGCGCTCTGCGGTCTGGGCGCACATCAGGAAGCGGGCGAAAGCCCTCGGCGCCTCGAAGCTCGTGCCGACGAACACGGCGATGGCCGAGGCGATCTCGGAGGAGATCATCGCGCTGAACGCGATCCTGGAGGTCTTCGGCGACGTAGACGGCGGGGTCGAGGAGACGTTCGTGATCCCGAGCCTCGGGAAGCTCCGCCAGACGGTCCGAGCGAACCGCCGTGCCGACGCCTCCAAATCGAAATCCAAAACGTCGTCCGGCCGTAAACGAGCGCCGGCGGGCTCGCCGATCGGCGGCCAGTTCATCAGGACCGGCGCGACCGGCCCCGTCGTCACCGGCATCCAGAAACGGCTGGGCATCCACACGACCGGCACCTTCGGCGGCAAGACGAAGACCGCCATCGAAACCTTCCAGAAGAAACACGGCCTGACCGTGGACGGGATCATCGGGCGACAGACGGCGACCTCCCTCCTCTCCGGCGGGAAGAAGAAGATCGCGGTGGGCTCGCTGACGACCGGCATCAAATCTCGGTTGAAGACCCGCTTCGGCTAGCGCTGCGGTCCTCCATCCGGGACCGTCCTAGACTCCTCACGTGCTTCTGACCGCCGACGAGATCGCCCGCGACCCCTACCGCTGGCTCCTTAGCGAGAAGGAGGAGGGCGGGGACGACGAACACCTCTCCGCCGGCGCCCTCTTCGAGGAGCTGAACGACGGACTCGCCGAGGCGTCGTCGCGAGTGCTGGTCCCGAAGAAGGGCAAACTCTTTGAGGCCGACGGCTCGATGAAGGTCTGCATCATCCGGCCGTGCCTCTCCCGAGGCAAGCGGCTCGGTCCTCAGAAGCTCCCCCCGATCTACGAGGCGGCGATGCTGAAGCGGAACGCCGGCGTCTTCTCCGGCTGGCCGATGTACATGGACCACATGATCGCGGAGGCCCTCAAGGAGATGGCCGACGAGCTGCGCGAGGCCGCCGACGGAACCGACCTCCTCGGCTGGCTCGAAGAGAGGGCACGCTCGATCAAGGAACTCGGCGGCCGCGTCGTCGAGTCCTGGTGGGACCCCGAGATCGTCTACGAGGACGACGCCGACTTCGGCTATCGGCCGGGAGGCGTGGTCGGCCGCGTCATCCCGCAGGACCATCCCAAACGGATGCTTGAGGCCGACCCCGGACTCCTGCACGTCTCCATTAACGCTTGGCCGACCGGAGCAAAGGTGGGCGCACCGAGCTGGGACGGATCGCAGCGAGGGATGGCGATCGAGGGCATTCGCAAGCGCCCGATGGGAAGCGTCGATTGGGTCTTCCGCGGCGGAGCCGGAGGGCGTCCGCTCCTAGAGGAGGACGAGGAGTTCCGCGCACGTGCGGTTTCACTCCTGGAGTCGGTCTATTCTGCCGCCAAGTCGAAAGACGCCCCCCCGAAACGGACGCAGACGATGCCCGACAAAAAACTCTCCGAGATGACCCCCGACGAGCTGCGCGAGCACCTCAAGGAGAACGGCGCCGAGCATCTAGTCGAGGCGCTGGCGGAGGGCGACGGCGACGGAGGCGGTAAAGACGGGAAAGAGGAGAACGGCGGCGCGGCTCTGACGCGCGACGACGTGAAGAAAATCGTCAAAGAGGCTCTGGGCGAGGGCATGGAGTCCATCGCCGAGGAGTTGGAGGGTAACGCCGAGTCCGTAGAGGAGCAGGTCAAAGAGCAGCTGAAAGAGCGCGAGGAGGCCCGAGTTCTGGAGCGCCGCGCCGAGCAGCTGCTGGCCGAGGCGACTCGCAACGGCTTCCCGAAGAGGAGCGCCGACGATATAAGGCTTCGCTACACGATCACGCCCGGCTCGGGCGTCCCGGCCGCGCTGACGGTCGAGGAGGATGACCTGACCGTCACCGAGTCCGACGAGGACGGCAAGAACGAGCGGCAGGTCACGCTGACGGCCCCGCAGGTCGTCGAGCGCCGGGTCCGCGAGGACATAGACCACGTGATCGACGTGCTCCGCGAGTCCGGAGCGTCGCCGCAGGTCAAGGGCTTCGGCCGCTCCGAGAAGGACGCCGGCGCCGAAGGTTCCAAGAGCGGTCGAGTCCGCGAGGCTTCCGCCTTCCGCGCCTTCCTGCACGAACGTGGCCTCGTCTCCGATGACCTGGAGAAGACCGAGGAGGGCATCCGCGAGATGGTATCGGAGGGGATCGGCTGATGGCACGCGACGACCTCGGCGTCCGCGTAGAGCGGATCGCCACCAAGGCAGTCAAAGACGGACTCCCGACCACCGAGGGCAAGTTCGTCGGCTGGGCGAACAAGACGACCCAGCTCGGCGCGTACGTCGATCCTTCCTCGGCCGCCGCGGCCCTGATCGCGGTCACCGAGCCCTTCGTCATGATGATGGGCGGCAAGCACGAGGTCCCGATCTCGGCGACCAAAGGCCACGCCCCGGTCGGCACCGCCGTGGACGACCTCCTCTTCATCGCGACGGCGGACAACGCCATCACGCGGAACGCCGACGCGGCCGGGACCAACGAGGTCCAGAAAGTCGTCGTCAAAGGTAAAAAAGGCAGCTTCAAACTCAAATTCCAGGGCGAGGAAACCGCCGCGATCAAATTCAACGCGACCGCGCTCGAAGTCCAGGAAGCGCTGGAAGCGCTAGGCGGGATCGACCCCGGCGACGTTGTCGTCACCGGCGGCCCCGGAGACGAAGGCGGGACGACCCCGTACAGCGTTACCTTCGGCGGCCAGTTCGCCGAGGAGAACGTCCCCGCAATCGCCGGCGTCAAATCGACGCTGGAAGAACCGGGCGAAGTCGTCGTCTCGACCACCACCGCCGGCGTCGCGCCTCCCGGCTCCCTCCCCCTCGGCGTCGTCGAGGAGATCGACACGGTTCGCGCCGTGGCTCTTGTCAACACCAACGCCCTCGCGGCATTCCTAGGAGGCTGACCGTGAGAGGACGCTGGGGACACTACGGCAAGCACCTCGAAATCTTGGAGATGTACAAGGACTTCCGGGACGACCCGGCGATCCTTGCCGCGCTGACGGAGGCCGACTCCGACGGCTACCTCATGGAGGGTTCCGGTTCGCCGGAAGGCCGCGCGAGTTTCCCCTTCTTCCTCCAGACGATGATCCGGACCCGCCTCCGCGCTCGGTTCACGACCGCCGCGAGCGTCTGGGATCAGTACGTCGGGACGGAGAACGCCCAGGACTTCCGGGAGCACACCGTCCACAGCCTCGGCTCGATCCGCGGCGTCGCGGGCATCCCGGAGCACGGCGAGTACCCGCGCCTCCGGTCCTCCGAGGAAGGCGGCCCGAGCTTCATGGTCGGCAAGTATGGCGGTATCTACGCCGTCACCTACGAGCTGATCATCAACGACGACACCGGCGAGATGCTGGACCGCATCCCCGGCGACCTCGGCGAAATGATGAGCGACTACCTCAACCAGGCGGTCACGGCGTTCATCGAGTCGAACCCGACATATGTTGACGGGAACCCCTTCTTCGGCGAAGCGCACAAAAACGAAGTCACCGGCGAAGACGCCGACCCGACCGAGGACAACCTCGCCGCGCTCCTCGATCTGATCCGGCTCCGCCGCAACGCGGACGGCATCCCGCTGAACATCAAACCGCGCCGCATCCTCGTCCGGAACCCCTCGACGAAGCTCCTCTTCGACAAGATCATCCGGTCGCAGACGACCGGCATCCGCCGCGACGCCAAAGAGATGGCCGAAGCCGGCGACCAGTTCGCGCCGGGCAACTTCAACCCGCTCGTCAACGCGCTCCCGCCCGACGCGACGATCGAAGACCCCTTCCTGAACGACCCGAACGACTGGTATCTGCTCTCGGATGCCGACGCGCGGCCGCCCTTCGTCGTCGCCTTCCTCCGCAACCAAAAAACGCCGTACATCTTCCAGAAGAACGACGGGATGCGCGGCGTCGGCGGAGGCGGCGAGGACCCCTACATGCTGAACATCGACGAAATCCCCTTCAAGATCAGGCACGTCTGGGGCGTCTCGTCGGGCGAGCCCTTCGCCGCAGTCCGGGCGAGGCCGAGCTGAGATGGCGGACGGAGAGGTACTGCAGGAAGTAGGCCCGGTGGACGTGGACTCCGCCGGCGAGCTGGTCCGCAAAGTCGGCGTCCACAACCAGGCGAAGGCGCTGATCAAGGCCGTCGCTCAGAACTTCCCTCCCGAGCTGGTCGCCGCCGGCTCGCGCCGCGTCCTCGGCGGTCAGTCGCAGACCCTCGACCTGAAAGAGGTCGCCGACGCCGCCGGCGACGCCTTCCCCGACTTCGTGGAACTGCGCGGCGCCAAGGTTCGCGGCTCCGAAGCCCGGCCCGAGACGGTCGCCGTGAACGTGGTCTTCACCACGAAGAGCGGCCGGACCTCGCGCGGGATCATCCCCTACGACGACCTCTCGAAGTCGAAGAAGGCGTACGCCAAAGGCGTCCAGGACGGCACGGTCGTGCTCCGCGAAGACGACCCGGAGGCGAACCGCAAGGCGCTCGAAGAGGCGCAGAAGCGGATCGTCGAGCTGGAAGCCGAGAAGAACGGCGACGGCGGGACCGCCGAGCCCGACGAGGCCCCCGAACCCTACGAGGGCTACGAGGAGTACAAGAAGGCCGGCGAACGGGTCGAGAAGATCGAATCCGGCGACCTCTCGCTCGTCGAGTTGCTGGCGGTCCGAGCGGCGCAGGAAGCAGAGTCGAAACCGCAGCAGACGGTCCTCGACGCGGTGAACGCCAAGATCGAGGCCGCGGAAGCGGCGACGAAGCCCTCCTCGGACGACGACTAGGCGGTCCTCACCGTGGATGCCCCCACGGTCGAGGAAGTCCGGAAACGGAGCGACTACCTCGCCGGCAAGTTCCCGGCCACCGACGGCGATGAAGAGTTGGCCGAGTGGATCGCCGCCGCCGACGGCCTCGTCTCCTCCTTGACCGGCCGCGCGATCGGCCCCGAAGCCGAAGGCGAAGACGTTCCGGCAGCGCTCGTCGCTCTCGCCAAGCGCGTGATCGTAGTGAAGATCGAGGCGATGGTCGCGGGCCTCGGCGGGAACTTCGCCGAACGGCGCTCGTCGATCTCCTCGGGGAATCTCTCGTCCTTTTCGGCCGGGTCCTACGCCGAGAGCTACTTCGGCCCCGAAGTCGCGGCGAAGGCCGGGATGCTCGACCCGAACCCGATGATCGCCGACATGCTCTGGGCCATGACGACCGAGGCGAAGAAAGAGGAATGGCTCCTGAAGTGGCAGGGAGTCGAGCCGCCGGCCGCGATGGCCCAGTCGTTCGAGTGGGAGCAGCGCCCCGGAGGGTACGGGCGATCGGGCTGGCCTGGGGGGTACTAGGTGCCCCTGGGGAGCGTCACGGTCCACCGTGCGGTTCAGCGACGTCTGCAGAAGACGGACGAGTGGGTCGAGGGCCAGCGGAAGACCGAAGAGACGGGCGGCATCCCCTTCCCGGTCCTCCTCCAGCTCCCGACCGGCGGCTCCGAGGAGGTGAGCCCGAGGGGGCGTCGCAAGATCAAGCAGCCCCAGATCCTCTTCGAGCCCTTCGACGAGGAGGGGGGAGAGCTTTCGATCTCGGCCGAGGACGAACTCGAAATCACCGCCCCCGAGTTGACCGGCCCCGACGCCGTGCTCTGGCAGGTAGACGGCGACCCGTCGCCGCTCGCCAAACCCGGCTTCCTGATCGGCTATCTCGCCCGGCTCAAGCGGGTCGAAGACTAGGCTCCGGCGATGGCCTACTCCGCGACCGGATCGCTCGCCGACCTCTTCCCGGCCGACTTTGTTGAGGTCGTCGGCCGCGACATAGCGGAGAACGTCCAAGACGCCCTCCGGAACTCGGCCGAGCACCGCACGCCGGTCGCTCAGATCCCCGAGGCGTACGACGGCGACTTCCCCGCCTGGGAGGAGGACCGGGGCGGCCGACCGCCGGGCACCCTCCGCGGCTCCTGGGTCGCCCTGCCGCTGGAGGAGTCGGACGGCCTGATCTCCGCTCCCGTCGAAAACTTCGATCCCGTCGCCTCCCACGTCGAGCACGACACCGCGCCGCACGTGATCTTCGCCAAGCGCGCGAAGGTGCTCCGCTTCCCGTCCGGCCCCGTCTTCCGCTACCGGCCGTTCGTCTGGCACCCTGGGACCCAGGGGAAGCACATGATGCGCGACGCCGAAGCCGACATCTCGGCCCGCTGGGAGTCGATCGCGGAACGGACGATCGACCTCCACGAGGCGGCTGCCTGATGTACGGCGACACGGACCTCGCGCGGTCGATCCGTCGCTACCTCTCGTTGATGTGGGACGAGGACTCGGGTTGGGAAATCAGGATCGCTCGGCGTGTCGTGGCGGACGACGAGCGGCCGGTCGCGGTCGTCCTCCTCGGCGACCGCCGCCCCCTCTCGGCCCGGACCTCGCGGAACCAGGGGAATATCGTCGAGGAGCTGCCGGTGACCGTCTACGCCTACCCGGCCGTGGGCGAAGACGAAGAGGCCGCGACCGTCGCCGCCGGCGAGATCAAGGACCTGCTCCTCCGCGTTTTCGAGCACGGCCTCTCGCCCGATCCGGAAGACGAAGACCAGGAACCGCCGTGGATCGCGAAGGCCGGTCCCTTCAACGTGCCGCTCTGGGACTACGACGGAATCGGCCTCGACGAGCCCGGCCCCGACGAGCCTCACGACGTGATCTGGGTAGACGTGAACTCGCTCTCGGGCCAGAACCTCGAAGACCCCCAGGACGGCAAGAGGCGCACCGTCGTCGTGGAGTTCCGGGCCTCCGTCGAGCGGCCGGGCAGGACGGTCCAGGAAGGGCCGCCGGTCGCCGGACTGCCGGGCGGCTTCAAACCGATCCCGTAGCTGCGGTTTGGGGTCCGGGGGCGACCTAGACTGTTGCTCGAATCCGGATGGCTGAGCCCCAGACCAAAACTCCAGCGAAAGAGAAGGACGATGAGAAGGAGCCGACCTTCCTCGTCTCGCAGCTGATCGCGGAGTCTCGCACGCTCGTCGGCGTCTCCCGCCACGTCGTGGTCGGCGCCTTCCACGGCGTCAAGGATTCCGACGAGTTCACACGCGAGCAAGCCGCTGAGCGAGTGAAAGCCTTCCTGGAGACGCCGGCCGACGGGAGCGGGTCGTGACCGCCACCTTCGTCGCTCCGGACAATCCCGGCGTTGACATCTCCTTCGTCGGGGAAAAGACGCTCCGGCCGCCCGCCGCCGCAGCCGCGACGATCGGCATCCCCTTTACCTCCGACTGGGGTCCGGTCGGTGAGCTGGTCCGGATGAACGGCTTCGGCGAGCACGATGCGGTCTTCGGCAACTCCGCTACTCCCGGCCGTCAGGCCGTGCTCGGCGCCTTCATCGGCCCCGGCGTCGCGGGCAACCCCGGCGCCGGGTCGGTGATCGGCTACCGGATGGCGACGACCTCCGCCAAAGCCGCCTTCAAAAAAGTCACGAACACCAAACCGGAAGACGCCCTGAAACTCTCGGGCATCTACCCCGGCACGCGGGGGAACCGGATCAGCTTCGTGATCGAGGCCGACCCCGCCGATCCGACCAACAAGGCTCGGCTTCGCATCCTCTTCGACGGCCTCACGGTCGAGAAGTACAGCTACGCCAAAACAGACGTGGCCGCGCTCGCGACGGCCGTGAATAAACGGTCGCAGTACGTCGCCGCGGAATCCATTAAAACTGGCGTCGCACTCACCGCGACGGCGGGAACCTCCCTCGCCGAAGGCAACGACGGCGCCTCCGTCACCTCCGAACAGTGGCTCGCCGCGCTCGGCGCCTTCGAGTTCGCGCCGATCACGGTCCTCGCGGCCTACGCGCTCAACGACGAATCCATCCAGGCTTCGGTTATCGCCTGGGAGCAGGAACAGGCCAAAGCGATGCGGCACCTCGGCGTCGTCTTCGGCGGCAAAGTCGGAGAGACGTTCGACGAAGCCATCGAACGCACGGAAGCGTACGAAGACGACCACGTGGTATCGCTCGGGGCGGGCACCTTCAACGACGCCCTCCTCGACGCCGAAATCTCGACCTCCGAACTTACCGCCCGCGTCGCCGGCGCCCTCGCCGGGCTCGGCGAAGAGAAGTCGCTGACGAACCTTCGCTTCGCCGGCCTCTCGATCGTCGGCGAACCGGAAATCCCGACCGACCAGCTCGCGACGGCCGCGAGCTTCGGCATCACCGCCTTCAAGCGCACGTCGAGCGAAGAAGCGGAGCTGAAGGTCGCTCGCGGCGTCACGACCTATACCGGCGACACCGACCCGAAGCCGCTCGAACTCTTCTCGGACCCCCGCCTGATCCGGGTGATGGACCTCTTCATCCGCGAGATCGTCGAGTGGGGCGAAGAAAATATCGTCGGCCCGACCCGCGTCTCCGATTCGACGAAGGCCGCCGTCAAGGCCCACGGCGAAGGGATGCTGAACGACCGTCTCGACCGCGGGATCATCCTCCCCGGCGTCGCCGACGCGGAAAAGCCCTACTTCAACGTGCTGGACCCGGCCTCGGTCGGCGCCCCCGAAGATTCCATCCCGTTTGAATTCGGCTGGAAGTTCGCCCGCACGACGAACTTCCTCATCGGCCGAGGGAAGGTGCTCTAGCCGATGCCCGCCTACCCCGGACCCACCGCAAACCTCAAGGGCACCCAGCGACGCTCCGGCCGCGCTTGCACCGTCTGGATCAACGCCGCGATGCGGGGCGAGATTACCTCGGTCCAGTGGGAGGTGCAGATCGCGCAGATCGCGGTCCAGATCCCCGGCAGCTGGCAGGACGAGACGAAGCCCGGCGCCGAGTCGCGCGCGGGTACCTTCCGCTTCCAGGACGTGGACGACCACTGGCGCCGCTACGTCTCCGCGTGGCTCCAGGCTCGGCGCGAAGGCAATCGCGCCGTCGCCGCCGCCTTCCCCGAGTTCGACATAATCACCCAGATCGACGACATTGGCGCTCCCGCCGTCTCGCGCTGGGCGCTCCGGGGCTGCCAGCTGTTCAGCTACTCCGGCGGCGGCTCGCAGGACGACGATCTCCTCGTCTCGGACGTTCCCTTCACCTTCCGCGAAGACGGCCCGGTGAATAGCTTCGAGTACACGGACGCCGGCGTCGTCACCTTCACCTAGGAGCGCGCATGGCGCGCGTCGATTACGAGGCGGCCTGGACCGAGCTTCAGGCGTTCGCCGCATCCAAGACTTCGCACGGTCAGACGGACCTGCTCGTCAAGATGGCCCAGTTGGCCGACGAGCATCGGGTACCGGAGGACCTGCTGGAGAAGGCCGCCCGTCTGGGGCCAGTCATAATCCAACGCCCGGAGGCGCAGCCCTCTTCGCCCGACGATCCCCGCATCGCCGAGCGAATGGCCGAGGAGCCGCCGGCCACCGATGACCAAGGAGGTCATGATGGAAGAGCAGCCAGTAGAGGTAGAGGGCGCAAAGCCGTCCCCGCGTGAGCTAGACCCGGACGACCCCGCAGCGGGTCTGCCGGAGGGAAGTCCCGAGGCCCTGATGGCGGCCGCGAGGGGCGGGGAGGTAGACGCAGCCGGCGAGAGCGAGGCCCTGGGGTTCCTGCTCGGCCGGACCCAGCCTCTCCTCTTCGACGTGCCGGTCAAGTACGACACGCCAACCGGCCAGAAGAAACTGGTCTTCGTGGTCCGGCAGGTGGACGGCGAACGCATCCTCGACCTGGAGAAGGAGCACCGCAAGGGTGACGGCCCCTTCGCCGAACTGAACGACGTGGCCTTCAACGCCGCGCTGGTCGCCGAGTCGTGCGTCGCGATCGTCGATCCGAGCGTCCAGGGCGCGGAGGTCGATCCGAGGACCGACGCCTTCATCGGCGGGGCTCCGGGGGGCGCGTCGATGGCGATGCAGATCCGCTTCAAGTTCCAGTCGGGACTCCTCGACGGCGTGGCGGGTCAAGTCCGCTCCGTCTCGGGCTACAACCCGACGCGCGTCGAGTCGGCGAACCGTTCGATCCGGGACGCGGCGGGTTCTTCCTGAGCCGTAGGGGGATGCTGTGGACGCTCTACTCTCAATGGCGCTTCCGCAGCATCTCCCCCGCCGAGCTGTGGAATCGGTCGGGGCTTCCCGCGCTCTGGCCGTCCCGCGTCACGGCGGTGGAAGAAGCGTTTGCCATCCATGCGGCAGAGCTAGAGAGGACGACGGTGGACGTGCTCGACGCGCTCGGGGACGCACTCCGATAACACCGAGCACGAACCCGAGGGACGACGGAGCGCGCCCCCGTAGGCGTTCGCGGAGGGCCTGATGGGAACCGTTCGAGGGACCTTCGATCTCAACTCGCGCCCGGCGTCGTCCTCGCTGCGCGATCTCCGAAAGGAGGGCGTCGAGACGGATGCCGTCTTCGAGAAGCTGGGTAAAAGCCTCGACGGGGTAGGGACGACGAAGCAGCGCGAGCAGATCCGCCTCTACAAGGAGGCCGTGAAACGGCTCGGGACCCAGTGGGAGCAGTCGGCCGCGAAGGCCGACGCCTCCTGGACTGAGATGGAGAAGAAGACCGTGGACTCGGTGGCCGTCCAGAGCGCCGCGATCGACTCCCTCCAGGGTCGCCTGAACGAGCTGGGCCGGACTCGCTCGACGGCCGAGGTCAACACGAGCGGGATCGCCGAGTCGATCACCGAGGTCGAGCTGTTGAAGAAACGCCTGAACGAGCTGGACCGCTTCCGGGCGACGGCGCGCGTCGGCGTCGGCGGGACCGGCCTCTCGGCCGCCCGCACGGCGGTGGGAGGCGGCGGAGGTGGGGGTAGCGGCTTCTCCCGAGGCGGCCTGAAAATCCCCTTCGCGGGGTCGATTCCCCTCCCGCTCGTCGCCGGCGCTCTCGGCGCAGCGCCGCCGTTCCTCGGCGCGGCGACCGCCGTACTCGGCTCGGCTGGGTCAGCCGCGCTCGGAGCCGGAGCTATCGGTACCGCAGGACTCGGGGCGCTCGCGGCCGGTATAGGGAGCATCGCCTCGGTGGCGATCCCCGCCGTTAAAGGGCTGAAAGAAAGCCACAAAGCCCTGCTCGCCTACAACAAAGCAGTCGCCACGAACGGGAAGAACTCGACCCAGGCGCACACGGCCTTGGCGAAACTGAACGCCGCCCTGCAGTCGGCCCCGGCCGGGACTCGTGGAGTGCTCAACCAAGAGCAGCGGCTCTCCTCGCGCTTCCAGAGTATGACGAAACCGGGACAGGCCAGCTTCATGGGTTCTCTATCGAACCTCCTCGGCGCGGGCAATCGGTTGACGCCGCAACTCGCCGGGATCGCCAACCCGCTCCTGGCCGCTGGCCAGAGTCAGTCGGGAAGGTTCGGCAACTTCCTTACCGGCGGGACGACTCGTAGCTTCCTCGGGGCCTCGGGAAATACGGCGATCGAAGTCCTCCCGAATGTAGAGTCCACGTTCCAGCACGTCCTCGCGACGTTGATGAATATTTCCCGCGCCTCGATGCCCTTCTTCAAGCAGTCGGTCGAATGGTTGGAGACGTGGACGGCGGGCTGGGCGACCTCAACGGGGAACATCGGCAAGACGCGGACCTCGATCGGCGGGATGGTGAGCCAGCTAAAAACGTGGGGGCGGCTGACCTCGGCGACCTTCAAACTGCTGCGTGACCTCTTCTCCTCCTCCGCGAAACCGGGCCAGTCTCTCGTCGGCGATCTCACGACCCAGCTGAATACCTGGGACGCCTGGATCAAACGTAACCCGCGGCAGGTCCGAGCCTTCTTCACCGAAGCCGTGGACTCGACCGAGAAGATCGCCGGGGCGCTCGGCAAGATCACAGGGATGCTCTGGAAGCTCGGGCAGCTGCTGACGCCTCTCTTGACGCAGCTCTCGCAGTTCGTCGGCTTCCTCGACTCCGCGGGCCTCCTTTCGCCGGGGATGCTGCCGCTGCTTCTCGCGAGCGGTGCGGGGATTCGGAACGTCGTCGGCGCGGCTCGCGGCCGCATCCTCGGGTCGGCGGCGGGCGGGGCCGGAGGGGCGGTTGGAACTACGGAGGGGCTGGCCGCAGGAGCCCTACTCGGGAGAGGAGGCGCGGCCGCTCTAGGAGGTCGAGCCATGTTCGGACCGATCTCGGGACTCGGAAAGACCTACGGCCTCGCGCGCTCCTTCGGTTACTCGCGGACCGCAGCGGCGGCCGCAGAGGCGGGCGCTCTACCAGGAGCGGGGACTTTCGCCCGCGGCTTTGGTGCGCGCTTCCTGCCGATCGCCGCGCTCATGGCCGGCCTGAACTTCGCCAGTACCCCCGGAGGCGTAGGAGATCGCCTGCAGGGCGCGGAGTCCGGTCTGACCCTCGGACTGATCCCGCCACCCAAAACGGGAGCGCAGAAGGAAGAAGGAGGCGCCGCTCACGCACGGCGGATCGCAGAACACTACAACCATAAGTACGGGACGAGCCTGAAAGGACTCGACCGGCAGGTCGCGGCGATCCGCCGTAGTAGACAAGCGCTTATGACCCCGCAGGAACGGGGAGGCTTTACCGGCTTCCTTACGACTGACCTCAACCCCATCGGCGGTAACTTCGGCCACGCCCCGAAGATCGTCTCCGACGAAGACCGAGCGGCGGCTGCATCGCTCCACAAGGAACTCCTGGACCTGCAGACCAAGCGCCGAACGTTCGCGGCAGAACGAGGAGGAGAACTCGGCGGTCAGTTCCGGGGCGCCTTCCAGATCCGCTCGGCTCACGAGGGCGCGCAGGCAGCCCTGGGTGATGTAAGCGGCCCGATCCTGGCCTCGATAAAGCGCCTGGGTCCCGCCGGCGGGCAAGCGCTCGCACGGAACGTCCTGGCCTGGACTTCGGCGGCGAAGCAACATAACCCGAAGCTGCAGAAGCAGTACCAGGAACTCGCCGAAAAGATCGAAGCCTCCTTCGCCCGGATGGGTAAGCGCATCAAAGTGATTAACGGCGAAATCTACACCGGCTCCTCGAAGGAATGGGGGAACATCGAAAGGGCGATGAAGACACCAGTCGAGCGCGCCCGTGCAGCGATGATCGACGACTTCACGGCGATCCAGATAGAAGCCGTCCGCTCTCTCAGAGCAATGGGCTACTCGCCGACGATGGCGCATAAAATCGTCCAGGGGATGGAGTCGAAGAACAACCAGACCCGAGGGGCGGCGGAAGGAGCGGCGAAGCAGGGGCCGGGCGGCTACAACTCGAAGATTCTCCAGGGCGCTTCGGGGCCACCGTCTCCGGGCGGGGCTCGCGGCCTTCGCATCCCCGGCTATGGGAACACCGATCACGTCCCGATCGGGGGCCATACCGGCATCGGGGCTCCGGGCGAGCTGATCGTCAACCCGCACACGGAGGCGCGGGCGAACCGTTACCTCGGTGCCTTCGGGACCTCGCTAGAGCAGATGCAGAAGGGGGAGAAGTACCGCGCCTCGACGCCCGTAGGCCAGATGTACGGACGGCCCGGCGAATTCGCTCGCGGCGGCCGGATGGGCGGGGGCGGGGCCTGGCGCGGGGTCGGACCGGCAGGGCTGCACAGCGGAGTCAGGAAGGTCGTCTCGTCCGTGTTGGGGCAGTTCCCCGGCCTCTCGGCGACGAGCACGACGGGCGGCAGCCACGTCTCCGGCTCCTACCACTACCTCGGCGAGGCGGTGGATATCGCAGGCTCCTCGGCGGTGATGCACGCCGCGTCGGAATGGATCAAGAAGTCGGGCCTCTACCGCCAACTGACCGAGGGCATCCACAACCCGAACCTCTCCGTCTCGGACGGGCATATGGTCGATCCGAGCTTCTATGCCTCGGTGTGGGGCGAGCACGCCGACCACATCCACCTCGCCGTCGCCCATGCGGTCGGGAAGCTCCTCGGCCTCGGCGGCGGCGCTCGCGGTCGAGGCATGGGCGGCGGCGGCTTTGGCGGTCGCAGCATCAGACTGAAAGGGCGCCGCTCGGGCCTCGGTGGCGCTCCGGGCGCGATGCAGGAAGCGGGCTCTCGGTCCTACGCCAAAGGACTTGAAGACCACATCAACAAACAGATCGGCGGCGGTCGCGGGCGCGGCGGCCGGTTCGGTCGCGTCGCGGGCGGCAGCGTCCCGGCCCAGATCGCCCGCGTCCTCTCTCGCGGAGGATTGAACAAGATCGGCGCCGCCGGCATCATCGGCAACGCCTATGCGGAGTCCACCTGGAACCCGGCCGCCCAGGGCTACGGCGGCGGCGGCCTCTGGGGCTTCACCGCATCGCCGAACTCGCTGGCCGACCTTCAGGCGTATGCACAGCAACGGAACACGCCGTGGACGAGCGCCGGTCTGCAGACGCAGTTCCTCCTCCAACACGTGAGCCGCGGGTTGATCGGGAGGCTCAACGCCTCCTCCAGCCCCGAGGCCGCCGCCGCCCTCTTCATGACAGAGTTCGAGCGCCCCGGCATCCCGCGTCAGGACGTACGCGAAGCAGGCGCGCGGAAAGCCTTCAAGATGGGCTTCGCTCGCGGGGGCCGTATCCCCCTCTGGGGCGGCTGGAACGCCCACGGCGGCTCCGGCTCCTTCGACCGCCCGACCCTCCTCGGCGTCGGCGAGCGCGGCCGCGAGGACGTACAGATACGCCCCCATAAGCCCGAGAGGAAGCGCGCGGGAGGCCGTTCGAGGCGCGGCGCGGTAGAGATCAGCTTCGCCGGAGCACATTTCCACGTCCGACACGAGAGCGATATCGAGAAGATCGCCGACGAGGTGGGCCGCAGGCTCACCGCCGCCATGGCCGAAGACGACGGCTTCGATCAGGAAGAGGTGATGGGATGAGCCCGAAAGTCTCGCCCGCCGTTCCCGTCTCGGGCGCGAACATCGGCCTGGGCCGACGTCAGGCCGTGACCTCGGCCGGAACGCAGAGGGGAGGGGGGAGCGGCCACCGCCAGCGCTCGGGCCTCCGCCTGCGGGTCACCTCGATCCCCGGCCTCACCCCGAAGGCGATCCTCCGCAGCCCGCTGTATCTCCCGGTCGTGCTCGGCCCCGATTTCGAGATCGACGAAGAAGCGCTCCATACGGACTTTGAAACCGTCGGCGCCGGCCAGTTCTCCTCGCCGGCGGGCGGCAAGCACGCTCCACAGCTGAAGTCGCTCGACCTCGAAACCCTCTCCCTCGCCTGGGACGCGAGTTGGCTCGTCTACCCCGACACGACGCCCGACGAAGTGCGCGAAGAACTGAAGGACATTCTCGACTCGCGGAAACCCGTCGAGTTGTTCGCCCACGTCGGGCCTCACGGAGAGGCGGAGGAGCTTCGCATGTGGGCGACGCTCCGCTCGCTGCGCCGCATCCTTCGCCACGGCGAGAACGACACGCGCTACTTCTCGATGGAATGGAAGCAGTACCGGAGCCCCGTCATCCCGCGCCGCGCCGCCAACAGCTACTCCAACCTCCCGACGACGCACACCCTCGACAAAGACGACACCCTCCGCTCGATCGCCAACCGCTACTACGGGACCGAGGCGATGTGGCAGTTCCTCGCCTCCCAGAACGGCATCAAGAACTGGGGCGGCGACGACCCCCTCGTCAAGATGAACCGCTACAAGGTCGGCGACAAGATCAAAGTCCCGGTCCCGCCCCCGACGAAGGTCGGCCGCGCCAAACCCGTCACCGATGACGACGACCACCTCCGCGTCGGGAGCAGCTGAGTGCCGACCGCCGCTCAGAAAGCTCGGGAGAGTCAAGGGCGGCAGGAACGCGCCAACTCGCCGACCGGCAAACTCCGGGCTCCGAATCTCGCCTCGATCTACACGAAGGCGCTCCGGGATATCGAGGCGGGCGACTTCTCCTTCCGCACGGTCTTGGTCCGGCCGGAGAAGCCGAAGGACGACGGCCGCACGATAATCCTCGACCGCGCGACGACCTCGATCGAATGGACGGACGCCTCGGCGGTCCTCTCGGGTTCGCTGACCCTCCATCGCCCGGCCCCCCTCGCCGTCTCCGCGCTGCCGATTAAGGAACGCCACCGGATCAGGTTGCTGGTGCGATGGGGCGGCTCCTGGTACCGCCTCTGGGAGATGCGCGTCGAATCCGACCCCGAACCGACCGGCTCCTCGGGCGACGTGCGGGTGGAACTCGCCGACGACCTCGCGAATCTCCGCCAGAACGAGCGGGACTGGGAGTTTAAGAAGTCGAAACACCGCCCGGATGGCTGGCCGCCTCAGGCCGTGGCCCGCGCCGTCGCTAACCGCGAGGGCGTCGATGCGGGCAAGATCGCGAAGGGCGAGGCGCGCATCAAGAAACTCAAGAGGACCTGCTCGGGGCTGGAGATCCTGATGAGGGTCTACGCGGCCGAGCGCAAGAAGACCGACCGGAAGTTCGTGATCCGCCTCCGGGACGGCCGCCTCGAAATCGTCCCCGTCGAGCGGCACAAGGTGCTCTACGAGATCAAGGGGATGGAGATCGACTATTCCACCGAAACCGGCTCCCCGAAGAAGCGGCGGCCGACGACCGTGATCGAGGCGAAGGGCCGCATCGGCAAGAAGAAGGTCGAAGTCAAGGTCTTCCGCGAGGCGATTCTGAAGCGCTTCGGCCTCTCGACCGCCGAGCGCTCCTACGGCAAAGTGGACTCGAAGCAAGAGCTGAAAGAAAAGGCGATGCGGGAGCTGGCCGAGGAGGTCAAAGTCAAGCGGACGGCGATGCTCACGATCCCCGGTATCCCGTTTATGGAACGAGGCGATACCGTCCGCTGGATCACGGAGGAGCCGGGCTGGTCGGGGCCGAGCTTCGGGACGCGCGACCGGAGCTACGCCTACATCACCGCCGTGACGCACTCGGCGACGCCGGCGAACTTCACCAGCTCCATGACCGTCTCCCAGGTCGATCCCTTCCTGGAGACGGGCGATGATGCGTCGAAGGCTCAGCGCGACGAAAAGCAGGGAGAACGAGATAAGCGGAGGCAAGGATGAGCGTACTGACCGAATTCATCGACGAACAGAACGACGCCGACCTCCAGCTCTCCCGGCGGGCGCTCTACGTCTCCCAGGCCGCTTGGGACGGCCCCGCGATCTCGACGGCGGCGAGCGCGGCCGAGATCGTCTGGCACGGGTCCGACGCGCACAAGGAGACGGGAGCGATGGCCCTCGCCCCGCTCGATGGCGCGCTCTCCGATCTCGTCGGGAACATCGTCCGCGTCACGCGCATCGAAGGCTTCCGTCGCCGCTCGGTCTGCGTCTTCGTCTTCGCGACCGTGGACATGGAAGCGGACCTCTCTCTCGCTCGGCGCCCGTTCATGGAGCTGGGCTTGCTCGCGAACGAGTCGATCGAGTGCCTGGTCGAGGTGGTCGCGTGAGCCGACATATCCGCGAGGCGGCCGACGCGATCCGCCACCGCGCCCGGCGGGAGGCCCGGAGAGCTTCGCCGCCCATGGAGAGGTTCAAGGTCCTGAGGCTCAGCCCCCTGCTCCTCGAAGCCTACGGCTCGGAGCTGAAGTTGAGCGCGAACGACGACGACTTCGAGATCGGCCGCGGGGCGCTCCGGAAGCTGAAAGTCGGGGACTCCGCCTGGGTGGCGACCGACCGCGACGGGGACCGGGTGGTCCTCGGGGGCTCGACCGGGATCGCCGGCGGCGGGAAAGATGCCGCAGCGGCCGAAGCCAAAGAAGACGCCGAGGGGCTGGGGGTCATCGCCCACGGCGCGAAAGCGGGAACCGACCGCCCCGACGACTTCGCCAACTACATCTGGATCGGGAGCGTCGATCCGAATAACGCAGAGAACCACGACTTCCTCGCCAAACCGCCCGGCTTCTTTGTGATGCAGGGCGGCGAATGGATAGCGATCACGGGCTAGGATCGGATCACGGTGCCGCAAGAAAACCCCGCCTTCTCTCTCGTCCCGCTCGAAGAGGGCGCCGACCCCGAAGCGGTCCTCGACGCGGCCGAAGCCTCGGTCTTCGACGACCCCTTCGCCGCCGCCGAAGGCGAAGACCCGCCGATTCCCTTCGGCCGCAGCTGGGCCTTCGACTACGACAAGGGTCGCTTCATCCGCTCCGCCGGCGCCCCGGCCGAGACGCGCGGAGTCGCGACGCTCATCGAATACGTCAACGCGGCGATGAGGACCGCGGCGGGGGTCCACCCGATCCTCCCGCCCGAGTTCGGGATCGAGTCGCCGGAAGACTTCCTCGGCACGGTCGATCCGACCGAGGCACTTTCCGACTTCCAGGACCGCCTGCGTCGAGCGCTCATCGCCCACGACCGGATCGAGGACGTGCGCTCGTTTGAAGCCGACTGGGACCCTTCGTTGGGAATCATCACGGTGACGAATCTCCTCATCGTTACGGACCAGGAAGATGTCGTCCCGATCGGGCCAACCGACGTGGAAGTGGAGGCTTAGATGGCGATCGACGACCTGGACGTGCTCGGGATAGTCCCCCTGTTCCCCGGCGAGACTGAGGAGGTGATCGCGGAACGCTACGAGCAGTGGGCGAACGAAGGGCTGACCCCCGACGACGCCGAAGAGTGGGTCGACACGCGGGCCGGGTCCTTCTGGTACATGGCGACTCGGCCGAGCATCAGGCAGGACGCGAAGACCTACGACCTGATGGGCACGGAGTACCCGGCCGCCGCGATGCCCCTGCTCTCCTGGGGCGAATACCTCGACGACCTCGCCGCCGGGGTGAAAATCGAACGCAACCCGGCAGAGACGGCGAAAGGGGTCGTGACCTTCACGGGCGTCGCGGGGACCACCATCGGCGCGGGGACGACCGTCGCCGTCGAGGGACCGGCCGAACAGGTCGAAGCCCAGGAGTACGAGGTCACGGAAGAAGGGAAAATCCCCGGAGGCGGCTCGATTGACCTCCCGGTCGAAGCGCTCTCCTCGGGCGTCGCCGCGAACGCTCCCGCCGCCGCCGTGACGCTCCTCCAGTCGGAAGTCGTCGGCGTCGAAGCCGTAACGAACGCCGACCCGATCCTCGGCGGCGCCGACCCCGAGAGCGACGAATCCCTCCGCGAGCGCCTGATCGAATCGAAGGACGGCGAAGGGCCGGGCAATACGCGCGACTACGCGGTCTGGTCGCGGACCTACTCCTCGGAGGTCGGCCGAGCGGTCGTCATCCCTCTCTGGAACGGCGCCGGGACCGTCCTGGTGATCGTGCTGACCTCGGCCGGCGATCCCGTCTCCGAAGAAACTGTCGATGGGCTCCAGGCGTTCCTCGACCCGGTTCCGGGCAAAGGCGAAGGACTCGCCCCGGTCGGCGCGACCGTCACCGTGGCGACGGCCAAAGGGCTGAAAGTGGACGTGGCCGTCGAAGTCGAGTTGGAAACCGGCTACTCGCTCGACGGCGCGGGGGGGACCATCGCGCTCGAAGAAACCCTGAAAGCGGCGATCTCGCTCCCGATCTCCGGCTCGCAGCCGGGGGGCGAGGTAGTCCTCCAGTCGGTCGCGGCCGCGATCATGTCCATCCGCGGCGTCCACGACCTCCGGAGCCTGAAACTGAACACCAAAGCGGAAAACATCGCCCTCGAATCCGCGCCGGCGCAGGTCGGTGAACCGGGAGTCATCGCCATCACGGCCGGGTCGTTCTGATGCCCGCCTGGAGCGCGATGACGGACCTCGGCCGGGAGATGCTGGCCGAGATTCCCTCCTGGCTCCGCGACGACCCCGACACGCGAGCGGTCCTCCACTGCAAGGCGAAGGAGGTCGAACGCCAGCGAGATATGGCGCGGGCGATCCGCAACGACTTGATCCCGCTCCGCGCACTTTCGCGGGGCCTCGCCTGGTGGGAGCGCTACTACGAACTGCCAGTCGAACCGGAAGGACTCTCGGAAGCGCAGCGCCGCGCGCTCGTGATGGGCCGGATCAAGCGCGACCCGCCGATCTCCTCGGGCCTCGCCTGGCAGGAACAGGTGACGGCGCTTATCGGCGAAGGCTGGGCCTATGAAGAGCACACGACGGACGCGAGGATCACGGTGAAAGTCGGCTTCCCTCCGGGCTCGGAAATGTTTGAACTCGCCCGCGAACGCATCCCGCGTCTCCCATCCTGGCCCGCGCATATGGAACTCGAACTCGTCTCGGTCGAAGGCTTCGTCCTCGACCTGAGCAAGCTGGACCTGGAGCCGTTTGAAGCTCCCTGAGCCTGAGGTTCCTCACCTCCGGGCGAAGTAGCCTTCCGGCGTGCCTCTCCTCCACGAATTCAAACGCGAAGAGAGGCTGCCGAGCTACTTCGCCAACCGACTCCAGGACTTCCTGAGCGGCGCGCGGACCGACCTGAGGCTGACGAGGAAGAACGCGACCGAAGTCGAAGTCGCCCCGGCCGAGCCCTACGGAATCTCCGCGATCGACCTGCAGGGCCTGTGGCGCTTCCGCTCGACCGCCGTCTCGCGGGTCCACCCTGGCGGCGGAGCGGCGACCTACACCGTCTGGGCCGTCGGCACGAAACAGAAAGTGGCCGAAGTCCCCAAACCCTTCACGGACGAAACCGACTACACCTTCGACCTTCGGATCACGAACGGCGAAAACCCCAAAGGCGCGGGGGTCGAAGTCTTCGAGAAGATCGGCGAGGTCGTCTGGGACGGGGCGAAAATCACCGCCCTCAAGCAGACCTACAACGCGGTGCTCGGGCAGATGCTCGACGACGAAGCTCTCTCCTCGGCCGAAGGCGACGTCACCTGGACCCGCGCCGCGGGCGGCGGCCTGATCGCCAACCTGAAGGCGAACTCGGTCGGCGCCGCGGAGTTGGCCGACGAATCGGTCGATACGAACGCCCTGATCGCCCTCGCGGTGACGACGGCGAAGGTCGCGGCGGAAGCGATCACCGAAGCCAAGCTGGCCACGAACTCGGTGGCCTCGGCGAAGATCGTCGCCCTCGCGGTCACGGCCGCGAAGCTCGCGGCGGAAGCCGTCACCGCCGAAAAGATCGGCGCCGAAGCGGTCGAAACCGGCAAGATCAAAAACCTCGCGGTGACGGCCGGGAAGCTGGGGGCGGAAGCGGTCGAAGAAGCGAAGATCAAGGCCCTCGCCGTCACCGCCGCGAAGCTCGCGGCCGAAGCCGTCACCGAAGCCAAGATCGGCGCCCTCGCCGTCACGGCCGCCAAGATCGCGGCCGAAGCGGTCGAAACCGGCAAGATCAAAAACCTCGCGGTGACCGCCGCGAAGATCGCCGAAAAAGCCGTCGAAACGGCGAAGCTCGCGGACCTCTCCGTCACCGCCGCGAAGATCGCCGAACTGACCATCACCGAAGCCAAGATCGCGGATGCAGCTGTCACCTCGCGGAAGCTCAAACCGACGGTCGGCGTCCAGGGCGCCAACGCGATCTTGGAACTCACCGAAGCGTTTCAAGACGTACCGGGCGCCTCGCTGGAAATCACCCCGGCCGTCAACAGCTACCTCAAGGTCACGGCGGTCTTCTGGTTTGAATCGCCCGCCGCGGGCGAAGCCTACATGCACGGAACTATGTCGGTCGATGGCGAAGACCAGGGACAGGTCGCGCGCTGGTACG
>Ga0137463_1000100_pt1 | contig 35903 bp, 54 predicted proteins | sample EasRivERMGT800_2_FD_102333 | JGI IMG/M metagenome (GOLD analysis project Ga0137463, IMG submission 102333) | Soil microbial communities from meander-bound floodplain in the East River, Colorado, USA - East River MetaG ERMGT800_2 | ecosystem: Environmental > Terrestrial > Soil > Floodplain ...
GGCTATCTAGAAAACATTGTGAAGATTTTTGCCCCGCTATCGCATTTAACGCCTCGTACGCGCGTCGCAAAAAGTTCACACTGGGGTACCAGCCTTGCTTTTTACCAAGGGCTAGAAAAAAGAATGCGACCGCTTCGCCTTATTAAGTTCCGTCGTCACAACGTCCAGCCACGGGCCTACGTGTGTCTTGTCCTCAAGCGTCTTAACCCAATGACAGGGACGGCACAGTCCTTGCAGATTAGACCGGAAGAAGTACCCGGCGCTTCTGTCCAGTGAGAAGCGCCCGCTGTCCCGCGCTTGCTGTACTGCTATCTGTGCCGGTACGACATGGTCAACGATCTCACTAATGTGCCTCTCACAGCGCGCGCATAACGGTTGCTCACATATGACCCGAGCCCGTATCGACTGCCAACGTAGACTCTTGCGGTATGCATCTAGCTCGGCAGTGTACGCATTACTGTGCTCGCGAGTGTCATCCACCTGGATAGGCGCCGGCTTGCAGTCCTCGCAGTAGCGCGCGTCCTCTGGCACCGCACGCAAGCAACCCGCGCCGCTACATATGCGCACTTACTTTCCCTTCGTCAATAGCGCGCTGATTGTGTCCAGCTTGCCCTTAACCTCGGCGAGCGCACGATGCACATATGGGAGATGACGCTCGATGAGATCCTTTAGGTTACGCTCGGAGGCCATAAGCCGAGTCTCAAGACCCTTTACGTAGCGACCGAGCGCGAACGCCGCAAACACTGTAACGGGCCATTGAAGCGCCGCAATCGTATATCGTATCCATGTGAGTGGCGTCTCAGCGTGCTGCTGCATTATTTCACCTCTTGCGGGCTGTCCTTCTTCATTCCGAGCGCCGCGCCCATTCCGCCTAGTAGCGCGGCGAAACCGAGGGCAAAGCCTTGGCAATCGAAACCGCCGCTCTTGAATGCGTGCCATGTCGCAAGCGCGAGATACTGAACCCCGCCTGAGGCCGCAAGCACGCGAACCGGGCAGAACGTGTGATTGTTCGGCTCGGTAAAGACCTGGACTAGGAACTTTTTCATTTGTCCTCTCGGTAATTGGCTGTTAGTGACTCGCAAAGTTACTTGGTTCGTGCACAACCGCGTAACGGCCTGTCGTGCGATGAGTGTTAACAGCCACCCCATTGGCGCACTAGCGCCACGGTGCCAGCATCGGCACCAAAATTAAACGGACCATAGAGCCGGTTAGCTAGTATGGTCCGCATTAGGCCTAAATCTCTTGAAACCCGGCCGGCAACTCCTTCCGACCGCCGCGAAGATGGCGCGGGACGATCTCTTCGAAGAACACTTCCAAGACTTCCAAATCGACCGGCTCGGCCGGGCATGAGTGCGTTTCAATAGATTCGTGTATTAGGCAAGCCCCGCATTCCCCACAATGCCTATGTCCTGTAACTTCAAATCTCCTCGGCTTTATGACAGACTTACTGGCCACTCGTCACACTCCCGGACGCGTTCGGTTCTGGGTCTAAAGGCGGTTTTTCCGTCGTAATCGAGTTCGTTTACCAAGTGCCCGTACTCAATCCAGTCAACATGCCCCGCTTCCATGCCCAACCCCATGCGTTGTAAGCGTTTTTCCCAATATTGCAGACTGTCGCGGCGTTTATCTCCCCTCACTATATGTGCTTTCACCTGTCAACCTTATGAGCCCATTTAAGATAACAGCATTTAGTAGCCATTCGGGTACATGTACCTCCCGCCCAGATGGTACATAGACCCAAAGTGTCATCAAAAATACCCCGCTAGAGAGGTAGGTAAAAAATAAATCTATAAATATATATATTATCATACACTTACAGACTTTTACACCCCTCTAGCGGGTCGCTTGCGTGATGACACCCCCTAAAAATAGCACTTAAACCTATCATTCTAATGTAGTTAAGGTGTCATCAAAAGTGTCATCAAAAGTGTCATCATGTCATCAAACCGTCGCTTAGTCCTTGATTCTAAGCAAGATAACAGTTTTCGGTCCCTTTCCTTGCGGAGTCGCCGATTCACCGACTCGGACCTCTCCTGCCTTAACGAGCGCTTGTAGTGCCTTCTCCCACAGACCAAGCCCCCAGCGGTGATAGTTCGTCTTCCTGCGGAGATCCCTAAGGCCGACGCGGCGCCTGCTTCGCATGACCTTCCGGATGGAAGCCTCGCACCGCGCCTGCCTCGTCTCGCCCTCGGGAGGGGCATAGAACTCCCGCATCTTTGCCAAATACTCGGCCGACTTAATTCCGCCGTCTACATCTTCGTCGAGAATACTAGCGTGTCCCTTTAGCCAAGCCAGATGTAGGGACACCCTCCATGCTTGGATGTTCAACCGAGCCCTGGAAACGCCTTCTGGCAGCATTAAACGGCTATACCAGTGATCCATGTAACCCAGTGCGGCCGGTGTTGCGTCGATTACGCGCGGCGCGGCCTCCAGGTGTTGAATAAAGGGAAACATCCGGGCGCGTAACGCGGTAAAGTCCGGCGCCCGGAGCCCCGACTTCGTCCGCTCTTCCTCCGTGCCTAGGATGTTGACTCGGGATAGGAAACCCGATTCAACCGACTCGACCTTGCTGAAGACCGAGTCCCACCCTTCTTTGGTGATCCCGCCAAGCATTGAGTACATCAGCCGGCCCGACGCGGGCGGCCGGTCCTTCGTCGCCGTGCTGGTAAAGCTGTGGCGGTCAAACAACTCGCATAGCACTGATTCAAGCCCGGCGCCCGTAGATTCATTGGCAAAATTGGCAAAGAGAGACCGTATCTCTTCCGCCATGGTGATAATGCGGGGCATCGGCTTCCAAAGTTCGAGCGGGTTGACTGTCTCACCCTTCTTAGCCTTCCGTTCTTCAATCGCGCGCATCAGTCCCGGCGCCGAAGCGGCCGAGCACACTTGGGCGCCGATACCGCGTGTGCGCCAAGCTATGTCTTGCGGCGACTCCCACAACATCGGCGACTCTGTTCGCGCTAGTCCGTCCCATCTCTCGGCGCCGAAGAAGTCCTTGACTCGCTCGGCTGACGTGCCCTTACCCGAGCCGGGCGGCGCAATCAGTATTGTGTACGCGCGCGGTGTGACTCCGGTGATAGGACACCGTAACCGGTCCCCGACAAGGGCGCCGGTAACTGTGCGAATTGACTCGGAGAAAAACTTCTTCGGGATGTAGTTGTCTTGGGTGCAGAGGTCGGCAAACTCCCCGTAAAACGTCCCGGCCCATATCTCATCGGGATAGCGCGGGCGCGGGGAGTCCTCTAGCGCGTCCTCATCTTCATATGTGTCCGGACTGACACCCGCGCTATCGCTCCGCGAGCCATTGCCAAGAATCGCAACAGGTTCAGCCTCGGGCTCTGGCCACGAAGCCGCGTTCTTGGCAATTCTTTTGACTTCTTCCTCGTCCAAGGGCGGAATGCACCTGTCCGCGTTCACCTGGAGAAGAGCAACCTCTAAAGCTTCCGGGGACATGCCGGGGATGTTCCGAAGGCGCCCGGCGATACTGGTAAGGGCCGTGTTTCGGTTTTCCGTGATAGGCGCGCCGGCGTCTTTAGGCGTCTCGCGGCGTCGTAACCCAAGGATGACCTCCGGTATCGGGGCGGGTTTGTCATCACAGATGACCTCATATCGCTCTTTGCTATCCGGGTGAACACTCCCGGCCGCCATCACATACCCGCCCGCGCTCTTGATGTCTCCCGAGCATCCGTTAAGTTCGAAGCCCGGCACGTCTTTCATCTGCCCGAGGAAGTATAATTGCGCGCCGAAGCCCGGCCGGCGCCCCGTCCGAACTACGTATGTGGGGGACAATTTTGTCGCGTATGTCCAATCTATGAACGCCTCGTAACTATCTAGCCCATGGTCAATGTCCACAACGCACAGCCCGGACGGCGCGCAAGCGATCGCAACATTCGCGTTAGGTGTCCGCGCCCACCAATCCCGGACTCGTGCTTCGTCTCGGGTCGCGTCATGCCATCCGTGAGCCGTCGTCGGCTTCTTACTCTCGGGCCAACACGGGAAAACGCGCCATCCGCGAGCAATACAGGCGAGGGCTATTTCGAGCATGTTCATTTGCGCCTGTCCCATACGGCCAGGGCCATCAACACGACGAGCCAAACGAAAAACAGCGCCGTTCTCACTTGTTCCCCCTATTGTCCGCGTCACAGACGACGTGATGCGCCGCCGCATTGAGGCCTTGATATGTCTCCCCGTCTTGAATCGGCCGCCCGCACTTCCAGCAGACGACCACGAGAACCGCGTCGGCTTTACTCAACACGCACCGCCTTCGGCACGAAGACAACGTCCCGGCAGAGATAATTACCATTAGCGAGTTCTGTGCACTTCTTCGGGTTGTATAAGATCTTGGCGATGTCGTGCGGTCCCATGACGAGGCGGCGGGGCGGGCGCTTCGCGGCGCACCCGGCCGATGCGAACGCAATAAGCGCGAGAGCAAATAAGCTACGCCTCGCGCCGCGTAGAACTCTATCCATGTCCTCTTTAGAGATGAGTCCACCTTTCGCGAATCTGTTGAATGCGTGAAAGTGAAACACGACGGGGCGAAGCGTCGAATACTTAAATCCTCCCGTCTCTATGCCCGGCGACTCATACCCACAGCGGACGCACTCGGCATATAACTGAGCGCCGGCCGTCTTGGTTATCGTTGCGCGGTGCTGGCAGAAGAAACGAAGAAGGGTTTTCATTGGGCGGCCGTCCTTTCCGCTTCAACCCACTCCCGCGCCTTTTCTTCGAACATCTCGAAGGCGGCCGGACTGCACAACGCGGAGACTTTAGCGTCTATGAACGCGGCAATCGCCGTTACCTTGTCCCCTTGCCCCTCGGCGCGTAAGAAGGACTCAATCCCGTCCTTGACGTAGCGGAACCAAACGGTAGGGTTATCGCTTTGATAGTTCGCCTCGCACAATGCGCGGAACAGGTATAGCAAAAGGCGGTCAATTTTGTCTGTCTCCATACAACCTCCCAACACCCCGAAGAGTAGCGCGTCCGTATAAAAAGGTCAATTAAAAACGCTATTTAATATTAACATCTGCATTTTCATCGAGATGACACCCTCGCGCACATATATTGAGGCCGCGAGCGCGGCAAAGCATAGCGGCTAGTATTTGTCAAGCAAAAAAGCAACAGAAAAACGGAGGCAAGTTTTGGGAATTACGGTACAGATTGACAATCGCAAGGACTTCGAAGCCATCGCCGAAATGATTCAGCCGGGAGTATTGGCGGATATCGTTGATTTGGGAATGCAGCCTAACCCGTTCAAGAACGGCGCGATGCAGCACAAGGTACGTTTCGTCTGGATTGTCGCGGAAGAGGATAGCGAGGGCCGCCAAAAGCGAGTGTTCGAGCGGTTCACGCTGTCATTGAACGAGAAAGCGACTCTGCGCAAGCGCATCAAAGAGATCCGGGGGCGTGATTTGAACGCGGAAGAGTCGGCACCCGGCGCGTCGTTCGATATTGAAACTCTCGTAGGTTCGCAGCGCGTTTTGGTGCTCACGCAAGAAGACGCGAAGAAGCCCGGAGACAAGCCTTTCATTAAGGTGACTGCAACTATGCCCTCGAAGAAAGGACAGACGGTGACCGTTCCTTCCGACTTCGTTCGCGCGAAGGACAAGCCGACGCAGTAAAGAAGATCGTAGATTGAGTTTGGGACGGGGCGGGGAGACTCGCCCCTATTTTTTAATTAGGGAGAGAGTGGTTATGAAAAAGCTATACGCAGAAGCCAAAAGAGAAGTGCTGTCTTTCCTGAATAGGGAGACGCGCACGCATGATAGTATCGCGAACGCGGTAACGCTCGTCGCCGAGGTTCTTATCATTCTTTGGGTGCTCAAGAGTCTGTGAGCGCCCGGCGTTTATGGGTGTTGTACCGCATAACGCTCGCCGAACAAAAAAGCATTGAAGAGTTTCAAGCCAATCATTCCGCCTTTAAGTTGCTGCTAGGCAAACGACTAGGCACCGATCACGACCACTCTACCGGCCTAATTCGCGGGCGTATCGAATGGCGCATCAATCGCGCCCTCGGTCTCTTAGAAAAAGCTTCCGGGAAAAACATCTCGGCCGCGCTCCGCGCACTCGCGGATTACATGGATAACCCTCCGGCGACGACGGCACTAGGCGGGCCGCGATACGGGCTGATTGGGTTAGCGAAGTACAAAAAGAAAATGGTCTATGGCCCGCCCGAAACGGAGCCACGATGACGAAGCCAGTGTTTAGAGACTTAGCGAAGGTCGTCTTCGCGATTGCCGAGAAGTCGCAGGAAATTGCGGAAATGACTCTCGACGACGAACAGACGGCCGCGTATTGGGCCTTCAAGGGGATGCTTGAGCACATCCGGGAAAGCGAGACCGCGTGAGAATTAGTTACAGCAAGTACATAGCATTCGTAAACAACCCGGAGCGATTCCGGTTGTATTACATGCTCGGACTCACGCCGGATGGCGATGAGACGCCTACGATTATGAACTTCGGCCGGCGCCGGGGTCGGTGCTTTCACGAGATGTACGAAGCCAAGGGCACCGGGGCTCTAGAGATTGAGCGGCCGAAAATCCTAGCGAGGTACGGCGCAGAACTGCTGTCGAGAGTCGAGGACATGATAGCCGCTGTCCCGGACCTCGGGCCGTTGGATCTTGTCGAGCGAGCATTCGAAGTTCCTATCGGCGACGGCAAACACCAAATCATAGGATACATTGACCACGGCTTTACAGGAGACGGGCATTTCCGCATTGGTGACTTCAAGAGCACAAAGGGCACACGGACAAAGAAAGATACTCAAGAATACTTTGGCAACCTTACGTCCTCGACGCAGCAACACTTTTATCTGAAAGCCGCCGCCGCGCTCGACCGACCCACAAGCCTATTCACATATCACGTCATCTTTGACCGCAAGGATAAAAACAGCAAGCCGACATATGTCCCGCTCGACCTCCCGGTCGAAGAAAATGGGCCGGCTTCTGTTGAGCGGACGATGTCAGAGGTATACGCCGCGTGCGAGGGTATCGAGTTTTACTCGAAGGTATATGGCAAAGAAAAACCTTGGCCGCACTCAAATAAATGGCCGTGCTGCGGTGACAAGTTTATGTGTGGATACCAGAGCATATGCGGCCGGACTATCCCGAAGGGCGCGGAGCCGCAAGGATTCACTTACAAGTGGGCAGAGAAAATCCAGACGGAGGACGGACAATGAGCGCACTTTTGTACGCCGGCGATAACGTCGAAGTCCTCCGGCGCGTTGTCCAGGATAACTCGATACAGCTTACTGTAACGAGTCCGCCGTACGACAATCTTCGTAAGTATAACGGCTTTACTTGGGACTTCGAGGCCGTTGCGCGGGAGTTGTACCGGGTGACGAAGTCGGGCGGCGTAGTCGTTTGGGTTGTAGCGGACGCTACGGTTAACGGGAGTGAGACCGGGACGAGTTTTAGACAAGCCCTTTTCTTTAAAGAGTGTGGCTTTAATTTGCATGACACGATGATTTATGAAAAGGCGGGGACGGGCGCGTGCGGAAGCAATCTCGCATATTGGCAGACGTGGGAGTACATGTTTGTACTGAGCAAGGGCGCGCCATCCATAGTCAATCGTTTACGCGATATTCCCAACAAAAAGGCCGGATGCGTAAACACTCGCGGACGTGTAGGAAATGACGGGGCGATTAAGGATACTGTCCGAAGGGTAACGCCGGAATTTTCGGTTCGCACAAATATATGGCGGATTCTTGCGGGTAATAATGGAGACGATAAAGTTCCGCATCCGGCTAAATTCCCCGAGGCTTTAGCTCGTGACCATGTCCTTTCTTGGAGCAACGCAGGAGACACCGTCCTAGACCCTTTCGCCGGCTCCGGCACAACCGGAAAGATGGCCGTAACGAATTCCCGGTCGTTCATTGGTATTGATATTTCACCCGCTTATGTGGACTTGGCAAAGGGACGCATACCGGGCGCGGAGGTAGTACTTTGAATAAGTTTGTGGGTACGGCGGTAAGTGCGTTCGATTCGCACTTCCCGCATCTCGACCGGCCGTCCTGGAATGCCGTGCTTGACTTCGTCCGGCAAAACCCGGTTGACCTCTTCGTCTTCGGCGGCGATAACCTGGACTGCGGGTCGATCAGCCACCACACGAAGGGAAAGCCGATGTTCCGCCCGCGCGGGCAGATGAAACGCGACCTCGACGGCTTCAATCACGTCATGCTGTCCGCAATCGAGAAGATCCTCCCGCCGAACTGCACGAAAGTTTGGCTTACCGGCAATCATGAGGATTGGCTCGAACAACTCATTGAAGAGCAACCCGAGCTAGAGGGTTTGCTCAACATACCGAAATATCTCGACCTAGAAGCGCGCGGATGGCTCGTGCAACCGCAAGGCGGGCATTACAAGCGCGGTCATTTGAAATGGTTGCACGGTGACGTGCTCACGGGCGGCGTGAATGCGCCGAAGAAGGCTCTCGATACCTATGTCGAATCCGTCGTCTTCGGCCACTTCCATACGTCCGCGAGCGCGACCAAGGTCTTACCCCACGGGAAAAAGTACAAGTGGCAAGCGTGGACAATGGGCTGTCTCGGCAAGCTTGACGCGACGTATTTGAAGCGCCGGCCGACCGGATGGCTTAATCAATTCGGCGTCACTGAGTTTTGGGGTAAGGGCTTTTTCAATCATTTTTCAGTGACGGTTATTAACGGTCGTTTCGCTTACGGCGGGCGCGCGTACGGGGGTCGATAGTGATAATTGGCTTCGGGCATAAGGCGCGGCAAGGCAAGAACACCGCCGCGCTCGCCCTTCTCGAAGCTTCGCCGATTGATTCGGGCGGGCGTCTGTGTGCTTTTGCGGGCGCCCTTCGCGCCGAGGTCCGGAAAGCAATCATTCTCTACGGCAGTGCCTCGACGCTGATTAAGGAATGGAAGCGCGCCGGTGTCATGCCGGAATGGATCACCCCGGAAGTCGGGAAGCAACGGTCACTCTACCAATGGTGGGGAACGGACTTCCGGCGCGCGCAAGACGCGAACTACTGGATAAAGAAGTTTGACGCGGCCGTCAAAAACAGCGGAATTGAAATGCCGCTCGTAACCGATGTCCGCTTCCCGAATGAAGCCGAGTACGTCCGCTCGAACGGCGGAATACTCGTCAAGGTCACCAATACAAGCAAGCCGGACTTCGATGTCCACGAGCACCCGTCCGAGCAAGCCCTCGACGGTTACGCCGGATGGCATTACGAACTTAGGGCCGCGAGTGTCGCCGAGCTACAGGCGAAGGCGCGAGCCCTTTACGAAAAGATAAGGCGGGCTGCATGAAAGAGATTAAAGGTTACACGGTTCACCTCATGTACGACGATTATGTCGATGTCGAGGCGGACTCGTCGAAGGCGGCTATCGCCGAAGCCAAGCAAACTATTTGGCCCGGAGACTTAGATGCTGAAATCGAGTCCGAGTATGAAGCGGAGCTAAAGCCGGGGAGGGGAAATAGTGCTTTATCTGGATCTTGAGACCTACTCGGACTTAGATATCCGGAAGGTATCGCTCGACCGATATGCGGCGCATCCGAGCACGAGAATTTTGATGTGTGCCTACGCCTTCGACGAAGGCCCGGTAGAGATATGGGAAGAGGGCGCGCCCGGTCTTGCGGCGCTACAGGCGGCTATGAAAGTAGATGTATGTGTCGCGTGGAACGTCGGCTTTGAGCGCGCGCTCATGCGTCGTGTTTGGGGTATTACGGGGCTCGATTGGCGGGACGCGATGGTCGAGGCGCTCTATGCGGGACTGCCGGCCGGATTGAAAGACTGTAACCGGGTGCCGTTCTTTGCTACTGAGTCCGAGACTTCTAAAGAGACTCTGCTAATCAACAAGTTCTGCAAGCCGTCTAAAACGGGCGTGAAACATGACCGTAATACCGACCCGGAAGACTGGCAAGCATTTTGTCAGTATTGCAAGGACGACGTACACGACACCCGGCTCATCTTGCAATGGTTGATGAAACGTTTCGAGATGCCGGAGCGCGTCCGGCGCGGATGGCTTATGGATCAAGAAGTAAATGAGCGCGGCCTTCCGGTTGACCGTTTTCTTACGTACCGCGCGCTAGAAGAGGCGCAACGGTTACAGGCGAAATGCGCCGAGGATCTCAAGATATTGACCGGGCTTGAGAATCCGAACTCGCCGGCGCAGTTGTTGGAGTGGGTTCGCGAGCGGGGTTACCCGTACACCGGACTCGCGAAAGAACTCGTAAAGAAGTCCCTTAACGAAGAGCCTAACCCGGAGGATAAAGCCCGTGACGATGACGAATGAAGCGCGCGAGGCGTTGCGGTTACGGCTTGCCGGGGCTAAGGCCTCAATCAAGAAGCTTCCGAAAATCCTTGAACAGTTGTCCGCCGATGACCGGCTGCGCAATCAGTACTCGTATTACAAAGCGCACACGGGCAGATGGGCGGGCAAGGGCGCACAGATGCACAACCTAAAGGCGCCGCGCACCAAGGAAGAGAAGCAATGGGTCGCGGAGGTTATCGCGATGCTTGAGGCGGGCGATCCGGTGCCGGACCTAGACAGGCTATCTATGGCGCTCCGACCGCTCATCAAGGCGCCGAAGGGTAAGAAGCTTGTGGGCGCGGACTTCAAAAGCGTCGAGAATCGCGCGCTTGCTTGGGCTTCGGGCTGCGAAGCGATGATGCAAGTGTACCGGGACGGGAAAGACCCATATATCGACTTCGCGTCCCGCATGGAAGGGTGCGATTACTCGGAAGTCACGGCCGAGCTGCGTCAGCAGTATAAGCCGGCGACTCTCGGCGCGGGTTTCGGGCTCGGCGGCGGGAAGCTTGTACGCAAGTGCAAGTGCGCCTGTAAGTTTGTTTGGATGGTCGGCCCGGAGACACTTAAGACCAAGTGTCCGAGGTGCAGCTTAGATGTCGTCCCCGGACTCGTACAGAAGACCGGACTATGGCGCTATGCAGAAATGATGGGGATTGACCTCTCCCAAGAACAGACTAACGCGCAAGTAGCCGGCTTCCGCGAGACGTTCATGGAAGTTGCATCGTTCTGGTATTACCTCGAAGAGGCTTTTGCGGCTTGCGTGCAGAAGAGGCGTAACCAGTACATCAACTCATCTCTTGGGTGCAAGCTTGTCTTCGTCTACAAAGACCCCGCGTTAAGGATCTTGCTGCCCTCGGGCCGCGAGTTAGTTTACCCGAACTCGTTCGCTCGGACGGAGCGGACGGAATGGGGTGGAATGAAACTCACGCTCGGGTACGAGGCGTCGCGCGGCCACGGATGGGGCGCACATTACACGTACGGCGGGAAGCTGTGCGAGAACGTCATTCAAGCAATTGGCCTTGACCTTCTCGTCGATGCTTTCTTCCGCGTCGATGTGGACGAGCGGCTCAAGATTGTCATGCACACTCACGATGAGATAGTTGCCGAGGCGGACGAAGACGACGCCGGCGCGAAACAAAGGTTAGAGGGATACATGTCCGTCGTCGAGCCGTGGGCCGAGGGCTTGCTTATGGCGGCCGACGGATTCGAAGGGAAACGGTATGGGAAAGGTTAAACGATGATTACTCTAATCACGGGACTAGTCGGAAGCAAGTACGGGAAATATGTCCTGGAAATTGCATTGGTCGCTGGTCTTATCTTCGGCGCTTACAAGTGGGCCGAAGACCGCGGAAAGAAAGTACAGAAGGACCGCGACGACCAAGCGCACTCCGTTGAGATTGAGAAGAGCCGGAAAGAATCCTCGGACCTGAAAGACCGGCTCGTCGCTCAAGCCAACGATAAGGCGACCGCCGCCGAGGCTAATGCGGCCGGGGCGCGCGCCCAATTTGCTCAACTTGCCGGCGTCTTGGCCACTCTGGACGCTCGGTCAACGCAGGGCCGCGAACAGGTAAGCAAATTGGCGGATTCGGAACTGCACGCGGACATCGTTTCTAAATTGGGCTTGCGCCGGGCGAACGATTTAACGCCGGGGTACTCCGCGCAAGAAGAGCGCAGCATCGACAATACCGTCACGCAATACCCGATTGAGCTAGACAAGAACAAGACACTCGCGGCGCAAGTCGGCCGGAAAGACGCCGAGGCAAAAGCGAACAAAGACGCGGCGGACGCCCGGCAACAGGCGTTCCAAGCCGACGAGGCGTATATTTTGCTCCTGTCCAAATATTATGTGGACATTTGGAATCAGCACGCGCCACATCGACGGGAGGCGAAATGCTTGTACTTGTGGGGGTGCGGTCGCGCAACGATCAACATAGACCCGCCTAAGAAAGGGACGGCCGGAGGATCTAAAGATTGACACCTAACCAACGGGAAGGCAGCAAGTGTTCTTTCTATCTGGACGGTTGGCGCTTCGGAATCATTATCAAGATACCGAGCAAGGGTCTTCAGAAAGGTATGGTCCGCGTTGAAGTCCCTTTCACAACCCGCCCGCGCTATTGGGTCGCAGAACACGATGTTAACGAAGTGGGAGACACAACTTACCACGGCCCGAAGGCGCTAGAGGCTTTCCAGGAAAAACAAGAGAAGAAGGCCGCCGAGCAAGCATTGGTGGACAAGAAAATCAAGAAGGTTCGGAGGTTTCACAGATGACGAAGCACGCAAAAATAAGCTACGCGAAAAGCGCGGTCCGGATTGCCGGGTACATGCTGCTTTTCTTATCAATCAAGGTCGCCGCCATAGTCTTGATTGTCTCGGAAGTCGTCGGCATAGTGGAGGAACTCGGACTATGATAGTTGTCAATTTGTTTGGTGGACCGGGCGTTGGTAAGTCAACCGTCGCGGCCATGCTCTTTGCACACTACAAGCGGCGCGGGCTCCGCGCGGAATTGGCGCGGGAGGTCGCAAAAGAGTTGCTCTATCAAGGCCGCCCGCTCGCGCGTAATCAAATACTTATACTGGGTATGCAATATCAAACGCTTAAGGATTACGAGGCAGCGGGTACAGATTTAGTTATCTCTGATAGCCCCCTCAGACTCAACCTGATTTATGCGGATAATGGTTTAGGTAATTCACTTTATCACCCACTTTGTGCGCTCGTTCGTGGAATGCAGATGGAGTTTAAAGAGGTGGACGTGTTGCTCAAGCGTGCTGTTCCATATCAGGATCACGGGCGTACGCAAGGGGCAGAAGAAGAAGCGCGGGAGATTGACGCGCGTATAACGGGATCATTTGATGTGGTGCTAGAGTCTCCCACGCCTTCGGAAGTCATCCGGATGCTCGACCCTCTTATGCCCGCATTCCGTTAAGAAAACCGAAAGGTATGGGAGGTTTCACAGATGGGTGAGTTTGTTAATACGAAAGAGCTAGCAAGCGCGCTAGGCATCAGCCGTGAGGCGGCGCGCTTGCTCATGAAGAAGACGCGAGGGGTTGTGACTTTACCGGCATTGAACGGCGACGGTATACGCGAGACGCGCCGAATGCCTCTTAAGGTGTTGGACGCGCTGATTGTGTCGCGAGGCAGGAACCGTGAGACCAAGTAAACCCCGCCGCAGCGCATTTCTTTTTGTCAGTGATCGACCATGCTTTCCTTTGCTCTTCGCGGGCCGCCAGTTCGGCCGCCATTTCCTTTTCCGTTTGTTCTTGGACGGCCTTGAGCTGAGCTAAACGCGCCTGTAAGTCCTCAGTGTCCGCAATCATCATGTCTTTGTAAGTCTTCTCCGTAATGGCGACCTCGCGGGCGCTGTCGTGGGTGAGTTCGGTTTTGGTATACGCGTCCCCGACATGACAGAGCATGATGTCTTGGTCTCCGTGATGATACAGGGTCGTGCAAGCCGATTCCGATTGCCCGATAGCGGCCGTTGAAAGCATCAAAACGAATAGCGCGGTTTTCATATATTCTCCTTACTTGACTCGTGAATTATAACGTCGTTTTTCGTTTTCAGTCAATGTTACTTTGGTTTTTTAATACGCCTTCGCACAGACAAATCCGGGCGGGCAATTCGAGGGAGAAATAACAGTATGTGGCGTTGTCCGCCGAGAATTGTATACAGCCCAAGAGGTTTCAACGCCCGTGACGGTGAAGTTTAGCACGTGTCGCATCTTCGCGTGGTTGCGGAGAAGGTAGTTCGCGCCGATGAGCGCGCCAAAAGATCCGGCGAAATATGCGGACGAACCGGCGTTCGAGCGGACGAACGGGCGGGCAATGGGGTTGCGTTCCCCAAATCCGCGGGCCGAAATCGTGCGGGTTGTCCAACCGTCGGCAGCTATGGAAGCCCCGGCTATGGACATCTCAAGCGAAAATGTCCGCGTAAATAGTGGGTTAGATTTAGGCCGTTCTTGAGCAAAAAGAGTCGTGGATATCAGCATTGCGATGAGTAGCGTTTTCATTTCTCTCCTGTTTCGCGTCAGTCTTCCAAGTCTCATAAGCGGCCTCGACAATCGACCCTAGCCGCTCCTGTCTAATACGAATCCATGGGGAGTAGTGTTGTTGAGTCACCATGATGTTCTTATGGCCTAGCAGCGCGGCCACATCTTCGGTCGCCATCCCGCGAGTAAAGCACCACACAGCAAACGTATCTCTTAGCATGTGCGAGCGGAAGGGTAGCACCTGCCCGTTCTCGTCCTTCAAGTCTGCGATTTCGCCAACCCGGCGATACGCCATCCAATACCGCTCATATGTCTGCTGAAATGCTTCCTTTCCATTCCAGAATATGTACCGTTCACTTAAGCGTGGCGCGGCAAGGATCTCCGTCCCTATTTCCGGCGCGAGGGACACATACACGTCAACGCCCGTCTTAGCCCGGCGAAGAAAGAGCCTATACCATCCGGACGGCATCTTTTTAAACCGCGTATGCTCAAGCATGATTGCGTCTTTAATAGCAAGCCCACTCCATCTTTGCAAGAGTACGAGCGCTCGCAACCTTTTGATATCGTCCGGGCTACGATGTGTAAGGCCGTCAATCATGGCAAGCATGACCGCGAATTGTTCGTCATTGAGCGCAATTGTGGGCGCCACATCCCGAGACCCTTTTATAAATTCCAATCCGAGGGCCGGATTGCGGTCTAATAACTCGGACTTGACGGCCCATATAAATAGCCCCTGGAGATAGGCTTGATACAGCCGTTTGGTTGCGGGCGCCGCGGCCCACGTTGCGCGCCATTGCTCCAGGTCGGCCCGCTTAACGTCCTTTAGATAGATGAGGCCGCGTTGCGTTAGGAACGTCTCAAGCCGCTTGTGCAAGATGAGCCGGGCGCGGCTAAGAGACTTGGGCGCGTATCCCGTCGCGGTCTTGCTCTTCAGGTACAAGTCGATTGCATCGGTTATCGTCGCGCTTTCCGGCTCGCCGGAGGCAACCGCCTCGAAACCTATTTGCTTCTTCGTGGCGAGCCGCTCGGCTTCTTGGTAATCGTTCGTGTCCGCTGATATGACCCGTTCCTTACCGCCTTCATACCAGTACAGAGCCTTCGGACAAGCGCAACGCAGATATGCCTTACCCTCGGGCCGGCTCGCGCACTCGGCGCGGTGACGACTGATGACTTTCACGCGGGGAACTTCGCGGGCGGTCTTAGCCACGGGGCACCTCGGGTAATAGAACCTCAAAACCGGCCCGCAGCTTTTCATCTAGCGGGTAAATATCGGGGTTGCAAGTGGCTTCAAAACAAGCGAGGCAAAGGTTGGCCCTTAGCCCGTAATGTCTAACTCTTATATCTGCGTGGCCATTATCGCATCCGCCCGGAGGGTGTCCGCAGATCAGGGGCGAGTCAATATACTCACAGTCGCAACGCTTTCCCCGGTTAATAATCGCTAAAGCTTCAAGGTCCATTCCCATCACAGCACCCCTCATGTTTTCTCCGTGTAATTTTGAACCGTACAAAATCGCCTTACACGCCAATTCTACCGCTTTAACGGTACTTGTCAAGTGTTTATTTTAAATGGACTTATTACCAAAGTGCTAAAATAACACAAGTGTTGCGAGGGAACGCAAACGCGTGTTGAAAGGACGTAAGTTATTGATTCGCTATGCCATATAGGCCACATATGCCACATATCCAACGTTTGAGGCGTACACAATCGTACAATACTCGGACAAATTAGCGCAAATTTTCGAGCCGCGTATAGTGGGCTTGGTGCACCTGGAGTGCGCCCAATATATCTATATGCCGCGAAAGTAACGCATACAGCCTAGTCAACTCGACGCGGGCGATCCGGACATCTTCCGGCGCTATCCCGGCGCGCCGGCGCACATGGCGCATTACGCGCGACACGAGCGCCGCCCAAGATCCGACCACTATCAATCGACCGCACGGATAGCACGCAGCCCAATGTCCGCCCGATTCGCGGGAGAAGGCGTTTCGATTGTCCCAAAGGAAGTTAGAACAGGGGAAGAGTTTGTCAACGGCGGTGCGCCCGCAAAAGTCACAATGCTTACCGCCGCGCGGGAGGCGGTGCTTTACTTCCGGCCTCATTACGTTCCGTCCCTTTACTTCCACAAACCAGACTTAATTATCAAACAGACTAGCACAATTCGGGAGGATACAGAAATCCGTTATTACCTAATCCTGAGGTTACGGGCCGCGCGGCCCGCCGCTCGGAAGATATGGGATTTGACATTCGCTTTGGACAAGTTAAGCTTTTGTGCCACCTCCGGCGCCGTATAGCCAGCGAGCCAAAGAAGCGTACACTGTTTTTGTCGCCCGCGAAGGGTCCGGGTTATTCTCTCAGCATCCATCCGCGCCGTTACCGCCCGCGATACGTCCCGCGCGGCGGGTTGAAAACCGGGCTTCAACAATTTAGCGTCCAAGGATTCGGTTAGCGCCCGGTCGCGCTTCTGCGTCATGTACTGTCTGTGATATGAGTATGCAACATGCCGGGCAAGGACACAAGCCCACGTCGAAAACGTAGAACCACAACGCCCCTCGAAAAGCTTGTGCCGCTCAACTATCCGGAGCCAAGCTTGCTGTAATACGTCCTCGATGTTTTCACGCCCCTGGACGATCTTCGCAATCTCGGTCACAATGACTCGGTTAGTGTCCTTGTATATCACATCGAACGCCGCCGAGTCGCCGGAGAAGGCACGGTCGATTAATTGCCTGTCGATTGCCATGGCGCCACCTTTCTCGCGTTATACAGCGACCGATAGTTCGCGTCAGCTATAAGGCGCGCTGAACCAAATTCATCCGTTCGCCCCTTGCTGTCCGAGGATCTCGTCAATGTCGCCCTCGGCCGCCGCCCGGCCGGGGAAGTTAGCCGACCATACGGGGCCGAAGCCGACAGCGGGTTGAATGTTGATGGAGGCGCTTCGGGGAATCTTGTACAGCGGGATGGTCCCGTCCCCGTTTACGACCGCGAGGATCGCGCCGTTAGCGGCTGTTGTGTTTGTTGCTGATGGTGGAAGAGGCATTGTTTTTCGTCCTTTCTTAAAGCGCCTGTTTTATTCGTTGCGAGCAATCGACAAGGGCTTCTGTCGCCGCGCTCTCGCCTAAAGCGACTTTAGCGAGCGCCCACGCCCTAGCGTCCTTGCTCATATCCGGCCAGCATCGGAGCGCGGTGCGCTGGGCCTTCTGCTGTTGGGCCAGGATTAAGCCCCGGTCCTTGGCCGTATCCATGAATAGAGAGATGTTTTGAATATCGAGTAAACAGAACGTGACGGCGGGAAGAGGGATAAGACGCAACTCTTGATCCTGACTCAGCACTATCTCAGCGACCTTTTCGCCGTCCCGTTCTACCGCCCAAATATTTAACGCAACTGCCGAGTACTTTAAGTGGCGCATATGACCTCTTTCCTTTCTTACGCGGATACTATCATTTATTGCGTCCATTTTACAAGGCATTTTTACGCGTCCAAAACTATGGTAACTAAAGGTTTCTTATGAATTGACAAAACATGTCACTTTTAGGTAGGATTTCTCCCACCACGGTTTAGCTGCGAACTCTAATATGGAGAATTGACAATGTACAAAAAAGTCAAGGCCACGGACATACCGAAAAGGGAGCGCAAATCAGAAAGCCGCTTTGAAAGTACCCGCGAATGGCGGGCCATGAAAGCCGACATCGACAGAGGTCTCAAACCCCAAGAGGCGCTGCAAGCCGTACTTACACCCCAAGACAAAGAGAAGTACGGGATTAAGAACCGGCGCACGATTGCGCGATTCGTTAAGAAATACCTCGCCGCGCGCGGGCTCGACTACGGGGTCAAGTCCTTTCAGCGAGAGGGCCAGGACTGGATTATTGTCCAGTACACCCCGGTCATCCGGCAGACGGCTTGATCCCCCCTGGCCTACTGCCCCAAAAAACTAATAATCGGTTGCGGAGTAAAGCATATGATCGCCGGCACGCCTACCGCGCCGGTTCCGGATACCCCGGCCAGGACGACTACAGCCGAGCCCGCAACCGCGGGCGTCCCTACCGCTCCCGTACCCGATACCCCGGCCGGCGCCGCAACGGCCGAGCCGGTCACGGTCGGCGCGCCCACGGCACCGGTACCGGATACCCCGGCCGGTGTGGTGGTCGCGTCTACCCGGAAATAAAAGGTTATGATCTCCGCCGCCCAATTAGATGCGCCTCCTTTGCCGGTTGTCCCCGTCGTGTCACTACTATAAGAGCCCGCGGACGAAACAATCTGGTATTGGGTTATCCCGCTCGTAAGATTCTCGGCTTGTGTGTAACTGGCGCCGTGGGTGGTTGATAACTGCCCCGTATTTGCGAACTCAAAGCCGAAGAGCAATTCGTCGGGAAAATTAGTTGTTACGCTTCCACTGTTGTGCGTATTACCCGAACCGGTCGCGCTATTCGATACGTCGAAGGCACTGACGCTAGAGAACTCATGAATCGCAAGCTTGCTTACTCCGCCGCTTGATGTGGCGGTAACCGTGTTCGGCCCGGCCGCAATGTTGAACGCATAGAAAACTTGTCCGCAAGCCGGGGTCCCTCCGCTAGCGTTGTTTATTTGTGCTAGCGACGCGTATGTATTCCCTTGCGAGTCGCTACAGGTAAACGTTGACCCCGTCGCGGTCTGATCTATGACCACAACGACAATCATATTCCCGGTCACATTGTCGCTACTGAATGCCAGAGACCCTGAGGCGGCGCTGCGAGATTGTACAAACGAGATCATAGCGGTTCCCTGTTCTGTAACTTCGCTTCGTCGAGTATCGCGTCCCGAAGCTTTTCATAACCATCGGGCGCCCGGTGCGCGCCCTTTGACCACGAATACTGACAGACGTGCAGCGCACAAAGCGGCCGGAGGTGCGCCGGAACAATACACCCGGCAGAGCCCATGAACGGTAAGTCCGGGTTGCCAGTGCTCTGCAATGTTATCCCGTACTTCTCACGTGCGAACCGGGCCGCCGCGAGACACGCGTCTCGGACGCAACACCGATACTGCCCGGCGCGGCCGGCGCACTCATCCGCACCGCGCTCGCAGATGTCGCCGGTGATAGCGACCATCTGTTGATAAAGTATAGGAAGAAGGTCCAAAGGGTTAAGCCCACCTAACAATCGCGTTGGACGCGTCCGGTGTTGGCATCTGAATTTGAAACGTACCGTTTGTGTCCGTGATTGTCCCGCCGAAGTCAATTACGGCGACGATCTTGTTAGACCGCGAACTGTTGTAAATGATGGCACCAATCGCCGAGATGGACGACGCAGTCCAGGTAACGTCGTCGAAGTCAATAAAGGCCGTCGTTCCGGAACTAGTCGAAGCGAACCCGGTAAGGGCCTTGCCGCCAGAACTGTAGCCCGTTCCGGACGCCTCATCCGTGCCGACATTCGAGGACGAGGGTGAGCCGGACCCCGGCGTACCGACGTTAGTGTTGCCGGCGTTGTACGCTCCGGTAGGAGAGGGTTTAATCAAGAGGATCTTATAGGTGTCCGTGTCCAGGTGGACGCCCTTGAATGCCTCGACTTTGTAAGATGTTGCTATTGCGCTTGTCATTAGGTTGCCCCTTAAGAGAGTCTCATTGCAGAGAGCGTGATAGCGATACCGGCCGCTGTCGCATCCGCCGAGGCGGGCGCCTGTACAGATATAATGTCGCCGGTGTTAAATGTTGTGTCCGAGGACAGGGAAAACGTCGCATTACTGCCACCCGCCGCGAAGGTCATCGTACCTATCTGCGCGCCGTTCTTTTTGATCTTGAAGACCGTGGACGCCGTCGCCTCTACCGCGAGTGTCGCGATACTGCCGACGCAGTTTTGCGGTAGAACGAACGACCGCACCACATTGATACGAACCATCTCCTGATTGCTGTTAAGAACGCCCGGAAAGAAAATAGTAATCGGATAGTCCGCCCGAAGACGCCCCGAAGACCCGCTAGTTACTATGAAGTCGCTCATATTTTCCTCAGGTCGTGCTCTTTAGTCTTGATCTTGATGCCTTGCAGATGTTTACTAGCCGCATTAACCGCCGAGTGCTTCCGCGCAACCGCGTCGTGATGTGCTTCGACCTTGGCCTCTAGCTGACCCGGAGATAGCCCGGCCGCCTTGGCTATAGTCATCGTACTATCACTCTTCGGGTCGCCACAACAGCGGATGGTAACGGCTATGCGCTCGTCGCCAATTTGCTCTTGCTTAACAATTTCTGTCTTATGTGACATAGCTTCCCCTTACTCGTAAAACTCTACCCACGCCTCGTAAATATCGAGCTGCACGGTTCCCGTGGTCACGTCTCCCCATTGTGCCGTTACAGATCCAACTACCCGGAGAGCATTCAGGTTGACATTGGTGGGTAGAGTGTCTGTAAACATCTGCACGGCAACGGTCGAGAATGAGCTCTCAATCTTCAAAATGAAAGTTCCGCCGTTTCCCTTATCATCTAGCCAACCGAGAGATGCCACGTTAAAACCCGAGCCGCCGTCAACTGAATTAGTTGGCAAGGCCGCAATGCAATTGATCGTTGCATGTGACCACGCGCGCGTAACCGGAGGTAGAGCGCTGATGGTAATAATGGCCGCCCCCGACAACGCCCCGCCCGCAACAGACTTGATGCTGCCTATCGTTGTAGCGTCGGTGTCAATCGTATTACTAGGACTTATATAGTGGCCGCTGATAGCCGTGCTCGGGTTAACGTTGGTAAAGAACAGCCGGGTAATAGACCCCGTGTGTGCCGTTGCTCCGCCGTCGTTGTAACCAATCGTGTCTACTGCCCCGGCTTTGGGTGTGCGGATAGAGCCTACGAACCAAGAAGCGCCACTGGCGATAGCGTCCTCTTTCGTCGTTGACTCCAGGAAGGTCACAGAGCCGCCCGCCAATGTAAGGTCGTCGTAGTAGACAAAATAAAGCGTGTCATATGAAAGTGTCGTAATTGAGCCGGAGCTGATGGGGATATCCGTATACCCCGCGTTCGTGTTGGGGATGCGCATGTCAAAACCGGCAATGTTGATTGTGGCATGGCTGCCGGCATCATGCGCCGTGAGCGGGTTTGATGTCGGACGATAGGCCGAGTGTGCGGCGCTCCGTGCGAGGCGTCCGCTCGCGCTGTCGTCAATGGTCTTGCCGAGTGACAGAGTACCGTCCGCCTTATCATAGAAGCCGGGGAAGTCTCCTGTTAGAACAATCGAACCGGATGTAAGGTCGCCGAGGTCTTGGAGACGGAGACTCATCTTATTGAAAGACGCCGCCTTAAAAAATAGGTCGCTTCCGTCCCGGCTCGCGGGGTAACTGTACTCGATAAAGTCTTGGCCCAACTCAATAACACCATCGCTGGCCGAATGCGAAGCCCGAGTCGTCCCGAACAAGCCCCGGTGAAAATGGTCAAGGGTATATTCATTCTCGCCGGTAAGTGTTGCATTCTTGTATGCGACTATCTCGACATCACTTCCGCTTATAATTGCCAGCAGACTTAGAAGATTGTCGAAGTCGGTCGATGATGGTTGAGGTATCTGCAAGCCGCTCGCGACGACTACGGTTATGGATTGGGTGTCCGGGTCGCCGGTCCCTGTAGTCATGCCGGAGCCGCTCAACTCACCGAAGACGACCGGGGCGGTGATGCGGCCGCGTGGGATAAATTCCGCATCGTCATCCGAAGTAAACAATATGCATCCGCCCCAATTGCTCGGCGTCTGCGGACTCGCATAGAAGCGCACAATCCGGCCGGCAAACCCGTTCATTAAGTCCGGTATTTCGAGCGCAACAATGTCCGCGTCCCCTGGATTGATAAGCGCCGGGTTCGCATTCTGCGCTTGCGGCGTCATCTTCGGGTACAGAGTCGGCTTGCTTACCCCATACGGAAACTCTTCGAGCGTGAGCGCGAGCCCCGAATGGTCATCTTCTATCGAGAGAATGCGAAGGGGCTTGTTGTCCCACCCCATCGGCGCGAATGTTATGGTGATAAGTTTCATCGGCGCGATTAAAGGCCGATACCGCGTCGTGACTGTCATAGTGAACTTGTCGCGGACGGTCGTCATGCGCTTGAGCCGGAGGTTCGCGGCCATCTGTGCGACGTTCGCGGCGCGGATGAAACTCCAGTCTTGCTGCGCCTCTTCATTTAGCCCGTACTTCTGAACAGACGCGGGGTCGTCTTCCATAATCACGTCGGTGTTATAGTCGTTGATCGTGTTAAGATATTCGACCTTAACTCGGTTGAAGACGTGATTTTCAGGTTCGGTCTCAACCTTGACGGGCTCGGCGGCTTCTCCGGATACGAAGTCGGACGTATCGAACTCGACGACTGGTTGAGTGTCGGGCAGGTATATCGCCCCATTACCGGCGAAGGACGTGTCCCCGTACACTGCGATTTGAAGTTGTCCATCATTCCAGAACCGGACGGCTTGTCCGGCGTCGAGAATCGCGTCGATAACGTCCCACGCTGTACGCTGTGTATCCTGGAGTAGCGATATAAAGAAGCCGTGCGCTTGCCAGAAAGTGCGGGCATTGCTCCAGTCACCCAATAGCGCCGGGTCGATGCCGACGCCCCAAACCGGGTCGGTAAGTATCGCCTCGATTACGTCGGCCGGGTTGCAATCATCATTGCCGGCGCCCGCCGCATATTGTGGTGTGAATCCCTCAAAAGATAATTGGGGCATCGCGGCCGTGCTGCCTAGTTCAAGGTCCGCTGATTGCACGAGGGCAACGTTCGGGTGAGCAAGCGCGGCGTCCGCGTGACGGCCGGTAAGATAAGACCAAGCCGTCTGTGCGGGCGTACCCTTGATAAGACTCCAATTCATGATGCTTGAAGAGGGGTCGCTATTCGGGTCCGCGCTGTCGTATGTGATAACGACCGTCTCCCCCTCGTCTGCCGTTGCGAACTGGAAATCGCCAGAGTTATCCGCCGAGTAATGACCGGCGACGGCATGGTCACCCGGCCCGAAGAGTTGATCTCCGGTACTGGCGTAATTGACGCGGGAGTCCCCACGATAATTTGTCGTGTCCGGGACGGTGTACGCGCCGCCGCTCGGTATGACGATTTCAGCCGTTAGGCGGACGGTTGCGAAATTCGTCGAGTAATAGATTGTTACCGTCTTGCCGGCGTCCGCCGCCGCGAAGGTATAACGGGTCACCCCGGCCGAGGGGGAAGATATGACATACACGCCCGCACTCGCGACTGAACCGGGTGAGCCCGGTGTCTGATATGTCCCGGACAGTGTCCCGGAAGTTCCGCCGAAGTCATCGAAAACTTGACTGTATGCTGCGTGAAATCCGACGCCCTTGTCCCCGATAAAGCCGCCGTCCGATATGTCGATGTGTCCGCCGCCGCCCGGAATGGTAAAGTCTTGGGACAACTGCGTTACGGGGACTTTGCCGGCCGATGTCCACACCGCGTCGATATGGTCAATCTCGCCGAAGCCTAGCAGCGCCTGATACGCCGTGCTGTACGTGTACGAGGTCGTCGCGGGCGTTGAGCCTCCGGCGCCTACGCCCTTACCTATGTGCGCGCCGGGCGTTGTGTGCGTCGTGCGAAGGAAGTCGAATAGCCCAATGAGACATTGTACAAATCGGTTCTTGCCGATGCCGATCGTGACGACGTTCCCATATGTCGAGCTGTTGACCCGGACGCCGTTAAGTACTTGCGTGTTTGCGGCCGGCATCTTTGCGGACTTGTGACCGAAGAGAATAGCCATTACTCACCCCCACGAAGCCGGAAGAAGCGGCGCGGCTTGCTCTTTAGGAAATCGTCATTGCCCGGCGTCATGATTACGCCGCGCTTTTCAGTAGCGTGTATGACGCTGTCCGGCCAAGACACAACAATTGCGGCGTGCATCCAGCCATGAGAGGTCTTATAGAGCACAACGTCGCCGGGCCGGACATCGGCTTCTTGGATTTCGTCGCAGAACTGTAAGAGCACATCGACATATTCAGTTCCGTGCGGGACAACAGTGCTGTAGTCCTTGCGAATATCGAACTGGGGTATCACCCCGGCGCCCGCTGTCACCCCGATAAGTAGTTGCGCACAGTCCACGCCGGCGCCCTTGATGCGTGCGTGATCGTGAAAGGGTGTCCCGAGCCACGTTCGGGCCTCGGCAAGTACCGCCTCGATTTGTTCTCTCGTAAGGGACATTAGCTTCCTGTCGCATTTATGGCACCGGCCGGGCCGGGCACATTCGGGAATCCGCCGAAGTTATGCCGGTTGTCAAACTTAAACTCACACGTTGATCGCTGCCCGTCACATCCCGGAAATAGAGTCCCGGTATCGCCCGGCGAGGCTTCTAAAGCGAAGGGCGCGAGCTCTAAATGGGTGCTATCTATCTGGTTGGCAACCGTGATGGGCCACCCGCTCGCCTCGCCGGAGGTCGGAACGAAGAAGCCGCGCGAATATGGTAGTGTGTCGGTACCGACCGAGCCGAGTGGCGAGGATACGACGGCGTTAAGCGGTGTCGTTCCGGACGCCAGAGTCACAGATACAGCGAAGTCTCCCTTGTCCAGAGTGCAGCCCCGATCAAAGAGCGTATGTGGGCACCCGGCGCATATGACGCGCGTCGGCCACGGCTTGAGCCCGAGATAGCCGTAGTCGGCACACTTGAAAGTGGCATGAGTGCTCTCGGCGTTCGGTTGAATGATTTGCCCGGCGAATATCGTCTTAGACCCGATGACCACGAGTGAGTTATCGAGGACGGCCGTCTTAATTACAACCGCCGCGCGAGCAAACAGTTTCGTCAACCGGAGGACCGGCCGGGACGTGCCGGGGAAGAGAATGTCTGCCCCCGCCGTAAGGGTGATGTCCGTCTCGGTCACGGTATTGAGTTCCGACATGACCGGGCCGCGTTCCCATTTGCCGTAACGGGTTGCGTAAAACGTGTCCCCGTTAACAATTATGTCTTGCTGATGCGAGGTGCCTCGGAGAATGATCCCGTTCGGAAGCGTTACCTGGATACAGTCCACCTCAAGCCAAGAGCTATTCGCGAGCACGAAATCGACTAGGGTCATAGGATGACACTCTCTAACTCGAAGTCAGAACTCCAAGCACTATCGAAGAAGTTCTTTACTTCGAACTCGTCATTGCAGAATTTCAATCGGAAGTAAAAGTTGCCAGTCCAAGTAAGCGCGGCGTCGGCGGCCGGCGCGGCGTCAAAGGTGAGCACGCCCTTGCTGTCGAGCGCATACGCGAAGGTCTCGACGCCGTTAACGAAGATGTGCGGCGTACCGTTGACATTCTGTACCATGTCTGGGAACGCGCCCACATTCCGGACAAGTTGAAAGACCTTAGACGCGCCGTCGCCCGTGCCGAAGTTCGTATTAGTGACCGTGTTATCTAATGGGTCATTGAAGAGGAAAGACCCGGCCCGGCCGCGAAGCGAGCAGAAGAGCCCGGTAACTATTGCGATGCCGGATTCTGGGTCGTCCATGCGCCCGTCTAACAGCGGAACTTCCCACTTATAGCGCCAACGTGGAAAGGCCGCGAGACTTGTATAGACGTTTGCTTGCCGGCTCGCGGTCTCTTGCGCCACCGTGTTAAAGCAAATGATTCGAGTATAGTCCCACTTCGGATTAATGACGATGTTGGACATCAGTTAAGCCTTAGTCCCTTCTTCCTACTCATCTGCCGGAGGTGCCCGTCCAGCGCCTTCTTAACAATCTTATTAAGATGCTCGGATGAACCGAGAGACGTGATAGTTGTGTGGAACGAGTTTTTAGTATCCCCGTTTCCGCCCTTGCCCGCCGTATTCATGATGTGCTCGGCTATGTTCGCCGGGAGTACCATCTCCTGTTTATGTAGTAAAGCCATAGTTCCGCCCGGCACATTCGGCACAAGCCCGCCCTGCTCAAAAGCCATAACGGTAGCGAAGGCGCCCGCCGCTAAGACCGGGGCTAGAATCATACCGGGGATACCGCCGAAGCTTAGCCCGGCATTGAAGGCTTTACGTGCCGCCGCTGCTGCGTCCTTCTCTTTGGTCATGTCCAGAGCGAGCATGGATTTGATAGCATTTTGAATCATTCCAGTAGCTACTTGGTCCCCAATATTTGACATCATGGCCGCGAAGGACTGATGACGCATAAGGAAGCCGGCGAGCCCCTGCGCTATTGAGTTGCGCATCTGATCATCGGCCGCTAACATGCGGGTGTTCCGGGCGATTGTTGCCTTGTCCTGAATCTCAGTAAGCTTGTTTTGGTGTGCCTGCTCTAACGCTTCCTTCTTATTGTTGAGGGTTTTAAGCTTGTTCTGAAAGTCCTTGTCTGTCTTGTCGAGAGCTGCAATCTCGCGGTTAATCGCCGCAATCTTGAGCGCTTGTTCGCGGTTCGCGAATTCGGTGTCCTGTCTCAGTAGCTCTTGCTGCGAGACCCGGCGCTCGCTATTGCGGAGGTTCGCCGCTTCTCGGTCGGCCGCGAGCTCTAGCTCACCCATATTTTGCGCGTGGGTCGCCGCTATACGGCCGGCCTCGGCTTGGATGCGCGTTTTTTCTTGGGTCATCTGCCGGAAAGCCCCGATGCGAGACACTAATAGCGCGCGATAGAAGCCCGTCTCCTGAAGCCCCTTGTTGTTCTCTTCCTGAATGGCCGCCTCAATCGCCGCGAGCCGGGCGGCTGTGCCGCTCTCAGTTGCTTCGATCTTCTCGCGTTCGCCTTGCTGGATACGTTCCACGGCCGCGCGGTACCGCTCTTCCTGGAGTTTGTCCTCCGCCTCTATGCCTTGCTTCTCCGCCTCCATCTCCAATTTGATACGCTTGTACGCGTCGTCGTCAATCTCTTTTGTTGTGTGATTCTTGGCCGCTTGCCCCTCAAGTTCTTTAAGCGCGTTAACCCGTTGTTGTACCCCCGCTTGTGCCTGAAGAGTGTCCACTAAGGCTTGCTGTGCCTGTACTTCCTTCTCCGTCAGGCCGACGCCCGCCTTTTTTAACTCCATGGCGGCTTGTTCAAACTTGTTGTAATCGGCTCCCTGGTTCGTCTTGCCCGTGGCATCTAGCTGGTTTGCCTTGTACTGCTTTTGCATCTCAAGAACGCGCTCCGCGCTCTTACGCGTCCCGGCTAGAAGATCCGCCGCTTCCTCATTCTTGCCTCGCGCTAGAAGAGAGTCATACTCAGTTCTGAACTTGGTTAATGCGTGCTGCGCTCCGGCAGAGCCAATGCCGAGCGTGTACCAGTGACTTTTTAGCTCGGCAAATACAACATCCGCCGCTTTTGACACGGCGTCAAAAGACTTAACTAACTCTTCCATGCTTGCGCGGTCAATGAGTTCGAGTTGTTTCGTAAGAGCCGCGAGATGATTCTTATTAAGTTCGTCTGCCTTGATCCCGGCTTGTAATAGCTTTTGGTCAAGCGCGTTGAAAGTGTTCTGTATGGTCGTGCCAAACTTGACTTGATTCTCGGCAAGTTGTTCGGCCGCCTCGCGGACCTTCGCGAGATGCTCAAGTAAGAGCGTTGCGCCTACAATGATGGCGAGGAAGGGAAACGCGGCTTCCATTGCGCCGCCGATTGGCCCGAGCCCCGCAACAAACGAAGTAAGGGCGCGCGGCATATGGACGCCGAACTCTTCCCCGAGAAGCATGACGCCGTGCCGGGCTTCGGACATCTTGAAGCCGGTCTCGCCCGCCATCCGCCCGGCGCCTTCTTTGATATCATTGAAGGATCCCTTGGCCGCGCGGGCCGCGTCCGCCATACCAGATTGAAAGGTTGCGGTCTTCGTCTGCAAATCTACGCTAAAAGTACCCAAACAGGCTGAGCCACTTGGGAATCCTTTCCTACTGCTCTCTGATTTTATTTCAGTCTTACGCCGTATACGCTTGTCGTTGCTTTTTGATACCGCTCGGCAGTGGTTCCCGAATGAACCCGCCTAACGTTCCATTATCTCGGCGAGCGTGCTTGTTCGCTCCACCAACCAAATTAGGCGTCAGCCCCAAACTTATCATTGTTTGGGATAGCGACGTACCTAAAGCCTGTTTAATACTCTTATGGTCTAACCCCTGATACTTTTTCAAGTCCGCCGCCGAGGGCGTACCATCTACCGCGAAGGCTGTCAGCATAATGCGTTGACGAATCTGCGCTTGACAACGCATCCGCAAATTGAGCATTTCGGCGCATCCGGGGTTTTCCTTAATGCGTTTTTGCGGTAGCCTCTGGCCGGGTTTTAATGACTTGCGTTTGGTCTGCGCCCGTCCTTGACGAACGAATTTAATGTGAGTGGACGGTACGTTCAAACTGGTAACACTCCGCAAGCCGTGATTCCGTCTATACTCCGCCGCCGATATGCCCTCGGACTGCCGGACGTGACACCCAATAGATTTGAACCAATCGCCGCACATATGGCACCGGACCAAATCTTCCTTTTGATTAAATTCCAAAGCGCCTAGCGTGGAATACCCGCTAGGTGTATATGGTGCCTTTGCGGCCCATGGAAAAACTACGCCGCCTATGATTACATGAGTGACTTTTGTTTTCGTTGTTGTTATTGCTGTTTGCATAAGGGTCACATTCTAGTCCATTTAACGAGTCCAGTCAATAAGTCATTTTTTCATGTCCTCTAGGCCTTCGTTGATTGCTTCGACATACCGCTCTAGCACTTCGTCCTGGGCGGCACGGGCCGAGTTCTCTAGCCAGTGCTGCGCCGGGACGTTCGCCTCGGGCGCCCCGAACTCCTGAAACATTCCGTAAAAGCCTTGCTTGCTCGGGCCGACCCGGACGGTGAGGGCGCCCGGACTTTCAACCGTCTCGCGATGGATCTCGCCCTCTAACTGCCCGGTCTCGAACGGGGAGAAAGCCTTCGCGCTATCCATAAGAACTTTCGCGGCTTTCATCTCGACCGCGCGCAAGAACTTCCGAACCGCGCGTCGAGACCCGGTTGTAAAGGCTTCTTCTAACTCGTCTAAGCCCTCAATGTTCGTTACGATTTGGATATCAACATCCGCCATACTTAGTCCCGCAAACTTGGGTAAACTTCGTAAATCAACTCTTCGGCGTCCTCGATACCGTTCTCGGTAAGACGCGCTATCATTTTGACTTTCTCATCATGCACCTGCGCCGGCGTTGCGCCTCGCATTCCGAGGAAAGCTAAAGCGATGCCGCGCTTGACGGACTTCCGGAACTCTTCTCTCTTTACATCTTCCTCGTCCGTCTCTAGCCCGGCGATAAAATCAAACGGGGAAAGCGATTGTGTGTCCGCCGTTCGATGGATGTTAAATAGGGTCGAGGTCACGAGCGCGGCGTTAAATCTCTGCTGCCTCAGCTCGACTCCCCGGCGCTCTTCTAACGCCTCGAACTGCGCTAATGTCAACCGCTCGAATTCGTCCCATGTCAACCCGTGATCGTGACGACATATAGCCCATATATCAGTCCAGCTATGCGGGGCGTCCTCTAGCGAACGACCCCGCTTTGCTAGTTTGGGCTTTTTTGTCCCCGTATCTGTGCCTCGCACTTTTCAAGCGTACGCGGGAAGTTAAGTCGCGTGAGTGCGTGCTGTATCTCTAGCACGCCCTCGGCGCCTAAGTCCTCGCATAGTTTTCGGATCTCTTCAACGGTGACACCCACTGCGCCGCGCGCCTCTTCCGGCGGCGCAACACTGCCAACGATGCCGGCGTGCAATATCAAATGCACTTCTTCCCATTTGATATCGAACCAATCGGCTAGACTCTTGAGAGAATGGCCGACCGCCACTTCAGCCTTGATTACGGACGACAACGGGTACTCGACGGTGTACTCGCGGTCTTCTGTCTTTACTACCATTCTTGGGCGGACGGCCAGTTCTAACGTGTTCATATATCTTCCCCCTAATTCCGACTAAGTCGCTCGCGGTCGGGTTAGCTGTTAACAATGGGTCCGGTTACCTGGAGTTTCACCGTGTACGTTGGTAGTTTGTCGTCCGGCACCGACTCATCAATCGAGATGACGATAGCGGCGAAGGAGCGCGTCCGCGCGGATGCCGGGTAGATGACCTTAAAGTTATGCGACTGTTGATCCTCGGCCGTGAACAGAAGAGCCTGAGTTGTATCTCCGGGAAGCACGTTAATCTTTACCGTTACGTCGCCGGGGTTGTGCAGCCCGCCGACATAAGACCGGGTAAAGCCGGAGCTACCAAGGGTCGTTGTGTCGAGCGCGTCAACCTTGTCGGAACCGAAGTCGGCGCTTGTGGCGCCGTTAATTTCGGTGAAGTTTTCGGACGTTGCGCCGTCGCCTATTTTGAATTTTGAGCCGTGACCAATTGACTGTGACATTTTTACTCCTTTCCCGGTTTTACGGCTCCGGGCACGCCGATTTAACTACCTAAACTCTTTTGCTCACTATCCGGAACCCTAGCAACGTCCGAAACGCGAACCCGGTTGCATCCGCCTTCGCTAAAAAGGGCATGTCCATCTCACGCTCTAACATGCACGTCTGCACTATGGTCCCGTCCGGCAGTGTTCCCACATACCCAATTAGAAGGCTGGTCGCCGCGTCTATTGCGGAGTCCCGCGCCGCCGATGTGCTTCCGTAAGCGTCAATCTGTATGTGGTCCTCGGCCACATCGACCGGGCCGGAGAATTGATACTCTTGCGCCCGCGCGTACTTGTGCACGACTATCGCAGGGAAGACATATCCACGCGGGAGTACGTCCCGGTATACCCGGCTCGACACAACCGCCGCGACGCCGGTGTCGTTCTTAAGCAACGAGATGATACCCTCAGTAATCATGCTCCGGTCGTCCTTTCGACATGACAGTACACCTCTAACCACATACCGGGCCGGGGCGCGTTCGGCTCGCTGAAGTAATCGACGATAAACAGCACCCCGTCAATCCGCACATACCCGGACCTGGACAAGAGCGCGGCGTCCGGCTTGCGAAAGGTAATGACATGATTAGATTCGGCGTTATCTAATTGCTGCTGATCTACGCGCGCGCCGGTTATGTCCTCTTGCCCCGCATATACATTCGATGCGAGTACGGTCGTACCGTCCGGCGCGATGATATCCGCGCGAAATTTTAGATCGTTAGTCGAGTGTGTCCGCATGTTAAAACCCGTACACCCTCTTACCTAGGAAGAAGGCAGAAATCGCGAGCGGAATCTCTTTCAACCCTTCGGACGATACAACGGAAGGGTGCTCGTAGATGTGTACGGCTAGTTGTCGAATACCTTCGAGATGCGGCGTATGCGCTTGCGCGCCGGCTACAAAGTCGATACGCACCGCGCCGGGCGCGCTCACCGGTGGCGGATAAATAAAACTCGTCTTCGGCACGATAAGCGCCGGGACGTTGGCTTCAACGACGAAGTACTCGGCCGAGTCCCATGTCTGCCAAACGTAATTAGAGTCCAGGTACTTCACGCTCGTCACACTTACTAGAGGCGGACGGGGAAGCTTTATGGCTTCGTGCGGGAAGGGAAACGAGTCCCTAGTTAGCCGATAGGTCTTACCCGCGAAACTCCATCCGGTTACAGACTCGGCATACTCACGAGCCGTTGTAATATTCGACGCGATGACGCTGTCATCCGCGCTCGTACTGAGACGGAGCCGCGCTTTGACCTCGGCAACTGTGACCGGCTCGGCAATTGGTTGCGCTGTTATCTGTAACGACATAGTCATTTCCCATTTCTATGAAAAAGCGCGGGTCCGGGTGTAATTGGGGAGGGCGTACCCTCGCCCGCGCTTTCTTCGTTCACCTACAGGGCTTTAAGAAAGTGCGACCCTGTAAGACTTCAGTGCTTCCGCGCGCCGGACACGGCCGTCCGTGCGTCGATAGGCTAGCAAGGTCAACAACCCTTGCGAGGCCTTAGGCTGATCCAACACCTTTATGTTGATCCCGCTACCGCCACGGTCGCCGATGATGTATCCGCGAGAGAAATCGCCGAAGATAATCGGGGTGTTACCGCGTGAGCAAGACGGCATCGCGGTTGAGTACTCGACCGGATATCCGTGTAAGAAATCCTGATCGCCTACCCGAGACCATGCCGGGAAAAACAGATTGGCCTGGATTTGTGCCTTGCGGAGCACAATCGAGGTTGCGCGCTGCATCAACCAAGAGGCGGAACCGTGATAAACGGCATTCAGTGTTCCAATCACGTCGAGGGTGCCCGTGATCGTGACAAGATTGCTGTTGGAATCGGGTTCGCCGGCCGCAACGCCCGCGTCAACGTTCCCGATAAGCCCTTGGGGTTCGCCGGAGCCGGAGCCATTGACGAACTTGTCTTCTTCATACGTCTGCTGTGCGAGGATCAAATCGTCCTGGAGAAAGGCTTGGAACGCCGGAACGTCTTGCGCTAGTTCCCAAGAGATGTCCTCAATGTCGCCGGCCATGAATGCGGACAACGTGAACTGAGTCAATGTTGGTGCGGTTCCGCCGAAGCTTGAGGTCTCAGCCTTCGCCGCCGCCGTGCCGTGTGCCAGCTTGACGGGAAATTTGATATCCATGGTCGTCGGAATGACCCGAGCGAGGCGACGAAGCGCGAACTCTTGCGGCGCCAGTGGGACAATCTGTCCGTCCACGGTCAACGGAACGGCAAATCCTCCGGCCGAGTTCGTACCTTCCACCATGGCCGCCTGAATCTCCGGGTTCATGACGAACCCATTAGCCGCCCACATATGAAAAGCGTTAAAGTAATCGACAGAGAAAGTCTTCTTGCTGCCGAGCATCTTCGCGTACGGTGTGCCGGCCTTGAACGCGTCCGCGTTGTGCGCGCTCGGAGGTGCCGGGAGAAGGTCCGTCAAAGTCTGCTTTGCCCTGAGGGTGTTGAGTTTCTCGATTGCTGCAATCTGCGGGCCAATGGCTTCGAGTTCAACAGTGCAAGCGTCAACGTCGCATTGTTCCTGTTCGTTGAAGCCGCGCTTTTGCTCTTCGCACGCTTTGAGGATCTTGTCCGCTTTGTCGAGGGCAACTTTTCTTTTCTGCAAAAGTTCTGACAACATCATGGGGAATAGTGTCCTTAATTGGAATTTATTTACGTGCCGCGCCTCAACCTGCCCGCTTTCGGGGAGACTTCCGCGACAGTTCCGGCCCTTTCTAGCCGGACAGTCTCTTAAAATCGCTAGAATCTGCGCCGCTCGATATCGAATCGCGCTCTTACTACGCCGATGCCGAATGCGGGTTCTTTTGTCTCTTCCGCCGGGATTAACGTCCGGTAAAATTCGCGGCCGGGCTGCACAGCGTCAATCATGCCGCGAGTAAGCGCGTTGTTCGCGTCGAACATCCGGCCCTCACCATACCGCTGCGCCTTCGCTTCTGCTGTCGCGCGAGACCCGCGCCCGGCGTTTACGGCGTCGATAAAATCCCCGTGCAAGGACGCGAGGCGCTTATTCATGTCCGTCTTGGCGTCTTCTGAGAGTGGGTGAAACGGTGACCATTCCGTTTTGTAATCGCCGGAAAACATCTCGGTCACGTTGATGCCCATGTCCGCGAGCGCCTCGCTGATGTCTACGTGCATCGTGCGAACACCCACGGAACCTACTTCGCCGCTCGGTGTGAGAGTGATGTTCGACGCCTGACTTGCGAGAAAGTAAGCGGCTGATGCGGCGATGCCGTCAACCATAGCGCTCACCGGCTTGACCTTCGCGACTTGCGCCAAAACGGCGGCCGCCTCTGGCAGTCCGGTAACCTCGCCGCCCGGCGAATCGACCGAGAGGACGACGCGCTTTACTGCCGGGTCGGCACCGGCTTCCTCGGCCGCCTTCGAGATCGTTTCGTAATTACTCCCGAGCCATGATGGGCCGTCCTTGGTCAGCACCCCGTGAATCGGAATAATTGCGACCTTGTTAGCCTTTGGGCCGAGGGTGTTCGGTTTGGCCGCCTCCCACTGATAGAAGCCGCGCCCGGCCGTGACGGGAATTACACCCGGTCCTTCTTTGACCGCGAGCAAGAGCGCGGGGACGTGGCTCGACAGGATAGCCCAAAACGGCGACCGGGTTAGAATTTGCAGACGTGCTTTTAGCGAGTCCATTTTATTTATCCTTTTTGCAGAGCAAAATTAATGTTTCAATTGTGGCCACGCGAGCCGGGCCGGAAAATCTGTCCGAGGTCGTTCGTCGCATTTCCAGGTACGTGCGAATACTATCCGCGTCCGCGCCCGTGAGGTCTTCGAGATACCCGCCGAAATGCGTGTAAAAGACATCCGCATCCTGCCCCTTCGATAGCGCCTTGCGTTCCTTCTCCCATACATGAGACGCAACTCTTTCCGCGAGCGCTGATTCGTCGGTGGGCTTGGCCCCGGCCGCCGCATTCGCCTGTCCGCCCGCTCCGGCGCGTTGATCGACGAAGTAATCTAAGCCGGGCGCGTATGGCCAACCCTCTTTTCTCCGCGCCTCGGCCGGCTGCAAGAAGCCGGAAGCAATAGCAGTCTCGTATGATGCAAAGCGCGCTGTCGTGTCGCCGCGAAGTAAGGAATCGAATTCGTGCTTGAAGAAGTACCGAGATTTTTCCAAACTGCCGGACAGTAGATCCCGGTTTGCCGTCTGCTCGATACGAACGGCCCACGGCATGAGAGTATGTTTCACGTAAGATTGAAAGAATTGCTCGGCGCTCGCATAGGTGCTGGACTTGCTGTCCTTCCCGGTCGTCCCGGCGAGCACTTCGGGGATACGGAATATACGGAAAATCTCTTGAGATTGGAACCCTCTGGACTCCAGGTATTGAGACTCTTGGGCCGTCAACCCTATGCGCTTCGCGTCGAGTCCGTTCTCAAGTAGGAGTGGAAGAAAGGCGTTACCCGAGCCCGAGTGACGTTGCATAAGGGCCCGGCGCAGTTCGTCTTTATCGTCTATTGAGTCCTTTGCAATAAGCGCAAAGTCGGTTTGAATCCCATATTTGAAGAGCCGGGCGCCTTGTTCTTCCGCCGCGAGCATCATTCCTATAGCTTCGCGCGCGAGTAAAGTAATTGCCGTGCCGTCAAGTCCTCCCGTGCCGGATAGAATTGTTCCGCGCCAAACTAGATCCGGAGTAAAGTCGCCGGCGGTACCGGTTAGTGGGTCGGTGAATGTCCATACGACCTGTCTGTCTCTGCGGGTAACGTACGCGGCGTTGAGCGGCCACAAGGACGTGAGTGTCCCATCCGAATCTAGGTTTTTAAGAATATAGAAATTGCCCCACAAGATAAGGTTAAGAATGATGTGCTCGCGCACTTCCATGCTCGTCATGATGTCATTAGGTGAGACATCGAGAAGAGTGTAAAGATTGTGATTTATGGCGGGCTCGTCCCCTTGCGGCGTACGCTTGTACAGGCAAAGAGGGAGCGCACTTATATCCTCGCAAAGAATCCGGATGCACGCTAGGACCGCGCTACAGCGGCGGGCCTTCTCCGGTGTGACAACTTGCCCGGTATGGGTGTGAAGTCCCACTAGAAATTGCTCCATAGACTTAATGTCGTCGATGGAAATACCGGTCGGTGCGCTCGACTCAAAGTCCGCCGTGATCTTTGGATTACCAATATTCAAGAGGGTAAGATGATTCCGCATTTACTTTTCTCCCCACGGCAACACTAATTGCCCGCGAATTGCCTCGCAGAGTTCGATGTTGAACTTTTCTCCCGCCGCCGCCGCCGTCGCACGCCGCCCTCTTCGCCCTCGCCTCGAACGCGCGAACTCCGCACCCTCGCCGCAATTCAGCCCCAGCCATCCGGCGGAGACCCTCGCCTCCCATCGCGCCACGCTAACGTCCGTCCGCCAGTCCGCCCGCGCCGGCCGCGCCGCCC
>Ga0137463_1000101_pt1 | contig 35625 bp, 62 predicted proteins | sample EasRivERMGT800_2_FD_102333 | JGI IMG/M metagenome (GOLD analysis project Ga0137463, IMG submission 102333) | Soil microbial communities from meander-bound floodplain in the East River, Colorado, USA - East River MetaG ERMGT800_2 | ecosystem: Environmental > Terrestrial > Soil > Floodplain ...
CCAACGCTCAGGTTTAGCAGCAATCATGTCTGTGTGTTCCATGACCTTTTGCATCTCTGCCCGCTTTATAGACTGCAAAAATTCTGCGTAATCGCTGTCTATTCCCTCGTCTAAATGGTTGGCTCCGGTCTCCATCCAATAGAACAAAGTGCGCTCAGATATGCCGTTGGCTTCTGCTGCAAGTTGATAGGGTGCACGCCTAGATATGGCCGTTATAATGTCGGCTCTACGCTCAGGTGTGAACTTAGATGGTCGCCCAACTGGGTCTGGGTCTGGTTTAATAGCATTCCTGGCCATAGTCACTAATCCTTTAGTGTGTGTGGTGTAGATACCAAAATATCTTACTTCTTTTTGTCCTTCAATACGAGCATCACGATAAACATTACACACGCTTCAAAGCCATCAGCGGAAGCCAATAGCCCGTGTAATTCGTTAGCATCAATGTTGCCATCACTTAAGGCTTTTACAAGGTTTGTTATGAACGTAATAGAACACAAAATAGTAGGAACAGAAAGTACCATGTGCGGTTTTTTCTTAAAATAACTCTTCACCTTGCGCATACACACCTCGAACTAGGGTATTAATTCAAAATGCACGGTGTCATTAAAAGTCTGGTCGTTAATGTCTTTGTCACCGTCCCAATCACCACCGTAACGCACGTCATGAGTCATTTTACCGTCATTCTTTAACATCTGGGCTATGCCTAGCACATATCCACCAAACCAGTACATGCGCTTAGTGTTAATCCAGTCAATAGGATAAGGAGCGACATCAACAGCCAGTGACGGGCTTTGGTTATGTTTGCCATTAGGCCATTTAAGTTTGGAGTTTCCCGCAGCGAACGCCTTGTTTTGGTCTGCTTCATTTCTGAATCCTTCAATAACGGTGCAGTCAAAGTATTTGATTACTTCACGGAATAGGGTTTGTAAGTCGGGGTGACAGGTGAATAGTTTTTGTTGTGAAGCGGTGCTGAATTTTGGCATGTCGTAATCCTTTACGAATATTTTATTTTAAATATAGCACAGGATTAAAAACTAGCTCGAAGATTTTGCAATGCCCGAGCTAGTCCACCAACAAGGAAGCAATCATGAAAAACGGAAGTTAATAATAAATGAAATCAGGAGAGGAGATAACGCTCGATGATTTCCTTACCATCAACCCAACCATAGCAGAATTGGCCATCAAATCCCACTGTTTTCATGCGCTCAATCCATATTATTTGCTGTGTCCATGACTCCGCCTTTCTAGCTGATGGCGGGTACTTCATCGCACGCTTAACCTCTAACCAAAGACCTGCGTATTTGCCACTTTGGCTAGGGTATGGAATAAACAAATCACTCACACCTGGGCGTAATCCTTGCAACTTCAAATTCCACGTTTGCGCCTCTGTTCGTTTCCCCTCATTGTTATTCTTACAAAAGAAATCCTTAAGTTGTGGATGAAGACTCAACCACTTTACCAGCCACCTTTGTTCCTGGTTCTCGGTGGGTATTGTTATGCGTTTGGTCATCCTTAACCTCGTCATTACCATATAAAACTTTCATCAGTTCCAGCATTTCCTTGCTGTCACGCATATTAACTATCTTTTTTTTCATTCTTTTTTGCTTCCTCTTGCTCTTGGTAACGCCTCTCAAATATTTCAGCGGCTTCATTGATACTCATGCTCATGGGTAAAAATCCTTTCACGCACGAAAGCCATGCTACAAATTTGGTGGCTTTCTCTCCTTGTAACTTCATCATTTCAGCTTCCTTTCTGGATAGTATTTTAATTGCTCGACCATCTCTTCATAACAGCGAATGGCCTCCTCTATTTTCTCCTCTGGATGGGCTTCTAACACTTCCCTACAATGTTGCCGTAAGAATTCAATGTCATCACCGCCATGACCATCAGAAACTTTTTTTATCAGACCACATAAATAATTCTTGCGGGCTATCCATAGTCCACGATTCATTAGTCATGCGCCCAATTTTTATATACTTTTACAGGTCGCCCTGAATTACTCCTTTGCGGTTCGTCTTTCTGTACACGCTGGTTATCAGGTACATAACCCTCTTTAAGTAACCAAGCCTTTTGGTCACGCATGTTTAAAAACTTGTTGCGAGCCATTAAGTAAACGGGCGGTAGTATCATCGTCTCTGTTTCTGGAATGCCCATCAAGTACGCCTTGTACTCATCAAACACGACCTGGTCGAACTCCTTATGCCCCTGTTTAATTTTGTTCTCGTCAAACTCTTTGTAAGTCTTTCCACCACCTGCAATCTTCTTGTCTCTAAGGATTTCCTGGCATTTGGCCATACATTCCTTAAAGGACTTCATCTCATTATTGGTGGGGATTTTCTCTGGTGGTGGTAGCGATTTTGGTTTTGCATTAAAGGACTCTAGTTGCGCCCATGACTTCTCAGGCTCAACATAAAAGTTTGAACGTGATTCGCTGTAATGCTCTTTGACCTTCCGTTCAATCTCATCACTTTTGCCATTAGTTAGAGTCCACGAACCTATTTTGTCATACACCATTTTTACCAGTGGATGGCTAAAGTCACGGGCTACCATTAGGCGAATTACTTCTTGCGGGCTTGGAACACCGGACTCTTTCATACACAGGTCTACGAGTTGGCCTAAGGTTGGCGGGAACTCTTTAAACTCTGTGAGCGTCTTGTTTACCGCTGCGCGTACCTGTTCAATGGAGAACTTGCTTAACTCAATCAGCCAATCCTCCATGATGAATTCCCAATCTTCATCACAGGTTGCCCGACTCGTCCACAAATTACCGTATCTACCCCTAAAGCGTGCAAATAATCTCGCTATTAACGATTCATCAACGCAATGGGTCAACTGTGTTACCTGTGCTGTGGTCATATACATTGCCCTTATTCAAATGCTTATTGATTACCCGTGATAACGCATCACCGCCCTTGCTCTTAGTACTGGTGTACTTAGGTTGAGTGGTAATTGTGTCAGTCCAGCGTTCGTTTTGTAGGTAGCTTGAAGGGTGGGGAATGTATTGCTCATCAGCCCAAGCACTGTCATTGACTTGGCGATTGCTTACGTCATTACAGATAAGGACAGCTATTTTATTTAGCTTCTTCTTGTCCCATATCTTCTTGGCTCGTATCTTGTTTTTCTTTACGGGGTATATATTCCAAAATTCATTAAAAGCACATGGCTCGCTTTCGTGTGTGACGTCAGTCGCACTTATATTATTTATGTTTATATCTTTATCTTTCTTTTCTTTCTCTCTTTCTTTTTTATAGTCCTGGTTTTCCGGTTCCGGCGTTTCCGCTTCCGGCTTTTCGGGAACCGGTGCACATTCTTGCACACTACCCTCTAAAACCGTTACTGGGCTTATGTATTCCATGCCGTCAAGGACTGTGTAACTGGTGCTTACGTGCCTGTGCATCTTGTCATATTGCACATGTCGCACAATGAGTTTGCACTCAATCATATAGTTAAGAACTGAATAGATTTTTTCCTTTCCGACCTTAAAGTGCTTTCTTAATTGCGTGGGATTTAATTGCCAGTTATCCGATTGGCTTTGCAGGTATGCCCATACGGCAATGGCTTCCATGTTGGTACAGGTCTGTAGAACCTTATTGTATAGCTGGGTGAATGGTGCGCGTTTAACTGTCAGTTTACCTTCTTCAAACGTAGGTTTGCATTTTTGTACGCTCATGGTTAATTCCCTTTAACTGTGTGAAGAGCACGTCTTGTGCATTCTAATACTATAGGCGCGGAATGAATGGAATGGAACGGAATAGGTAAAGAACAGTTGCGAATGTATGGAGTCATGACTATAATTGCCTCATGTGTATGGACGCACGTAGCCGTTTTAATGCCAAACTCTGGCGTCCGGTTTTAATAGTAAGCATGATTGATAATCTTGGCGGAAAGGCAATCACGCGCATTCGTTTTCAAAAGTTCCAGCAGCTTGGAACATGAAGTAACTAGCTGCTAACCCTCTTTCAAACTTCATTTGCACAATCCTAATATAAAACTCTCAAACATAAAAGTCTTTTTTAAATATCATGATATCTTTTTTTCAAAAAATGCTTGCGTCAATTATTTTTATTTGATACATTGATATCTGTTGCGAACAAATACACAAATACAAGGCGTAATCATGGGAAGAAAGAAAATAAGAACGGAAGATGAGAAAGCATTTCATCTTAGAATGCCCAGGGACACTTGGTTGTTGCTTAAAAAGGCTTCCTTAATAAAGGAAATGACAATGGGTGAAGTTGTGGTGGAATTGGTAGAAAAACAGCGTACAAAATTAGCAAAAAGGTTTGATGAAATTGGAGATGTAGGAAATATGGAGTAAAGCGTTAATGATACAAAAATAAGTCTGAGGATATAGGTTACGACCCTACACCCTCGGTTGTTCAAACAAAACTTTAATAGGTGAATTATATGAACGTTATTAGTTTAGCGCACGCACGCGCACAAAATCAACACCAAGAACCATCATGGAGTGATGACCCGTTCGATTTTAAGGGTTTAGTTACAGGAGTAACGAAGGTGTCAGACCACGAACGTAATCTTAGGGATTATGCTTTGGAGATGGTTGCAAGCTTTGGAAAATTCAAAAGCGACCATTACGAGCTTAACCTCGACATGCTCTCAACGCCATACCAGCTTGAATTTGCACGACTCTATATAGAATCTATAGACCGTGAAATTGAATGGGCTTGCTATGGTGATGACCAAACACTCAATAGCGATTTTCTTTGTGCCATGCTTGCCATGCTTAAGGACTCAAATCCTAAGACACGCGCCAAGTTCGCACAAGTCACCACTGTAAACATCCTCACTTACTACAAAGACACTCTCGAAGAGCTTCTTACTACTGCTTGCGAAGATTTCTATAACAACGAAATGGAGAACGCAGGGTACCAGTGCAACCAAGATATGGAACACGGGGACTTCTATTGGAGTAAGCGCTAATGAATGTCCACGTAATCAATGGCGACAAGGCGCATACCTACATTGACCATGACAGAGCTTATTGGAACCTTGAACCTTGGGTTGCTACTTGGGACGGCTACGATGGCGCACCAATTGACTTTGAAACGCCAAGCCGTGACCCAATTGGTCTTGGGTGTACCGAGCAAGAGGCATTGGATGACTTAGTGGAGAAATCAGAATGATTGAGACATTCAGTAAGTATGAGTACGAAATCTTCGAGTACCCAGACGATGATTACCCGATGCAAAAATATTATTACTACCGGATTTATAACGATAGTGAGCAAGGGTACATAGAGTCAGACAGCAACATGTTTGAAGGGGCGCAAGAGGCACGTTTTGCAGCCGTGGGGCATATATTGCAGCTAATTAAAGAGGGGTTTGGCAAATGATTAAAGACTACATAACGCCAGCGGAGCGATTGAATTTCAAGAGGGGCAAGACGTGGAAAGAACTACTTTGGAACAAGTCAGGGTTTGGGTACAACATCGAATTGACTACTGGGAAAATGTTGTTGAAGCACACCCCAATGACTTCGAGACGTTTACAGACATTGGTGAAACATGGCGAACAGGTCTTGAAAGAGGTGAAGACAAGGGAATGCTGGACGCCCTCCACATGGTCATGGAATGTATAAATGGTCAGCGTAGATGAACACTTTATGCGCCTGGATGACGGGCGTATAGCGGGTTTATCTAAGTCCTTAAATGGACATAATTAATGTAACTAAGTTGGAGAAGTAAAAATGGCGTTAAAAGCAAAAAAACCTTTAGTATCTGAGTGCAGAATGAAAGCATTGTTTTATGGTTCTGCTGGTGTCGGCAAAACGTATGCTGCGATTCAGTTCCCCAAGCCCTATATCATTGACACTGAGGGTTCAACCAACAAGCCACAGTATGTACGCTTGATTGAAAAGTCAGACGGTGCCGTACTTATGACAGTTGATTTTGATGAAATGATTAACGAAGTACGTGAACTTCTAACCACGAAACACGACTATAAAACGCTAATTATTGACTCGCTAACCCTGTCATACAATGACCTTTTAGAGAAAGCAGAGCGCAAGGTTGGAACGGACTTTGGTAGGCATTATGGTGAAGCAAACAAGCGTATGAAGCAACTATTAAATTTGCTGTTCCGCTTAGACATGAACGTCATTATTACTTCTCATAGCAAAAATGAGTACGGACAGAATTTAGCAGTTTTAGGGCAAACGTTCGACTGTTACAAGAAATTAGATTACCTTTTTGACCTGGTGTTTGAAATCCAGAAGCGCGGAACGCATAGAGTTGGGCTTGTTAAGAAGTCCCGCTTTGAAACATTCCAGGACACTGACACGTTCCCATTCTCTTATGAAGAGATTGCAGACCGTTATGGTCGTGCGGTAATTGAGCGGGAAGCAGTAGCCCAGGAATTAGCTACACCTGACCAGATTAAAGAGATTGAGAGGCTTGTTGAGTTGCTCAAGGTAAGCGAAGAGACCACGCAAAAATGGCTGGATAAAGCCAATTCTGATGCCTGGTCAGACATGCAAAAAGATTCGATTCAAAAGTGTATCGATTTCATGAAGTCTAAAATACAAGGAGAGTAAACAATGTTTCAATATGATGTTTTAACAGAACAGGAAGCTATGGCCGAAAGGTTCCAGTTAATGAAGGAAGGTGTCTATGAAGGGGTTATTACCTCTTCACAAGATACTAAATCATCAACGGGTAATCCCATGATGGACATGACCGTAACCGTTTATGACGAGAACGGCAAGCCCCATGATGTACGTGACTTCCTGGTGTTTACAAAGACAATGATGTGGAAAGTAATTCACTTTTGCGACTCAGCAGGTTTATTAAAAGAGTACGAAGAGGGCAAGCTTTGTTCTCAAATAGCAATTGATAAGCGTGTCATGGTAAAGGTTGCAGTTGAAGAAGGTAGCGAAATCCCACAAGATAAGTTAAAAGGTAAACCGCTTGGGAGTAAATACCCAGATAAAAACAAAATTGGTGAGTATATCAAAAAGGCAGACCAAGGCCAAAGCGCCCCAACTGGTGACAATCCGCCACCGTTTGTTGATGATGATATTCCGCCCTTTCTATAAGGTAGAGCATGGGATATTTAAAAGGTTTTGGAGTAAGCGCACCGGTTATGGTTTTCCAACATCACTTCCCACTTCAATGGTGGGAATGTGCGCTCTTAAGTTTTGGGATAACTGCAATAATTATCTAGGGAGTCAAACTAATGAACTTTTGCGAAGCAATGGATTTGCTTAAGAATGGGGCGAAAGTCACCAGGGGCGTATGGAAAGGAAGCCTATTTTTCTCAATGGAAGGTGAAGAGGTTTTGGCCTATCAGCCTAGATTTTTAGATTACACCTATGATGAAAGCATCATGGTTTCGGATGGGTGGCAAGTTGAGGATGAATCGCAGGAGTATACATTTTGCGAAATTATACCGTTTTTAAATGATGGTAAAAAAGCGCGATTGGCAGAATGGAAAGACTCTTTTATCTTTTTGGATAGGAGTTCAGGCAAGCTTGTTTTGCATATGATGGATAGCTTTCCTTTTGTACCAGAGTTTGAATCGTTTATGGCCACTGACTGGGTTGAAGAATGATACCATTTAAAGACAGAACGTTTTGCGCATCACCCAAATGTAAAAATGAGTGCGGGCGCAAGATGACCAAGAAAGAAGAAGAGCAATTGGAGAAAATGAACGAAACCCATTGGGTTAGTGTTATGCAGGGATATTTTTGTGGCGAACCAGAAGAGGACGAACTAAATGATTGATTGTAAGGAATGCTCAGAGTACGTAAACGGACTTTTCAATCGCGGTGAAATTACTAAGGATGAAATAGAGAAAGTTACGCTGGATAGGCATATACTAAAAGGCTGCACTAAAAAAGTCGATCCCTTTGCAGATTGGTTAGAATTTGCCATATTGAATCAAAAAGAACTACAATTAGAAAACACGGAGCCATATCAGTTCCCAGAGTGGAACAAAGGTTATCTTGAAGCGCTGGTGGACGCAAAAGAACGTTACACGGCTGCTACCCTCACGAATGAGGGAACCAGGTAAACGAGCAAAGCCCTCAAAGCCTCTGTAAATCCTATCTGCTGTCGAAGTAAAGTAGGTACGCTCAAGATGAGGGCTTCTTTTTCACTCTAACCTAATCAATACCGGATTAAAACTATTTGCCGTAAATATGCAGTACCCATTACTATGAGGCACGCAATTATTAATTTTGTAGCCAGTAGTATTTAACCTTATTCCTGCGTTCGGGAAATTGGTTGTGTTAGTAGTCCGCGTTTTTATGTACAAATCCAAACCAGTTGCCGTATAGTTTTGGCACGACATTTGCGCCACACCATTAAGACATAAAGTAATTGGTAAAGATAATCCTTTATTTTCGGATTGAACATCGAACAGCAAGCCACCGCAATGCGCTGCACCAGAACCCAACGCCAATATTGCTGCTAGTAGTTTTATTTTCATCTATGATTTATCCTTAGTTGATATTTTAATACCGCACCACAAGGATATATCAATGAGCCAAGCATGGGAATGCCCACGTTGCGGTCGAATGAACGCCCCGTTTAATCCTACCTGTTTTTGTGACCCAAATGACGGAGATTATCAGAACTCCGCGAAAACTCCGCCACCTCCGCAAAGTTCCGAGCATGTAATGGACTCCTTTAATTACCTCATGGGTGGCGAGCCTATACCAGCAACAAAAGAATCAGGAGAGGAGTTTTTAAAACGAAAGTACGAAGCCGCTAAAAAACTGGCTGAATGGGTGAATAAATTGGATAGAACAAAGGTTTATTTGCCACAATTTCCATGCAGTATTTGTGGCGCGAAGCATTGGGCTGGTTTCGATTGCGCCACACTTACTCAAAATACATTGCCACCAAACGGAGAATTTATTTAGAGATAAACGGACTTTCACAACAATAAGGAGATTGTAATGAGTATAGAAGCATTGTATTCATGCGTAAGCCACAACCAGCGTAAAATGATTGAAACTCTTATGGAGAACCCAGAGGGTCTAAGGTCTGATGAACTGGCGGAGATAACGGGTGTTAGCAATAAAAGTGGAACACTAACGCCTGATGTTCGTGAATTGCTCTTAGAGCATGGACTTGAATTATCCATCAAGCGCGAAAAGGGAAAGTCTGTATGGGTGTTACGGCAAGTACCCACTGAAATAACGCTAAACCGTAAAAAAATAATCAAGCTACAGCGTGGCCTTGAGCAAATTATCCAAGGTTGCGAAGCTATTCAGGGACTTTTAGCACATAAAACACAAGGAGTGTAACGTGAGATTACCAAAATCAATTGAAGCGGAAAAGGCTGTATTGGGCGGATTGTTATTAGACAGTAAGATTTTTGAAGCCATCAGGGAAAAGATTTGCACCGAAGACTTTGCCCAAAAAGAACACCGCTCTATATACCACGTAATGGGTTTGTTATGGGATGAGCATAAAAGTTTTGAACCAGGGCTAATTGGCATTCGCTTGCAACCACTAGAAGAATATATTTTTTGTCTTGCCAATGATTGTGCCTCAACCAAAAACATAATGGCCTATGTAGACATAGTGCGCGAGAAGTCAGTACAAAGACAGCTTATTAGTGTTGCGTCCGAAATAGCACAAAGTGCGCTGAAACCTGGGCACAAAGATTTCAAAGAAATTTTAGACGAAGCCGAAGCCAAGGTTATGAGTATTGCCGATGATAGCGAAGTTCAAATATGCCCTGCACAAATGAGGCTAACATTCTTCTTAAGAGACCTTGCCGAAGAAATAGCAGACGCCGACCTTGATGAAGAGTATTTACGTGAGACCATTGTTGAGGTAAATAAAGCGCTAGTTTGTACGCTAGAACATTTTGAAGAAAATCATTATGAGATTGAACAAGAGGAGTCATGAGTGGGAATAGTCCATTTTTTAGAAGTTTTAATTTGTGGGGTTTGCTTAAGCATTCCCCTTTCATCCGCAATGCGACTTGGGTCGTTCGAGGCTGGCCTATTTGGCGGTGGCTTCAATCTACTTCTTTATTTAATTTTCCCAGGTTAACCATGACAGATGAATTTTTTACATGCGAAACATGTGACCAAACATTTAAAAAAATAATGTCTGATGAAGAATCGCGAGAACAAGACAAGGGTTCACCGTGGTTAATCGAAGGAATGCCTCAAGGCGTTATCTGTGAGGACTGCTTTGCTAAGTTCAAAGTCTGGTTCGCAACACTTACCGAAGAAGACCACAAGCGCTATAGGGGCGAAGCATGACAAAGAGAAGTAAAATAGTAAGTGCTGTATTTATAGTTCTAATTGCGGTCATATTAAATATAGATACCCTAATGCATTGGGATATTCATTTTTATGTTTCTCACCTAATACATTGCATTGTAGAAGGAGTAATCATTTTAATGTTCGCCAGGGAATTAAGGGGCGAAACTTGGATGTAATTAAGGTACACCTTATCCATCAGTCAAGAACCAGTCAAGAAAACACCTGTCTTTAATTATTTTTCCCACCTTACTTGACAATGTATAATAAGGTGGTATCATACGTTCCATAGAGTGTCATTTGAGAGGGGAACCGCTAAGAGTTAACCACTCAAGGTAAGTCATGCTGTCACAATACTACCGCTTCCTAACGGTGCAGTTTGATAAAAGGTATAGGGGTTGACTTGGGTGGTTCCCAAGTACCCCGCTCAAATGACATTTTATGGGATTGAAGCCACTCGGAAGGGTGGGGCGTACGATACTGGCCGGAGCGCTAAGAATAGGTGGCCTAATTAACCACTGATAAAGAGTGAATGCAGCGTACCTCCTTTTTCTTGCAGGATAATAACTGCCAATCCCGCCCATTATGACAGCAGCGGTGAAAATCCGCACGGGGAAGTGGTAAAAGCGAGACTGCAAAATCCACAAGAGAGCATACAAACGACCAGGACACCTGAATGCATTGCTGTCACCAAATACCAATTTAGGATTTATTAGTATGTTCAAAAAGAAAGTTCCCGAACAGCCCTTAGAATTTATCATGCTAGACCAAGAAGATTTTACCTGTCTTGTTCGTGGCGGAGTTTTGCATGTTGGAAATTTAAGAATCGCATTAAAAGATATTGGGTTTCATGTCATGGACGAAGCCATCACAAAGGCTGACAACGGCATAGACCATTACAAAGACCACGTTAAGGTAAGGAATTGCATTGTATGAGTGACCAATATTTAGAATATACGCCTCACCAATATAATTTAAAGATATGCCCAGGCTGCCTTAAAAATACAGAGCGAGACATATTCCAATTGCCAAAGGGTGAAAAACATAATGGCGGTCGATTAATAGAAGCAATAACTTGCCATAAATGCAAAATAATTTATGAGGTGTTCAGTTGATGAATGAAGTAAAGGTTAAATGGCCTCTCATAGCCAAAGAATGGGATAAAACCTATTTCAACTATATTGACCTGGGCAATTACACAATGTTCCGCATGTCCTTATATAGAACTGGGCAGCCAAGATTAGGTTTGTACGTGTCGGTTGAAGATAAAGGCTCGTTCTTTTTCTCCTTTGAGAATAGGCTGCATAAAGATTACGTGGCTGAGAAACTATTTTTGCAAGGTGACTCAGGGCAAATGGCTGACTTTCTAAATGCTCAACTTGGAAAAGAGGGTGAGCAACAAGGCCACTATTACGAGCAGGTCATTAAAGACGTTGAGCCATATGGCAAGATTGGAGAGGGTAAATACATGCCGTGGAGTCCAGAGATAATTAGGGGCGAAGAATGATTGAAACTATTTGTTTGGTGCTTCATTACATTAATGATGCGCTGCGAATTGCTAACCCTTTTTTATTTTTTGGTGCAACATGCATTTGGATTTCTTTAAAAATGAGAATGGAAAAAGAATTGGGTCGCATGTATTTAAGATGTTTTGCATTAGAGAAGCAAATTGATTACCTGGTTAATAACGAAAAAGTAGACGCTGAATTCATTCGCTACATGCAAGGAATACATAATGAATATAAACGATGATGACTTCATAAAAGAGCGGCTTTTGTTAATCCTTGGTTTCGGAACGTCCCTTGTATTGGAGCTTAGAAGGTACGCGCCAAAAGACCGAGATAAAGATATTTTATGGTTTATCCAGGCTATGGAGAATGTTGTTTACCAGAATAAGCCTTTACCTCCATTCCCAGAGAGATAAATGAACGACTTCACAAAATCAGAGCTTTCAATTATTCATCTTGCAGTCGTTAGAGACATGAATCAATTCGCTCATATATTAAAGACGTCCCCTTCTATGATTGAATTGAGAGACAAATTAGAGGCCATGATTGATAACTATTGCGACCATACCGAAGAGTATGAAGACTTTAACTATAGTCCTATGCGCTGTAAAGAGTGCAAGGAGATAACGGGGTAAGAATGAGCCATCAGTTAATTGGCTATGTACGTGTATCATCACAAGGACAAAATACTGCCAGACAATTACAAGGGATTGAATTAGACATGGAATTTATCGATAAGGTTACAGGAAGTAATCTTGACCGTGAGAAGCTACAAGAGTGCGTTGCTTATGCGAGAAAAGGCGATACGGTTATTATTGACAGCATAGACCGTTTGGCACGAAACTTGCGCGACCTTCAAGAAATACTGGAAACCCTTACCAAAAAAGGGGTAATCGTTAAGTTTATTAAGGAAAACCTTACCTTTACGGGCAATGACGATGCAATGTCTACCCTCATGCTTCAAATGATGGGCGCGTTTGCTGAATTTGAACGTACAATGATTAAGTCCAGGCAAAAAGAGGGTATAACCCAGGCCAGGCTTGCAGGAAAGCACCTTGGTCGACCCTTTAAAGTTGACAATAAATTTAGAAAAGTTGTCAAAGACAAGCTAGAAAGTTGTCAATCCATCCGAAGTATTGCCAAGGATATGAACGTTTCCAGGGCGACCATATATAAAGTAAAGGAGCAAATTAATGACCAAGGAATGCAAACATGAGTTTCACGCAATCAATCCTTTCCAAAGGATATGCTGTAATTGTAATAAGGTTGTTAATGTAGCTCATCTTAAAGTAATGTCTGAAAAAGAATTTACAGAGCAGTACACACAAAACCCTAAATGTGGGCCAATTATATTTGATGATGCGCCAGACCTTACTAAATGAGAGACATAAATAAAATGCGCCTTGGCGTATTACGTGAACTTAAGAATGTTCACAAGTTCCTGGATAATATGGAGCGCAGCGTTAAAACCCGTAATCCCGAAGCCATTCAAAGGGCTTATATGTTCCTAGTACACCTTGTTCGTGAAATGAATGAAGGTTGTTTAACCCCTGACAATGTGGCGCTTGATGTTCAGCTAGCACAGTTGTTGGGTGAAAATCAAGGAAACGGAATCGATTGAGTTTTTCCGGAAATTGTAAAAATTAATCATTACGCTTGCACACGAGATCCCTTTTTCGTACTATGCAAATTTTTTAAGCGAGAATACATTGCGTTTTTACGTTGATGGTCATGAGCTGGATGTTCAAGACCCAACTTTCTTTATGGACGAAGAGGAATATACAGAAATCAAACAAACTTTAGATGAGATGTTGAGTACCTATGCTGATATACCAGTGGCTTAACCGCGCAAAAGACCGATTCTATCAAATAACAGTCAAACAAAATGGACTTACTAATATTGTCCTCGATTACCATTGGGGTAGCTGTAATTCAAATCGCGGTGGTGCTAAAAGCATTTCATTGTGTTCCGAAGAGGAAGCGCAAAAAACGATTGACCAAATGATGAAGAGGCGCAAAAGCCGTGGGTACGAACTTATTGCGCCCTAGCAGTTAGGCTGCTTCTTGTTCCGATACAGGCTCACTTGCTACTTCTTCGCTTGCTTCTGCTTCTGGTTCAGGATTTAATAATTGATGCAGAAGTTGTTCCATTACAGATATTGCGCCCAAGACTTGATGGTAGCTATGCAATGCCTGGTCTCTTCTTTGAATGAAAACAGATAAATCTTTTTTTAATTGCTCAATTGTTAAGGACATTAAAACCACTCCGTTAGTTAAATTTAAATATATTCCGTTACAACAATTCCACCCGCAACACCTGCTTTACCAGTATTAGCATTTGACGCAGCAGAAGCTTGAGAATACACGTAACTTCCACCTCCGCCAACCCCATATCCGCCACCAAAATAATTTGATTGCGCAGAACCAGCAGTGGTTGAGCCTACCGTAGTAAACAGCCTTGTAAATATTCCCGTGTCATCAGGCATAGACATAAGGTTAGTAGAGTTTTGCGCCAAAGCAACAATAAACAAACTGCTTACACTTGTATTACTACTAGAATTTGAACGGCCTCTGATGTTTAAAAGAACCTGTCCTGTCCCTACTGTATTTGATGTGGCCAAGTTTCCTTGAACAAAGTTATTAGCAGTGGCATTTTGAAGAGCAGAACCTAGGCCACCACCAGCAGTCCAGTTTCCAAAGGTAGTATTACCCCCATTTCCTCCGGCAGTCGGAGTTGATGCTCCGGCAGTACCAGCAGCGCCAGCACCATATGACAATGACGCCCCTACCTGTGCAGCAGTCATCATGAATTTTAAATAACTTCCTGCTGACCCAGACGCACTAGATGCAACTGTTCCAGCCGTACAAGATACCCCACCAGACCCACCACCACCACCACACATTTCAACTATAATAAATTTCATGCCTGATGTAGGAGTATAAGTTCCTGAGCTTGAGGTTAATACTTGAATGTTGCCTGTAGATACACCACTGCTTGTTGGGGTAGCCCATGTGCCGTCACCCCTCCAAAACGTAGAGCTACTTGCTGATGTTCCGCTATTTAAATTAGTAACGGGAAGATTCCCTGTGACCCCGTTACTTAAATCAACCTGCGCCCAAGCTGGGTTATTGCTTGTGCCTGTATTTGATAGATATCTTGTAGCGCTCGTATTTTTTGCTAAAGCAGTAATTGTATTTGCGGCACTTCCATACAATATATCACCTTGCACAATTGACCCAAGACCAGTTCCCCCTCGTGTAACACCTAGTGTTCCAGTCCACCCAAGAGTTAATGACACCGCTTGCAGTAATGAAGTTGCAGGTGTGCCACCAAGTGTTACGGTTACGTTTGTGTCATCAGTTTTGGTTAAAGCAGCCGGAGTTATTCCATTGCTTGGTGTCGCCCATGTTCCGTCACCACGCCAGAACGTAGTTGCTGATGCAGCAGTTCCGCTGTTTAAATGCGTTACCGCCAAATTTCCAGACACATAGGTCGCAAGGTCGATTGGTGTAGCGTTCCAAGTACCTGTCGTTACAGTTCCAAGGGTAGTAATAGAGGTTTGACCGACATAGCCCGCATCGATGTCAATTACAGGTGTAGTACCTCCGGTTGAGGTGATGCGATTCAATGTACCAGAAACACTGGTTACGGTTCCACCGCTTCCGGCAGGAGTTGCCCAAGTGCCGTCCCCTCTCCAAAAGGTGGTCGCTGATGCGCTCGTGCCACTGTTTAGATGGGTGACTGCAAGGTTCCCTGAAACGTAGGTTGCCAAATCAATAGGTGTTGCGTTCCAGGTTCCGGTGGTTATGGTTCCAAGCGTTGTTATTGAAGTCTGTCCAACATACGTTGCTGCTATATCAATCACAGGTGTTGTACCACCCGTTGATGTTATCCGGTTTAAAGTGCCTGAGACACTTGTAACCCCTGTTCCTGCTGGCGTTGCCCACGTACCATCACCGCGCCAGAATGTTGTAGCACTGGCACTTGTACCAGAGTTCAAATGAGTTACGGCTAAGTTACCACTTACATAAGTGGCTAAGTCTATCGGTGTGGCGTTCCATGTCCCTGTAGTAATGGTGCCTAATGTAGTGATTGAGCTTTGACCCACGTAGGTTGCAGCAATATCGATGATGGGGTTAATGCCACCTGTTGAAGTAATTTTGTTTGTCGTACCTGAAACGCTCTTTACGCTTCCGGCATCAAGACCGTCTACGTAATTCTTTATAGATAGCGCTGTTGCTAGATTGGTTGCTGTAGCTGTGGCCATTGTATTGTCATTGATAATGGCGTTAACAGCGGTTGTTCCCTGGATATTAAATGTTCCAGGTAGATTTAGGGTTGAAGATAGAGAGAGAACCGGATTTGTAGGGTCTGTATTGTCTACATTAATCTGGTTAGTTGTCCCTACTACGGAATCAACCTGTCCGGCAGTAACTAAGTCTAATACTTGCTGTATGGTTATTTTTCTCGTGACTGGGCCTGGCAATTGGTCTGCCGGAAATACGTCCGATGGCTGTGCCGATGCCGCTGGTGGCAGTGCAGTAATTTCTATCCCTGGCATTATTCTTCCTCCTGGACTAATATTCTTTGCCCTGTATTAGTGAGGATGTCTTCCCCATTCTGGGTTATGAGCCAAAATTCCTCCACGACCACTTCGGAAGCAGCATAAGCAAGAATAATGATTAATCCACCATATACGCCTGGCATCTATAATTCCCTTTAAAAAAGGGGGAATTCATTTCCCCCTATTAGATTAAGCAGCAGCGCGTATTAACTGATAGTTGATAACGCAATCAGCACCAGGGTCAGCACTGAAAGTAACGGTCAATGTATTTGCAGTCACTACGGCCTGTAATACAGTCACGTTATTTGTACCATTATCAACCACCTGAACAAATGCGCGGTCAGTTGCAGCAACGGCACCTGTTACAGTGATTGCTTCGGCAGCAGCGCCACCAGTGGTTGTTACTTGGCCGCCAAATTTGATTACATGGCTTGGAGTAATACCAGCAGCTAGCTTGGCAAGTGTTACGTTAGCGTTCAGGATTTTGGTAGTAGTTACCGCATCAGCCGCCAATTTAGCAGCACTTACCGCTAAGGCTCCGATGGTTAATACACCAGTGTTTGACATGGTGGCATCACCAGACATGGTTACACCAGTAGCCACGTTGGAAGCGTTACCTACAAATATGTTTCCAGAGGCAAGCGTGTCACTTAGTCCACCAGTATTTACGGCACCTGCCACAAAGAAGAATGTGTCAACACCAATAAATTGTGGTAAAGGCTCAACCAGTGAGTAAATAGCGCCTTGATTGACGGTGCCAGCACCAACGATGGTGAACTGTCCGGCTTTCAATTGCTCTATGTTTTGTTGGTCATCAGCACGTTGAAGAACCACGGTAGACGCGATTAACTTAACAACGTAGATACCATTTTGATAAGCAGTGGTTTGGTTTTGCAATAAGACTCTATCGCCAACTCGTAATACAACGCTATCAACAGTTAAAGAAGAAGCAGCAACGGTTAAAGTTGCGCCTACGCCATTGTTGGATGGGCCATTTGAGTATGTACCTGCCACGTTAGAGGTTGCGGCCACTCGCACAGGCGAGAGGTCATTCATTAAAACTGTTTGTCCTAAGCTTACGGTCATTTTAAATTCCTTTTAAAATTGTTAGTAATATTACCCTTTGAAGTTAGCTAACTTCCCCATACCAGACCAGTTGCAGTGGTTCCTGCGCTATTAATTCTCATAGAGAAAATAGGGTGCCATACACCAGCAGCCAGGCCGATAAGAGTCTGTTCCGTGCCGTCCCATTTAGTATAGGACACGTCACCTGCGTTGCCACAATACAACCAACGCGCAAATTCTACAGAGCCATTTGGCCCATAATAAGAATCGACAACCGCGCTTCCTGTACGCGCAACGCCCGACATAACCCGTGTTGGGCCTGTATAGGCATTTGGGTCAAGTGGTGGAATAACTGATAATTGTACGGCCATCAAATAATCTCCTTGTTAAAGTTTTATGTAGAAGTTCATGTACGCGCCAGGCTGCATAGCTGATGTCGTAAATGGTGTTGAAGTTCCAGGCCCATTTCCAGTTGCAGCAGAAATAGCTTGTCTCAAAGTTCCTTGCGCATAACCAAACCCATTTACACCGACCAGATTGTTGTATGTGTAGGTGTGTGAATGTGGCGGAAGGTTTGCTGCAACAAGAGTCGTAGCATAGGCTTCCGTACCACTCCACTGCCCAAGTGCTGTTGCGGTTAATCCTGCACCTGCTCCGGCCTCGGCCAAAACCCTACCTAAAGCACGGGGTAGTGTTAAAGTCTTCCCAGCAATAAAGTCATTGGTTGCACTTCCTGTACGGCCACCTGATACGGGCGCCCAGGTATTGATTACTGCGTCATAAACTGTCTTATAAAGCTGGAATGTATCTTGATTTGCTCGTGTGGTTGCACCTGAACCCGCATTACCAATCGAGCCGTCATTCATTGGAACCCATCCGCCAGGTGCGGTAATTAAATAGCCTGGGCGAACATCACCAGTTCTTGGCGTGGTATTAATCGAATCAATTTGGTCGTAAGAATCAAATTCCAATTCTGGGTCAATATCACCTAGGAATAATGCGGGCTTAATAAAGTAAACGTCACAAGGAATTCCTAATGGCATTTCAATTTGAATATAAAGAGCATCATCGTTAGTGGTTTGCCCTGGCGTTCCTAATGATTTACCTGCAACTGATGGAATGGCAAAGTTAAATGGGAACCAATTCCATGTTGTGGTTAGGCTTGCAGTACCAATTAAAGTTCGCACTTCTGCACTGGCAGCGGTTCCAGAACCAAAGTATTGCCGTACATAAATATTTATATCGGCAGGAGTTGCCGCAACCGCTGCCCAAAATCCAAAGGTCATCGATTGGTTCGATAAATTCTTAACCTTTTGGGTTATAGGAAACTGGAAGGATTTATAAGTTTCACCTGCGGGACTGTTCGTACATTGATAACGTACATAATCAACAGGTGTAACGTCCCCTGTTAATGGGTAACTTGCCAAGGGGAACAAGGGGAAATAAATATTGTCGGCAGCATTCGTATTACTTTTAACAAATCGAATATCAGAACCAAGTACGCCATTTGTTCCAACTACAGGAACGCTTGTTGCAGGAGTAAACCCCTTATGGTTCGATGGCGCAATAACCAAATTGGTTGCTAGGGATAGATTAGGCAAAATACTGCCCGCTATATCATCAATATGGTTAATGAATTGGTTATTAGTAATGTAATTTACGATGGGAATGTAACTTGTAACGATTCCACCACCACCTGAACCTGGTGGATAAAAGTTATCTACCGTCCAAAGTAAGTTATTCTGTGAGTCGTAAGCTTCAAGATAATAAGTGTCTTCTAAATCGTCACTATCTACCGCCCAATAGAATGGGCCTTGCGTACCGTTCAAATCAAAAAGAATAGGGTTAGTCCAAGGAATTGTCCCCGCTGGGTCTTGATAAACAGTTTTCTTCTCAGTCTTATTTAAAGAGCGATACGTGTATAGCTTCGCTCCGCCAGCCACGCCACCGCTATTATCTATGATGACCCACTTTGGAGTAGGTGCAAGCAAGTAACTTATCGTCATATTCACATTCCTTGTGAAATTATTACTTATTCTAAAGCATTTTCATTAATATAAATAATGCTTGTTTTTTATCCATTCAATCAACTACAATGGTCTTTTATAAACCAATCGAGAATATTATGATTAGCTTATTAATTCTTGGCTTTCTTGCTTACAACATCATCCAAATGTTTATACAAAAAGACGTTGAATTTTAATCCTTTGCTGTAACCAGCCTCTTAACCAAATCAATCAAGGCATTTTTGGGCATCATATAAGCCCCTGCTGCAACACCTAGCGCATTTCTGTAAGGCTTAAACTTCGCATATCGTCTATATTCATCCTGGCCTTTTTTAAGAAGATTTGAAATATCCTCATGGCCTAAATCCTGTAAGCCTTTATGCATATCTGACAATAGCTTGTTTCGGGTAGCCATACCAGCACGACCATGCGACCTTTCGGCTGCTGAGAATAAAGAGCGAGCATAATCGGATGAATGCTTTCCTAGGTCTGATTGAAGCTTAAACAATTCATTGTAGTCGCCATAGCCAGCACCTTCCAGCATATTTTTATAGGCTGATGTCTTGGGCAGGAATTGGGCTGCGTCTTCAATCAAATCAGGATTGACATTAAGCGTTCCAATGTTACGCCCTTTTGCCAGGTCTTTGGCTTTGACTAGACTTTTACTAGCCCCTTTTCGGGTTAAATGTGGTAATAATTTCATTCCACGCAGCGCATTAACGCCACCAATAACATCGGGCGCATATTCAATGCCTTTCTGTAATACATTATCTAATGTAGAGCCTTTGCCTTTTTGACCCCAAGTCTCGGCATAGCTTTGTTCATCATAGGGTAAGTAATCTGCTAAATGACTACTATTGCCATTTTGAAACTCTTTTGCGCCTAGCATTCTGCCAATACCACTACCCACATAATCTACACCTGACGCAATATCATGGGGCAAATTATGAAGATTTCGTCCGGCATGAGTTAGGCCAATGAGTACGTCCCTGGGTATTCTTTTCCAGGCGCTTTCTTGGTCATCCTCTTGAGGTGCTACACTCCAATCGGATTGCATAGGAGCGCTTTGTCTTTGTGGTACTTCGTTTACGACTTCCCAATCAGACATTTGGAACCCCCATTTTCCTGGCCTCTTCAAGAGTGACTTCTTTGGTTACACCTGTTTTGTTGTTTGTAATGGTAATTTTTCTTTGTAGGCGTTTTTTGGTTGCGTCCTCAATAGATTTAACATTAACCATTTTGTTTGCTTGCCTTACTGCATCAGATTCGTTATAGCCTTTTTGCAATAATTCAGAGACTATTTGATTCTTTTGCTCTGCGATATCATGAAGGGCTGTGGCTGATTGCAGTTTTCCAATAGCTGACTCAATTGTGTCATGAGGTGTAATTTTTTGACGTTGGGCTAAATCAAATTCACGAACCAAAGGTTTACCACTAAATCCCTGCACTGTAGACGCAATGAAACTTTCGCCCGTAGATAAGAAATCACCAATCAATTCTTTTTGTTCAGGCGTTCCCATAACTTTTAGGTAATCAAGCTGTTTGTTTTGGAAGCCAGGTATCGTATTTCTCATATTGGCAAACACTGGATTTTTAACAATACCTGTCATCCTATCCAAAACGGCACCGGAATTGCTTAACCCTAACTGACTTTCACCAATTTGTTTTAATGCAGCAGCGCGATACTTGCCCTCTTCTTCAAGCTGTTTCACGGTTCCTTTGTACTCACCTGTATTTTGAGCATAGCTTTTAGGAGGTATGCCTTTTGTCAGTTCAAGTTTCATGCTGCCATCAGGTGTATTAACATCCTCTTCGTAAACAGGTTCACCTTTGGCGTTATACCATTGCTCACCTTCAAGGGTTACACCGTCTTTAGGGCGATTACCCATAGGTGGTGCCGATGGTGCTGATTGCTGACCAGCACCATTTGGCATCTGCATTTGTTGCTGAGGTGCTTGCTGTTGTGGCATTTGGCCTTGTGGTTGTCCTTGTCCTGGCATTTGCATTTGACCCATGCCAGGCTGACCTTGACCACCAAAGATACCCTTTAATTTATCAGCAAAGAAGTTAGACAAGGAGTTACCCATTTTTTCGCCTGGGCCTTGTTGCTGTTGTTGCATTTGCGCAAATACATTGTTAGGCCCACCTTGTCCCATTCCGGCGTTAACTGCTTTTTGAAGGGCTGCTTTTGCCTGGTCACTTCCCATATTTGCAATAGCTGAGTCATTGCCTAAGAGTTTTGCAAGGAATTGTGGCCCCATTAAATTGGCGTAAGCAAGTTTGCTGGCTGCCTCGGCACTAAGTGTTGTTGGTAAATATTGTTTCTTAATGTCGTTAATTTTACGCAAAATCATTTCATTGCTAAGTTTATTCATTCCGCCCATAGCAGTAACAAGACCGCCACCTGGGCCAACGTCAGGAATAACTCTTGGTAATGGTAGAGACATAATCTATATCCTTATAAAAAGCTGCCAATAATTCCGCCAACTCCGCCAAGCATATTCCACCAGTCATTTTGTTTTCCGGCCTCTTTGCCATAAGCAGCATCGCCCATCTTTCCACCCATTTGATTGAACATATCCATTAATTTATTAGCAGAGTTTTGTCCGCCCTGCATTAAATTATTCTGTCCTTGTCCGTATTGGGTGTTAATGCCAAGTGCATTTTGCAACCAGGAGTCCATACCTTGCTGAGAAATGTTTCCAGCATTTTGTTGCATTTGCTGCATTAAAGCGGAACTTCCCATTGTACCATTGGCTGAACCTGCATTAATGCCCGCATTTTGCGCCTGACCTTGTAAATAGGAATTATAGGGGCTTTGTTGGTATTGACCCATCAGGTTATTTATAAATTGGCCTGGGTCTTTTTGTCCTTTAAGCCATTCCTGATAATTTCCAAGACCTTCTTTACCTGCGTCAAGATAGGGTTGTTGTACGCCCTGTCCCATTTGCATGTATTTTTGATATTCCTGCATAGCTTTATCATAAGGCTTGCCGGAGTCGCCAAACATGCCACCCAATAGGCCGCCAAGGCCACTTCCAAACATGCTAGAGTCAAAAGCCATAGTCATTCATCCTTGTCTATACGAAGTTAACCCAAGTACCATTCTCATAACCCTGGAACTTGTTTAACGTCGTGTTATAAATTGCAAATCCATTTTGCACATTCTGTAATGCGTTGCGTTCTGCTGTCGTAATCCTTGGGAATTGAATCCCATTTTGTGTCAAATAACCCTGCAATGTTTCAACGAAAGTTGCCATGAAATCTGACCAAACACCGCTTAAATAATCCCCGTCCTTTGTTACTGGGTCATACGTTGGGAAGTTGTCAAAATTACGCGCCATATATTACTCCGGTAACTGCTCAAATACCCATGCTGCACCCAACACAACAAATGGAGTCTTATTAAAGAACTCAATCTTTGGCGTGTACCCTTGGCCTCTAGGTGTTGTCCCTAGTTTTCTCCAAACACTTCTAAAGGTTCTCTGGCCAATATTCCCCATAGGTGCTTTAGTTAAATTACCGTAGGTCTGGCCACCATCTTTTGATATAGATAGAAAAATAACAGGCGCTATTTCATCAATTACTTTAGGCACTAGGTCAATTGTATTTACCCCACTTCCAGCGGTAGTTATGTCAATTGATATGCCATCGAAAGCGTCTTGTTGTGTGAGAGCAAGTCTTATTGATGCTGGAATTCCTGCATTTAATCGGATAATGTAATACGTAGTATTTTTTGCTAGTGGTGCGGGTAATGCGCCATTGCTATCAAGGCGTACTGCTTCCCCTGTTTGCCAAAACTCTGTAAAGTCTGCCACTGTAATAATGTCTGTTGCTGCAACGGCTGTGAACGTAGAGGTAATATCCAAAAATATTTCCGCGCCTTGCAATACGTCAAGCTGGAAGCGGTCAATTCTTAGGCGCGTATATCCTTCGGGTGACATTTGTCGTCCAATTCTCATGCGTCTGATGGCCTCACCTGCGTTTGTAGATACCTGGTCATTCACCCTGTAAAATATTGGTGCATTGTAAGAGCCGTAATAATTAACACCATCAAAATAAGCGTGAGTTTGGGCGGGGTGCCTATCGCCATTTAAAATCTCCTCTTCATGCCACTTTGGAGATTCTTGTGTGCTCATAGAGACATTGAGTACGAAGGTATGGTTCGCCAAAGTAAAATTTAGCCTGTAAAAGATTAGTCCATTCTCTTTAATTAGTATGCCCCTGGCATCTTCGACACCGCTTGCGGGATCTGCTGCGTATTGGGCAAGCTGATAATCCAAAGCTCGGTTACTGACCGGGATAGATTCGGTTCCTCGAACTTCCATCACCCCTGCAAGACCATCTTTATCTTGAGCCAAGAAAAACATGCGGTCAAAACCTACGGCCACACTGCCTATTGCGGGTGTTCCTACTTCCATAAGAAGCGAATTATTGCGTCTAAAAGGTAAATTCGTGCCAACCCCTGCGTTTTCCCATACTTCCGTATAATTCTGAGAGAAGAAGAATATGCGCCTGTGAAGGGTTCTACAGGCAACAATTGTGCCAGGGTGTGAGGTAATCTGACCAAGTTGAACCTGACCAAAGACACTAATTGTATTGGTTGGAGCGCCATTGGTTGTAAGGTCTATAGCGGTTCCTGCAATTGCATTGGCGTAGGTTGTTGCAAGTTTAATTGTTCCTGGGTTTTGTCCAGGCAAGCCCACTCGAATAACATAATAAGTTTGTGGTGGGCCAACCGCCAAAGGTGCTGGCAATGTTCCGGTAGTTGTAAAGGTAACAGGAACGCCAGTAGCAAAGTTTGCATTACTAATGCTCAATGTGAGTATGTCGGTCGTTGAATCGGCTGTGAATGTTGCTTGCGCTCCACTCCAAACCATCCCTTGATTGTATGAACTCAATTGGAACTCATTTGTCCCACCATGAGCGACCACGAAGAAGCCATCTAAATAACATACATCAACGGGTGCCGCTGGAAATCCGGTATCAGTAATTGGTTCAAACGTACTGGCGTTGGTGTCCCAAATATAACCCGCTTGACCATCAACAAAAATTACTTGAAAGGTGTTTGCATCAATTCCCACATAACCAGCACTTGTTCCGATAGTCCCGATAAGAGTATTAATAAGATTGCCTGTGGTGCCTGTAGTTCGATATACAGAAGTTCCATATACTTGGTAAATGGCACCGTTAAATACAAAAGTTTGTCGAGCGCCTCCAGTTTCAGCGCCAAAAGGTAGCATCGTATCAACCAAACCCGCTGTTGGAAGCATTGACTTAGGTCTTTTGCCTTGTGGGTCAAGATACTCAAACATGTTAACAGTGCGTTCCGCATTAATCGTACTCACACGTTGATTGTCGTAACTGCCTACTATGTCATAATCTTTTGCATCATTATTAGCCATAATTAGTACGCCAATATGTTTTGCCAGTAGAACGGTTCAGGTCTATCAAGAATGGCTGATGGCCTGATGGTTAAATCCGTTTCGTTGGCATTTTTAATGATGTTCATATATTCCTGGTAGGTGTCCTCATTTTGTTGAGGCCAGTTACCCGATGGGTAATACGCAAGGAATCTTCGGCTTAATGTGAACTTTAATAATCCGTAATAAAAGGGTGGCATTTGTCCTAAATTTCCATTCGCAACCACACTATTCATCATGCTTTTGACTTGCAATTCGCATGGGTAGGGCTGGTCTGGTGATGGATATAGGGTAATAAAGCTTTCAGCAGCTTGTTTATCTAAAAAGATAAATCCTGGACGGGTATTAAGTGGGGTTAAACGAGTAACTCCGTAATACTGGGCTTTGTTAATAATTTGCAAAGGGTAAATGATGCCCTGTCCTGCGCTTGGCACGGTATAATTGGCCATGCTCAGGTCTACAATTCGGTTGGTTACAACATCGGCTGGCACCATATCTGAGAGTGAATAGGTACGCTGCGCTACGACCATGTCAAAAGTAACAGTGGTTAGGTAGGGTATATAGATACTGTCAGAATCATACATAGCCAGAATTTCATTGATTAATTCTAACCCTGTAGACAGCATAAACGAGTCAGGAGTTTCATTTGTACCCAGTTCACCAAGTAGGTAAAGAGAGCTTGTAATTAACTCATTGACCGTCTTTACGACTTGGGACATGGCGACCTCCTCATGATGAAAAAAGCGAGTAAAATCGACACATCACAAGGACATGTCGATTGCATCAACTTATTTCAATGGGAATGCGTCATCTAAGCCCGCGCACAATTTACGGCCAGCAGCTTGCGCTTTCTCGCCATCGTTGCTCATAAAGGCATTAAATTCGAGCATTTCTTTAGGTGCGCCTGGACGATTACCCATACGAGTTTTCATTTTGGCTTGCTCTTTTCTAACGAATGCATTGTTAGATTGAACCATTTTGTTGTCTTTCATTTGGATTTCTCCTTTTGTTTGTCCTTGGCAGCATCGGCTTTCGCTTTGTCGGCCTTTTCCTTTTTAATGTCAGTCTCAACTTTGATGCGGTACTCCTTTGCCTCCGCTGGACTGTCAAACCAAACACCCGTTGCTCTCAGGCGTTCTGCCTCATCTTCTTCAACCACTCTCATGGCATCAATCGGGTGAAAAACACAAGTAAGCATCGGGTGTTCTCCTTTAAGACAGTACTTTGACTGCATACTGTGCATGCCACTTGAAGCCACAAAGTAAATCGATACGCATATAGTTTTGGTAGCCCAAGATGTCGCCTGTTTGAGTAACAGCAAGAGACAATCCAGTTTCAGGGTCAACCGCAACAGACGCATAAGGTACTTGCAGTTTATAAAGAGGCGGACAAACGATATCCAAACCACGGCTTGGGTAAGCCACGTTACAGTTGTAAGAGCCTACCAAAGTAACAGGAGCGTTATTAGGTATAGGGTTACTTACGTTTCTGTTCGGGTTTTGAGTATCAGAGATAATGATAGGAGCAACTTGTACTGATAAGTTACCACCGCCATCAGAACTTGCATTGGCAGTTACTACCCACTGCATATCCTGACCAGTAGCAGCACGACCTACGGGGTTAACAGACTGTACGCCCTCGATAGAGAACACATCACCAACTACGAAGTAGTCAGCTATAGAGACTGTCGCGCCATCCATAAGGATTGTGTTACCAGAAGCTACCGCACCATTAACCAACAGCGCATCAGATGAATACAGGCGTGGGCCAGCACCAGCTACGTGATGTTTAATATTCTGAGATTGGAATATATCGAAATACGATAAGTGACCAATTGCAGAAGAACGCACGATGTCTTCGTTAAATACAGGAGTGAAGTTATTAAGCAGCGCACCTTTTAAGCTAGAACCATCTCGTACAGTCATTGCCATGTAAGCATCAGATGCAATATTCACACCTTGCTCAAGCAATTTAGCACCAGCAGTATCTACAGTGGTGAACGAGTTAATAGCCACACCAGCAGTACCAGTGAAGAAGTTAAGCTCTTGTTCAGCAGCTTGCGCAATGTCTTTTTCCATCTGGGTAATTACTTCCTGTATTGCAGGAGCAATAAACAGACGTGAAAAGTCCTCAATCCGCAAAGACAAGTCTTGGATTGTGTAGGCAATCAACGCATGGTATTGATGCGCGATAACAATTGTCTCAACAGTTTCTATGATTGACTGTGGAGTTGCCACGCTACCATCACCAACGATGAAATGGTTTTGTCTACGAACTTGTAATGTATCGCCAATCTTATAACCAGAAGACACGAAGTCATCTTGGTAAATACGAGAAGCCGTCATTACAAACGGTGCATTGTTGGCAAACATTGCCAACGCAGTGTTACTGACTAAGTCAGTAGTAATAAATTGGTTAGCCATCCTGGGTCTCCATTTAATCCTTTAAATGGGTACACAGACTGACAAGGGTCTCATTGAGTTTTAATCCTTTAAAACCCTACATCACTTCCATGTACCAGCCTTCATCCGCGCCCTGATAACAGAGGGCGGAGTCTTACCTGTAACGTCTTGGGAAGCGACTGGGTTTGCTCTAACAGAACCTAATGGAGCAGAACGGTTTCCCGATTGCTTTGTTCCATTGTTTCCCATCAGAGAAAACGACAGTTTGTTCACTTCCCTTGCCTGGTCTAGGGGATGGAGTTTAGAGATTCTTTGCAACTCAGAACGATTTTTGCCTAGGCGATACGCAACTTCTGCTGGGTTTTCAACGAGTAACAGCGCGTCCCGCACTGCGTCAGAAAAGGGAGCATCGCCCTCTCTTACGACATCGTCAAAATCCTCGTACTTGTCAGAGGCACGGTCAAACTCATCATTCAAGCGCTGATATTGCTTTTGAACATGGGCATGGCTTTGCGCCTCTTTAGCTTGGCGCTCTTCGTGTTCCCTCATTCCAAGAGCCATGCGTACTGCACGTGATATGCGTTCCTCTTCATTCGCACCAGGAGCCGGAGGCTGTCCAGGCGAATCATAAGCGGTTTGTTGATGGTGAGGATTAGCAGAGTCGCTCATCACTGATTGCATATGCGTTAAACGCTCATGCAAACTGCGAATTTCCCTAGCGTGTTTCTTCGCTTGCATTCCCAAACGCTTCTTTACGCTAATGGGGTCGTCCTCTTGTGCAAGTCCCTGGTCGTCCTGAACACCCTGTTCTTCGGCATCACCTGGGCCTACCCCGCCATTCTCAACATCTTCATTATCGCCACTTAAAGCTTCGGCTTGTTCGTTTTGGTCTTCGTCCATGATTTCTCTATCTCCATATCGACACTTCTTGTGCCCTAGACCTTACGGTAGGCCTGAGACCCAGAGGGAATCCTTCCCTCGATAGTTAAAAGTATAGTCCTCGTATAGAAGCCTTTAAACCCCGTATATAGGATTTGGAAAATAGTTTGTGGTTTATCAGGGGTTATCAGAGATAATTGAATAGCGAGCCGATTTAGCCCGCTACGTAAAGGTTTTTATCTTTCTTTGGATGGGGATTTGTGAATGCTTGACAAAACTTGCGCCAATTTGGCACTAAAGTCTTTATCGGCTTTGTCATAATCCAATTCAACCTTTTGATGCTCAAGTCCTAGTTTCTGGCGCTCAAGATGTCTCTTGTCTGCCATTTCCTGGGACTTCATTATCATTTCGGCCTGTTCGAGCAAGTGCTTTTCTTTGCGAATCTTCAACTCTTCGGCACGCTCCATGAGTTGTTGCTCTTCAAGGTGCATTTTTTGCTCATTCATCATCATTTGTTGCTGTTGCGCTTTCATTTGCGCTTGCATCATTTGTTCTTGAGGGCTTGGTGGTTGGGGTGGTAGTTTCTTACCTTCCTCTTCGGCAATAATCTGAGGTGGAACCAGAGATTTAAAGCGGGAAGCAATCTGTGGCATAAACTGTACGTCCAAGTTTTTCGCCCAAAGGTCAGCAATAAGCGGAAAGGTCTGCGGATTTGCCTGTATTGTCTGTTGGAAAAATTCAAGTGCAATGTCTTTTTGCACCGCAAAACTCGGCCCTGTATCGATTTCAACATCATAATCACCTGTATCAAGTACATTATCTCGGATGGGTTCACCATTTTCAGACTGCCCAGTGACCTTGTTTAATGTAATGGGTTCACTGCGTCCATCAGCTTTAGAAACAATCATGTGTCGCTCATGTTCTCCGGCAATTATGGGCAAGAGGTCATTTACAACCCGTCCGCCCTGCTCAACTGCTTGGTTTAAGTTATCAAACCACACGTAAGCCGACATTGACCCTTCCATTTTGCGCTCACGCCTGGCTTTGCCGGACATATCACGACCTTGGAGTGCTTCATTTTCAGAGAAGCCCAGTATTTCACGCATGTCTTGCGAACCACGTTGGAATTGTTGCAAAAGGGTAGGCGATAGTTCCCATGCTGGCATTTTTTGCGGCAATGCCCCTGTTTTGGGGTCGGGTTTCGCTGTAAGAATACCCGCCTGTAATTCAGGGTTACGCCACACTTGCTCATTACCGACAATGTTATCGGGTGTGCCAAGCCATTGCTCACGTCTACGGTTCTTAATCTCTGCTGCAATCTCAGAACCTACATAGTTAATGAATTTCTGCGCGTCCTTTGCTTCATGAATGAACGAACGGGTGTATTGCTTACCATTAATGTAATTGGAATCACCGTCAACAAATACGATAGGCAGGTATTTTGATGGCCAGTCGGTGAACTCGATAATTTGATTCTGGGTTAATATGTACTGGCGAATTATATAGTCTTTAGAATTTCGCTCACCAACAATGGTTGGGATGTCGCGCAATATAATATCCCCAACGACTTGTGAGGATTTGGCTATTTCCTCCTTAATCTTGTACTCTTTTTGTCTCTCGTCCCATTCTTCTTGGGTGACTGACTCGCCATTGGATAAAAGCAGTAGCTTAATAGGGAACCATTCTTTACGGGTATACTTGCAAACCACTATGGTATCGCGGGTTTCCCATTGGAAATCCAGCAATGACCTTGGGTCTGAGTAACTAACAGGGTTCATTACATGCGGGTAAGTCGCATAAAATTCTTCTTTGGTATACAGGTATTGTCGCGAACAAAAGTTACCATCCCCTTTGTGGGGCATCATAGCTGTAGGGTCAAATGATGTTCGACTAGCATCAGGGATTAATTCATAGCGTATGGTTTGGTTAAATGACAGTGGGTTTTCGTAGTCCAGGCATATCTCGAACGCACCATAACCCATCATCAATGCTGACCTAAACGCTGTTTGATAAACTAAATCATTCTGGCTTTTGTACGATATGGTTCTAACTAAGTCAGCACGTAAGTCGATTTGCTTTTGATTTGCTTTGCCATTGAGAGAGCGTACCATAAGGTCTGGCTTGTTCTTTCGCTGTTCCCCTGCAATCTTCTTGGTGACATCGTAAAGTTTATTGAATGTCATGGCGGGTTTAAACAGGCGTGAGAACTCAGACCTTTCTACTGCTGACCACTGGTCACGCAATAAGAAGTTCATGTCATCACGTCCGCGCACAACGTTTTCATCGAAGTACCCATCCCAAAGGACTAGGTCTTCGCGTGCTCTTTTTAGTACTTCAGCCTCATCGATTCCAGCGTCTTCTAGTCGTGACTGTAGACGCTCGTTGATTTCCTCAACATCTTCAATGGGCATTTGTTCAGCAATAATTTCCATGCCAATTCCCCGTCCGTTGGGTTAAATACCTTGTCCTTAAGTAGCGACTTTAACAATTCCATGTCAAAGTCGCCTTTTAACGCCCTAATCTAAGTGTGTTTTAAGCAGCTTCTGCAACTTCTGCGTCAACAGCTTCTTTGGGTAATTCAAATTCTTGCCAGTCATCAGAGATTAAGTCTTCAACTGAGAATATAAAATTACCTGCATTTGTAGATGGGGTAATCACTACTTTCCACACATGAGTCATACCAGGCATAAGAGATAAATAACCCTCGCTGATGTCCCATGCTTTACGATGCATTTGTTTACCTGCCTGTAAATTCGCTAAAGCTTCTTGCAATAACATACTTCTATCTCCTTATGGATTAACGGTTAATTGGCATGAGCCATTTGTAAATACGGGCTTATAGGTCTGATGACCATCGGAAGCAACAGTAAATACAAAGTCGGTATCAAGCAAAGCAATGCTTTGTGTTTTTAAATAGTTGTCGAGATAACCCGCTGCGCTTACTTCGGCTAGCGTGTTGGTTGGGCAATATAAACGGCATAGTCTAGGGGTGACATCGTTGTTTTCCCCTGCAAAACTGCATATTAAAGTGATTTGTGATTGACGTGACATTTCTAGCTCCCTTAGTTTTTACCTACAAGTTTTAAGATTTTGCCACCATGTCGTCTTGTCATAGCAGCAACCACCATATTAAATTGTTTCTCGCACTCGGTACACCTATCTCTATTGTTTAGGTTCGTTACAAATCGACCGCAATACTTACATCTAACATTACTCATCTTACATTCCACTTACTTGTTATAATTCTTTGGCCACTATAACCCATCCTTTCGGCCAAGTTCCTTTGCTTCTCTTTTATCAATTGCTCTTCTCTAATCAGTAATTTCACTCGATACTCTTCAAGTTTCACCAACTCTTTTTGTCGGTTATCTTCGCGTTCCTGTATCTCGCGCTCTAATTCTTCTAGCCTTATTTTCTCACTAGCAACAAGCCTAATTCTGTCTTTATCTCGTTTCGCATCTTCTTCTTTACGCTCTCTCAATGAACGTTCCTCTCTTGATTCCCAGCACCTTAAGCCTTGTTCTCGCTCTAATCTTTCCTTGAGTACACAATACTCGTAACTTGGTTCTTTTCCTGGTTCAATCCAATCTGAGAGGCATGTATTGCCGTTCAGGGTAGTTAGCTTGTCAATGTTAAGCTTGCCTGTTTCTAAATCTTTATGTCTGTAATCGAATAAGTACTCGTGGTGCGAGTGGTTCATTCTTCATTTATCTCCTGAGCATGAACCACCAGGTCAAAAGAAACCATGTATTCACCTGTGAGACCTGACTTTGATAATTGCATAGCAGCCCTATCGATTAATTCATGCAAACAAGGCGTAACAATAGCTTCTTTCATTGCAAAGAATGCCTTGGTTCCTTGTTCTTCCCCACTTGGCGAAATCCTTGTAATCACATTGCACTTATCAATTAATTTGGCGTGACCTTTAAATCTCATTAAAATATCCTCATTACAGGGTTAAACATGTTTTCATACTTGTTGCTCTCTACTTTGTCATTTGTTATGCGGTCACTTGCAAGCTCTAAGCATCCATAGCCCAGGCCGTCCATAGCATGTGAGTACACATTTTTGTTTGGTTTATCTTTGTATCGTTCCTCGCCACCTACTGCAACTCGTGCGTAGACGTAGCCTTTAACAAACCCTTTGAATAGAGTTGGGCATTGTTTCTTATCGAGTAAAAATCCTGGCTTGCCATCGACCATTCGGTTTAGGAAGTAGCGGACGGAGCCTAGGCGTGGGTCAATGTCGTTGGTTCTTGCTGAGTGCGTGGGAATGCCTAGGGTATTTAGTTCACCGATACAGGACATTTCCTCTACGATTTCATTTCGTGCGTTCCCTGCGGGATCTGCTACAGACATGCCTATTTTACAATAGGGAAAGTCTTTGGCTATTTGTGGAATGACAATTGATTCGGCAAAGCTTCTGATGCCCATACCATCGGCAATATATTCTTTGAGTATAAGTAACTGGCCTCTAGGGGATAGCTGCATTACGACACACGCAGGGGTTAAACCAAAGTCCCAACCTAGAACAAGATGCTCTCCTTGAATAGCTGCCAGAGAATCAACAGCGTGAAAATCGGGATTAAATTCTGGATAAACTCGTTTACCAAACCCAACAGCGCCATACTCACCAAGACAAAACACCTTAATAAACTCTTGAGACTGTCCTTGGGCGAGCTTCTCGTAGTAATCGCTAGGCAAATGAGCAAAGTTATCACACGCTGGATTTCGTACCCACTTGTCATCTTCATCCTTAAGTAAACCAGGTGGTTGTTTAAATAACCTGTGACCCTCGTATGTGTTTTCCTCAAAGTCTTTGAATATCCAATGGTCATCTTCTGGCGGGTTGGTGTCTGCAATGATGCCAGACCAATACGGTTCATGACAAAATGCCTTTGAAGGGTAGCGATTCACCCGTCCTTTCATGTGGGCAAGTGCTGCCTTTGGGACTTCGGATAACTCGTTAATGTAGCAGCCTGTTAGCTCTAAGGATTTAATCTTGCGCACATCTTCTGGTCTATCAAGTGCTATGAATAATAGCTCAAGCTCTACAATGCCAAATCCATCATTAAAGCTATGTTCGTACATCAATATAGGCTTTTGTCTTTTGCGTACATCGCCTAAATCTTCGAACCAACTAAGCCAAGTTGCTAGGGTTGTTGTGGCAAGCTCGCCAGAAGTATTTCGCACAATTCCCCACCGGCTTCGTCTTCTACCGTTATGCCAACGTGGAACTGCGCAAGCTCTTCTAACAATTTCTGCTGCTGCCCATGTACTCTTTCCGCTACCATAAGGCCCCATAATGACACGCACAAAGCTATCATCGATATGAGCAATATCACCAGTCGCAGTTGGAATATAGATTTTATCCTGGTCTTTAGCATGTATCGTCATCCTTGTATCGTTGATAGTAATTTGCTTCTCTATGCCTTTTCTGCGCGAGTCTTCAATTGCTGCAATTCGTTTGGCCATAGCTGATGCGCTTAACGTCATTTCTCTAAAATCCTTTTAGGCGGTGTGGTTTTGTAGGGTGAACGCTCGTAGGTTTCCCGCATATGCTCTTGGGTATTGAAGCGCACACCGCACTTGACGCACTCGCGTCTTCGGTACACTTGGTTGTTCCTATCATCCTTTTTCGTGTCAACAACCAGGGAATCGGGATAGCCACAATTGCGACATTGCACTATTTTCTTACCCCTCGTAAAGTTCGACTCATTGACACCTTTAATGATGGCGTGTGTCTCTCTTTGGGCTTGCGTGTTTGATGCTCGAAGTCGTTCTTATGCGCGTAAGATTCATAGGCAGGTGCTGTTTCGGCTGCTTTCTTCTTCTTGACTTTTTCTATCCAAGTGTTTCTGATTACGGCCATTTCCTATGTCCTTATTCTTACGCTCCATCCTGCGAGCATTACGTGCCGATATAAATGGGCTGCGCACTTTGTAACTACCGCAACCCATCTTGAACCCGTTAGTTCCCGACCCGTTCATTTCTTCATTTTACCTAGTGTTTCAGCTAACCTTGCTCGCTGTCCTAGCTTGCCTGGTGCCTTAGATGCTTTATCTAAAGTCTTCTTGGGTATCTTCTTATCTTTGGGAATGCCTAGCTCTTTGTGTAATGCGCCAGGCTTCTTGATGGCTTTAGCTATGAAGTCCTTAGCCATTGTCTTTGTCTCCTATAACGCCATCACCGTTTAAATCAGCTTGTAGCTTTTCCTCTGCCCACTCTAAGGCCTCGTTAGCTAGCTTCTTCAATAGGTTTAATAGGAATGATGCAAGTTCAGGTTCAAGGGATTTAAGCTCACGCTCTAGTACAGGTTGTAACATAGATGAAAATAATGACATGGCTATATCCTTATAACGATTCAATCATGTGGTCGATTTCAATAATTGCGCCCTTCATGTTCGCAATTTCCTTTTTGATGACCTTTACCCTCTCTTGAAGCAATTCAAGCTCAGACATACTTCTGATTTGTGTCTCGGTTAAAGAGTCCCTTCTGTTTTGCAATACATCCAATGTAATCACGTAACACTCCTTGTTATGAAGAGCGCATCATGCGCCCTGTCTCTTCGCCTCTCTCTTGGCTGCTATCATTTCCGCAACCTTCCTGGCTTCGGGATAATGTTTGTTATCATCGAATAACACCACGCGCCCTTGTTCAAAGTAATCAGTCATCATATCGGACTCATTGATATAACCATCCTGGAGCACATGGCGTAAGTTTCTACACCAGTCACGCGCATAAATGGTTACACATTTACGCTTATCAATCCGCCCATCCATGTGGTAACTAACCTTCGCTTTAAACAAGTCATTCGCAACGTAATACTGTCTGAACTTAATCATTAGTAATACCTCACAATTGCGTAAAGACCTACTACACCCAGCGAACAGCCTATGGTTAAGAACAACATCAACACATTCAACATTTAACACCTCACGTTTACAACAATTAACAACATGAGGGCATTATTACAGATACCTAGATACCTGTCAACATAAATATCCAGGTATTAATAACCTTTCTTCTTTCCGTAGTTTGCTTTGCTTTGAGCGGGTAGATTGCGACAAGCGCCAGCCTCTTTGAATGTGCGAACCTCTTGCTTTTGTTCTCGGTCAAGGTACACGTTGTTACGAGTAGACAAGTAGCCGTCTGGCTTATCAGATACGTATTTAGCGCCCATTATTTTTCCCCTTTAGGTTTCGGAACGTTCAATTTCTTTTTGACTGGGACGTGCAAATGCTTCTCATGCTTCCCGTAGATGTCCTTCTCTGGTGTCTTGCTTGGCTTCTTATTCATGCTTGCCCTCTGTAGTCTCAAGCCGTGATAGGCGCTCGTTAACCTCATTAAGCAGTGCGCTTGAACCGAAGAACTTGTGCCATCTTCGTTCTAATAGCCAAGCATCTGCTTGCCAACGCTCAGGTTTAGCAGCAATCATGTCTGTGTGTTCCATGACCTTTTGCATCTCTGCCCGCTTTATAGACTGCAAAAATTCTGCGTAATCGCTGTCTATTCCCTCGTCTAAATGGTTGGC
>Ga0137463_1000102_pt1 | contig 35301 bp, 19 predicted proteins | sample EasRivERMGT800_2_FD_102333 | JGI IMG/M metagenome (GOLD analysis project Ga0137463, IMG submission 102333) | Soil microbial communities from meander-bound floodplain in the East River, Colorado, USA - East River MetaG ERMGT800_2 | ecosystem: Environmental > Terrestrial > Soil > Floodplain ...
AGGTTCGATCCCGATCTTTTTCCACTGGATCCTGGCCGCCTATGTGCTGATTGCCGGGTATCACCACTGGCAGGAAGGCCGGCGCGACCAAACCGCTACGTCAGGGCCGATTCGTCGAATTTGGATCTGGCGCATTCTGCGCTTGGCCGGATGGAGTGTCATTGGATTGAGCATCGCCGGTTGGACGCTCGACTTGCTGCTTCCGTCATTGCTGGCATGGCAACTCGGCATTCGGCGGTCGGAGTTCGCCGTTCGGATCGAGCGCTCGGTGCCTATGACGACATCCGACGGCATCTCGCTGGTTGCCGACATCTATCATCCTCAAAGAGCCGGTCCGAAAACGCCCACGATCCTGGTCCGCATCCCCTATTCCAAAACGACGAAAATCCAGTTGTTTGCGATGACGATCGGGCAAATGTGGGCGGAACGCGGCTATACGGTCGTGCTGCAGGGAACTCGTGGACGTTATGAATCGGGTGGAATTTACTATCCGCTGCGCGGGGAACGGGAGGACGGTGCCGAAACTCTCGATTGGTTGTCGAAGCAGGCCTGGTACGACGGACGCCTGTGCATGTGGGGCTGCTCATACTTCGGATACACGCAATGGGTGCTCGCCGACCGCAGGAACCCCGGCCCTTCGGCACTTCTCATCCAGGAGGCCAGTACCGACTTCCATGAAATGTTTCATCCCGGCGGAGCATTCTCGCTAAAAAGCGCTTTGCATTGGGCCGTCATGTCGCATGGCAGGCGCGATCTGGTTCCTACGCAGGGCGCGATGGAACGTGGTTTTTCCGGCTATCCCTTGATCGAGGCCGACGACCGCGCCGCCTGCGACATTCCATTCTTCGATGACTGGGTCCTGCACGCCGATCGTGACGAGTATTGGGCCCGGATCGATGGGACTGATCGGGCGCGTCGCCTGCAGGCTCCCGTACTGCTGATGGCGGGCTGGTACGATCCATTCCTGCCGACACAATTGGCCGACTATCAGCGCATCCGCCGCGCGGCTGATCCTCATGTCGCGAAGGAAACCCGGCTGATCATTGGGCCTTGGGCGCACGCCGAGTCGGTCGCGCTGCCGGACGGCACAAATCCTCGGAATTTCCGGCTGGAGAGTCTTGCGCCGACTGTTGCCTGGTTTGACCGGCACGTCATGAACGATCCTCGCGACACGCCCCCCGTGCAGATCTACACGATGGGGGTCAATGCGTGGCGCGCCGAGCAGGAATGGCCGCTCGCCAGAACCGTCTACACACCCTATTACCTGCATGGTGACGGCCCGGCGAACAGCAAGGCAGGCAGGGGAGTTCTCAGAACGTTCCGCCCGGAGCCCGGCGAGCCATCCGACTCGTTCCGTTACGATCCCGACAATCCGGTCCCGACCGCAGGCGGAGCGATGCTTGGATCTGGCGCGGGGAGCGCGCGTCAAGATTCGATCGAAGCGCGAGCAGACGTGCTTGTCTATTCGACTGAGCCGCTGCAGAGGGACCTTGAAGTGACCGGCCCGATCGCGTTGATCCTATATGTGGCCACCACGGCGCCGTGTACCGACTTTACCGGCAAGGTCGTGGACGTCTTTCCGGAAGGTTCGGCATGGAATATTTCAGAAGGTATCCTGCGTCGCCGCTACGATGTGCGCCCTGCTGAGAATATGCGGAGCGGCGGCACTCAAATTACGATCGAGATGTGGCCCACGAGCACGGTCTTCAAGAAAGGTCATCGACTGCGTCTGGAAGTCTCAAGCAGCAATTACCCGCGCTTCGACCGCAACCCGAATACCGGCGGGCCTGTTGCCAGCGAGACCGCGCCGGTTCAGGCGACGCAAACCGTCTATCACGATGCTGATTTTCCGTCGCGGTTAATTCTCCCGATCATTCCGCACCATGAAGGTGGCGACTGAGGTCGAATTGTCACGTAACACTGCCGTCCTGCAGGTATGATGCGGTTTGGCACGCGTGGCGCCATTGATCTGGCGGGAAAAGCCGATTCGTAGTCTGGCCGGAGGTAATTTCCCCCTGCGGATTACGTCACTAATGTGTGGCGTATGAACTCGCGCTCGACAAACTGTGGAGGAGTCACCTTGACACCCGACTGGTCACGGATTCTGGAGGAACACGGACAGGCAGTCTTTCAGGCTGCCTTCCGGATCCTCGGACAAAGGTCCGACGCGGAAGACACTTCTCAGGAGGTATTCCTCGAGGCGTGCTCGAGCCCTCAGGCGGGAGGTGTGCGAAACTGGGGGGCCTACCTGCGGAAGCTGGCTGTCTTCCGGGCGCTCGATCTGCGTCGCCGCCGGCGAAATCTGACGTCGCTGGACGCGTGCGTTCTCCCGGCGGACAGTTCGAATCCGTGCGACGAAGCGGTTCGCCACGAGTTGGCAGACCGCATGCGTGACATCATCGCGGCATTGCCCGAGCGCGAAGGGGCGGTATTTACACTTCGCTACCACGAACTCCTGTCGAATCCGCAGATCGCCGAGGTGCTGGAGATCAGCGTCGGCGCAGTAGCCGCGGCGATTCACAAGGTTCGTGCGAAGCTGGAAACCATGATTGCGGAAACCTCTAAAGGAGCGCTCCCATGACAAACCGTTCGACAACTGAGCAAAATCAGCCGCACGCTGAACTTCCTAATCCGTTTCGCGGCGCGGTCGAAGAGATCCTGGCCGAGCCGGTCCCGCTGGTGAATCTCGCGCGAATCCGCGCGCGTCTCCCGGCAGCGGCAGAACCGCACGCAGTGCGCCGCGCCTGGCCTGCTCGGTTCAGACAATTGGCATTGGCAGGAGCAGCCGCGGCCGTCGTGGTCGCCGCGGCTGCGCTGTGGACCCCCTCGTCAAACGCCTGGGCGCAGGCCATCAAACAGGTCCGCGAAGCAAAGTCGTTGTCTTACACCGAACTGCTCACGCTCAAGGGGCAGGAGCAACCGGTCAAAACCCGGAACTTCATCGCGACCGACGGGCGCAAGCGAACCGAGCACGCGGGGATGGGCAAGGCGCGCGGAGTCACGACGATTTTCGATGCGAACGGCTTTGTGAGAATCACGCTCATTGAGGATTCCAAAACGGCACTTGTCCCGGACCGGGTGGAGGCGCCTGGCGGAAATCCCAGGCCGGTTTTCCTGGCGTGGTTGGATTCGCTGAAGAAGGCGGGAGACAAGCCGGACAAAGAACTGGGGCGAAAGGTGCTGGACGGGCGGAATGTAACCGGCTTCGTCGCCACACTCGGCCTGTTGACGTTCACGATGTGGGTTGACGACGCCACAGGCAAACCGGCACGCATCGAGTACGAATCGCAGATTCAGGGGACGGGATATGAGAGGTCCGTGATGACCGATTTTCGGTTTGACGAAAATCTGGACGAGTCGTTGTTCAGCTTTGACGTCCCGGAAGGATATAAGGTCGGGCCGAAACAGCCGGCGCTACCCTCTGTCCCCGGCGGTGAAAAGAGCATCGTCGAAGCGCTCCGCGGCTATACGAATCGTGCAGACGGGAAATTCCCGGCGAGCATCGCGGATTGGGGACCGTGGGTCTTGCTCGTTTCGAAGGACAGCCGGGACGGCAAGCTCGATCCTGAGGCGATGGGCATGCTGGCCCACCTCGGAGCGATCACACCTTTCTTGAGTTCGATGCGGAAGGACGACTATTCGTACCTGGGTGAGGGGCAGACGATCGAGAAAAAGGAGGCCATCGTCTTCTGGTACAAGAAGCCAGACGGCACCCATCGTGCGATCTACGGCGATTTTTCGGTGAAAGACGTCACGGCCGAGGACCTGCCGAAGAAGTGATGGCTTCGTCCCAGCCGGGCTCAAGATGGAGTCGGCTGGCACGGACCGCGCTGACTCAGCGCGACCTCAGAATGGGTTGAAAACAACAAACCCCGCCGACGAGATTCGGCGGGGTTTGTGTTTGCGCTCGCGGTCGGTCTCTCTTTCGCCTGGCTCCGCCGGATACGTCGTTCGGACTGACCCCGGGCGACGACAAATTCGCCCATTGGCCCCGATCAACATGCAAACTGGTGCACGACCGGGCCCAACCCCCGATTGATTCCGGCTCCCACCGCCGGTAGGCTGGTCGGAACCACCGGCGTCAGTCAGCCTCTGACGTCAATACAGCGGGCGCTCGACTTGAGATGTTATCGGCCAGGATCTTGAATCGTCCCCCGTTTCGTGCCTCGCCTGCAGAGTAAGTCGCTCCATGAAGACTGCAATTCGTCGAACCGCCGTTGCGACCATCCTCCTGGTCGGCAGCTCTGGCGTCATCGCCGGCGAGCCGCTGGGGGTTTGCCGTGAGAATCCACATTATTTTCTCTTTCGCGGCAAGCCGGCGGTTTTGGTGACGTCGGCCGAGCACTACGGTGCCGTACTCAATCTCGACTTCGACTACGCCAGATATCTCGACACACTGGCGGCAGACGGCCTCAACCTGACGCGGACGTTCACGGGCGTCTATTCCGAGCCGCCGGGGAAGGAAAATGCCTTCAACATCGAGCGGAACACGCTGGCGCCGGTTGCCGGGCGGTTGGTCGCCCCCTGGGCCCGCAGTTCAGAGTCGGGCTACGCTCACGGCGGAAACAAATTCGATCTGACGAAATGGGACGACGCCTTCTTCACCCGGCTCAAAGCCTTTGTGGCCCGGGCTGACAAACTGGGAATCGTCGTCGAGCTCGATCTTTTTTCGCCGATGTACAGCGATCCGATCTGGAACTCCAGCCCGATGAAGTCGTCGAACAACGTGAACGGCATCGGCAAGTGCGGCAAAGATGAAGTGCACACGCTCGAAAAGGAACCGGCGCTGCTGGCAGTGCAGGAAGCGGTCACGCGCAAAATCGTCACCGAGCTCAACGGGTTCGACAATCTCTATTACGAGATCTGCAACGAACCTTACTTCGGCGGCGTGACACGCGCCTGGCATGACCGGATCACCGACGTCATCGGTGATACCGAAAAGAATTTGCCGAAGAAGCACCTGATTTCCTGGAACGTCGCCAACGACACGGCGAAAGTCCGCGATCCGCACCCGGGGATATCCGTCTTCAACTTCCATTACGCGAAGACGTCGGCCGTCACCGACAATTTCGCTTTGAATAAGCCACTGGGGCTCAACGAGACCGGCTTCAAGGGAACGGGTGACGATTATTACCGCATGCAGGCCTGGGAGTTCATGCTGGCCGGCGGAAGTCTCTATAACAACCTCGACTATTCGTTCTGCACCGGCCACGAAGATGGCAGCTTCCCGGTCAAGGATCCCACTCCCGGCGGTGGCGGACCGAACTTTCGCAAGCAGACCCGGCTGCTCAAGGAATTCCTCGAGAGCTTTGAATTCGTGCGGCTGAAGCCGACTGCCGATCTCATCAAGGGGGGCGTTCCGGCCGATACGCCGGCGTTGGTCCTGGCCGAGCCGGGCAAACAGTACGCGGTGTATTTGCGGAAGAGTTCTGCGATCGGGCTGGAACTCGAACTGCCGGCCGGCAACTACCATGGACACTGGCTGAACCCGATCACCGGCGAGACGACGCCGATCGAGAGGTTCGATCACAAGGGGGGCGTGGCCCGGCTGAAATCACCCGCTGAACCGCACGACATCGCGCTGCGGCTCGTCGCGCAATAGCGCGGGTTACTTCGCCGCCGGCCGCAGCGGATGCTTTTCGAAGAATTCCCAGATCAGGTCGTTGGCCGAGATATCTTTCGATGATTTCCCGAGGAACTCGACGATCCGGGGCTGGCCAGGCCAGGTGTGTCCGCCGCCGTCGATCACGAACAGCACGACTTCGGCCCCATCCCTTCCCGGTCCCCAGGTCTTTCGCTGGACCGTCGTGCCGTCGTTCGCCCGATCGGGGAGGTCGACGACAGCCGGTTCATCGGGGCAGCCGTCGAGCTTCGCCCAGATCTGCATCGTTTCATCGACCGATCTAAATGGGACGATGAGCCGCGCCCTGGCGTCGGCCCCGGAATAAGGGACGAGTTTGTCGTCCGTGCCGTGAAAGTGCATCACGGGAACCGGCCGTTTCAGATGCGGTTCGGGAATTGCCATCGTGCCGGCGACCGGCGCGATGGCGGCGATGCGGTCGGAGAGTTCGGCTGCCAGGCGATAGCACATCATTCCGCCGTTGGAGATTCCGGTCGCAAAAATCCGCTGCGTGTCGACGTTGGCCACCGTAGCCAGGTCGTCGAGCAGGGCTGCCGTGAACGCCACGTCGTCAAATTTCTCATTCAGGCTCTTCCCGCGCAGGCCTCCTGAATTCCAGAGGAGCATCAGCTTTCCTTCGCCGTTGCCATTCGGGTAAACGGCGATGAACCCCGCGTCATCGGCCTTCTTGTTGAGGCCGGAGAAGGCGGTCATGATGGCGCCATTGGTCATCGCGCCGTGATAGACGAGCACGACCGGCGTTGGTTTCTTCGGGTTGTATTTCGTGGGGACGTGTACGAGGTAGGAGCGTTCGGTACTGTTGACCGGGAGACTGCGCGTGTGATCACCAGCCGGCAATGGGTCAGCACACACGACAGCGAGAGCCAGCGTCACAGAGAGCATGAGGAATCGACTTTCTGGATTCAATTCATTCGTGCCGCGCTACCGTACTTCGGTATTGTACACCACGAAGCCGGCTGCAAGATAATTCGGCAGGGCGGCGGGATGGTCGGCAGTGCAGGTATGCAGCCAGAACCGGGTCGGGGCATACGAAAATGCCTTGTCGATCGTCCACTTCAGGAAGTATTTTCCGAGCCCCTGCCCGAGGAATTCGGGAACGAGGCCAAATTGCTTGAGTTCGATTTCGCCGGCGACGCGGCGATCGAGTTCAGCGAATCCCGCCGGGACACCGTCCACCGTGAGGACGTGGATCTCGTCCAGAGGATCGTGAATGATGCGGGCCAGTTCTTCGTCGGAAAGTTTTTTGCGGCTGGTCCAGTCCCAGTCGCTCCCGACTGCGTCATACAGAAAGCGGTAGTACTTGATCGTGGGCCGGCGGGCATGCACGATTGCCAGCCCGTCGCGCGGCGCGGGGACGTCGCGGCGGGAATGCGTGTGCATCTCGAGGTACGTCGTCGTGATTGCCATCACCCGCAGTGCTTAGGTGAATTCTTACGGATCAATTCTTTCCTGATGACGGTGAGAAAGATATTCTTCCTGCAACGCAAGTTGCCCGAATCAGTCGACCGACGCCGGAGCTGCGCCGGTGAGCATTCGAATCGTCAGCGGCTGGGGTCTGCCGCTTGTCGAGGCGTTACGCCGTGGCAGCGGGCCGGTCCAATCGAGCCCGAGATCCGCCAATTCCTGCCGAATCCGGGCGATGTCCCAGACCTGAACGACCTGATTGTCACCGACGGTCAGCAGCAACCGGCTATCGTGGCTGAAGCACAACGGCCGGCCTCCTTCGAAACTGGCCAATTCAGTGCCGGTCTGCGGATCAGCGAGTTGCACGAGATTTGTCGACACACCGAGGGCCAGCAGCGAGCTGTCGGGTGAAAACAGAGCATCGCCCATGCCATGACCGTCGAAGGCCGCCTGGCGAATTGTCTGCCACGACCCAACGGCAATCAGTCGGCCTTCTTTGGGGGCGCTGATCCACAACCACTTTCCGTTGGGACTGAATTCGACGGCGGCGTAGTTGGCCAGGATCCATTCGGCAGCTTTGACGCCGCGGCGCGCGTCCCACAGTCGGACGACACCGGCCGGCGTCCCCCACCAGGTGCTGCCGGCGACCCACGCCCCGTCAACACTTACGGCAACTCGTGATGCGGCCGGGTGCGGCAGTTGCCGAATCACTGTCCCGTTCTGCAGGTCGAACAGCGTAATCGTTCCCGAGGGGCGGTCTCCCAGAGCGACCGTCTTGCGATCGGCGGCGAGAGTACCGAACTCCGGCAAATCCGATGCGCTGACTCCCAGCGACTCGGCGGGTGCAATGGTCAGTGTATCGGCCTGATCTGGATCCGAGGTGACGGGCCAGCGCCGCAGTCCTGCGGCGCCCCAGGTCACCAGCCCCCCTCCGATTGGCTGAAACCAGACGGCGCGAGTCGGGCCGTTTTCCAGCCAGGCAACTTCACCTGCGCTCGCCAGATCGAAGATCCTGACCCCATCCTGCCGGGCCAGCGCAACGAGGCGCCCGTCCGGACTGATGTCGGCGCTCCAGAGCCGGTCTTTCAGATTGCCGTAGAGCTGGCGGTGTTCGTCGGCATTCGCCACCTTCCAGACTCCAACCTGCGGTCCAGTAACAGCCAGATGCTGATCGTCGTTCGAGAATCGCAGGACCAGTCCCGGGAAGCTGATCAGTTGCGCGCCGGAGATTGCGTCCCAGATTCGCGACCGCGGCTCCCAGCCGTGCGATGCCAGCAGGTTTCCCTGGTGATTGAACGTGACGAACACCGCATCGTGCTGGTGCCCTTCGAGGACCCTCAGGGGCAGGCCTGTTGCTGTGTCCCAGAGATGGATTCGGAAATCGGCACAGGCCGCGGCCAATTGCTTTCCATCCGGGCTCAACGCGATTCCGCGGACCTTCGCCGGATGCTGCATTTCGGCGAGGATTTCACCCGCATCGAGGTCAATCAGGCGGACTTCGAGACCTCCCGAAGCCGCCAGCCGATTCTGACCGGGGCTGAAGCGAATCGTGTGAGGCGCAAAGCCGATCTGACGCCGGAGCACTTCGCGACCGGAACTCAAGTCGTAGATTCGGACGGTTCCGTCCTGATCGCCTGCTGCAACCGTTTTCCCGTCGCTGGAAAAGTCGACCGCCATCGCATGCACGCCGGGAACCGGGGCAATGACTGCGGTTGTGAGCTCAACATTCCAGACCGAGAAGAGACTCTGGTCCTGATGGTGCATGGCCACCGCAAGGTGCTTGCCATCCGGACTGAAGCGCAAGGCGGTAAGTTGCAGCGGTTCCCTGGATTCGGTGGCGCGAAACCGGACCAGTTCGTTGTTGTCGGGAAGCGACACAACATGAATCGTTCCCGACCGATCGCAGTAGACGCAGCGATCGAGGTTGCCGTCGAAGTCCGGATTGCCGAGCATCTCGGGAAACGGCCATTGCCGCTCGAGTTGCACGTCGGTCAGAGCCAGGCAGGCAATGGCCTCATTGCGGAGGTCCAGTGACGGGCGAATTGCGGCCGCCTGGCGCAGGGCCGCCAGGCCGCCAAAGCGACGTCCCTCCCGACCTCCCCAGCGCCCCGCCTGTGCCTGGGCCAGACACGCTTCGCGCAACCGGTCCACGGCATTGGCCCGGTCGACCTCGGCACGCTGCCAGGCCCACGTAATCCCGACAAAGGCCAGACTGACCGCCAGGAGGGCGACGGCGGCCGACGTAGCGACCGCCGGGCGTCGCCGGGCCCACTTCAGGGCTCGTTCCCAGACGGCCGACGGCTGGGCGAGAATCGGGCGTTGCGCCAGAAAACGCTCGAGATCCTGTTGGAGTTCCCTGGCCGATCCGTAGCGCCGCGCCGGCGCCTTTTCGAGACAGCGGAGCACGATCGTTTCGATATCATGCGGGAGGTTGGGGTTCAGCCGCCGCAGGGGGACCGGCTCCTGCTCGACGACCTGACGGAGTGTCTCGACCGGCGTCGCCGCCTGAAACGGGGGCCGTCCGGTCAACAGGCAATATAGCGTGGCTCCCATCGAATACACGTCGACTGCCGGTCCCACGGAATCAGGTTGCGCCGATGCCTGTTCCGGCGGCATGTAGCTGGGCGTACCGAGGATCTGTGCGCTGCCGGTCAGATGACTGTCGGTATCGAGCCGCTTGGCCAGACCAAAATCGGTGATCCGCGGCTGTCCATCGCTGTCGATCAGCACGTTTCCCGGTTTGAGATCACGATGCACGATTCCATTTTCGTGGGCATAGTGCACCGCGGCTGCGATTTTGCAGACAATTTCGGCTGCCTCGCGGGGGAGCAGTGGACCGGACCTGATCCGTTTCGCCAGACTTGTTCCAGCAATGTACTGCATCGAGAAGAAGTTGTAGCCATCGTGCTCACCGGTCTCGAAGATCGGGACGATTCCGGGATGGTCGAGGCGCGCGGCCGCTTCGGCTTCAGTCCGAAAGCGGCGGACTTCCTCGGGGTCGGCCAATTGCCCGGCCAGAATCATTTTCAGAGCGACGATCCGGTTCTGGCTGACTTGTCGTGCCTTGTAAACAACCCCCATCCCGCCGCGGGCGATCTCTTCGAGCAGTTCGTAGTCGCCGACCTTCCGACAGTTCGTCGCCAGCAGGAAATCGGCAGCCTCCCGATCCGCAGCCGCGGATCCTTCCGTTTCCAGTGCCCTGTTGAGTTCCAGCAGCGGAATGGGAAGCGTATCGGCGGATTCGTCGACAATCGGCTCGTCGGGAGGCAGCATTCCGTCGAGCACCCGGATGACACCGAGACACTGACGAAGCTGATCGGCGACGTCTGCAAATTCGACAAGCAGGCGGTCGACGTGGAGCGGCTCGCCCGATTCGACCCGCCGGGCATACTCAGTCAGCGCCTGCTCGACTCGTGATGTCGCTGCTGATTTCTGATGGTGAAGTGCAGACATCGATGTGCGGCCCTCATTATCAGCCTCCGCAATCTGCCGCGCGCAGTCAAGCGAGTCGTCGAACACAGAGGGATTGTGGTTGGTTCGACGACCGGGGCCGAACCCGGTTTCGCGTCGTCGCTGTTGACCAGATGCGGATCGGCCGATGGACGATCGACGGCCGGCAGCGGACCGTGGGTTGTTCCGTGGACTCTCTGTGGGATAAGATGGGCAGTGAGGGAGTTCGACGTCTTCATACCAATCCTCAGGGATGTGACCGGGGAAGCCCGCGGGACACGTCCTCTCCGCGGGGCCTTTGGGAATGAGTGTGCAGCACCGCACGGGACGTGAGATCGCCGGCCGGTTCTCCGGCAGGCCGGGCCGCCGCTTCCGGCGGCTGTGTCTGCCCGTCGCGGGAACGCTGCTGTGGTTGTGCGGGTCAACGAGCGCCGTACAGGCAGCCGACTATCTCGAAACCTCGGGCCTGTTCCGCACTGGCAAATACGCCGAGTGTGCCGAGTCGGCCGAGAAGGCGATCGCCGTCGATGGTTTCAGCGAAAACTTTCGGCTGCTCAAGATCAAATCCGAGCTGGAATTGGGGCGGTACGCGGACGCCTTGCATTCGCTGGACGCGGCACTGAAGCAATTGCCCACCAGCATTGGTTTGCGGTGGTTGGGGCGCGATGTCTGCCGCTACAACAACCAGCCCGAGCGCGCCAAACAGCTTGAAGACGAGATCGCGCTCCTGATCAAGCAGGCTCCGTGGCGGTACGGCGACGCGCTCAATCGTCTGGTCGCCGGCCGCTATATGTTGAGCCAGGGAATCGATCCCAAGCGGGTTCTGGACGGTCTGTACAACGAAGTCAAGAAGCAGCAGCCGAACCTGTCGCTGGCATGGCTGGCCAGCGGCGACCTGGCGCTCGATAAGCAGGATTTCGCCCTGGCGGCTCAGTCATATCAGCAGGCGACAAAATTCGATCCCGCCGATCCCGACGCCTGGTATGGCCTGGCCCGTGCCTTCGGCCCGAGCGACTCGGGCAAAGCGCAGGAAGCCCTTAAGAATGCGCTCGAACGCAACCCGAATCACGTCGGTTCGCTGCTCTTGCTCGTGGATGATCGAATTGATGCCGAGCGCTACGACGACGCCGAAACATTGTTGCGGCAAATCGCGACGGTCAATCCGCATCACGCGCGGGCGGCCGCCTATCGGGCCGTCCTGGCGCACCTGCGCAATCAACCCGACGTCGAAAAGCAGCAACACCAGGGAGCGCTGAAATTCTGGCCCGCCAATCCTGAGGTCGATCACCTGATCGGTAAAAAGCTTTCTCAGAAGTATCGCTTTGCCGAGGGGGCACAGTATCAGCGAGCGGTTCTCCTGCTCGACGCGCAGTATCTCCCGGCGAAGATGCAGCTCGCACAGGACCTGTTGCGGCTGGGAGAAGAGACCGAGGGTTGGAACTTGGCCGAAGAGGTCTTTCACACCGACGAGTACAGCGTCGTTGCGCATAACCTGGCGACACTTCAGGAAAACCTGGCAAAATTCCGCACGCTCGAGGCCGACGGATTCGTCATCCGAATGGAGGCCCGTGAGGCCGAGATTTATGGGAGCCGAGTCATTGCGTTGCTGCAGCGGGCGAAACAGACCCTGTGTAAGAAATATGCGGTGACGCTCGACAAGCCGGTGATCGTCGAGATTTTTCCCAAACAGCAGGACTTTGCGATCCGCACGTTCGGCCTCCCCGGGGGAGCGGGATTTCTGGGGGTCTGCTTTGGAACGGTGATCACAGCCAACAGCCCGGCGTCGCAGGCCGACCACCCGACCTGCTGGGAATCGACCTTGTGGCACGAATTCTGTCACGTCGTGACGCTCAACAAAACCCACAACCGGATGCCGCGCTGGCTCAGTGAAGGGATCTCAGTTTATGAAGAGCGGCAGGCTGATCCCACCTGGGGGCAGGCGCTCAACCCGCGCTACCGCAAGATGATGCTTGGCGACGATCTGACTGCCGTCAGCCGATTGAGCAGCGCGTTTTTAAACGCAGCCAGCGCGCAGCATCTGCAGTTTGCGTATTTCGAATCGGCCCTCGTTGTGGAATACCTCGTCGAAAAATATGGGATCCAGACGCTTCAGAAGGTTCTCGTCGATCTGGGGGCGGGAATTACGATCAATGACGCTCTGGCGCGTCACGCCGGAGACCTGGCCGTACTCGATGCCCAATTTGCCGACTTCGCACGCCAGCGGGCTCAAGGCCTGGCACCGGAGGCCGACTGGTCCGATCCCGAGTTGCCGCGGCGGGCCGATGCCAATTTGCTGGGAAAATGGGTTGCCGAACATCCGAATAATTATGCCGGGCTGCTGCGGCTGGCACGCCAGTCCATTTCTGAAAAGCAGTGGGAAGCAGCCAAGAAGCCGCTGGCAACTTTGCGCAAGCTGTACCCCGGAGATGAATCGGCTGACGGCCCATTAGCCCTGTTGGCCCTCATCCATCGGGAATTGGGGGAAACCGGCCAGGAGCGGGCGGTGTTGAATAGTCTGGCCGAGTTGTCGGACGACAATGTCGACGTCCTGGCGCGGCTGTGCGAACTGACGGCGGAGGCGGGAGAGTGGGATTTGACGAAAAAGCATGCGTTGCGCTGGCTGGCCGTGAGTCCTTTGCAGCCGGCGCCCCACCGCCGGGCCGCCGAGGCTGCCGAGAAACTGCACGATGATCCTTTGGCGGCTGGCAGCTACGAGGCGCTGCTGCGACTGGACCCGATCGATTCGGCCGATCTGCACCTGAAGCTGGCGGAGGTCTGTGAACGGCGGAAGGATCTCGCCGAGGCGCGTCGGCATGCGCTGCTGGCACTGGAGGAAACTCCACGGTTTCGTGCCGCGCATAAGAGGCTGCTCGAAATCGTCAAACAGATCGATGCTGCGGGCCCGACGACGCCAGGTAGCGACGTGAAAAAGCCGGCGGCTCCGAAGAAGAGTTTTGGTTTCTGAGGTGAAACGTGTGCCGCGTGATGATGATCAGCAGGGACCACGAAAGACACGAAATATGCGAAGACAGTACAGATGACCGTTGCGGGATGGTGACGGAATGGTGTCTTGTTCAGTTGCACGCAGTTCTTCTGGAAGATGGCGTGACATGAAACGTAACGCATATCTCATCGCGATCGGCCTGATGACGATCTTGATTGTCAGCGCCGTGACGCTGGCCCAGTTTCGGCCGTGGGGTCGGGGTGGCGGCAGGCGGCGGACGGTCGATCCCGAGTTGGTCGATCGGGGCGATATTCCCCTGTGGAAGAACGACGAGCGGTTCAAGGCCGATCTCTTTACATTCGTCCGGGTCCGCTATTCGTCGTATGGAGGCTGGGGTGGCAAGTGGGCGGTTGATTATCCCGACAGCGATTTGAACTTCTCGTACCGTCTGCACGAGCTGACCGCGCTCGAGGTCGATCCGCGAGGAAAAATCCTCGAGCTGACCGATCCTGAATTATTCGACTACCCGTTCATTTACCTGATCGAGCCCGGGGACCTGATGTTCCTCGAAGACGAGGTCGTTGCTCTCAGGCGCTACCTGCTCAATGGCGGGTTCCTGATGGTCGACGATTTCTGGGGCGAGGCTGAGTGGGCCAATTTTTATCGTGAGATCAAACGGGTCTTTCCCGATCGCGAGCCGCTTGAGCTGCCGCTGGAGCATGAAATCTTTCATATCGTCTACGACCTCAAGAAGAAGCCGCAGATCCCGAGCATCGGCCACTGGCAGAACGGCCAGACGACTGAGCGATGGGATGCTCCCGAAGCGCATTACCGCGGCATCTTCGATGACAAGGGTCGGATGATGGCCCTGATCTGTCACAACACCGACCTCGGCGATGGCTGGGAGCGCGAGGGAGAGGATCCGGGTTATTTCAAGGAGATGTCCGAGAAGTGGGCTTACCCGCTCGGAATCAACATCGTGACGTACGCCATGACGCACTAGATCAGGAGTCATTCGTGAGCGAGGAACTCGACCCGTACGAGATCGAACAACAGACCGTCGAACAGATTCGCGGCAGCCGCAAGCGGATTCTGGGCGAACTGTCGCGAGTCATCGTCGGCCAGGCCGACGTCATCGAACATCTGCTGATTACGCTGTTCGCGGGGGGACACTGCCTGATCACCGGCGCTCCCGGGCTGGCGAAGACCTTGCTGGTGCGGTCGATCGCGCAGGTCTTCGATCTCGTGTTTCAGCGCATTCAGTTTACGCCCGACCTGATGCCCGCCGACATCACCGGCACCGAGATTCTCGAACAAGCCAGCGACGGCCACCGCCGGATGCAGTTTGTGAAAGGGCCCATCTTCGGGAACGTGATCCTCGCCGACGAGATCAACCGCACGCCCCCCAAAACGCAGGCGGCCCTGCTGGAAGCGATGCAGGAGCATCAGGTCACCGTTGCCGGCGTGCGCTATCCGCTGGAAGAGCCGTTTTTCGTCCTGGCGACTCAGAACCCCATCGAAATGGAGGGGACCTATCCCCTCCCCGAGGCGCAGCTCGACCGGTTCATGTTTAACGTGCTGATCGACTACCTCCCCGAAAACGACGAAGTGACAGTCGTCCAGCAGACGACCTCCCGCCGCCCGACGCCGATCGAGCACCTGTTCAACGGCGACGACGTCCGCCGCTTTCACGAGGTCGTGCAGAAAGTTCCGATCGCTGAAGACATTGTACGGTATGCGGTCCGGCTGGCGGCGGCGACCCGCCCGGGACGGCCGCAGGCTCCCGATTTCGTCAACGACTGGGTCGCCTGGGGAGCGGGAACGCGCGCTGCCCAGTACGTGGTGCTGGGGGCCAAGGCCCGGGCCCTGCTGGCAGGACGCAATCACGCCACCGTCGATGACATTCGCGCCCTGGCGGCGCCGACGCTGCGGCATCGGGTGCTCGTCGGCTACCGGGCCGAAGCCGAAGGGATTTCGGTCGAACATGTCATTCAGCGCCTGCTCGAGACCGTCCCCCTCCCCGGAAAGTGATGCATGCCACAATCACGTCCGGATGACAAACAAGGTGCTGCTCTGCCGGGTGGGCGCGCCGCACCGCGCACCGGGTCGTTCATCGAACCGTCGACCCTGATGCGGATCAAGAACCTGCAGATGCGGGCCAAAGTCGTTGTGGACGGTTTTTTGAGCGGCCTGCATCGCAGTCCCGTCCATGGATTTTCGGTCGAGTTCACCGAATACCGGCAGTATTCGCCGGGTGACGATCTGCGATTTCTCGACTGGCGCCTGTACGCGCGCTCCGACCGCTACTACATCAAACGCTTCGAAGATGAAACCAATCTGCGCTGCTACCTGCTCGTGGACTTGAGCCGGTCGATGGGTTTCCACACGCTGGCATACGACAAGGCCGAGTACGCCAAGACGGTCGCCGCCACGCTGGCGTACTTTCTGACGCTGCAGCGCGACGCGGTGGGGCTGGTGGCGTTCGACCAGGGAATCCGCGAATACCTCCCCGCCCGGTTCCGCGCGGGGCATCTGCATCGCCTGATGATGGCCCTCGAACATGCACCGGCGGGGACGTCGACCGATCTGGCGGCGCCGCTCGAGCAGATCGCGCGCACTGCCCGCAAGCGCGGGCTCGTCGTCCTGCTGTCGGATCTCCTGGCGCCGATTGAAACGATTGAAACACAGCTCGGCCAGTTGCGATCGCAGGGGCACGAGGTTGTGGTGATTCGTATCCTTGATCCGGCCGAAATCAATTTCGGATTCCGTGACGAATCGCTCTTTTTCGACCTCGAATCGGGACGCGAACTGTACGTCGATCCGACCGCCGTACGGGTCGATTATCAGCGCCGCTTCGCCGAACACGCCCGGGACCTGGCCCGCGCCTGCAACGATCTGGGAATCGATCGTTACGAACTGGCGACCGACCAGCCGCTCGACCGGGCGCTGTTCGATCTCTTGAACTCGCGGATGCGTCGCGGCCGGCGATTCGCCCGCCGGCGATCCGCCCCGGCCCGCCCTGTTGCCGGAGGCCGGTGATGGGCTTTCTCGTTCCCCTGTATCTGGCGGGCCTGGCCGCCCTGTCGTTGCCTGTGATTCTGCACCTCGTGCGGCGAACTCCTCGCGGCCGCCAGGACTTCAGCTCGTTGATGTTTCTGGCCCCGACGGTTCCCAAGCTCACCCGGCGCAGCCGGCTCGATCAATTGCTGCTGCTGGCGATGCGGCTGGCGGCGCTGGCGCTGTTCGCCCTGGCGTTCGCCCGCCCTTTTCTGCGCGAGGCGGCGTCGTTTTCGCATGCCGACCTCCCGGGCCGCCGGGTAGCCTTACTCGTTGACACCAGCGCCAGCATGCGGCGCGCCGACCTGTGGCAACAGGCCGTAAAGCTGGCCGAACGCGAGCTGGGAGAGCTGGGCTCGCAAGACGACGTGGCGCTCTACACGTTTGGTGAGCGCTTGCAGACTGTGATCGGTTTCGAACAGGAAGGGACCGAGACGACTCAGGCCAAGCCGCAGGTCATCAGGCAGCAACTGGCAGCCCTGAAGCCGGGTTGGGGCTCGACCGATCTGGGGACGGCATTGGTGGCGGTGGCAGGGGAGATCGATTCGACGAGCGACGTGCGGCAATCGTCTCTCGAACCGCAGCTCGTCGTGATCAGCGATTTTCAGAAAGGATCGCGGATCGAGGCGCTGCAGTCGTTCGAGTGGCCCAAGCGCGTCCCCGTCGTCACCCGTCCCGTCCAGCCGGCCAGGCGCACCAATGCCTTCTGCCACATTCTCCCCGATGAAGAAGAGCAGGATGGCGCCGACGCACGCGTCCGCGTCGTCAACGCAGCCGATTCAGCGGGGGAGCAGTTTTATCTGGCGTGGTCGGGAGACGAGCCTCAGGTGAAGGGGCGCCACGAACTGGCCGTTTACGTCCCTGCGGGGCAGAGCCGGGTGGTCCGTCTGGCGCGCGGCACCGACGCGCTGCAGGCAGATCGGATTGTGCTGCGCGGTGACGACCACCCCTTCGACAACACGTTTTATGCAGTTCCCCCGCGCAAGGAGCAGGCCACGATTCTCTACGCCGGCTCCGACGGGCCGGATGATGCCAATGGCATGCAGTATTACCTGCGGCTGGCGGTGGCCAATGACCCGTTGCGGCAGGTTGAAGTGCGCCCGCTGCACACGATTGGCGATCTTCCGAAGCCGGGTGAATCGGGAGCGCGGCTCGTCGTCGTGACCCAATCGCCCGCCGGCGACTGGACCGCAGGGCTGCAATCATATGTCGAGCAAGGCGGAATGGTGCTCGTCGTTCCCGCCGATCGCGAGGCGGCGCCGATCGTGCCGGCCCTGTTCGACGATGTGGACCTGGTTGCCGAATTGCGCCGGTCGGAGGGCGAGTATGCGCTGCTGGGGGAGATCGACTTTACGCACCCCCTGTTCGCCTCCTTTGCCGGTCCGCGTTATGGCGACTTCACAAAGATTCATTTCTGGAAGCAGCAGCGGTTTGCACTCCGTGCATCGGCTGTCACACGAGCTGTCGCCAGGTTTGACAACGGCGACCCGGCACTGCTCGAACGCCGACTGGGAACCGGTCGCCTGTTGGCCCTGACGAGTGGCTGGAATCCAGACGACAGCCAGCTCGCCCTGTCGAGCAAATTTGTGCCGCTCGTGGGCGCCATGCTCGATCTGGCCTGCGGCACGGCCCGGGTAGCGACCGGTGGCACGGTCAATGAGCCGGTGACGCTCCCCGACCTGCCGGGCAGTCCCGCTTTCGTCGTGGTGGCCCCGGGCGGCCTGAAGATCGACGTGCCGGCCGGGTCCAGGATTTTTGCTGCAACCGATGAGCCCGGTCTCTATCGTGCGACGGCGGGTACGAACGAAATTCCCTTCGCCGTCAACCTGGCTGCGGTCGAGAGCAATACGGCCCCGCTGGAACTCGAGCAGCTGGCGCAGCGGGGTGTTCCACTGGGCAAAAGCGTGTCGCGCGCCGAGCGCACGGAACGGGTCCGGCAGCAGCGCGACACGGAACTGGAAGGGCGACAAAAGGTGTGGCGCTGGCTGATTGTCGCGGCAGTAGGCCTCTTGATTCTCGAAACATGGTGGGCGGGACGGACCGAGCGTACAATAGCCGAGAGCAGTCTCCGCGCGGCATAAAGCATTGAATCGGGTGAATTTGATAAGTCGTTGTCCCCGGGACCGGGAGGCCAGACCTTGATCAATCATCGATTGTGGCGGGAACTCGATAAGGTCGCCTTGCGCTACCGCCGGTACCGCTTCTGGATGGCGCTGTCCGCGGCGTGGTTGATGGCTGCGGGCGCCGGGCTGGTGTTGTGGTTGACTGGCCTGGCTCCGGGGAACGATGCGCGCCTGGCAGTGTGGCTGCTGTGTGCAGTCGCCGGACTGCTGTCGGTGATCGGGGTTGGTCTGGCCCGGATGTTCGCTCCCAATTACGTAGCGATTGCGCGGCGCATCGAGTTGAAGTATCCTGACCTGGGGAGTTGCCTGCTCGCGGCACTCGAGCAGCAGCCCAGCGTCGAAACGGGACGGTTTGGCTTCTTGCAGGAAAGCGTGATTGGCGAGGCGCTGGTACACGCCGACCGGCACCCCTGGCAGGATGTCGTTCCCCGGCGCCGGCTGGCTCTGGCGGTGGGGACGCAATTCGCCGCGCTGTCGCTGTTTATCGCGTCGCTCGTGGCCGTGGCGCTCGGAGTGTCTCATTCGCGGACTGCGGCCGCCAGTTCTGGTGGGAAGAAGCCGCTCCCAGCCAGCACTGGTTATTCAGTCGTCGTCGAGCCGGGGAATACCGAGATCGAGCGTGGCAGCAGCCTGCTTGTCCTGGCACGGCTGCAAGGGGCGATGCCGGCCGAGTCGGTGTTGATCTTCGATTCAACGACTGACGGGTCCACCCGTCTGGCAATGTCGCGCAGCCTGGACGACCCGCTGTTTGGCGCCCGCATCGGCGCGGTTGCCGAACCGATTGACTACCACGTGGAACTCGATGGCCGGGCCACGCCGACATATCACGTCGGCGTGTTCGAATATCCGCGACTCGAGCGGGCCGATGCGCGGCTCGTCTTTCCCCGCTACACCGGCATGGAAGAGAAACTTGTTCAGGACTTTCGCACGGTGTCGGTGGTCGAAGGGACCGAGCTGACGATCATCTGTCATCTGAACAAACGGGTGGCCTCTGCGACGTTGACTGAAAAGAAGGTGGCTCCACTCGTGCTGGCTCCCGTCGACAACGAGTCGGCCGACTACCAGGTGACGTTTCGCTGCGAGGAGTCGCGGAGGTTGAAAGTCGAACTGGTCGACGACGCCGGTCGAAAAAACGTCGACAAGCCGGAACTGTCGATTAAGGTCGTCCCGAACAAGGCTCCGACCATCAAGCCGGTGTTTCCGGCACGTGACTTTGAAGTCTCGGCGATCGAAGAACTCGACGTGAAGGCGACGTTCTGGGACGATTTCGGCCTGGCACGGTACGGCCTGTCGTACACCCTTGGCGGAGAGCCGGCGGTTGATGTCGTCATCGGTGAACATGCGGCCGGCCGTCAGCGGCACGACGCGGTTCACAAAATCGCGTTTGAAGAATTGCACGCCGAGCCCGATCAACTGCTGGCCTATTACTTCTGGGCTGAGGATTTCGACCGCGATGGCAACGTGCGGCGCACGTCGAGCGATATGTATTTCGCCGAAGTGCGGCACTTCGAAGAAATCTTCCGGCAGGGTGAACAGCCGCCAGGGGGCGAACAACAGCAGCGTCAGCAGCAGCAGGGAGCCGGCCAGAACGCCCAACAGGCCCAGCAACTGGCCCAACTGCAGAAGGACATCATGAACGCCACCTGGAAGCTGATTCGCCGCGAAATCGGCGAACAGCCGACAAAGGCCTTTACCACAGACGCCAAAGAGATCGCCGAATCGCAAGCGTCGGCCCAGGAGCAGGCCGAAGCACTGGCAGGAAACGTTCGCGACAGCGAATCGCTCGAACACGTTGCCGTGGTTCTGGATTCGATGACGAAAGCTGTGACGCACCTGACAACCGCTCACACCGAGCCGTCAACCAAAGCGCTGCAGCCCGCATTGGCTGCCGAGCAGGCTGCCTATCAGGGGCTGCTTAAGTTGCGGGCCCGCGAGCACCAGGTGGTCCGTCAGCAAAGGCAGCAGTCGCAAAGCGCATCGGCCAGTGCCTCGGCACGCTCGCAACAGCAGCGGCAGCAGCTCGACCAGCTCGAAATGAATCGCGATGAAAACCGCTACGAAACCCAGCGGCAGGCCCGCTCAGAACCCGAGCAGGCGGCCGATCGCGAGAACCGCCAGGTGTTGAATCGGCTGAAGGAGCTGGCCCGACGTCAGCACGACCTCAACGAACGTCTGAAAGACCTGCAATCGGCTCTGCAGGAGGCGGCTACGGCCGAGAAGCGCGAAGAAATCCGTCGGCAGCTCAAACGCCTCGAAGAAGAGCAGACGCAGATGCTTCGCGACACCGATGAGCTGGCGTCGCGGATAGAAACGGCCGAGAACCAGGAACGAATGTCGGACGAGCGCCAGCAGCTCGAACAGACCCGCGAGCAGGTGCGGCGGACGTCGGAAGCCCTGGAACAGGAACAGGTGACGCAGGCGGCCGCCTCGGGAACGCGCGCAGAACGCGAGTTTGAAGAGCTGCGCAACGAGTTCCGCCGCCGCGCGTCGGGGCGGTTCAACGACGAAATGCGGGACTTGCGGGAATCGGCTCGCGAGCTCGATCGCCGCGAGAAGGAACTGGCCGAAAAACTCAATCCCTCGACCCCTGCGGAAGCGACTCAGCAGAAATCGCTGCGCGACGACGGGCGCGCCGAGCAGGTGGCGCAGGGAATTGCCGAACAGCGCCAGCGGTTGGGCAGCTTGACTGACCGCATGAAGCAGACGATTCAGGAAGCAGAGCAGACCGAGCCACTGCTGACCGAACGGCTGTATGAAACGGCCCGGACTGCTCAGGATCAGAACCTCGATCGCTCGCTGGAAGCGACCGGCCGCTCGGTACGGCAGGGATTGCTCGACGACGCCCGCCAGCAGGAGCGAGTTGCGGGACGGGGAATCGAGAAACTGCGTGAAGGAGTCGAAAAGGCCGCCGAGGCGGTGCTGGGAGACGAAACCGAAGCTCTTCGCCGGGCGCGAGAAGAACTGCAAAACCTGTCGCGCGAGCTGAACGACGAAGTCGCCAGAAACTCAGCCGACGGCCGGCGACCGCGCGACCCGCGCGGCCAGTCACAATCGAGAGAACAGGGACAGCAACAGCCGGGCGAGGTCGCGCAAGAAGGCTCCAGTGAGGGCCAGCGCCAACCGGGGCAAAGGTCGGGAGAGCGCGGCCAGCAGACGGATCAGGAAGGGCAACAATCTCAGCCAGGCCAGGGGCAGCCCGGAGAACGCAGGCCCGGTCAACAACAGCGCGGCCGTGGTCAGCGCGGCCAGCGGCAGGCCGGTGAGCAGCAACCCGGCGAATCACAGTCGGGCGCCGGGGAACCGGGTGAGGGACAGCCTGGTGAAGGTCAACGCGGTCAAGGTCAGCGCGGTGAGCGATCGGGGACCGGCCAGCAGCCAGGCCAGAGTCCCGGCCGTGGTCGGAGCGGCGAGCCGGGGCGCGGCGAAAGTCAGGGTGACGAGCCGCAGACTGGCGAGCGCCAGCCGGGCGCTGGAGAGCGTGCCGGTCAACAACCGGGCGAGCCGCAAGCCGGGGGCCAGCGCGGCGGGAATCGCCAGGGACAACCCGGCCAGCAGCGCGGTGGACCCGGCGCCCAGGCAGGGAATCGACGCGGTGGCGCGGCCGACCGTCAGAACGGCCCTGGCGGCCCCGGAATCGACCAGGGGGGAAATCGCCAGTTTGCCCCACTGTCGGGCGGCGACTATCTCGACTGGTCTGACCGGCTCCGCGATGTCGAGGAAATGGTCGATGATCCCGAACTGCGGGCCGAGGCCGCGCGGATTCGCGACCGCGCTCGCAGTATCCGTGCTGAATTCAAGCGGCATTCAATCGCACCCAACTGGGACCTCGTGCGGATGCAGGTCGCCGAGCCGCTCGTCGAATTGACCGACCGGGTGGCCGAAGAACTGCTCCGCCGCAATTCGCGGCAGGCGGTCGTTCCGCTCGATCGCGATCCGGTTCCCCCCCGGTATTCCGAAAAAACGCGTCGCTACTACGAGCAACTGGGGAGCGGCCGATGATTGTGGCCCAGGTGCATCTGGGAGCACCCCACTGGATCGCCGGGGCGGTGGTCCTCGTTATCCTGGCGGCTGGCGTCACGATCTGGTCGTACGGCTGGTCGCGCTCACGGATCGGCCTGCGAGCCACAGCGGCGCTGTTCAAAATTGCCGGGATTCTGGCGCTCGTGGCCTGCCTGGTTGAGCCGCTCTATACCGGTACGCGACCGCGACCCGGGAGCAATCTGTTTCTCGTCGTGGCCGACAACAGCCGCAGTTTGCAGCTTTCGGACCACAACAGCCGCCAGACGCGGGGCCAGGTGGTGCAGGGGCTGCTCGCGCCCGAGTCGGGCTGGCTGGCGCGGCTCGGGCAGGACTTCGATGTTCGCCGATACTTGTTCGATACGAATCTTCAGCCTGTCACCAGCTTCATTCAGATGACGAGCGATGGTGAAGCCTCGGCCCTGACGAGCTCGCTCACGGCGCTGGCTGATCGGTTTCGCGGGCAGCCGGTGGCCGGCATTCTGTTGCTTTCTGACGGAAACGCGACCGACCTGATCGAGACGGTGGGAGATTTCAAAAGTCTGCCGCCGGTCTATCCGGTGGCGATCGGGAACGACGCTGGGCTGGTCGATCTGTCGGTCGCGCGGCTGGCAGTCAGCCAGACCAACTTCGAGGCCGCGCCGGTGACGATCACCGCCACGCTCGAAGCACAGGCGCTGGCCGGCAAGGAAGTGGGCGTCCGCGTGCTCGATGAAAAGGGAAAGGAACTCGAGAAACGGTTGGGGCTGGCCGTCCTCGACGGTGAACCGCTGGTCCAGCGGTTTTTGCTGCGTCCCGAACAGCCGGGTGTCAATTTCTTCACGGTCGAGGCATTTCTCAAAGGGGAAGAACAGGCGGCCGGCCAGCCGGGCAAGTCGCAGGAAGCCACGCTGGCCAACAATCGGCAGATCGCCACGGTCGATCGCGGTGGTGGCCCATTTCGGGTGCTGTACGTTTCCGGTCGCCCCAACTGGGAGTTCAAGTTCCTGCGCCGCGCGCTGGACGAAGACGACGAAGTGCACGTCGTGGGTCTCGTGCGGATTGCCAAGCGCGAACCGACGTTTAAATTCCTTGGCAGATCAGGGGAGCGGACGAATCCCCTGTTCCGCGGGTTCGGCAACCAGGGAGACGAGCAGGCCGAACAGTACGACGAACCGGTCATGATTCGGCTGCACACCGAAGACAAAGACGAGCTTCGCGGCGGGTTTCCCAAATCGGCCGACGATCTGTTCCGCTACCACGCCGTCATTCTCGACGACATTGAAGCCGCGTTCTTCTCGCAGGACCAGCTATCGCTGCTGCAGCAGTTTGTCAGCCGGCGCGGTGGAGGGCTCCTGATGCTGGGGGGGAAGGATTCGTTCGTCGAAGGGGGCTATCAGCGCGGTGCGATCGGCGAAATGCTCCCCGTTTATCTCGATCGAATGGCCGATGCGTCGGCGGGGGCCTCCTATCGGCTGCTCCTCACGCGTGAGGGGTGGCTGCAGCCCTGGATTCGCGTCCGTACGACCGAGCCCGAGGAGCGCGATCGGCTGGCCGCCATGCCGGAATTCAAAACCGTGAATCGGATCGAGCGCATTAAGCCGGGAGCCCAGGTCCTGGCCGAGGTCACGGGAAGCGACGGCAATTCGCTTCCGGCGCTGGTCGTGCAACCATTCGGCCGGGGGCACACGGCCGCAATGCTCGTGGGGGACCTATGGCGCTGGAACCTGCGGCGGCTGGATCCCAAGGAGAGCGATCTCGAAAAGTCGTGGCGGCAGATGGTCCGCTGGCTGGTCTCGGAAGTGCCCGGGCGGGTGGAAGTCGAAACGCAACGGGCCGGCGGCACCGCCCTGCCGGCAATGAAGATCGTCGTCCGGGCGCGCGACAAGCAGTTTGAACTCCTCGACAATGCTTCGGTCACGCTGCAGGTGGAAACGCCCGACGACCGCAAGATTGAGCTGGTCGCCGAACCCAGCGACGCGGCCCCGGGAAATTATGTGGCTACGTTTGCCGCTCGCGCGGCGGGGATGTACCGGGCACACGTGGTCGTGAACGCGGCCGACGGCAGTGAAGTGGGCCGCCGCGAAACCGGCTGGTCGGTCGAACCGCAGACCGAAGAATTTCATCGGCTGGCAGTTAACAAGGAACTGCTGGGGCGCATTGCCAGCGAGAGCGGCGGCGAGGTCATTGAGGCCGGCGGCCTCGATGAATTTGTCGCCGGCCTCCCGAATCGAAAGATCCCCATCGTCGAAACCTGGACTTATCCCCTCTGGCATCGCTGGACGGTGTTTCTGGTCGCCATGAGTTGCTTCGTCGTGGAATGGGGACTGCGGCGCTGGAAGGGGATGCCATAGTCTCCGGGATCCCACCCTGCCCGGCGTTGATATTCTGTCTTCGGATAATCTCATGAACTTGTTCGTCCTGCTGACTTGCGCATTCCTGGTGGCCGATGCCGAGCCGCGACCGGCTGTCATCGTTGTCGTTGGCGCCGAAGGAACGCCCGAGTTCGGCCGCGAATTCCGCACGTGGGCCGGCCGGTGGGCTGACGCGGCCAGCCGTGGGAAATCTCAATTCGTCCAGATCGGCCTCGACGAATCGCCGAAACTCGCCGACCGTGACCTGCTCAAGGAGAAGCTTCTCGAGCAGGCCGCTGTCGAGGGAAGCGAGCCGTTGTGGCTGATCCTGATCGGCCACGGAACGTTCGACGGGAAGACGGCTCGCTTCAACACGCGCGGTCCCGACGTCACCGCGGGCGATCTGGCTGCGTGGCTCAAAGAGGCCAGGCGGCCGGTGGCCATCGTCAACTGCGCCAGCAGCAGCGGTCCGTTTCTGAATGAATTGTCGGGGCCGAACCGGATCGTCATCACGGCGACCAAGAGCGGTCACGAGCACAACTACGCCCGGTTCGGCGATTATCTGTCAGCGGCGATGATCGATCCCCGGGCCGACATCGACAAAGACGATCAGACGTCGCTCCTCGAAGCGTATCTCCTGGCCTGTGCCGGCGTGCGCGAGTTCTACGCCCGCGAAGGTCGTCTGGCGACCGAACATGCCTTGCTCGACGACAACGGCGATCGCCTGGGAACGCCGGCCGACTGGTTCCAGGGAACCCGGGCCGTCAAAACGGCGAAGGACGGCGCTCCGCCTGATGGTTTGCGAGCCGGCCAGTTGCAGCTTGTGCGCAGCCAGGGAGAAGAGCGGCTGTCTGCGGCGGTTCGGGCGCGTCGCGACGAACTCGAACAGGAACTGGCGCGCCTCCGCCGGCGCAAGGCGGAACTGACGGAAGAGCAGTATCTGAATCTGGTCGAACCGGTGCTCGTGGAAATCGCACGGCTTTACGAAGAGCCGGACCAAGTCACGAAACCGGTCCCTCCCGGCGCGACGAACAGATAGAACTGCCGATCGCCGCCCGCCTGGTAAAGTCGAATCTCGGGCCGCCTACTGTGCCGGCTTGTTGCTGGCGGTCGGCCGAGCTTCGTCTGCCTGCTGCGGACGAATCAGTTCGAAGTACTTGCGAATCGTCTGGCGATGTCCCAGCGGGATCGGCTCGCTGTCGAGAACCGATTCCGACATCTTGCGGTATTTCTGGTAGACGTCGCGATACTGGCGGCCGGCTTCCTGGCGTCCTTCGACCGAATGCTCGGTCTCCATTTCCGAATCGCCGTCCCCTTCCTGGCCGGTCAGTTGTTCGAACTTCGTCTGCGCTGCAAGTTCCGTTTTGTCGCCTTGCGTATTGCCGGCGGTCTTCATGCCAAAAGTCGACGAGGGGCTGGTCGATTTCGGGGCTTTTCCCTTGGCCAGACTGTTCTTCTGGCAGTTGCATTTGCATTCGCCGAGCTTGTTGCACTCGGAACAGAGCATGTCGCTGATCTTCTTGCGGCGTGCCTGCGCCTTGCACTCTTTGGCGAGCGAGCTGGTGGCGGCTTTGAACTTTTTGCCGTCCCCCTTGCAGCCTTCGCACATCGAGGATGTGCATTCGCTTAAGGAAGCCAGGCCGGCGTCTTTCATCGCCTCGGCAATCTTTCGCAGTTGTTCTTCCAGCGCCTTGGCTTCCTTCCGTTCCAGCTTCGGTTCGTCGAGCTTCTCGAGTTCCTCGGCGGCCTTGTCGAGCTTCGATTCGGCCAGTGCCTTGCCGGCGTTCTGCAACGATTCGGCAACCTGCAACGCATTGCCCAGCGACTGGAGCTGTGCATCGACGGCGGCCACGTTGTACTGGGCCTGCTGCGCCTTAATCGCCGCTTCCATTTCCGAGAGCTTGGCCAGCGCTTCGCGTTCGTCAACGCCCGGCTGGCGCAATTCTTCGATTTTCTCTTTGAGCTCCTCGATCAGTTTCTCGAGGTCTTTGTTCTCGGCCTGTTTGGCCAGCTCTTCCATTTCCTTCAGGTCTTCGGTGAGTTCGTCGGCCTGCTCGACGACAACCGCCAGAGGTTCGCTCGGAGCGGCCGAAACTTCAGGTCCCGATCCCGGCCAGACGTTGAGCACAATCGCCACCAGGAGACAGATCCCGGCGTAGGGGAGCACTCGCGGCACCCGCAGCGGTACAACCTGCCGCGCTTCGACCCGCGACAGATGCGCCAGCGCATCGGCGATCTGCAACTCCGACCATGCTTCGCGCTGCGGCTTGCGCAGGAATGCCAGGGCGGTGAGGACGCGATCTTTCAATCGATAGTGGCGGTCGACGGCGACCGCCGCCGCCTGCCAGGTGTGACGTGCAAGAAAGCCCGCGATTGCAGCCAGGAGCGGAACTCCCCCGAGCACGCCCCAGATGGCAGCGGTCGAGATGGAAACCCAGCCGGCGGTTCGCGCCAGCTCCAGGCCGATCGCCACGATCGAGCCGGCGGCCAGCCCGCGGGCCGCTCCGTGAAATGCATCCACCAGGCGTTGACGCATGCGGACCGGAGCAAGCTGATCACAAACTGGACGAGCCATTATGGATCTCCGAGCTGGGAAGCAGACAATGTGTCTGGAGTCTACCGGCCTGACCCCGAAAAAGCAACAACTTTTTCCCACGACAGGCTGAAGTCGATCCGCCGCAGGGCCACGTCAAATACCAGCAGTATCGACGCGATCGCCACCAGATACGGCCACAGCGGAGTGGCCCGATCGGCGGTTTTGTCGGTCAATTCAAACACCTGCTCCGGCTGCGGCGAGTACTTGCCCCCCGACACCCGGGCCACGGTCTGGAGCAATTCGTCGTTCGTCGGCCTGAGCCGCAGTTCGTCGGGATAGCCCACCATCAGCCCCCGAGACTGGTGGTAGAGCACGCGGCCCGATTCCTTTTGGGTCAGTTCCAGGTGATACGCGCCGGGATGCGGCGTGTCGAACTGTCCCGTGTAGCGCCCCGGAGCCGACTGCGCCAGCGCCAGCTTGTGATTGCCGAATTGCGGATCGATCACCGTCATTTCCGTTTCGGCCTGATTCAGGAATCGGCCGGCCGGGTCGATGGCGTCGACCGTGACATTCGTTCGCGATCCTTTGCGCTGCACGTCCACCGTGATTCCTTTGGCTTCGTTCTTTCGCATCACGTGCCGCACGATCTGCGCCCAGAACTTGCTGAACTCAGGCCAGGTCAGCCACTCGGCGGCCCAGCGGCTCTTGGCGTCCGAGGTAAAGGCAGCCGTCATCCCCAATCCGTACCGCCACCACGCCAGGAGGGGGTCTCCCTTTTCAGACGCGAGGATGAATTCGCACGTCGGCTTGGGGCGCGTCGTGACGTAGCCCAATAGGAACGGCGCCGCGCCGAAATCGATGTCGGCCAATGCCTGTGTCGGACGAATCACCTGCGGCACGAACGGCTGTTCGTTGATCGCCGACTTGCTGGCGGTGACTGTCTCCTTCGCGAAGATCTGCGGGACAGCCGCCGGGTCGTCGGTAAAGTAATTTCGCCCCTGCCCGATCCGGGCGATTTCTTCGAGCAGATTTTTGTCGGCGTCGTTGCCGACACCCACCGTCGAAACGGTAATCCGCGCGCCGGCCATCGTGGCGGCCAGCCCTTCGAAATCGCCGGGCGCCGAGATGCCGTCGGTCAGGATGATCACGTGCTTGAGCTTGGCGACCGTGCTCTGGAGCGCTTCATAAGCGTCTTCCATCGCCGGGTACATGGCGGTGCCGCCGCCCGCTTCAATACGGCTGATGTCGTCGATAATCCGGCTCTTGTTCGATGCGGGCTGCACCTCGCTGATCCAGAACGACTGCCCTTCGAACGCAATCACGCCGAGCTTGTCGCTCGGTCCCAGGAGTTCGGCGGCGCTCTTGGCGGCGGTCTTGGCCAGCTCGATTTTTTCGCCCCCCATCGAACCCGATTTGTCGATCACCAGCACCATCGCCAGGCTCGGCTTTTCTTTCTCTTTCTCGAAGTCGCTGCGGACCGGCAGGATCTCTTCGAGGGCCGTTTTGTAGTAGCCTCCCAGGCCGAACGACTGTTCGCCCCCCAGCATCAGGAACCCGCCCCCCAGGTCCTGCACCCAGGTGCGGGTGATGTCCATCTGCCGCTGCGAGAGCGACGTGGCCGGGACGTTCGAGAGGACCAGCAGTTCGTAGTTCTGGAGATCGGCCAGGTTATCGGGCATCCCCTGCGGCGGGCGGACATCGACGTCGATTTCCTCCTGCTCCAGCGCCCACACCAGTTGCTGGAGCAATTTCGGATCGCTGTCAACCAGGAGCACCCGCGGTTTTCCCGCCGTGAACACGAGCCCCGATTCGCTGTTGTTATCCAGCAGCGTGTCCTGGCTCAAACCGCGAATCCGCACGGCATACGCCGCCAGCCGCTCCCGAGTGATCGATTGCTCGAAGCGGAATCGGTTTTCCCCCTTCTTCAGTTTCTGGCGCTGGTCGATCACTTTGTGGGCGCCGCGGAAGACTTCGATCGTCCCTTCGTCTTCGTGATTGGAATCGACGACGACTTCGACGTAGAACGGCTCCCCCTCGCGGACCTGCGCGGGGACCGACACGGCCGAGACCTGCACTTCCGGGTCGGTGCGCGTCTGGAGCGGGACGGTGGAAACCGTGAGCCCGGCCTGCAGCGCGGCTTTGACGGCATCCCCTTCGGTCTGGTTGCCGTCGCTGAACAAAACAATGCGCGGTACGTATGCCGGCGGAATCGCGCCGGCGGCCGCTTCGATCGCCGCCGCCAGGTTCGTGCCTTGCGCGTCGGCCTCGGGAATCTGCACCGCTCCCGCGGCGGGACGTTCTTCGGTCGCCCTCCCCGGCCGCGCTCCAAAATTCAGGAATGCCGCGCGATTCGCCCCCAGGTTGAGCATCGAGCGTTCGATGAACGACTTCACTTCCCCTTCGGATTTCTCGCCGACCGACAGGCTCCGATCGATGGCAAACACGACGTACTGATCGTGGGTGGGCTTCAACAGCGTCAGACCGCACAGCGACAGCACCAGCAGGGCCGCGATCAGCGAGCGGATCGTCAGCGAGAGCACCCGCTGCCAGCGCGGAAAATCAGCCAGACTGCGATAGAAGTAGTAGACCAGCAGCGGCACAACTGCCAGACCGGCCAGCCAGGCGGGATGCGTCAATTCGAGTTGGAAGGGGAAAACAGCCACTTCAACTGATCCAGCGCCGTTGATACAGGTACCATTCCAAACCGGCCAGGAGCCATGCCAGGGCGACGAGGTAATACCAGATTGGTCGCGACATGAAGCCGGCAACCGCCGCCGTCTGCTGCGCCGTTGTGATTTCGGCCGGGCGCAGGTCGCTCTCGGCGCGGTTGGCGAGGTTGCAGGCGATTTCCACCGCCGGCGCCCCGGCGGCCGGAGGCTTTGCGCCGCCTGTTGCGGGGGGCGCAATGCTCCAGACGCCACAGCGGTCGAACGGCCCGACGACAGCCTGCGCGACGCCGCTCGGCAACGGCCGCGGTTGCCCGCCATCCGGCGGCCAGAGTTCCAGCGCTCCCGCTGCACCCTGAGTCGTCGCCGTAGACGGCAGCGTCACTTCGGTCACGGCGCCGGTCGCCAGCGATTCCCGCAGCTCGCCGGCAGCGCCCGAGAACCACCCCAGCGCGTTGGTCATCAAAATCGGAAATGCAGTCCGTAGCGGCAGGTCTCCCTGGTCGAGGTTCACCGTCAGGACGAGGACCTTCCCCTGCGGCCGTTCGAGGGACGCGTACACCGGATCGTTCGTCACTGTGCCGGCCAGAACGTGCGCGTTTGATTTGAACGTCAGCTTTCGGGCCTGCGGCATGAGCACGTTGTCGAGCCGCACGTGCGTCATCAGCAGTGAATCGCGATCCTGCTTCGTGACGATGGGGTTTTCGAGCGGTTCGCCCAGTTCCCACAGGTCGCACTCGCCGGCCGGGTCGATCACAAACACCTTTCCCGCCGGCAATGTCGCCGGGGCCTGCCGGTGCAGGATCAGGACGCCGCCGGCCGGCACTTGCGCCGGCATTTCGCGCAGAACCTGGAGCTGCACCAGCGGATTGGCTTCCAGCACTTTTTCCAGGAACAGATTCGGCGCCGTCACCAGCGTGACCTTGAGCGGGTCGCGCTTGGGCAAGAGCGCCCAGGCGCGGTTGTCGGCGGCCAGCGCATCGGCGTGATTGATGTGGGCGGTCAGGCGGCCCCCGGCCGTGGAAGTTTTGTCGACCGTCTGGCTCCACTGCGCGCCGGGTTCGATTTTGAGCGGGATCACGTCCACGACGTCGCCGTCGAGGTCCAGCTCGAGCCGGCACTCGATCGCCTCGTCTCCCGCGTTCATCACTTCCATCAGGATCTGGTATCCGGTGGGATCGAGCAGGCTGCGCCGCACCTGAAACCGGGTGATTCCCACGTTGCCGGTCCGCGTGCCGACCGGATACATGCGGACGTCACCCGCTTCGGCGAGTTTGTCGTGTCCCTCGAAGCAGCCGTCGCTCACGACGTGCACCTGGCCGTTGCGATGATCGCCGAGCAGATTGCGGGCGAGAGTCACCCCCTCGGCGACGCGCGTCGGGCCGTCAGTGGCCGTCACTCCCTCCAGTGCCTTGAGCAGCGTCCGCTCGTGGCCGCTGAGGCCGCAGACGACATGCGGCTCAGTCCCCCCGGCGACAATCGCCAGTTCGTCTCGAAACCGCAGACGCGAGATGATGTCGCGGGCGATCTCCCGGGCCTTGTCGAGTCGCGTGGGGAGTACGTCGGTGGCGTTCATGCTGGCCGAGTTGTCGATCACCAGCACGAGCCGGCGCGCTTCCAGGATCTCCCAGTTGAAGTAGGGCTCGCCCAGGGCCAGCACGAGCAGCGCCAGAAACAAGAGTTGCACCAGGAGCGACAACAGATGCCGCAGGTGCTGCCAGATCGATCGCGGCTGCTTCTCTTCGAAGATCTGCCGCCAGAAAATGACGGTCGAAACCGGCACGCGCCGCAGGCGGATCTTGAGGATGTAAAAGACGATGATCGGGATCGCCAGTGCAGCCAGCATCAGAGCGGCAGGATTCGCGAGGCTCATGCGACCGCTCCCGCTGCCCGCATCATCTTCAGGATCAGATCGGCGAACGGAACGTCGCTCGGCGTCTGCGTGCAACCCATGCCGTAGTTCCGGCAATACTTCTGGACCGCCGTCTGGTACTCGCCGAAGATTTTCTTGTACTTCCGCAGATTGCGCTCGGTGATCGTCACCTTGCGGGCCGACGCGGTCTCCACGTCGAACAGCTCGATGTCCCCCAGCAGTTTCGGGTCAGCTTCAGCCTTATCGTGCAGTTGTACGACGTGCGGTTCGTAGCGGCGATGGCGCAGCATGTCGAGCCCGCGCTCGAACCCCGCCGGATCGAACAGATCGCTGACGACGATCGCCAGCCCGCGCCGCTGGTTGCGATGCACGAACCCGTTGATGACGCGGGCCAGATCGGTCTCGGTTCCCTGCGCCGGCAGTTCTTCGAGAAACCGCAGCAACGACAGAATCCGCCCCTTGCCGCGCGTCAGCGGAAAGTCGGCGACGATGTCGCTGGCAAAGGCCACGACGGCGATCCGGTCGAGATCGGCCAGCGCGATATAGGCCAGGGCCGCCGTCACCTGTCGGGCCAGGTCGAACTTGGCCGGCTTCCCGAAGGCCATGCTCTTGGAGCAGTCGAGCAGGAAGTAGACGTGCAGGTCTTCTTCCTCCTGAAACCGCTTGAGCATCAGCGATTCGTGCCGCGCGTACAGGTTCCAGTCGAGATAGCGGAAGTCGTCCCCGGGGGTGTATTCGCGGTGGTCGGCGAATTCAATCCCGCCGCCGAGCTGCATGGTGCGTTTCTGCGCGAGGAGCGATCCGCGAAACACCCGCCGCGAAACCAGCGACAGGTATTCGAGCTGCTTCAGAAACTGCGAATCAAACAGGGGCATCGGCACTGTTTCCGGAACTGTTGTCGATCTGCCGGGCGCAGCGGATGACCCGCAGATTCACTCTTCCTGGAACCTCTCGCGCCGCACTACGCCGCCAGGACTGGCTCGGTGACTGTCTTCAGAATGTCTTCAATGACGGCATCCGGCTGAATGCCTTCGGCCTGGCCTTCGAAGTTCAAGATCAGACGGTGCCGGAGCACCTGGGGCGCCGCGCTGCGCAGATCGTCGCGCGACACGTGGTAGCGTTTGTCGAGAATCGCCCGGATCTTGGCCGACAGAATCAGCGACTGCGCTCCCCGGGGCGAAGCGCCGAACCGTACGAATTTCGCCGCTTTCCCTCCGGCGGGGGCGTTGTTCGGATGCGTTGCCAGCACCAGCGCGATCCCGTACCGGCGAACTTCGTCGGCGATCGGAATCTGCCGCGCCAGTTTCGACATCTCGAGAATCCGCTCGCCGGCGAGCACCGGCTGGACCGACGGTTTTTCAGCCTCGGTCGTCCGGTCGAGAATCGATTCAATTTCCTTCGAGTTCGGAAACTGCACCAGCAGCTTGCAGAAGAAGCGGTCGAGCTGTGCTTCCGGCAATGGATACGTCCCTTCCATTTCCAGCGGGTTCTGCGTGGCCATCACGAAGAATGGCTCGGGAAGCTTGTGCGTGTGGCCGGCGATCGTCACCGAATGTTCCTGCATCGCTTCGAGCAGGGCCGACTGTGTTTTGGGGGTCGCCCGGTTGATTTCGTCGGCCAGCAGAATGTTGGCGAAAACCGGCCCCTGCTGGAATTCGAATTTCTTACGTCCGTCGGGGGTCTCGAGGACGACGTTGGTGCCGGTCAGGTCGGCCGGCATCAGGTCGGGGGTGAACTGAATCCGCTGGAATTTCAGATGCAAAGCGTCGGCCAGGGTTCGCACCAGGAGCGTTTTTCCCAGGCCGGGCACTCCTTCGAGCAGCACGTGCCCGCCGGCGACCAGCGCGGTCAGCGTGTCTTCGACAATCTCGGAATGTCCGACGATCACTTTGCCGATCTCGCGGCTCAGTTTTTCGAAGTCGGCACGGAATCGATCAAGCTGCTCTTCAAGTTCCCGGGTGTCAGACATCGATCGAGGGCCTTTCGCGAGAGAATTGCCAGCGTGAGAGAAGACGGTTGACATTCGCGATCATCGAGACGTACTGTCTTATATAATCGGAATCGGCGGCCGTCGCAACCAGCGACTGCCTGTCTCTCGATTCTCGTCGCGGCCGTTCGGCGCTCGCTGTTCTCGAGGAGCTTTGCTGATGAGACCGTTCCCTTTCATCGCCGTCGCGTTGTTGTGCCTGCTCCCCGGTCCCCGCGACGTGCGGGTGATGACCCGCGCCGATGATCCGCCGGCGACGGCGGGCGCTACCGACGACGACGAAAAACTCCGCCAGGCGGCAGAGCGGTTTCTGGCAGTGCTCGAGAAGAACCCGCGGCGCGGCACGGCGCTCGACCGGTTGTACGGCTATCACGTCGAAGCGGGAACCCTCGAGCAGTTCGTCAAACGGTTCGAAGAGCGGGCCGCGAAGGATCCCAAAGACGGCACCGCCTGGATGATCGTGGGGCTGGTCGAATCTCAGCGAGGGCGAGACGCCGCCGCCGTCGCCGCGTTCCAGAAAGCCGAGCAGACCCTGCCTGACAATCCGCTGGCGCCCTTCTACCTGGGTCAGTCGCTGGTGCTGGTGGGCCAACCCGACGGAGCGGCCGCCGCGTTCGAACGGGCCATCGCCCGCAAACCCGCACGGGCCGACCTGCTCGATCTGTTCCAGGCCTTGGGCCGGGTCTACCAGCGAGCCCAGAAGAACGATCAGGCGCTGGCAGTCTGGAACCGGCTCGAGAAACTCTTCCCCGACGACCTGCGGGTTCAGGAACAGATCGCCACCACGCTGGTGGAAGAAGGGCAGCACGCCCAGGCGCTCCCCCGCTTCGAAGCGCTGGCCGCCAAAGTGAAAGACGACTACCGCGGCGCCACGTTCCGGGTGGAAGCGGCCGATCTCAAAGTCCGCCTGGGTCAGGCCCCGGCGGCGCTGGCCGACTTCGAGGCGTTGCTCAACAAGCTCAATCCCGACAACTGGCTGTACCGCGACATCCGCCGGCGGATCGAAGAAGTCTTTCTCAAGACCGATGACCAGGCGGGTCTGGCGAGCTACTACGAAGGCTGGGTCCAGAAGAACGCCGACGACGTCGAAGCAATGGGGCGCCTGGCCCGGATCCTGGCGGGTCTTGGTCGCACTCCTGAAGCGCAGACCTGGCTCGACAAGGCGCTCAAGCTGGCCCCTTCTCGCAAGGACCTGCGGCTGGCGTTCATCGAACAGTTGCTGGCCGAGAAGCAATACGCCAAGGGGATCGAACAATACGAACTCCTGGCC
>Ga0137463_1000103_pt1 | contig 34608 bp, 29 predicted proteins | sample EasRivERMGT800_2_FD_102333 | JGI IMG/M metagenome (GOLD analysis project Ga0137463, IMG submission 102333) | Soil microbial communities from meander-bound floodplain in the East River, Colorado, USA - East River MetaG ERMGT800_2 | ecosystem: Environmental > Terrestrial > Soil > Floodplain ...
GTCGCGGATTTGGCTGGGGTGGCTGGGGTGGCCGTGGCTTCGGATTTGGCCGCGGGTTCGGCTTCGGACGGTTCGGGTTTGGATTTGGCTTTCCGTTCTTCGGCTATGGGTTTGGATATGGACTCGGTTATGGCCTGCTGGGAGGCCTCTTGTGGGGTCTCGGTGGCTATGGATACGGAGGCTACGGTGGCTATGGGTATGGTGGGTACGGCGGCTATGGTGGATATGGCGGCTATGGTGGGTACGGCGGGTAAGGCGGTGGGTATGGTGGCGGATATGGGTATGGCTGTTCGACATGCGGGTATGGCTCGTATGGCTATGATCCGTACGGATACGGCTACGGGGCCGGCACGACCGGCTATTACGGCGCCGATACGTATGCCAGCTTGACACCGGCTGCGACCACAGCGGTCGCGGTGGTGCCCCAGCCGGGTGTAGCGGCAACTCCACCGACTCCTGCTCTGGCAAGCAGCAACCCGGCTGATACGTCGCGAGCATTTGCCGAACAAGGCGAGGCGAGCTTCAAATCCGGCGATTACAAGGGGGCGCTGTATGCCTGGCGTCACGCCATCATCGATGACGCGCAGAATCCCGTGATGCTGATGATGCTGGCTCAGTCGATGTTTGCGACCGGCAATTTCGAAGAAGCGGCCGGAGCAACGCAGGCTGCGATGCAGATGATGCCGAAAGACAAGTGGGGAGTCGTGATCGCCAACCACAAAGAGCTGTACGGTAACGTCCAGGACTACACCGACCAGCTCCGGGCGCTGGAAAAGGCGATCAAGGACAAGCCGGATAACCCGGGGCTGCGGTTCCTGGCCGGTTTCCATTACGCCTACCTGGGATTCCCCAGGGAGGCGGTCGACCAGCTCGATAAGGTGCTCAAGTTGCAGCCGCGCGACGAAGCGGCAAAGCAGTTGCGGGATGAACTGCAGGCGAAGTTGCCGCAGCCGGCCACTCCCGCAATTCCGCAGTCGGCACCGCCGACTCCGCAGGCTCCATCAGCCTGGAACACGCCCCGCACAGCGGTGCCGGCGCGAATGGCAGCCTGATTGCGGAGATGTGAGAATTGTCGTGAGCCCGCTCCGGAAACGGGGCGGGCTTTTTCCTTGCGCTTCACGCCGCCGGGCCCGACTCGCTTTCCGGCTCGCTGCGCTGCTTCTCGAGAATCACGCAGGTCCCGGAAGCATTGTAGGCGATCGAACTCATGAAGGCCCGCATGAGCATGATCCCGCGCCCACACGGACGCTCCAGGTTTTCATCGGCAGTGGGGTCGGGAACTTCGGCCGGGCGAAAGCCTTCTCCCTGATCCTCGATTTCGATCCGGATGCTTCCGGTGCTGGCGCGGCAGAAAATCCGAACGGTTTTATTCGGATCCATCTGGTTGCCGTGCTTGATCGCGTTGACGAGCGCTTCTTCGATTGCCAGGCGAACGCCGAATACGTCGCGTTCCTCGTAGCGCAGCTCCTCAAGGAGCTGGATAATCCGTTCCTGGACCGATTGTCCGGCGGAAGTATCGCTCGGGATGACCGCTTCAAATTCCCGAAATACGTCGTTGATCGCAGACATAGCCTCGGCGGAATCGGGTTTCCCTGGGGAACTGGGGTGTGATCAGACCCGTGACCTCAAGAACGGTAGCAGAACAGACTGCATTGCGATCACACACACACCGGTAGTGTTGGAAACAGCGCCAGTTGCAACCCGGCAGGCCCGCCGAAATCGAACTAAAATCCCTCAACCGCCTTGTCGCGACTGTCAATGATCTGAAACAGCTTATCGAGCCGCGTGATCTTGAACACTTCCTTGATGTCCGACCGAATCGCACACAACCGCAGCTTGCCGCCGGCGGCTTTTACCTTTTTGTCCATTGTGATCAGCTTTCCGAGGGCCGCGCTCGACAGATACTCGACATTCGTAAAGTCGAGCACAATCTTCTGCCGGTGGTCGTCATCGACAAGGCTGAACAATTGGTTCCCGATGATCTGAATGTTGCTTTCATCGAGAATCTTTTTGTCAGTGAAGCGGGCAATCGTCACGCCGTTCACTTCTTCAATGTCGAGTCGGCGGTTTCCTTGGGTCATCTGGCTAATCCGGTGCGATAATTGGGCGGTGAGACGGTCAATTGCCTATCGATCATCGCCCTTTCCCGTGGCGCTGTCAAGCGATTCTATTTGGAAGCTGGGGATTTCCCAGCCCGGATTCTGCCGCATTTTTTGCGTATTGTCGAGGGAGCATTCCGATCACGGAATCTGGAGAAAAAATACAGGTGCGCAATGGTGGTCGTCATGGCCACCGGGCTGCGTCTTCGCCGTCGAGCCGCAGTGTCAGGCACTTGGCACTTCCGCCCGCCTTGATGAATTCACCCAGTTCCGTGCTGTGTGGACTGAAACCATGTTTCACGAGTCGTTCTTCCAGATGCGGGCAACCGGTATTGAGCACGACGTTCGTGCCGACGACGACGGCATTGCAGGCAAAGCGGGCGGCCTCGGCCGGTGATACATCGATCAGATTGGGAACGTGTTCTTCGATCGTCTTACGGCCGTAATCGTCGAACGCCGGCGGATACCAGATGGCCGACTCTGACGTCAGCGGGCAAAAGCAGGTATCGAGATGGTAATAGCGATCATCAACGAGCTGCAGCGGAATAGCCGGGCATCCGATCTGTCCGGCCAGCCATTGCAGAGCACCCGCGTCGCTGCGGATCAGATATCCACCGAATAGAGTTTCGCCGCAGAAGAGCGCGTCGCCGGCTCCTTCAAAGTCCCAGCCGGCCGGCAACTCGCGCGAGTCGAACCCGTTGCTGGCAAACCACGCTTCGTCGCAGCGTGTTTCCCCCTGCCGCGCGGCGTGTCGAAATCGGGCCAGGAAAGCCACGTCATTCCAGATCAACGCCGCATTCGCCGTGAAGACCAGATCGGGGAGACCATCGACGGGCGGCATCAGATGGAGATCGGCTCCGAGCGTTGTCAGCAGGTTGAACAGTGCCTTCCACTCAGCCCGGGCGAGTTCGTCGTCACTGGCCCGACTGCGGCTCATCCACGGATTAATCTCGTACTCGATCCCGTAGTAGTCGGGAGGGCACATGAGGACGGCGGGGCGTGCGAAGGTTGGCACAGGCGAAATTCCGGCGCGTGATCGTTTGTAGACTCAGGTTGCTCGATCGCAAGCTTCTATCACGGAACCGGGGCCTGGACAACGACGATTTCGCTCAACCGCCTCAACCGGCCGACTCGCCAGTCGGATTCTTCGGACCAGCCGGCGTCGATTCGGTCGGCATCGGCTTTTTCAGCGTCGGCGCGTCTTCCGCCAGCGGCATCCCGGATCCCATTCCCGAAGATTTGTCTGTGGGTGTGGCAGGAGTCGCCGGTTCGTCGTCGTCGGCCAGTCGAATTCCAGGGACGGAGCCTGCCGATTTGGGTTTCGGCGGGGCGGCTTCTTCCGGGGCGAGCACAATCCCCGCAGGCGACGGCGACTTTGTCGAAGAAACCGGTGGACCATCGTCTTCAGCGAGCGAGATTCCCGGCGTGGGACGATTCGATTTCTTCCGAGGTAATGCCGCAGCTTCAGGTTCGTCGTCGGCCAGCGAGATCCCCGGCGTCGGAGATCCAGACTTCGCGGGCTTGCCGCGCGAGGTGACAGTTCTGTCGCGTTTCGACCGTTCCGACTTGCTCGGCGAGAGCCGTTCCTGGGCTTCGCGAAACTGATAGATCATGGGATCGATCGTCTGCCAGCGATCGCCGGCGTTGATGGCCAGCCCTTTCATGATCGCGTCTGCGACCTGACTGTCAATCTCGGGGACCACCTGGCGAATATCAAGGGCGGGCGTATTGATGTGCTGGAGTACGGCTTCGATCGTTTCTGCCGCCTTCCAGGGATGTCGCCGCGTGTACATTTCGAAACAGGTGACCGCGTAGGAAAAGATGTCGATTCGCTGGTCAGTGCGCAGTCGCTTGATCAACTCGGGCGCCATGTAATTGGCCGTTCCGGTACGATTGCCCGGTGCCTGGAATGGCGGCGTATTGGGAACGACCAGGCCGAAATCAATCAGTTTGATCTGATGATCGCCGTCTGTGACCATGATATTTCGCGGGCAGATGTCGCGATGGATCCATTTCTGGTCATGAAAATAGTGGATCGCCTCGCCGAGCTGGATCATGAACGACAGGCGACGCTTTTTCATGACGTCGTTCTGGACGTCCACAAGGTAGCTGAGGCCCAGACCTTCGACAAATTCCATGACGAGGAATTGCTCGCCCTCAAACGTCGTGCCCCATTCGAAGGTCTTGACAATATGGGGGTGCTTCAGGGCCATGGCGACTTCGCCTTCCGATGGCTTCTTCAGCTCGGGTGCGAATCGTGATTCGAAGCGCTGGGTCTTTTCCTTATCGAGCACCTTCAGGGCGACGATCTTGCCCGAGAGCGTATCGCGGGCCCTCCACACGCGGGACATGCTCCCCTGCCCGACTCGGCCGATGAGTTCAAATCGCCTGGTGATGTCGGTCTTCGGCGGCCGCTTCTTGCCGTCGAAGATGTCTTTCAGGAAGTTGAATTTCATAAGCCTGGACCCGTCTCACTTGACGCAGTAGTCGATAACGCGGGCAATCTCGGTGCGCAACTGCGGGCGGGAGACGATGCGATCAACAAATCCGTGGGCCAGCATGAATTCGCTGGTCTGAAAACCTTCGGGCAATTCAGCCTTGATGGTCTGCTTGACGACGCGCGGGCCGGCAAAGCCGACGAGCGCCCGCGGTTCGGCGAGCACGATGTCGCCCAATGAAGCGAAACTCGCGGCGACTCCCCCCATCGTCGGGTTTGTCAGCACCGAAATAAACAGCCCCCCGCCGGCGTGATAACGGCCCAGGGCCGCACAGACTTTGCCCATCTGCATGAGCGAGAGGATCCCTTCGTGCATGCGGGCACCGCCCCCTGAGCCGCTGACGATGATCAACGGCAATTTGAGTTGCGTCGCCTGCTCAATCGCACGGGTCAACTTCTCACCCACGACCGACCCCATGCTCCCCATAATAAACGCAGAGTCGGTAACTCCGCAGACCAGAGGACGTCCGCGCAAATAGGCTCGACCGACAATGCAAGCTTCTGTCAGCCCGGTGCGAGCCTGCTCTTCACGGAGCCGTTCGGGATAGGGCCGGCGATCCGCGAAGCCCAGCGGGTCAAGCGAGGACAGATCGGCATACCATTCTTCGAAGCTGTCCTGGTCGAGCAATTGTTCGATTCGTGTTCGGGCGGGTACGTAGAAGTGGTGATCGCAACCCGGCTCCGGGCAGACTCCCAGATGTTCTTCCACCATTTTCTTGAAGACGGTGGCGCCACATCCATCGCAGCGCATCCACAGACCTTCGGGCACGCCGCGTTTACGGCGCGGCCGATGTGTTTCCGTCTTCTTTTCGACCGAACTCATTCAGGTTCGCTCCTCGGAGGCGACCGCACGAGCCTCACCGGATATCTATTACTGTTGCCGAAGTGCGGCCATCTCTGCAATCGAAAATTCGCCGGAAGGGGTCTTGGTCAGATTCTGCTCCAGCAACTCCCAACTGCCGCAAACTCCCTCGCAGGCCGGAGGAATGGCGTCCAGAGCGGCCCCTCGCAGGACGGCGCAGATGATTGCTGCCAGGGGATCTGCGGCGACGATGCCGACTGTTCCCTTCTTCTTAACGGGCTTTTCCAGAGCCTTCCGGACGCGCTCGACAGCCTCGGTCAGAGTCTCTCCCCCGGGGGGACAGATCGCTTCGGGCGACTCCTGCCACTGTTTGAAGACCCGGGGATGCTTGCGTCGCACCTCGTCAATTGTCAGCCCCTGCCATAAGCCGTGGTTGACGTTGTGCAGCGTCTCGACTTCCTTAACGGCCAGCCCCCGGGCTTCGCCGATCGCCGCCGCCGTGCTCCGCGCGGGTTCACACGGCGAACTGTACAGGACGTCGATGGTGGTCTCCGCCAGTTCCTGGAGGAGTTTGTTGACCTGTTGGCGGCCGCGGTCCGTAAGCGGCAGGTCAAGGTTTCCCTGGATCCGATGCTGCTCGTCGAAGTCAGTGCACCCCGGACGAATCAGAAGAATGCGTGGCATTGAGACTTATTTTTCACTCCGAATTCGCGGAAACCGCCGCGCCGCTTGCCGTCAGGGCGAGTCGCTCGATCGCCTGACGGTAGTCTTTAGTGTCAAAGATCGCGCTGCCCACGACGAATTGATTCGCGCCCGCGGCAGCGGATGGTGGGATGGTCTCGGCATCAATACCCCCGTCGATCGAAAGCAACCGGTCGCTACCCAATTGGGGCGCCAGCCGCCTGACTTTTTCGAGAGCGGCGGGAATGAATTTCTGCCCTCCAAACCCAGGCTCAACACTCATGACCAGGATCAAATCGCACTCCTGGACGAAGGGGAGAACGGCTTCCACCGGCGTGCCGGGATTGAGCGCCAGCCCTGCTCCCGCTCCGGACTGCCGAATCCGCCGGAGCAATTCAGACGGATCCCGGACGGCCTCGATATGCACGGTAACCAGATCACAGCCTGCATCGAGAAAATCATCCAGATAGCGGGCCGGGTCTGAGATCATTAAATGGGCGTCAAACGGGAGCTTGGTGATGGCCCGCAGCGATTTGATCACCGGTGCGCCGTACGAAAGGTTGGGCACAAAGTGCCCATCCATCACATCCAGGTGCAAAAGCTTCGCTCCGGCCGATTCCAGCAACTCCACCTCGCGGTGCAGGTTGGCGAAATCGCATTTGAGCATCGACGGCGCGATGAGCGGGGTACCGCTCAACAGCCTGCGTAGCACGGCGGGCCGGGTCATCGAAAGCTTTATGGATGCCTTTTCAGGAACAGCTCAGAGGGCAAAGGACCGCAGCTTGCGGCCGGCCTTATTGTGACGGCTTTCCAAAGACCCGTCCAGCCAGATGTTACGATCACAGTATTTGTGCTTGGATTCTGATTACACAAGTCTTTTCTGGAAAAGTGTTTGCGTTGCGTCGGCTGCTCCGCGAAGCGAAACCGACGGTGATCGGCCGACTCGCCGGTCACCGTCAGTTTATGACTTTTCGAGACTTCCAATTCTGCGATCTACAACCGGGCGATCCGGGCGATCAGGTCGGCGGTGCGGCTCGAGTAACCGTACTCGTTGTCGTACCAACCCAGGACCTTCACCATGTTGCCGCCAATCACGGTCGTCCAGCTCGAATCAAACACGCAACTGTGGGGATTCCCAATCACGTCGCTGGAAACGATCGGATCGGTATTGTACTCGAGAATTCCCTTCAGGGACGACTGGGCCGCGGCCTGCATGGCCGCGTTGATGTCTTCCTTGGTCACGGTCTTGCCCACGGTGGCAACCAGATCAGTAATACTTCCGGCGGGGACCGGAACACGCAGGCTGATCCCCGTCAGTTTTCCGTTCAGTTCCGGGAGCACCAGGCCCACGGCCTTCGCGGCGCCGGTCGACGTCGGAATGATGTTCAGTGCGGCCGCCCTGGATCGGTGCGGGTCCTCGTGCAACTGGTCCGAGACGCGTTGATCGTTCGTATACGCGTGGACAGTCGTCATCAGGCCCTTTTCCAGGCCGAAGTTTTCATGCAGGACCTTGACCATCGGGGCCAGGCAATTCGTCGTGCAACTTGCGTTCGAGATGCACTTGTGGGCCGACGTCAACTGATTGTCGTTGACTCCCAGCACGCAGGTCAGGTCGGGCTGATCCTTGGCCGGAGCAGAGAGCACCACTTTGCGGGCGCCGGCGGAAAGATGGCTGTCGTAACCCGGTTTTCCATCCTTTTCCCGCCCTGTGAAGAAGCCGGTCGATTCGACGGCGACGTCGACCGATTCGGCTTTCCATGGCAGATTGCGCGGGTCCCGTTCGGCACAGATGCGAATCTTCTTGCCGTTGACGATCAGGCCGTTCTCGGCGGCTTCCACGGTTCCGTTGAACCGGCCCTGAACGCTGTCGTATTTCAGCAGCATCGCCAGAGCCTTGGGGCTCCCCAGATCGTTGATCGCGGCAATCTCGAACTCCTGGGGGCGGGAGGCCATGACACGAAACACGATGCGACCGATTCTGCCGAAGCCGTTGATTCCAACTCGTACCGCTGCCACGATATACGCTCCTTTTCTCGATTAGAAATTCAGCCGCTAGAGGCTGACGGGATGCACAAGCTGACGCAGGGTTCGATCGATCTTAATCAGGCCGGTTGACCTGCCTGGGAAGCAGCCCTCCGCGAGCTGCCGACGCACCTGCGAGCACGAGCCGACTCTCCGGCGCGCGTCGGTGGGGCACCTGAATGCCCGCTCCGCCGCCGAATTTCAGCCGGTCGAATTATACTGTCGCCGGCCGAGCCCCACAAGTTTCCGCCCGGACGCCCACGGCTGACCAGGTATTCCGGTCGGTGGCACGCCCTGACCACCGGGAAGGGCGTGGTAGCCGGCCTCCACGCCCATCGCTGCGCTCTGGGCGTGCCACCCATTTCCTTAAGATTGAGTAATTGGCCAGCCGTGCCAGACGCCCGGTCAACCTGATGATCCGGTGTTATCCGCACTCTTGATGACTTGGAAAAACTCCTAAGGTGCTTAAGATGCGCGCCGATTTCGGGGTGGGGATCCTCTGACCAGGGATGCAGGGCTCCGTTCGTTTCCTCGAGAATCTGCTAAGGCGCTTAAGATGCCTAAGATGACCGACGTTTTTGAATTGCACTTCTTCTTCCGGACCGGTCCCGTTGTTTTTTCGCCGGCCGCGCATAGAGCGGACCACATCCCGCCCCACTATGGGGCAGAACCAATTCGTGTGAGTACGGGAGGCTGGGCCGGTAATTGTCACCTGGCTGGCAATCAGGTCAAGGGGGGCGACCGGCAGTTTGCCGGACCGCACCGGTTGGCCATGTCGAGGGCTGAGTCGCCAGTGATGGGAGTCGAATTCTGGCACGAAATTTTCGCAGCGCGCGCCTCTGCAAAAACCACGGGAATCGTCCAGTGGCGCGCGCCGGCGCCAGTGATGCGCGCTGTGTGTGAGCGCAACCAGCAGGACTCGATTCTGTCTCATTTTGCAACGCACCGTTGACCCTCCCGACCGTCAATTGATCAACCAGCGGTTCCACCGATTGATCAGTCTGCCGACACTTTCCGACCGGATCTTTAACTACAGCCGCCAGTCGATTCGGCATTCGGAAAATTGAATTCCCAAAGCTTGCTGCCGCTGTTCGTTCGGTCACGCCATTCCCCATGGTCTCAATCCTGGCGACAGCGCGAATCCTCCTCCGCGACGGGATGCACACTTCCCCCTCCACGGGCCGAGCCTGAAAATGCGGGTCACGGCCAGAATCTCCCGGAAGTCGCCAGATCGAGTATATGGGTGCATGTGTACACTAATCGTATCGGCGCGTGAAATCGAAGTCAAGCCGGTCGGGAGACGGATTTCAAATTCCATCCCGAAAGGTCAGAGTGGAATCGCGAAGACCAGGTTGCCGCCAATAAATGGGTGGCACTACTCGACTCTCTGACCAACGCAGACGGAGTGACGCCCGGACGACGCGCCTCGGCAGAGCACTGCCAGTGGTTAGACTTCAATGAATGCAGTTGGCAGGGGGCGTCCCCAAACTGAGTTTGGGAACGAGGTGATCAGGGGACGAGTGGCCGAGGGAAATGCCGGCAGGAATCTGCAAAGTTTTTTGGCGCAGGCTATACTGGGTTCTCTGTCGGATGCATTTGACTGAAATTGATCGAAGACCCCCTCTGGAGATGCGAGCCACCTGCCATGACGACACACTTCAGCAGCCGCCGTCAGTTTTTGAAGCTTTCCGGGGCTGGCGCCATTGGAGCCGCGTGCGGGCCGGCCTGGCTGGCTGATCTCACGTATGGCGCCAGAAACGCATTTGCGGCCGACGACAAACGCCGGATCGGGTCGATCGGCGTCGGCGGCCAGGGGACGGGGATCATGCGCTGGGCCATGAACTTCGGCGACGTCCTGGCAGTCTGCGACGTCGAACAGAATCATGCCCGGCGGGCCAAGGAGGGGCTGGAAAAGGATCGGCCTTCCACCAGCGTCGAGTTGTTCGACGATTATCGCAAGCTGCTCGACCGCAAGGACATTGACGTCGTCACGATCGGCACTCCCGATCACTGGCATACGAAGATCGTGATCGAGGCGATGCGCGCCGGAAAAGATGTGTATTGCGAGAAGCCGCTGACGCTCACGATCGCCGAGGGACAGCAGATTATCAGGACGGTTGAAGACACAAAGAAGATCCTGCAGGTCGGGACGCAACAGCGCAGCGATGAGCGCTTCTTCCTGCGTGCCGTCGCAACGGTTCAGAGCGGGCAATTGGGACAGATGAAAAAGGTCACCGTCAGTCTGCCGCTGTCGACGAGAGAAGGTGGTCCATTTGACCCCAAGCCGGTTCCCGAGGGGCTCAACTGGGAAACCTGGCTCGGCCAGGCGCCGCAGGTCGACTATTGCAGCGAACGTTGTCACCAGGATTTTCGCTGGTGGTATGAATACTCGGGTGGAATCGTCACCGACTGGGGCGCGCATCACCTCGATGTCGCCCAATGGGGGCTGGGGGTCGACAAGTCGGGGCCGCTGACGATCGATGGCAGCCAGACGAGCCTCCCCAAGATTCCCGGCGGCTTCAATACGCCGAAGCAGCCTTCGATCTTCTACACTTACCCGGGCGATGTCGTTCTGGAAGTCACGACTGGGAATGAGGGGGTCTTGTTCGAGGGGGAAAAAGGCCGCATCTACGTTAACCGGGGCAGGATCACCGGGAAGCCGATCGAAGACCAGGATCAGGACAAGTCGCTGCAGGACCTGACCAACGAGTGGATGGCGAAGATCTACGGAAATCGCAAGCCCGGAAACCACATGGGCAATTTCTTCGAATCGGTCCAATCGCGCGAACTTCCGGTCTCCGACATTTACTCGCAGCATCGATCTGTGAGCGGCTGTCATCTGGGCAACATCTCAATTCGCCTGGGCCGCAAACTTGAATGGGATGCCAAGGCCGAGAAGTTCGTGGGGGACGACGAGGCGAATGCAATGGTCAGCCGGGTGCAGCGCGAGGGATATCGGATTACGTGATATCGCGGCCCGGCAGCGTATTGAAAAAGGGGACAGTCCCTTTCGGGAATGCCATTTTGCCAAGGGAAAGCAACTCTTTCGAGAGGGACAGTCCCCTTTTTCAACGGCCTCCTCGCCCCGACGATCATTTCTCGATCGGCCCGACCTCATGATTCCGCTCCGCGACAATATCCCTCCCCGGACGTTTCCGTTCGTCAACTACCTGCTCATCGCCATCTGCGGGATCGTGTTCTTCGCGCAAACGGCCGATACGACCGATGGGGAAGATCTGCTGGTTGAAAAGTTTGCGATGATTCCGCAGCGGGTCCTGCACCCCGACCAACCGGTCACGCTGCGCGAAGAGGTCATCGTCAACGACTTCGGGGGACCCCGGCGCGAGTTGATCGAGCGGACGCTGCCGCCACTTCCCTTCAGTCCCTGGCTCACTCTGTTCACCTGTACGTTTCTGCACGGGGGCTGGATGCACTTCCTGGGGAACATGTGGTTCCTGCACATCTTCGGCGACAATGTGGAAGACCGCTTCGGGCACTTCGGCTATCTGCTCCTGTATCTCGGCTGCGGAATCGCGGCCAGCGCGGCCCACCTGGCGCTCAATGCCTCGTCGACGATGCCCACGATCGGCGCCAGCGGCGCGATTGCCGGGGTCATGGGGGCGTACCTGTTCGTCTACCCGCGGGCCACCGTGCTGACGCTCGTGCCGATCGTGTTCTTCATCCAGATGATGGTGATTCCCGCCTGGGTCTTCCTGATTTTCTGGTTTGGCCTGCAGTTCTTTCAAGGGGCGTTTGCGATTACGTCGCATGAAGCCGGAGGGGTGGCCTGGTGGGCCCATGTCGGCGGCTTTGCCGCCGGGTTCGCCACGGCGTGGCTGCTGGAACGTTCGAATCATCTGCGCCCGCCGGTCGACGTCGTCCTGCCCAACACGCAGCGTCCGACCATGTACCGGTATCGACGCCCGCCGTCAGGTTACTGGGAGTGAAAAGGGTCTCAGCCCCGCAAATCTGGCAGCCCGACGCATGAGCGAGGGACGGCAATCACAATTCATCCTGACAGCCGCGGAGCGGCGAAAGAATGTAGCCAGTGGCGCGAGCCACTGGTTCCGTACAATGTGAAATACAAAGCCCCGGAGGGGCGACATGGAATTGTCGTTTGATCGGAAGCTCGTGGTGTCTCCATGTCGCCCCTCCGGGGCTGCGCTCGTCGGGCGCTTGAACCAGTGACTTACGTCACTGGCTACATTATGGCACCCCTCCGGGGTTCACAATTCCAATTAAGCGTCATCCACTGCGTGAGCCCCAGTCGCTCCGTCGCGTCTCTCGCTTACGCGTCGGGCTTCCAATTTGGGCGGATTCGTTCCGATGGGCGCAACGTTTCACGCGGACGCTTGCGACTTCAAGAACCTGGCAGGAACAAATTTCCCTCCCAGAATCTCGGTGCTGGGAATGTGCAACCAGTCTTCGAGGATGGCGGCGTAGACGCTGCGGAAGTCGGTGTGATGCTTCAGGTCGCCGTCGTCGAGATCGGTGAGACTCGGGTGCGCTCCGACGGGACCGGCCTGCGCCGCCTCACCGACGACAAACATTTGAGACGCAGCGCCGTGATCCGTCCCCCGAGACGCATTCTCTTTGACGCGCCGCCCGAATTCCGAAAAAGTGGCGGTCAGAACCCGCTTGCTCTGGCCGTGATGTTTGAGGTCGTCATGGAATGCGGCAATCGCGTCGCCCAGCTCGGCGAGCAGGTCGTGGTGCTGGCGCGCCTGGTCGGCATGCGTGTCGAACCCTCCCAGCGAGGTGTAATACACCCGCTCGGGAATCCCCGCGGCGATGAGTTGTGCCACAAGCTTCAGCCGGCCGGCCAGGCCGGTCGCGGGGTATTTCACGGGCGTTTCGTAGTTTGCGGCGACTTCGCGCAAACGAGCCGCCGACCGGTACGTTTCGCGAGCGGCCTGCTTGACCAGATCAGCCAGGTCGCCGGATGCCCGGGATTCGCCGGCCGCAAAGGCTTCGACGGCCCGTCGCCGTGCGTCGTTGCTGCCGCTGCCTGCAACTTTCAGTTCATAGTCGGCCAGCGCGCGCAGGCTGATCGCCCGACCCGAAGGTCCTGTCAAAGCTCGAGGCGCGTTCCCGGCCCCGACCGACAGGCCATTGACCGCCACGCCCAGTTTCTCGACTCCGCGGCCGAGCCAGCCGTAGGGTTCATCGGCGGCGAATGAAGCTGTCTGCCAGATATCCATCGACACAAAGTGGGAGCGGTTCGGATTCGGATAGCCGACTCCCTGCAGAATTGCCAGTTGGGACTGCTCGAGCATTTTCGCCAGTCCGGACAGCGCGGGGTGCAGGGCCAGGTCGTCGTTGACCTTGAGGATCTCATGCTGGGCCTGCATTAACTTTGGGCGTGCTGCGGCGTATGCCGGATCGCGGAACGGGATCACCGTGTTGAGTCCGTCGTTCCCGCCAGTGAGCTCGATGACGACAAGAATCGTTTCCGATCCACCCGGTTGATCGGCGTTCGGTGCTGCCAGCGCGACGTTGCGCCAGAAACCTGAGGCCACCGACGAACAGGCCAGAACCGAAGTTGATGCGAGGAATTGTCTGCGGGAGATTGCCATAATTCAGTGTCCCCGTCGAAGCGAACGATGTTGGGTGCCAGCTTCACTTACCCCAGTTGATATTCAGGCAACGTCAGCGCCAGGTGCGCGGCTGACCGCGCCAAACCCGACTCGCTCGACGAATCGCCGTAAAGGACCGCTGCATTGTTGATCCGTTCGGATTCCAGTTGCGACACGATCGATTCGAGTGCTGCGGGATTCACCTGCTGATGGAAAAGTCGCAAGAAGAATTCGGCGAGTCCGCGCGCGCCGGTAAATCCATATCGCGCCGGCAATCGGGCCGGATCGGTGCCGCGCGCCGAACCTGATCCATGCGTCAGATCGTAGGCCATGTTCTGCCGTTTCAACAGCGTCGATGAATTGATCCAGGTCGAGCCGCCATCCCAACCCTTGACGCTGGGAGGATGCAACAGGCTTTGTCCAAGCTGATCGCAGCTCTGGGCGAGTTGAACGAGCCCCGGGCGTCCTTCCAGGGCCAGCACAGTTCCCAGCAGGAAGTCGCAGGGGCTTTTGACTTTCTGCCGAATTGCCGCCGCTGAAAAGAAAATGTTGCTGCGGAGAATCGTCTCGACCAGCCAGGCGATATCGTAGTTTCGCGTGCGAAACCCGCTGATGAGCGGATCGAGCAGAGATTCGGAGGGGTTTCCGTTCTCGCTGACGAATTCCCGGAACACTTTGCGGACAATGAAGCGGGCACAATCTTCATGCGACAGGCACAATCGTGCGACGTCCCCGCTCGTCCAGCGGCCGGTCCGTCCGAACACCGTCTTTTCCGTGGGGTCGAATTGTTGCGGGTCGAATACCGCCCGTTCAGAGACGACCTTCCAGCCGGTCAGGGCCCGCGCTGCTTCCTGGATGTCTTTTTCGGAGTAATGGCCGACGCCTAGAGAAAACAGCTCCATCACCTCGCGGGCGTAGTTTTCGTTGGGTGCCGCATTCACGTTGCTGGCAGAGTCGAGCCAGATGAGCATTGCCGGATCAACCGTCATCTCAGAGAGCATTGCATCGAACCGGCCCAGCGCATGCCGGCGCAGGGTATCATTCTGGCGCTGCATCAAGCGGACCGACCGCACTTTGGCATTCGACGTCGCGAAATGATTGTGCCAGAAGAGGGTCATCCGCTCACGCAGCGGATACGGCGAATGCAGCATTCGGTACAGCCACAATGCCTTGGCCTGTTGCGGGTCGTTGTCTTTGACGACGCCGGATCGCAGCGCGGTGACCTCGGCTTCGAAGTCGGGTTCGTCGGCACCCGTCGCCGTCGCCAGCAACTTCCCGACCAGCTCATCGGGCGACGACTTTAACCCCTCGCGAATCGTCCCCCAGCCGGCTCCAAAGCCGATGCGGCGATACAGGTGCGCGACGAGAACCTCGTCCCACGGCTGTTCGCGGCTGGGAACGAACGCTTGCCACGCAATGACTGGTGAAAACTGGTCGAAACGCGATTGCGATTCGGTCATGGCGTTCTTCCAGTCAGGGAGCCTGAGCGGCCGGACCGAGCCGCAGGTTGATGTCGAAATGGTCACCGGCAATGACGTTGCTGGTCGTCAATGTCCCCAGCCGCTTGAGCAGGTGGTGCACGACTTCGATGTCCTTCGCGGCATCTTTCAGACTCAGCCCCTGCTCCAGCACGGCCCCGCGCACGAAGCGCTCCTGAAAGCCCATCAGAAACTCGCTGACTTCTGCCAGGGACACCTGCTGCATATCCGTCGCACGTTCGTTCTGCGAACCAGCAGCAGCCTCCGGACGCTCCAGATCGTCAATCAGATCACGGACGATTTCAGCGGTCGAACCGATGATGATTTGCTTCTGAGCCAGGGCCCACGCTGGATTGAAATTCAGGAGAACTGCCTTGCCGGGATCCCCCTCGGCGATCTTTTCCGCGAAGCGGAAGGTCGTCACGCGAGAACCGCGATGCTCGACCTTTTTGAAATCTTCGATGTTCCGTCCCGCGGCAATGAGCAACAGCCCTTCGATCGGACCGAGAATCCGATCCCGCACGGCTGCTTCATCGCGGGCACCGATAACGACGGCGAACGCGGGGAGCCGTTCGTCGAGCTTCTTCTGGTACACAGTTTCGCGCTGACGGGCCGCGACCAGCCGGAATTGAGGCCCAATCCACTGCACCAGATCTGAGATTCCAAAGTGCAATCCTTCGGATTTCCCCTTTTCGTTTTCCTTTTCGAGCTGCTTCACGAGATCGGCATTCAGCAGATCGCTGCGTGCGTCCCACAGTTTCTTGTAATCGCGAAACCAGCCGGCCGAGAAAATGGCGCCCGTCGGTTGCAGCAGCCGCGGCGCCGATTCGTTCGTTTCCGAAGCGAAGTAACCACGCAGACCGCCATACGCGCCCTCGGTTCCCACCGGAAAGCGAATTTTGATTTCGTGGGCCGGGCCATCGACGAACAAGCCGGCTGCGGCAAATTCGGCGCGGCGCACGAGATCGAGGTAACCGCCGACGAGAAACAGCGGAATCGGATCATTCGCCGGAAGCTTGAAGGCAGCCTGGGCCTTGGGGTCCTCGCGCAACAGACCCAGGTTTGCCGTAATCAGAATCGCCGCCGCCTTGCCCGCTCCGTCGAGGAGCCGCAACGAAGCCGGGACGTCGAACGGTTGTGCCGTCGCCGCTCCGGCGACGCGGTCCAGGGCCGCTTCGAGTTGCGGCTGACCGTTGGACACCAGGAGCTGCCGTCCGGCAATCGCGAACCAGCCGTTGCCCACCCGGTGGCAGTCATACGAGCGATAAGTCTTCGTTTCGGAAACGACGGATTTCTGAGCCTTCTCGGTTCCGTTGCCGGATGACGAATTTCCGGCTGCAGCGCTGCGCTGCAATTCGGCCTGGACGGCCTCGATGAACTGCTTGAGAATTGACTCGTCGGCAGCGGTCAAAACGACCGTCACGCCGGGTTCAGCGGACGAACCCTGCGGCTCGACGACGATGATGATCCCTCCGGCCGTCAGTCGCGCCAGTCCCGTTTGCCAGTCGGTCCCCAGGCTCTTTTCGACAAACTTGACCGCCTGCCGGAACCGGTCGGCGTCGGGCGAGGCCAGAAACTGCTGCAACCCATTCGTCTCGCGAATCAGGTTCCAGACGTCGCGTCCCAGCGGATTATCGATCAACTGAATCGGGCGGTTGACCTCGATCAGGACCGCCATTTTCGGCGACGCCACGTCCCGGGCCGCCAGCTCGGCGGCGGCCAGCCAGCGGCCGCAACCGCTGACCATCAAAAACGCAAGAACAAGCCGGAAAACGGACATGGCACGGCCCTTTGAAGAAAACCCTGCAGCTCTCAGAACAACACCTCGCGGCGACAGCGGCTGCAACAGTCGCAAACAGGACTACCCCCCCCTCCCGGCCCGAGAGTCAGAAATTCATGAGAACCCCGGCAAAATGCGAAGCGCCGACCCGACAGTCGGTCGCGGGCACATCATCTGGCAGATCGCAGGTCGACGCACTTGAGGGTCCCTGTGTCGCGAACGTAAAGGCGTCCATTCGAAAGTGCCGGCAGGGCTCGGGTTGTCGTCCGAAAAATCCGCGCGCGGGCCAGCTCGGAATACGACTTGGGGGAAGGAGTCGCGAGGACTAAATCTCCGTCATCAGTGACGATCACGAGCTTCCCGTCCGCAACAATCAGATTGGCGACCGGAAAGCCCTCCTTCGTCCATTTCACTTTTCCCGTCCTGGGATCGAAGCACCGCAGTCGCGCGGGAGGAATGTCGACACGCCCGTCCACTCCATAGAAGAGACCTTCGCAGGGAACCGACGTGCTGAACTGACTCGACATCGTTTCATTGTTGGCCCAGACGTCATCGGCGCTTGTCTTGCCGATCTTTCGGTAAACCGCGCCGATACCGTAGCTCGCCGAGAGAAACACATGCCCGTCAATGACCTGAGGTGTGGCCGCATTGACGGTTGGTCCGCGATCGCCGAAGGGGAACTGCCAGCGCACTTTGCCAGAGGCCGGGTCAATCGACATCGCACTGAGCCGTGTCACGAAGATCACATGCCGCACACCATCGACGGTTGTCGCCGTCGGCGACGAGTAGCTCGCCTTTTCATCTGAGACCTGCCAGACCGGTTTTCCGTCAGCCAGGCGAAAGGCGACGATCCCGGATCCCTTCTTGCCTCCGACGTTGACCAGCAGATTGTCCTCTTCGACGATGGGAGTGCTGCCGACGCCGAAGAAACCATCGGGGGCCTCGAATTCGCGACCGGCAGCGCGCGACCACCGCTCCTGTCCCGTTTTGAGATTCAGGCAATGCAGATCTCCGGTGGCGCCGAACAGATAGACGAATCCGCGATCAATCAGCGGTACGCAGCGGGGGCCGTGATCCTGGCTGTAGCCGCCGGAGAAAGTCGCCGGATACTTTCTGGTCCACCGCGATTTGCCGGTCTGTGCGTCGAAAGCTTCGACGACTTCTTCGTTTTCAAGACGGTGAAATGCGATCACCATCCCGTCGGCGACGGCTACTCCCGCGAAGCCCTCGCCGACCGGGTGCTCCCAGAGGATGGCCGGACCCTCCGCCGGAAACGAGGCGACAAGGTGTTCGTCGACCGCGACGCCGTTGCGATTTGGTCCCAGGATTTGCGGCCAATCGCCAGCGTAGCTCGAGCCTGCGGCCAGGATTGCCAGCAGAGCCGAGAACGCCCCGACGATGCGAATTGCTGTCTGCCTCAGTCCGGTCGGGGCCGTGATGTCCATCCTGGGTCTCCAGGCCCTCTCGGGGCCGTCTGTCGGTCCGGTCCAGTCAAGTCTTCAGCGAATGGGGACAATACTGGCACGCCCCGGCACAGCACGCAAGTGCGAGATCACAGTCTGCGGCGGCAAATCCCGGCTCCGGCCGTCTGCCCACAACGTGAATTCTATGGAGCCTATGGAGAAATGAACGGACGGGGAATTCTATCCGCAGATTTACGCAGATACGCGCAGATTACGGACGGCGGCTCACGCGAAGGCGGAAAGCCGCGAAGACGGACGGGAGGAGGGAACACTGATCTTCTGATCAAAGATTACTAGCGTCGATCAGTGACTATGAGCGTTCCGCTTTGCTGCCTTTGAGTCTTCGTGACTTCGTGGTGAATTGAAGAACCAGGAATTACCACCAAGGCACAAAGACACGAAGATGGACGAAGAAGGAAGGTTTTGGTCTGCAGATTTGCGCAGATGAGCACAGATTAAGAAACAAGGTGGGACGCTTAATCTGCGTAAATCCTTTCCATCTGTGGATCTTTTTGAGCCTTGGTGGCTGCGGCTTAAGAGCTTCGGCCGTTTTCGTGGCTTTCGAGTCTTTCGTGGTTTATCTCCGTCTGTCATTCTTGAATCCGAACACGTGTGAACAAAAAAAGGGAAATCGTCTGGTGCTCGCAATCGCGACAAAAAGTCAAACTGGCCCACTACCGGTCGCCAATGCGCTTTGGACACTTATCGCGACGCCTGCTATAAATTCAACAGACAGGTCGCAGTCAACTTATGCCGATCGGGAGATTGTGTTTCCGTGAGCTTGCCCAGAAATCCGACGCGGACCGTAAAGATCGGCGCCATTATGATCGGCGGGGGGAACCCGATCGCCGTTCAGAGCATGTGCGCGACCCACACGCAGGACATTGCGGCGACCGCGGCCCAAGTCAACGATCTGGCCGCCGCCGGTGCCGACGTTGTACGGATTGCCGTCGACAGCCGGAAGGACGCCGAAGCCCTTCCAGAAATCCGCCGGCAGACAAAAGCCAACCTGGTTGTCGACTTGCAGGAAAACTACCGGATGGCAGAACTGGTTGCGCCGCATGTCGACAAGCTCCGCTACAACCCTGGCCATTTGTACCACCACGAGCGCGAAAAGCCGTGGCAGGATAAGGTGCGGTATCTGGTCGACGTGGCTGTGAAAAATGACTGCGCGATCCGAGTGGGAGTCAATTGCGGATCGGTCGACCCGGCTAAAGCCGAGAAGTACGGCCAGGACGATTCGATTTCGCCGATGATCGAAAGCGCGGTCGACCACTGCGCGTTCCTGGATTCGCTCGGGTTCACGCGCTACTGCGTTTCGCTGAAGGATTCCGACCCGACCAAGGTCATCGAAGTCAACCGGCGGTTTGCCGGGGAGCGTCCCGATGTGCCGTTGCATCTGGGGGTCACCGAGGCCGGCTTGCCCCCGGACGGTGTCATCAAAACGCGAATCGCATTCGAGCAACTGATCGCCCAGGGAATCGGCGACACGATCCGTGTCTCGCTGACTGTCCCGAACAGTAAGAAGAGCGACGAGATTGTCGCAGGCCGGCAGATTCTGGCTGACATTGCCGCCGGACGGGTACGATCGGTCGTGCGGTTCAACCTGGATACGCTGAACATCATCAGTTGTCCGAGCTGTTCCCGTGTCGAAAACGAGGCGTTTATCGAACTGGCACAGCAGGTCAAGGAACTGACGGCCTATGCGCGCGACCACGCGATCACGATTGCCGTCATGGGCTGCCGGGTGAACGGTCCTGGCGAAACCGACGATGCCGACCTTGGACTGTGGTGCGCGCCGAACTTCGTTAACCTCAAGCGGGGTGGCGAAGAGCTCGGGGCCTTTCCTTACGACGAAATTCTGCCTCGGCTCAAGCTCGAACTCGATGGGCTGATTGCCGCCGGCAAATAAGTTGCGGCGAATCAGGCCTCGAGCCAGTTCATTGAGATTTGGAATCGGCGGGCTGAAACGTTCTTCGTGGTAAATTTTCGGAGTTTGACAGTCGATTTCAGTTGTAATCGCCGCGCCGGTTGTGCCGCTGAAATTGTTTGATGCCAGCCCCTGGAATGGCGCGGTTGACTTTACCGATCAGGCAAGATGGAGGGCGCCAAATATGGCCACCGATCTCAGCCGGAAGGACGAGCTTCCGGAACTGACTTCCCGGATCATCGAAACGTACAAAACGTTCGGGAAAATCAATCACCTGGGGCATTGCCCGCTCCCCAATCTGGCCACGGTCATCGACATCGTCGAGGACCTGAAGGAAGTGATCTTTCCGGGCTATCGCAGGCGCCAGAACCTGCATTTCGGCAACGTCGCGTACCATGTGGGTGACCTGGTCGATTCCCTGCATGACTCGCTGACGCAGCAGTTTGCACGGGCACTGCGGCACGAGCACGACCTGCGGAACAGCGTCAGTTGCGGCGCGGGGAGCGAGGTCGATTTTGAGGCCCTGGGGCAGGCCAAAACTCTGCAATTCCTGGCAAAGATCCCCCATGTTCGGGAACTGCTGGCTTCAGACGTGCAGGCGGCCTACGAGGGCGATCCCGCGGCGACCAGCCTCGACGAGATCATTTTCTGCTACCCGGGTCTCGAGGCGATCACTGTGCAGCGCCTGGCGCACGAGTTATACCTGCTCCAAGTACCGATCATTCCCCGCATGATGACCGAATGGGCGCATAGCCGCACGGGTATCGACATTCATCCCGGCGCCAACATCGGCCCGTCGTTCTTCATCGATCACGGGACCGGCGTGGTGATCGGTGAAACGACCGATATCGCAGCGCATGTCCGGATCTACCAGGGAGTCACGCTGGGAGCGCTGAACTTTCCCAGGGACAGCGAAGGGAACATCATCCGGGGCCGAAAGCGGCATCCGACGATCGAGGACCGGGTCGAGATCTATGCGAACGCGACAATTCTGGGAGGTGAGACGGTCGTCGGGACCGGCTCGGTCGTTGGCGCCAGCGTTTCGCTGACGCGGAGCGTTCCACCCAATACGCTGGTGACTGTCGAGAAACCGTCGTTGCGGTTCCGCGAGAGATAGGCGAATGAAGGTAGCGGAACTCGTGAGAGTTCCCAACGGAAGTCTCACGACTTCCGCTACTGCCTGCAATCGCTCTAGGCAATCGCGCGGGGCTTTTGATTCGGCGAATCACTGTCCTTCAGAGTCTGAACCTGGTCCAGGACGGCTTCCAATTGCGATACGAGCTTGTCCTGCGTGTCGAGCAACTGATCGGCGGCTGAGGCAAAATGTGCTTCGCGTTCGGTCGCGCGCTGCGAGTTCCCCTTCATTTCCTGGGACAGCGAAGTGAGTTGCCGGCCGAGGTCTTCGACGTCCTGCTCGATCTTCGGTGCCGGTTGGGGCGCCTGACGCGAGACGCGAGATTGAGCAGCCAGGATCTGCGGGCGCTTCGAGAGGAAGTGGGGAGCAGGCACGGGAGCGCGAACGCCGGCTTCATGACCCTCCGCTGGCTCCGCAATTCGGCCCATGATGGCGGCCAGTAACCCTTCGGCTCCGACCCGCTGGCGACTTTCAAAATCGTCAATTTGTCGAAGCTCCTGGTCAATCAGTTCGACCAGTTCAGCCGCAGACAACTCGGAAACTTCGCGACCGTCCCCGATGGTGGTCGTGCGGGAGCCAGTGGCTTCGGCAACTCCTGCCGGAGCCTGGCCCGCTTCCAGCCGGGCGATTAACTCGACTTCACCGATCCCGATGACATCGCCGTCATGGACCTGCGAAGTCTGAATGGGGCGACCGTTCAGAATCAGGCGGGGCTCGGCGGTGATGGCTTCCAGGCTGATTTCGCTACCGCAAATTGTGATGATGCTGTGGAGCGCGGGCATCGCGTCGCCCCCCAGCCGCAGATCGCAGGTTGCGCCCGATCCGATCAGGAAGCGGGGGCTGGTGACGGGCCGGCGGCGAAACCGTGTTCGTCCGCGCGTAACTTCAAGCACCAGGTGAACGGGGAGAGAAAGCGACGATTGATCGTTTGCGCCAAGTTCAGGCGCGGCGGCAGAACGGTTCTGCGTGGGAACCATACAGTCAACCTCTTGTCGACGAAAGTACGTGCGGAGCCGCCGGCGAATTCGGCGGCAGAAGTCTGCACTGATCATTTCGGCCAGCAATTTCCCGTCCCATGAGCGAATCAGACAGCGGTCCGACTCCAGCGAAAATCACTTTCCTTTTGCAGCGAAGCGTCGCACGGTGCGGTTTCTACCGTGCCCTGTGCGGGTTCGAGGCGCGTCAATGTGCGGGCCTGGCGCAAACGTTGCGGCCTGGCGAAAGTTTGCGGGGGTAAGATCGTCTGCCAGGCCCTGGCTTGCGAGGCAACGAATCAGACGAGAGCGGTTCCAGGCGGGCTGTAGCGGAACTCGTGAGAGTTCCGACCGGAAGTCTCACGACTTCGGCTACAGTTTGCCGCTACACACAAAGTGGAAATTCTCTAGCCGCCGGGGCCGGGGCATGTCAGTGCGACCGGCGGGCGACTGCCAATTTGTGCCGTGCACGCTCAACGGCCGACTCTTTCGCCACGAATTCCAATTCGTTTTTCGGGTGCCGCTGTCGCGCCGCCTGCAGCTCGTCTTCGGCCTGGCGGGGGTCCAGCGTCTCTGCCAGCTGGGCCCGATTCGTGAGCAGGGAAACGGTGCTCCCCTTCACCTGCGCGAATCCGCCATCGACGAAGTACTTACGATTCCCGGTCGCCGTCGTGATCAGCAACTCTCCAGACCCAAGTCGCCCCACCAGCGGCGCTCGCCCGGGAAGAATCCCGATCTGGCCGTCGAAGAGTGGAAAGCGAAGCGCCTGGACCGGCTCATCGAGGAGCGTCGTTTCCGGAGTCACCAGGACCAGTCGCAGGTCTTGAGAAATTGTCATCGACGAAATCTTTGCAGCAATAGAACGCGTCTACGAAAACCTAACGAATGGGTCGTCTCCTGCCGGGGCCTCGCCCGGGCCCGCGAACGAATCAGCCGGCGGCCATCTTTTTGGCTTGTTCCGCCGCTTCTTCCACGCCACCCACATACATGAAAGCCGATTCCGGGAGCTGGTCCCATTTACCGTCGCAGATTTCTTCAAAGCTTTGAATCGTTTCAGCCAGCGGTGTGATCTTCCCCGCCTTCCCGGTAAAGACCTCGGCCACGAGGAACGGCTGCGATAGAAACCGTTCGATCCGGCGTGCGCGGTGAACGATCTGCTTGTCGCCTTCGCTCAACTCATCGACGCCGAGAATGGCGATGATGTCCTGCAGTTCGCGGTACCGTTGTAAGGTCTGCTGGACGCGGCGAGCGACCTGATAGTGCCTTTCGCCGACGTACTGCGGGTCCAGAATCCGGCTCGACGAAGCCAATGGATCGATCGCAGGGTAAATTCCCTTTTCCGAGATCTTCCGTTCGAGATAAATGAACGCATCCAGGTGCGAAAAGGCGGTTGCCGGGGCCGGATCTGTCGGGTCGTCGGCCGGGACGTACACCGCCTGCACGCTGGTGATGGCCCCCGACGTCGTCGACGTGATCCGTTCCTGCAGTTCCCCCAGCTCGGTCCCCAGAGTGGGCTGGTAACCGACGGCGCTGGGCATTCGACCCAGGAGCGCCGAGACTTCGCTCCCCGCCTGGGAAAATCGGAAGATATTGTCGATGAATAGGAGCGTATCAGCACCGGTCGCATCGCGGAACCATTCGGCCATCGTGAGGGCCGAAAGGGCGACTCGCAGACGGGCTCCGGGCGGCTCGTTCATCTGGCCGAAGACCATGCACGTCTGCTCGATGACGCTGCGCTCGGTCTTCCCGATTTTTGTTTCCTGCATTTCGAGCCACAGGTCGTTTCCTTCGCGGGTCCGTTCTCCGACGCCGGCGAAAACCGAAAAACCGCCGTGCGCGCTGGCGATGCGGGCGATGAGCTCGGTCAGAATTACGGTCTTTCCGAGACCGGCGCCGCCGAACAGTCCGGCTTTACCGCCGCGGACGAACGGGGTGAGCAGGTCGATGACCTTGATCCCCGTCTCGAACACCTGGGTTTTCGATGAGAGCTTGCTGAGCTCGGGGGCGTGGCGGTGGATGGGCCAGCGTTCTTCGCAATGAACCTCACCCCTTCCGTCGATCGGTTCTCCCAGAAGATTGAAGACGCGTCCCAGCGTTCCCTTGCCGACCGGCACGGTGACGGGCGAGCCGGTATCGACGACGTCCATCCCGCGGACCAGACCGTCGGTCGAACCGAGCGCCACACAGCGGACGCGGCTGCCACCCAGGTGCTGCTGCACTTCACCCGTCAGCTTGATCTTCACTCCTTTGCCGCCGGCGTGCTCGATCTTGACGGCATTATAGATTTCGGGGAGGTGGTTCTCGGGAAATTCGGCGTCGAACGTCGAACCGATCACCTGCGTAATCTTCCCGATTGTGCCGGCGCTAGAGCCAGTTGACTGGGAGCCCAAAGTGGCCGTTGCCATGGTCGTCTTCCGATTCTCAATGAATTGAAAAGTGTGGTTAGTTCAATGCCTCGGCACCGCCGATGATCTCGCTCAGTTCGCTGGTGATCTGAGACTGGCGGGCCCGGTTGTAGATGCGGGACAGGTTGCTGATCATGTCTCCGGCGTTTTCCGTGGCCCCCTTCATGGCGACCATGCGGAAAATCTGTTCGCTGACGGCTGCATCCAGAAAGCACTTGAAGAGCCGCGCCTTAAACGCCGCCGGCAGAATTTCTTCGAGAATTTCACCGGCCGACGGGAGAAACTCGTACTGAATCGGCGTTGCGGCCTTGCCTTTGGCCTGTGCGGCGTCGGCGCCGGGTTTCGACAATGGCAGCAGGGTCTCGACGGTCGCCATCTGCTTCGAGGCCGACAGGAACTTCACATAGGCGACGTCGACCCAGTCGATTTCGTGGTTGACGTACATCTGGATGAATCGCGCGGCGATCGCATCGACTTCGTCAAAGCGGGGCTTGTCTTCGAAGTTGGTATACGACTTGTCGGCCTTGGCCTTTTGGAACCGCAGAAAGTTGAGACCGCGCTTTCCTGAAACTTCGAGGATCAGTTTTTGATCCTGGGACTGCGCTTCGCGCATTTTCTGTTGCGCGAATCTCAGGACCCCTGAGTTGTACCCGCCGCACAGCCCTCGATTCGACGTCAGCACAAGCAGTACGCCCGTCTTACGCTGCTCGCGAACTTCCATCAGCGGGTGCGCAAACTCGGCTGTGGATTCCGTGAGATCGGCTGCCAGTTCGGCGATCTTGGTCGTGTAAGCCGCTGCCTCAGAGGCGCGGTCCATGGCTTTCTTGAACCGCGCAGTGGCGATCAGCTCCATCGTCCGCGTAATCTTGCGGATGTTTTTGACCGCCTTCAGGCGTTTGAGAACTGCGCGTGCTTTGGCCATGGGTGCTTGCTACGAGTGGAGTTTCAATCTAACTCTTCTTTTCCGCGACGAAGTGCTTCTTGAATTCTTCGAGCGCCGCGCGCAACTGCTGCTCGAGCGGTCCCGACAGTTCCTTCGTTTCGATGAGCTTGTCGCGAACTTCGGCCTTTTGCTCTCGCATAAACGCCATCAGCTCTTTTTCGGCGCGGGCCACCTGATTGACCGGGACGGCGTCAAAATACCCCTGTGTGCCGGCGAAGATGCTGATCACCTGATCGGCCACGTGCATCGGTTCAAACTGGGGCTGCTTGAGGAGTTCCACCATCCGGTAGCCGCGGTCGAGCCGCCCCTGCGTTTCCTTGTCGAGCTCGGTACCCAGCTGTGCGAAGGCTTCCAATTCGCGGAAGGCTGCCAGGTCGAGTCGCAGACCGCCGGCCACCATCTTGTTCTTCATGGCCTTGGTCTGCGCGTTGCCGCCGACGCGCGACACGCTGATCCCGACGTTGATGGCCGGTCGCACGCCGGCGAAGAACAGGTCTGGTTCGAGGTAGATCTGTCCGTCGGTGATCGAAATCACGTTGGTGGGAATGTACGCCGAGACGTCTCCCTGCAACGTTTCGATCACGGGAAGTGCCGTCATCGAACCTCCGCCGAGGTCATCGCTGAGCTTGGCGGCCCGTTCGAGGAGGCGGCTGTGGCAATAAAAGACGTCACCCGGGAAGGCCTCGCGACCCGGCGGGCGTCGCATGAGCAACGACAACTGCCGATAGGCGATGGCCTGCTTCGAAAGATCGTCGTACACGACCAGGGTGTGTTTTCCCTGATACATGAAGTATTCGGCAAGCGCCGCTCCGGCGTAGGGAGCGATATATTGCAAAGGGGCCGGTTCGCTTGAGGGTGCGCTCACCACCACGGTGTAGTCCATGGCACCATGCGCCCGCAGCGCTTCGATCACGCCTGCCACCGACGACGACCGCTGCCCGCAGGCGACGTAGACGCAGACGACGTCTTGCCCCTTCTGGTTGATGATCGTATCGATGCAGATGGCAGTCTTGCCCGTCTTGCGGTCGCCGATGATCAGCTCGCGCTGCCCGCGACCGATCGGCGTCATGGCGTCGACCGCCTTGATCCCGGTTTGCAGGGGCTGCTTGACCGGCTGCCGCCCGGCGATGCCCGGAGCGATCGTTTCCAGCGGCCGAGATTCGGTCGACAGAATCGGACCTTTGCCGTCGAGCGGGTTGCCCAGCGGATCGACCACGCGGCCGATGACCGCCGTACCGACTGGTACCGACAGCAATTGCCCCGTGCTCTTGACCTCATCCCCCTCGGCGATCTTCAGGTAGTCGCCGAGAATGATCACGCCGACCGAATTCTCTTCGAGGTTGAAGACCTGCCCGCGTACGCCGCTGGGAAATTCGACCATCTCGCCGGCCATGGCGCCGGCCAGGCCGTAGACCCGCGCGATACCGTCGCCGACTTCTAGCACGCGACCGACTTCGCTGGTCTCGACCTGTCCGCGAAAGTCTTCAATCTCTTTCTGAATGACTGAAGCGATCTCGTCCGCTTTGAATCTCATGTAGGCTCCTCTCGCGCACACGGTGCCGCAGTTGTTCCAACCGGGCCCGCAGCGAACCATCGTAAACGGTGTCTCCCACGCGAATGCGCAGGCCCCCCAGAATGTCCGGATCGACGGCAGGCTCGAGCACCGGCTGAATCGCCAGTTCCGCCGCAAGCCGCTCGCGAATCCTGCTCAAATCCCCTTCAGAGAGCGGCCGGGCGGAAATCACCTGCACGCGTTTTCGCCCGGAACGTTTCTCCGCTTCAATATCACACTGCGCGAGAATCAGCCGCAGCAGATCGAGCCGATCGTGCCGGGCCAGGACTCGCAGAAAATTCGTAAACAGTTCGCTCGCCCGTCCCGCGACGATGCGATCGATCAGTTGCAGTTTCTGATCGCGGCTGACGGTGCCCGACAGCATCAACCGCGACAAGTCGGGCTGCTTTGCCAGGATGTCATCGACAAACGAGCGAAATTCATCGAGCGCTTCGCCGAGTTGAGGAGCCGGGACCGCATTCAGAAAGGCATCGGCATAGATGCGCGCGACGGCACCCAGGTGCGGGTCTTCCATCACGCTTTCGATGCGCGTCTTGATCTGCGATTTTCCGGCCATGTCGAATGCCCGTTGGGTCTGCCTGAAACCCGCCCTGGCGGGGACGTCGTTAAAGTTTGCCGGCCCGAACCGGGCCGAATGAAATCAATGTTTTCGCTTGGCGAAACCGCTCAGCGCTTCGTCGATCAACCGCTCGTTGTCAGCTCCGGTCAGAGTCCGGCCGATCACCTGCTCGGTGGCCTGGCTGACGCACCGCCCCATGTGGGCGAACAGATTGTCCAGCGCCTGGTCCCGAGCCCGCTCGATGTCCTGCACGGCCCGCACGCGGGTCGCTTCGGCCTCCTTCTGAGCGGTCGCCACGATGTCGTTCTTCGTATGCTCGGCATCACGCCGCGCCTCGGCGATGATCTCGCGCACCTCGTCTTGCACCTTCTCCAGCTTGGCGGCATGTTCCGCCAGCATCTTCTCGGCCTTGATTCGTGCCGACTCGGCTTCAGCAATGTTGTCGAGGACGGCGGTTTCGCGCTTGTCGAGACCTTCGATGAGTGGCGTCCAGGCAAATTTTTTGAGGACGAAGAGAAACACCACAAACGTGACCAGAGTCCAAACCGCCAGGTCGGCGTCGGACTTTGTGGCGGTCATGGGTCCGGGAGCGTGGGCCGATGCTTCACCTTCCAGCGGATCGTGAACTCCCGACTTTTCGTGGTCGCCCTGGGCCTCGCCATGCGTCGGAGCGGCGAACGCTGCACCGGACAATAGCGACAGAGCCAGACAAACCGACAGACCTGTCAACCACAAGCGCATGGAATCACCTGCAAAACGGTCCCGAATTCCAGATCAAGCGTCGAATCGAACGCCAACGGTCAGGCGACGCCCTTGACGATACAGACGATCAGGGCGAAGAACGTCGCACCTTCAAGCAGTGCTGCGACGAGCAACATCGCCCCACGGATATCTCCCGAAGCTTCGGGCTGCCGTGCGATGCTCTCGAGGGCCGCACCGCCGATCTTGGCGAAGCCGATGCCGGCTCCGATGATTGTCAATCCGGCCCCGAAGGAAGCCGAAAACGAAATGGAGGCATCGCCAGGTGCCGCAAATGCGGGCGTTGCGATCAGGACCGTCCCCAGAGCTACAGCAATCATACGCAGAGTTCGACTCACGAGATCATCTCCTCTCAATCAAGTGTGGTTTGAAACGCTGAATCCAAACGGTTTCGGGAAATCAATTTGCTGACAACGAAGTTCGCCGAAGAAATTTCTCAGTTCACGTTTCGGCGGACAATTTAGTGCGGGTTTGTCGCCGTGCCAATGAAGACGGTCGCAAGAAAAACAAATACGTATGCCTGCAAAAACGCAACAAACAGCTCCAGCAAGCCGACGCCGACTTGCCCCAGGACGCTGGCCGGAGCGACCGCATAATACAGCGGACTGTGAGCAACGTCCTGGATGAATCCCAGGATGACCGCGATGACCGTGTGGCCGGCCATAATATTGGCGAACAACCGCACGGCCAGCACGCCGTGCTTGATCATCAGGCCGACAAATTCCAGCACCCAGATCATCGGAATGATGAAAATCCCCAGCCAGACGGGGACGTCCATGTGAGGAACGAGCGATTTCCAGAAGCCCAGGGGGCCAAGTTTCGACATCCCGGCACGCAGGACAACGACCAGGGTGGTAATGGCCAGCACCCCGGTCACCCAGATGTGCCCGGTCGGAGAGCCCATCCACGGAATCGCCCCCAGAAGGTTGCAGATCAGAATGAAGAAGAAGGTCGACCAGATGAAGGGCAAATACCTGTCGGCCGGGTGGCCTGCCTTCGCCTGTTCGGCTTCCGCGTGATGAGCGTGCCCATCGTGTGAGTCACTGTGATCATCGTGGGAGTGCCCCTCGCCGATCGTCGGGCGGACGACTTCGTCGCGCAGAAACAGAGCGATCGCTTCCCAGAAATTCCAGAATCGGCCGCGGACTGGTTCGCCAGCCGCAATTTTCCGCGCCAGGGTCTTAAAAATAAACAGCACCAATAGCCCGGCGACCACCTCCAGAATCATGAACTTCGTGATGGCGAAACCGAGACTTTCAAACGGCTGCGGAATGTGCCACTCGCCGCCGAGGAATTGTGGTACCTCGAAGGCCGTGTTGTCGCGCACGTGATGAAAGACGTCGGTGCCGTGACCGGAAGCCATGTTTAACTAACCGCGCTAGAACTGTTTCTCAAGACAACCAATTTACTCGAAGCCGCTGTTCAGTCTGCCCTGGTTCCCCGTGGCGGCTCGAGCATCAGGCCGGTCTCCAATGCGAGTGCGGCAAGATAAAAAATGCAGAGCCAGATCAAATAATTCTCGAAGGGCAGTCCCAACAGATATTGCATCGAGAGAGCCCCGAGAAGTGCAAATATCCCTCGGATTACCATCCCGAAAAGAACGGCAAATGCCTGCATCCGCGGCTGGCGCACTCGTGCAGCAAACACAAACGTCAGCCAGCCCGCAAGCAGGCACGAGATCGCCGATACTGCGGCCGCTTCGATACCTGCTAACCCGAAAAAATGTTGTGCCGGCCAAATCGACAGCAACCACAAGCTGGCAATCGCCAGCCCCAGCCACTGGCAGCGCCGACCCAATGTGTCAGTTCGGAAATGCATCGGTGCGTTAATGCCGTGTCTACTTGATATTACGATCGTCGCGTTCGGACTTTTTCGTTGGACCCGCCATCCCGCGCAACAATTGCGTCATTCCGGCCGCCAAACCCAAAACGCCCCCGACCACAACCAACCACGGGGACGATCCAAGCTTCGAATCGGCCCAGTATCCCGCCGCTGCCGGCAGCGCCATCATTAATGCCACTGACATGACCTGCGATGCCGAATCCATTGCGATCGCCATCGGCGAGCGCTTGTCGCGATCGGGTGCAGCCATTGAGTGACCAATCCCGGTTACCGCCTGCGACACCGGCTGCGGAGGCGTGACGACGAAAAGTCGCCCAATCCGTTCAGCACGCAGATGTGCTTGCGACACCGCCGACGTGCCGCATACCCTGATTTCTTACTAACTTGTAAGCAATTCGGCGGCCAGTGTAACCGTGCGTCTGTGCATTGTCAAAGTTGGCGGAAGTCCGTTCTTTCGATTTCTCAAACCTGGTGTTCCGGCTTCTCTGTCACGGGGAAATGCATCCATCGCGAGCGGCCGAAGTGGGCGCGGCAGCTCCATTCTGCGTACTGTACGGTGACGCATACTTGAGCACTGATTGATCCGTGCCCTTGTTTCGGTCGTTGTTGCAAGCTCTTTATTCACAAGTTGTTGTGTTGATCGCGGCCGCGTGTTGCTGGGCTGCTGCGAAAGTCAGCCATTGAATCTGGTCCCCGGGTGTGGTAAAAATTGACTATACGTTTGCTACGTCGTCATTGAAAAGTTGGTCGGCGTTCTTAATCCTGAGAATTGTCCGCGTAGGTCACGGACGACTACGACTTTTCCTCGGATCCCGGGTCCATCCGCCCGGTGGAAATTCGGTCGGAGTGTCGCTATGACCTTGGAAGCTCTGAAGTCCCGACCCCGCAAAATTCTGGCGGGAATGGCCCGGCGGCATGGAATCGTCCGCTGGCACTCCATGACCAAACCTGAGTTGGTCCGTGCCCTGTTCCGGCTGTCTCAGGCCAAGCGTCCTGCCGCCGCCCGAACTGCCCAGCGATCGCGAGTTACCGTGGTTGCCAGCCGCACCAGCCGCCGAAAGGTCGGCAAGCGAGCCCAGAAAAACGGGCATTCGAATAATGGGCACAATAATGGGCACGTATTACCGCTTCGTGACCGAGATCTCTGCACGACGGAAGTTGACGATCGACACGTCACGGGCCGCAAAAACTACATCGATGCGACCGTTTGCGACGCAAACTGGATCCGCCTGCAATGGGATCTGACCCGTGATACGATCCGCCGTGCCGAAATCCGTCTGGGAACGGACTGGCACACCGCGGTCCCGGTCCTGCGGGTGTTTGAGGTCGCGGCGGATGATGTCAACAGCGTATCCGAGGTGCGGGTCAAAGACGTGTTGATCGAGGCTGGTGTGAACACGTGGTATGTCCATGTGCCGCCGGAATCCCGGACCTACCGGCTGCACATTGGTTACCGGACGCAGGTGGGACTGTTTTTTGCTCTCGCCAAGTCGAATGTCTGTGCAATGCCTGTACTCAATGCGAAGGTTGCAGGCCAGGAGAATGGAAATCACGCGGCCAATGGGCATTCCACCGAAAAGAAGTCCGAGACCAACGGTGCCAAGCCAGATGGCAGACTAGGGAGGCCGCTTGGGTTTTCCAGCCTGTCGCATTTCGGTCCGGCGGCGACCGAAGAGCGCGAGCGGGGCGAATTCTCATTCAAACTCGAGACCGAACTGGTCGTGCACGGCGCGACGCGGGCTGGTTCCATGCTGACTGTTCAGGGCGAGCCGGTCGAGTTGCGTGATGACGGCTCGTTCACAATTCGTGTCAATCAGCCGGAAGGTCGCCAGGTGGTTGCGTTTACAGCGATGTCTCCGCGTGGCAGCGAACGCCGCATGATCGTCCTGGGAGTCGAGCGCAATACGAAGGAACTCGAGCGGCAATACTTCGACGGCGGCCACCCTGAAGACCACGTCGAATAATCGACGTCTGATTGCAAATCTCGCTTCGATGTCCGGCAGGGAGACTGCGCTCTGGCGCGGTGAGCGAAGGGCAGTTCCCATCAGGGTCGCCAGCAAGCGTGATCCCTAGATCGACAAGCTGTCGCCAGTTCCGATTCGGGTCCTGCAAGCGCTGCCGCCGGCTGGAATTCCTATGGCGCCGGCTTGGGCGCGACCGGAGCGGGTGAGTCTTCGTAGGGCCTGTTCGCCGGCGCAGCAGCCGGGGCTGCCATTGTCGTCGGAGTGCAACAGCTCGGCGTCGGGCTGCAACATGTTGGACGCGGAGCACAGCAGGTCGTTGTTGACTGACAGCAGCAACGCGACTGCTTGCAGCATTTCCGTTGACGGCAGCCACAACTCCGCCTGCCGGCTTCGACCTCGGTTCCCGCGACCGCAACAAACATGATTACGAACAGAATGCCCGCGTATCTAAACATGATGTTTCCTCGAGATCGTGAGAAGTCAAAGAGTCGGCTGAATGTCCGCAGTCTATCTTGAGCCGGCGCTCGAAAGCAATCCAGCCGGAAAGCAATCTTGCAGACGTCAGGGCTTCTCACGTCCACCGATCATTTTCAGAAAATCGTCTTCGCTCAAGATCTTTATCCCGAGTTCCCGGGCCTTGTCGAGCTTGCTGCCGGCCTTTTCACCGGCGACGACGAAATCGGTCTGCTTGGAAACGCTGCCGGCGGGTTTGCCGCCGTGATTGTGAATCAGTTCCTTGATTTCATCCCGCGAGAACTTCTGGAGACTCCCCGTGACGACGATCGTCTTGCCGTCGAGCACGCCTGCCGGCCCTCTTGTGACCGGCGAGCCGAAATTCAATCCCAGTGCACGCAATTCGGCGATGATTGTCGTACCGATCGGCGAGTGGAAGTAATCATAAACCGATTGCGCGATCACCGGACCGATTTCATTGACGGAAGCCAACTGATCGGCTGATTGGGCGATGATTTCGTCGATCGTGCCAAATTGATCAGCCAGAATCTGGGCGGTCCGCGCGCCGATGTGGCGAATTGTCAAACCGGTCAGCAGCCGCCAGAGCGGGCGGGCACGGGAAGCCTCAATTCCCTCGAGCAGGTTGTCGGCCGATTTTTCCCCCATCCGCTCAAGATTGATCACCTCGTCGCGGCGATCCTTGAGCCGATAAATGTCGGCAAAGGATCGCACGAGCCCCGTTTCCGTCAGTTGTTCGATCAGCTTGGTCCCCAGTCCTTCGATGTCCATGGCGCCCCGCGAAGCGAAGAACCGCAAGCTCTCGCGGAGCTGGGCCGGGCAAGTCGGGTTGGGACAGCGGATGTAAACGCCCCCCTCATCCTGCTCGACCGGAGTCTGGCACTCGGGGCACTGTTCGGGGAATTGGAATTCGAGTTCCTCACCCGTGCGACGGTGTTCCTCGACCCGCACGACATGCGGAATAATCTTGCCCGCCTTTTCGACGATCACCCAGTCACCGATTTTCACTCCCAGTCTCTGCAATTCATCTCGATTGTGCAGACTGGCCCGCGAAACCGTCGTCCCGGCGATTTCGACCGGCGCCAGGTGCGCCACCGGAGTGAGCGCGCCGGTTTTGCCGACGTTCACCGAGATCTCTTCGACGCGGCTCGTCCCTTCGTACCGCTCGAATTTGTAGGCGATCAGCCAGCGCGGGTTCTTGGAGGTCGCTCCCAGTCGGGCGCGTTGCGCCAGGTCGTTGACTTTGATCACAAATCCGTCGACCTCGAAACTGAGCTCGTGAAGCTGTTCCATCAATTCCTGGCAGTATTCGAGGGCCGAGTCGATGCCGGGGAGCACCTTGAATCGCGGGACCACAGGAATTCCGGCGTGTGCGACGAACGACATGAATTCGTCGTGTTTGTGAAAGCGCTCCGGCTCGATGAATCCGCCGCTATGGGCGAAGAACCTCACGCGACGGGCAGCGCACAATCGGGGATCGAGCAGTTTGAGCGCTCCCGAGGTTGCGTTCCGCGGATTGGCAAAAGGTTGCTCGCCGGCCTCGACCTGGGCGGCACGCACGTGGGCGAAGTCGGGGTTATTGATCAATGCCTCGCCGCGGACTTCGAAGATCCGGGGCAGGTCTTTGCCGCGCAGCTTCAGGGGGACGCCGATCA
>Ga0137463_1000104_pt1 | contig 34016 bp, 27 predicted proteins | sample EasRivERMGT800_2_FD_102333 | JGI IMG/M metagenome (GOLD analysis project Ga0137463, IMG submission 102333) | Soil microbial communities from meander-bound floodplain in the East River, Colorado, USA - East River MetaG ERMGT800_2 | ecosystem: Environmental > Terrestrial > Soil > Floodplain ...
GACCGGGTAAATGCTGACGATGAACACAATCGTCACCAGCCACATCGCATCGCTGGGGGGCAGAGCGACCTTGAACAGGTACATCGGTAGCGCCAGCGTCAGCGTGACGAGCATCGTGACCGTCCATGAGAACGGCGCATTTTTGTACAGCGCGCGAACTTTTTTCAATTCGAACATGGCGCCGAACCGATTCTCGGCTGCGAAGTGCGCCTGGAGAAATGGCACCCAGCTCAGCACGATGATGAGCAGGACACCGCCGAACAGCGTGATCAGGATCGGACCACCATCGGTCTTCGTGGTGGCTGCAAACAGGGCCGTCGGAATCGCCAGCCAGATCATGGCTCCGATCCAGCCTTTCAAACCCAGGAGAAAGTGATGCTTCAGTCGCAGCCCGGTGACAAAACCGCGAACTGCGTCAGACGCCTGGTGCCAGTACTCCTTCGTGGCCAGGCGTTTCATTTCACCTGCAAATCGGCGCCAGGGATTAAAAATCCAGCCGATGCTGCGATGCCGGACAACTTGGACGGCAGGGATCGCCAGTTCGATCAGCAGCAGAATTAATCCGACGACTCGCACACCCGGCGAATTCGGCTGGAGTACCAGCAGCAGCGGGACGAGCGCCAGAGGAACTGCCAGCGGCCACATGAACGACCAGAAGCTGCCGCCGCGCGCCAGCGCCAGACACAAGTGAAAAGCAATCGCGACCGCCAGCACTTGAACCAGGACGTGCATGCCGACATCAGCGAATGCCCCAGGATCGATGAGCCGCGCATCGGCGGCAGCGTGCGTCAGCAACCTGAGCGGGATCACCCAGACCCAGATTCCCAGGGCGATGGAGCCCAGCCGCGGGGCGAGGTTGATCAGCGGAAAGGCGTCTTTCAATTTTCCGGAGCGCCCCAGTCGCCCTTCGACTTCGAGCAGGTAACCCAGCGCCAGGAGGTTGATGATGGGAATGGCAGCAATCACCGCCAGCAGCAGGATCAGGCTGGCGATCCCGAACAGCGAACGGATCGTCCAGGCGACGAATCCAAAAACGGCAGCGAGCGCCCGCCAGACCAGGGGCCGACGATTTACCGCCGGTTCCGGCCCGGGAGACTCGAGAAACTCGGTGACTTCCAGAGCTGCTGCAGGGGCCGCCGGCAGTTCGAGCGCGGCAACACCGTAGTCAACAACATCAGCAGCGGGAGCCATAACCCGCTCTGAGGGATCGGGTTCTGTCAGAAAGGGATTACTGTCAGCCATGCGAGATACCATACCAATTCTACTCGCCGCAGGCCCCCTGTGTTTCGATATAATTGATGAAACATCACCCGATCGGGGGGGGTATCATCAGGTACGATCATCAGAGATGAGGCGCGGGCGAGACTTGCCGTCGCCTCCAGCTCCGGGCTAAACGATTTCGAGCAACGACCCGCTCTCTGACGTCATTCGTTCCATCAGGTCAAGGATTAGCCCCGGAACTCGAATCACAAGCATGGCTTCCCTCCGCCGCGTTCTGACGCTGTTGCCTCCCCTGGCCGTGGTCCTGGGAGTGGTGACAATTGTCGCACTGGCAGCCCGCAGTCCGCTCCCGCCAGCCAATCGGTTGCGCGAAGTGGGCGTCGCCAGCTCTGATCTGCGGCCCGTGCTGGACCGTGTCGATGCGGAATTCAGCTCGCTCTGGAAAGCAGCCGGAGTCACACCGGCCCCCGAAGTGAGCGAGTTGCAGATTCTGAGGCGCCTGTCATTGGCGCTGCATGGCAGCATCCCTTCGCTGGAAGAAATTCGTCAGTTCGAAGCCGACACCCGCCCTGATCGGATCGACCACTGGATTCGCCAGATGCTGGCCGACAAGCGGTTTGCCGACTACTTCGCCGAACGCCTGGCGCGCAGCCTGGTCGGCAAAGAAGGTGGTCAGTTTGTGGTCTTCCGTCGCGGCCGATTCGTGGACTGGCTCAGCGAGCAACTCCAGAAGAGCACTCCCTTTGACGTCATCGTGAAACACATGGTCGCCGGGACCGGTCTGTGGACCGGGACTCCGGAGGTCAACTTCATTACGGCGGCGATCAACGAAGGGGAAGTCGACGAAAACAAACTGGCGGGCAAGACGGTGCGGGCCTTTCTGGGACAGCGGATCGACTGCGCCCAATGCCACGACCACCCCTTCGAACATTGGAAGCAGCACGAATTCGAAGGACTGGCTGCATTTTATGGGCAGGTCCAGCAGACAATCGCTGGAATTGAAGACAGGACAATCAAAAAAGACGGCAACCCGGTTGAGTACGAGGTTGAAGATCGCAGTACACTCGAAAACCGCGTCGTGCCGGTGTCGGTTCCCTTTCATCCCGAATGGCTTCCCGAAACGGGAACACGGCGGGAACGGCTGGCAGCCTGGATCACGCATCCTGCGAACCGCCGATTCGAGCGGGCCGTCGCCAATCGCGTCTGGGGCCTCTTGTTCGGGCGCGCCTATTTCGAGCCGGTCGACGATCTGAAAGATCCTGTCGATGGCCAGCGCGATCTGCTCGATCTGCTCGATCTGCTCGGCGAGGATTTCCGACAGCACGGTTGTGACCTGCGGCGGTTGATTCAGGTTGTGGCCGGTTCGCGCCCCTTCCGCCTGGCTTCGGAATTTGAATTGCCTGCTGATCCGTCGCGGTCGCCAGGCGATGAACTCCAGGCCCTGAAGCGTGCCGAGGTCGCCTGGGCAGTCTTTCCACTGATCCGTTTGCGCCCCGAGCAGGTGATCGGCTCGCTGTTCCAGAGTTCGTCGATTCAAACGGTCGACCAGAATTCGCATCTCTTTTACCGGACATTGCGACTGATTCAGGGAGGCCAGTTCGTCAACGAATACGGCGATCTCGGCGAGAATGAATTGCAGGATCGGGGCGGCACGATTCCCCAGCGGCTGCTGATGTTGAATGGTGACCTGGCGGCCGGGCCGACGAAATCGAACCCGATTAACTCGGTGGCCCGCATTGCTCTGTTCGCGTCGACCGACCGACAGAGCATCGAAACTGTCTATCTCTGCTGTCTCACACGCCGTCCCGAAGCCGAAGAGCTGGCGCATTTCCTCAGTCAATTGGCCGACAAACCCGGCGACGAACACCGGCGCCTCGTCGAAGACCTGACGTGGACCTTATTCAATTCGACGGAGTTCTCATGGAACCATTGACGTCAGGAATCGGCCGGCCTTTCGGCCGCGAAATGACACGCCGCGATGCGCTGCGCCTCGCCGCCGGACTGGGTCTGTCGTTCACACTTCCCGGTCTCGACCTGCGGGCGGCCCAGTCGCGCGGTGCCGAGCGCCCGAAATCGCTCATCACCCTCTGGATGCAGGGAGGGCCCAGCCAGCTCGAGACGTTCGACCCGCATCCCGGTAAGGAAATCGGCGGCGAGACGAAGGCGATCAACTCGACGATTCCCGGTATGCAGATGGCACACCTGTTGCCGCAGACCGCCGAGCAGATCCATGAGATGTGCGTCATCCGTTCGATGATTTCCAAAGAGGGGGATCACGAGCGGGGGACGTACCTGCTCAAAACCGGCTACCGCCCCGACCCGACGTTGATTCACCCTTCGCTGGGAGCGATTGTCGCACATGAGTTGCCGGTGGCTGGAGTCGAGATTCCCCGGCACATTTCGATCCTGAACAGCCAGTGGCCGGGGCGGGGCGGATTCCTCGGCGACGATTACGACGCCTTCAAGGTGCTCGACCCGCGGCAGAACCTTCAGAACATGAAAACGCAGGTGGCCGATGCGCGCCAAGAGCGCCGGCTGAAAGATCTCGACGTCGTCGAACGGACGTTTCGCAATCGCCGGCGGATTCAGTCCGACGCGACACTCCATCAGGAGACCGTTCGCCGCGCACTGACGATGATGACGTCCGAACAACTCAAGGCATTTCAGGTCGAACAGGAGCCAAAAGAGGTGCGCGCCGCGTATGGAGACACCCCGTTCGGAGCGGGGTGTCTCATCGCGCGGCGCCTGGTGGAAGTGGGAGTGCGATCGGTGGAAGTCACTCTGGAAGGCTTCGACACGCATACCAGGAACTACGAAGGGCACGTGACGAACACTGCCATTCTCGACCCGGCTTTCGCGGCGCTGATTCACGATCTCAAGCAGCGCGACCTGCTCGACAGCACCGTCCTGTTGTGGATCGGCGAGTTCGGGCGAAGTCCCAAGATCAATCCGCTCGGCGGCCGCGACCACTGGCCTACCGGCTTTTCGTGCGTAGTCGGCGGCGGCGGTTTTCAAAAGGGACTTGTGATCGGCGAAACCGACGCGGCGGGAAAGAATCCCACCCCGAGTGACCCGATCGAAGTCCACGACCTGTACGCCACGATCCTGAAAACTTTGGGCGTCGAGTACGACAAAGAGATCACGACCCCGATCGGCCGCCCCATGGCGCTCTGCAAAGGCAAGCCGATCGATCGGCTGCTGGTGTGAAGGTTGGAGTTACGCGTCCAGTTCCACAACGGTTCTCCCGTTGAGCCAGGCGCCGAGGACGGCGGCATGCCAGGGACTCACTGGGAGGTCAGGCAGCTCCCGTTGCGAAACGAGTAACGCCGAGTAGCCCGGTTCGATTCGAAGCTGGTCGATGCCGACATTAAGAACGGCATGATAAAACCAGGCCACAAGATCGCCAGCGACCCACAACTCGACTCGCTTTTCGAACTTTTGGGGCTCCCAGGCAAGCTCTTCCCGTAACTCGCGCCGCAGACATCCTTCGGGCGTTTCGCCCTCTTCGCGGCGGCCGCCAAAGCAGGTGAGCCGTCCGGCGGCAAGCTGCGCGTCCTCCGGCCGTGACTCCAGCAACAACCGTCCCTCGGGATCTTCGAGAATCGCGCAGACGTATTTGGGCCAGTCGGTCATTTGACAACGCGGGATTTTAGCTTTACGGCGACAATGCTAATAGCAGACTCAACGGCTCGCAGCATGTAATTTTCGTTTTACGAGCCGCCCCATGACGGACCGGCATCTGCTGGAAAACACGCCGTCGCCCACCTACAATGCGGGCGTCATGACCGACCCGATGTGTTTCATCTCCCGGCGATTTGAGGCGATTGCAATTGTCGGCGTCGGGTTGATCGGCGGATCGATCGCTTTGGCCGCCAAAGAACGCCGGATCTGCGACCTGGTTCTCGGCGTGGGACGGGACGACCAGCGGCTGGGGCAGGCCGGGATCCAGGGGATCATCGACCACGGTTACACCGATCTTCGGAAAGCCGCTAAACGGGCCGATCTGATTATTTTTTGCACTCCCGTCGATCGGATCGTCGCCGGCGTCCGCGAGGCGGCGCAGGCGTGCAAGCCAGGCACAATCATTACCGACGTGGGGAGTGTGAAGGGGCCGATTTGCCGCGATCTGGCCAGCGGACTTCCCACAGGAGTCGAATTTGTCGGGTCGCATCCCCTGGCGGGATCTGAGAAGCAGGGGTTCGAAAACGCGAAGCGATACCTCTTTGAGAACCGAGTCTGCGTGGTGACGCCGACGGAGCTTTCGTCCCGACTGGCGGTGGGGCGGGTGAGCGAATTCTGGCAGGGGCTGGGAGGGAAGACGGTCGAGATGACACCCGCCGCACACGATACGGCGCTGGCCTGCACCAGCCACTTGCCGCATCTGGCTGCCGCCGCTCTCGCCAGAACTTTGACTGCCGAGGAATATCCGCTCACTGCGACCGGCTTTCGGGACACGACGCGGGTGGCGTCGGGGGACCCCGACTTGTGGACCGGAATCTTGCTGGCCAATCGCGATGCGATTCTGGCGGGGCTCGGGAGATACGAACAGACTCTGGACCAGTTTCGAGCGGCCCTCGAGCAAAACGACGCGCAGTCGCTGAAGGAATTGCTCGTGGCTGCTAAGATTGCACGTGAAGGATGCGGAGGACCGAGGTAAGAGTTTGGCGTGCGCAGGATTGAAGGAACACCTTAAATCGTTTAACCCGGAGCCTGCGGCGACGGCGTGTCGTAATGCGGCCTCGCCGTTGGCTCGGGGTTAAACGACCGAATGATCTCGAGCGGTAGATTGCCCTCACCTTGGCGCTCTCCAAGAGGGAGAGGCGAATCGTTTGGTGGTCGATTTGATTTGTCGTGTCTAATAGTCTGGTGATTGCGAACTATGCTCTGGGAAATTGAAATTCATCCGGCCTCGCACCTTCCTGACCGCGACGGGGCGCGCGTCCGCAGCCAGTGCCAGGCGCTGGGGGCCTCATCCATTCGAGAAGTCGCCTCGGCCCGGTCCTTCCTCATTGAAGGGGAGCTGAGCGCTGCCGAGGTCGCACAAATTGCCTCCGGCTTTCTCGTCGATACGGTCGTCGAAACGCACACGGTTCACACGCTGTCACCGGCTACCAAATCAGAGCCGAACTCCGACGGCAAGTCGCTACTCAACGTGCTCTACAAGCCGGGCGTCACCGACAACGTCGCCGACAGTATCAAAACGGCCCTGGCCGACCTGGGTCATCCAGTAGCCGCGGTCCGCACCTGCCAGAAGTACTGGTTCAACACCGACGCCGCCGAGGCCGACCTGCAACGGGTCGCGGGAAAAGTCCTCGCCAACGACGCGATCCAGCAGGTCGTCTGGGGACCGTTGCATCTGGCGAACCTCACGCTCGGGTCTGCCTATGCGTTCAAGCTGCTGACCGTCGCGATTCGGGGCATGAATGACGAACAACTCGCGCGGCTCAGCAAGGAAGGGCAGCTCTATTTGAGCCTGCCGGAAATGCAGACGATCAGGCAACACTTTGTCGAGCAGGGGCGCGAGCCGACTGATGCCGAGCTCGAAAGCATCGCCCAGACCTGGAGCGAGCACTGCTCCCACAAAACGTTGCGCGGGCGGGTGCGCTACCGCGACGAACACCGCGAGTATGCCTTTGAAAACCTGCTCAAGGAAACGGTGTTCGCCGCCACGGTCGAGATCCGCAACCGGCTGGGGAGCGAAGACTGGTGCGTGAGCGTATTTCAGGATAACGCCGGGGTCGTGCGCTTCGACGACAAGCAACATGTGTGCATGAAAGTCGAAACGCACAACCATCCCTCGGCCCTGGAACCGTACGGCGGCGCCAACACCGGGCTGGGCGGAGTGATCCGCGATCCGATCGGCACGGGGCTCGGCGCGCGGCCCGTCTGTAATACCGACGTTTTCTGTTTCGCTCCGCCGGAGATTCCGTACGACCGGCTCCCTGCGGGCGTGTTGCATCCGCGGGTCGTAGCGCGCGGGGTGGTGTCGGGCGTTCGCGACTACGGCAACCGGATGGGAATTCCCACGGTCAACGGAGCCGTGTTCTTCGATGATCGATACCTGGGCAATCCACTCGTCTTCTGCGGCAACGTCGCGATGATTCCGGTGGGGAAGGAATCGAAGCAGGTGGGGGTCGGGGAATTCATCGTGGCCGTCGGCGGAAAGACGGGCCGCGACGGCATTCACGGGGCTACATTTTCGTCAGCCGAACTGACGCACGAAAGCGAGTCGCTTTCAGGCGGCGCAGTGCAGATCGGCAACGCGATCACCGAAAAAATGCTGATGGATGTGATCCTCACGGCGCGCGATCGAGGCCTGTATTCGGCGATTACTGACTGCGGGGCAGGGGGCTTTTCGAGTGCCGTGGGAGAAATGGGAGCTGAATCGGGGGCCGAAGTGTGGCTCGAGAAAGCGCCCCTCAAGTATTCGGGGCTCTCGTACACCGAGATCTGGATCTCGGAAGCCCAGGAGCGAATGGTACTCGCCGTCCCCCCCGGCAATTGGGAACAATTTGAACACCTCTGCCGGTCGGAAGGGGTCGAAGCGACGATCATCGGCAAATTCACCGACACGCACGAACTGGTCCTCAAATACCACGGCCAGGAAGTCGGGCGGCTCGACATGGACTTTCTGCACGAAGGGCGACCGCCAGTCGTCCGCGATGCCGTTTATGCACCGCCGCCGGCCGCGCCGCTGGCAATTGCGGCCCGGCCGCGCTATGACGCCGACCTGCACCGGATCCTTGGTTCGCTCAACGTGTGCAGCAAAGAGTGGATCATCCGGCAGTACGATCACGAAGTGCAGGCAGGGAGCGTCGTGAAACCGCTCGTGGGCGCGGCGAGTGACGGCCCTTCGGACGCGGCGATTGTTCGCCCCGACCTCACGTCGCATCGGGGGCTGGTCATCGCGAACGGGATGAACCCGCGGTATGGAGATTTCGATCCGTACTGGATGGCTGCCTCGGCGATCGACGAGGCGGTGCGCAATTGCGTCGCGGTCGGGGCCGACCCGGCGCGGATCGCGATCCTCGATAATTTCTGCTGGGGCAATACCGATCGTCCGGAAACGCTGGGGAGCCTGGTGCGGGCGGCTCTGGCGTGCCGCGATGTGGCGATCGCCTTCGGCACGCCGTTCATCAGCGGCAAGGACAGCTTGAATAACGAGTTCTCGTTCGTGGATGAAGCGGGGAAAAAGCAGACGGTTGCCATCCCGTCGTCGCTGTTGATCAGCGCCCTGGGGCAGATCGCCGACATTCGCAAGGCGGTCACGATGGATGCGAAGGAATCGGGAAACATCGTGGCACTCGTCGGCGCGACGCGCGATGAACTGGGGGGGAGCCATTTCGCGTTTGTCAATTCGCTCGCCGGGGGATCGGTGCCGCGGGTCGATCAGGAATTGGCACCACGGCTGTACCGGGCGATGCACCGTGCCATCCAGGCCCGCACGGTTCGTAGCTGCCACGATCTCAGCGAAGGGGGCCTGGCCGCTGCCGCCGCCGAGATGGCCTTCGCCGGAGGGCTCGGGCTCGAACTCGATCTCAAGGCGCTGGCCAGCCAGTGCGGGATTTCGTCGGACGCCGTACTGCTGTTTTCGGAAAGCAACTCGCGATTCCTGGTGGAGGTCCGGCCTCAATTCTGGGCGCAGTTCGTCCAGCACCTGGCCGGCTTGCCGGTCGTCGAACTCGGGAAAGTCACCGGCGGTGCGAACCTGACGATCCGCGGCGTCGCCGGATCAACTGTCGTGGATGCCGGCTGGGCCGACCTGAAACAAAGCTGGAAGTCACCGCTGGCCTGGGAGTAGGATGAGCTCGGTCGCGCGTGTCGTCCTGGCGAGTTTCATCGGCACCACGATTGAGTGGTACGACTTCTTTCTCTATGGCACAGCGGCGGCGCTGGTGTTCAACCGGCTGTTCTTCCCGACGCTGGATCCCGTGGCCGGTACGATGGCTGCGTTCGCGACATATGCCGTCGGTTTTTTCGCGCGGCCTGTCGGGGGAATTGTCTTCGGGCACTTCGGCGATCGGCTGGGACGCAAGTCGATGCTGGTCACCACGCTGATGCTGATGGGACTGGCGACGTTTCTGATTGGCGTTCTGCCGACGTACGATCAGGTCGGCGTCGCGGCCCCCGCGCTCCTGGTCTTGCTGCGATTTATCCAGGGCTTCGGCGTCGGCGGGGAATGGGGAGGCGCCGTGCTGATGGCCGTCGAGCACGGACACCAGGGACGGCGCGGATTGTATGCCAGCTGGGTCCAGGCGGGGGTTCCGGCGGGATTGCTATTGGCAACGGCCAGCTTCGATCTGTTTTCCCTGCTGCCTGAAAAGGAGTTTCTGAGCTGGGGCTGGCGCGTGCCGTTTCTCATGGGAATTGGCCTGTTGGCGGTCGGATTGTTCATCCGGCTGCAGATTTTCGAAAGCCCCCTGTTCACGAAGGTGCGCGACGAGAAGAAGCAGGCTGGCGTGCCGATCTTCGAAGTCCTCAAGCGGTATCCGCGAAACGTCCTGCTGGCGATGGGGGCGCGGTTCGCCGAAAATGGTTGTTTCTATATCTTTACGGTGTTCGTGCTCACGTATGCCACCGAGCAATTGGAGCTGGCGAAAACGCCGATCCTGAACGGCGTGCTGGTGGCCTCGGCGGTGCAGTTCTGTGTGATCCCGTTGTTCGGGATCCTGTCGGACCGGATCGGCCGGCGTCCCGTTTACCTGGGAGGGGCTTTGGCGCTGGCGGCGTTTGCATTTCCCTTTTTCTGGCTGGTCGATACGCAGAATACAAATCTGATCGGCCTCGCGATCGTGATCGGCCTCGTCGTGCATGCGGCGATGTATGCACCGCAGGCGGCCTTTTTCTCGGAACTGTTCGGAACCGACGTCCGTTATACCGGCGCCTCGATCGGCTACCAGTTGGCCTCACCGCTGGCCGGCGGCCTGGCGCCGCTGGTGTCGATGGCCCTGCTGAAGTGGAGCCACGGCAAGCCCTGGCCGGTCGCGGTCTATTTGATCGCGCTGTCGGCGATCACGCTCGTTTCCGTCTGGTTCGCTGCTGAGACCCACAAAGCACAGCTCGGGGAAGACGACGCGACAAATTAAAGGTCGCTACTATCCCTGAGATCAATGCCGACACGTTTGACGCCGCCCATCTTCGACCCCGGTAGGGGTCGCAGACATTAGCCGGGGGTTGAGTCCGCCTCGGGCGGACGACACCCCCGGTACGAGATCAGAAAGAATCGAAACGACCCCGGAGGGGTCGCAGCAGCGCTCGCCGGTTGCTCGGTTCCAGTGGAACATTAACATCCGATTTTGAATCGCGTTCCGAATCGTACTTTGGACCCTTCTGGCACACCCTCCGGGGTGCCGTTTTCATGCTGCGCACGTTCCCGTGGTGGTCGCTGCGCGACAACCACCGGCTAGTTGCTGGCACCCCATCCGGGGTGCTTTGCTGCGCAACATCCGGACGACAACGGAACGCAACAGAGACGTTCGACCACGCCCAACGGCGATCGCTCCGCATAAAAGCGACGCGCGTGATAGCCGAGATGACCCGTCAATCTCACTTGCTTTCGGTGGGATCGATTTTGACGCCGATTGCTTTGAGGGCGTCGATCTGGGCGGTCTTCGCGGCTTCACTCAACGGATTCCCCTTGAGGTACAGCCTCAAGTAGGGGGCGAAGCGCTTTTCGCCGTCGGCGTCGGCCTTTGCGGAGGCGACGAACGGAGCCAGGTCGGTGAGTTTGTTATCTTCGAGCAACAGGAGAGACACAGTCAGGGGTTTGGCCAGGGGAGTGATGTCAGAGATCTGGTTCCCCGACAGTTTCAAGAGTGACAGCCGACCCACGTTTGTAAGAGATGAGATGTCGGCAACCTGGTTGCGGGCCAGATCGAGCGACGCCAGCCGTTCGAGTTTACCAAGCGGGGCAACGTCGGCAATCTTGTTCTCGGCGATGTACAAAGCCGAGAGTTTCGACAATGCAGCCAGGGGCGTCACATCGGCAATCTGGTTGTCTGTGAGTTCCAGGAATTGCAGCGCGATGATCGAGCCGAGCGGAGTTACGTCAGCAATCTTGTTGTGGGAGAGGTCGAGCGATTGCAGGTTCTTGATATCCTTGAGTGGCGAGACATCGCTGATCTCGTTTTTCGCCGCGTTGAACAACTGCAGGTTGACGCACTTCTCCATCCCTGTCAGGTCTTTGATCCCCTTACCCCGGGCTTCCAGGACGTAGACCTTTTTCAAATCATCGTCGGTGATTTCCTGAGTGTTGTCCTTTTTCTCAAAGATCACGGCGCGGACAGCCGCTTCCAGGTTCTTATCGGGCAGCCCGGCCCAGGCACTGCTGTTGAGCACCGGTACCAGACAGGTCCAGCAGAACGTTGCTAACGCCAGTTTTGCGGACGAGTGCATTGATCGCGGCTCCCGGTCGAAGTTGCGGCAAATCATGACGACTTATCAATCCCCAAAATAATTTCTTCGGGGGGGAATGGAAAGGGCTATTCAATCGCCGCGACGATGGCGTTCGAGGCGCGGGCCAGATAACTGCCGCGGGGTTCCTGCGGCCTGGTCGTCAGGAGAATCAGCGCGGCGTCGAGATCGGGATCGATCCACAGGAGGGTTCCGGTGGCTCCCCAGTGGCCGTACGACCGGGGCCCGAGCAAGTCGCCGAAATTTGCACTGTGGGCGGCCCAGTTCAGCCTCCAGCCGAGGCCCCACGGCCGGGTGCGGCGGTCATCGCCCGGAATGGCGGGCATCGCCTCGAGCTGATTGCGGGTGGCAGCCTGAACCGAGGCCCGCGACAGAATTCGAGTCGTGCCGAATTCCCCTTCACGGAGCTGCATTACCGCCAGGCGGGCCAGTTCGGCCGGTGTCGTCAAGAGTCCCCCCCACGGTGCGCCCAGCCGGCGCCAATATTCGCTGTTCCAGTTCCACGAGCGAGCTGCCTGCGACCACATTTCGGAATCGGGGGGCATCGAAATCTCGGCAATGCGGTCACTCTTAGGCTGGGCTCCTTGAAACCACGCAGCCGGAGCGCCGAGGGCTGTGTCGCGAAGGCCGAGCGGCTGAAAGATCTCCTGCTCGAGAAAGCCTGCACAGGGCTGGCCTGTCACCTGCCGGATGATTTCTCCCAGAAGTGCAAATCCCATGCTCTGGTACTGCACGCCCCGCCCGGGCGGAAAATCGAGGCTCGCAGCGCAGGCACCGGCGACAAATTTCGACAGGGGTGCCTGCGCAGCGCGGAGTTCGAAATTGTTCGGGAGCATGTCGGGGAGGCCGGACGTGTGCGTCAGGAGATTGCGCACGGTCACGGCATGTTTGCCTTCGCGGCCGAAAGCCGGGACGTATTCTTCCACGCGGTCATCCAGTGCGACCAGGCCCCGTTCCACAAGCAGCAGCACCGCGCAGGCGACAATCGGCTTGGTGATCGAAGCGACGAGAAAAATCGCGTCATCGCGGAGCGGCGGCGAATCAGGCGCCAGTGTCTGCCGGCCGAAGAGTTGGACGCCGGTCGTTCTGTTTCCGCGGACCAGACAAACGGCTGCCGCTGGAAGCTGGCCCGACTGGCACCACGTCTCGATCAGCGTGAGAGCGGCTGCCCAGCGCTCCGGATTCAGGCCGAGCGCCCGGGGAGAATCTTGTTCAAGCATGTCGCGGCCGTCTCACGGGATTGCAGAACACGAATGCTGCTGCGAAACCCCGCTGATAAAGGGCCGGGCGGCTTACAGCACGAGATCGTGAATCTTGAACAACCGGTCGAGATGTGTGACCTGCAACACCTCGCGGACATCCGTCGACGGGTTATACAGGTGCACTTTGATCCCTCGCTTGTTCAGCGATGCCAGGAGGCCCAGCATACCGCTGGGAACGAACCGGACGCCAGTCAGATCAAACGCCAGATCTTTGCAATCGTGCAATTCCAGCAGCTCGATGATTTCGTCGCGGCATTCGGCCAGATCGATCTGGTCGGGCAAGACCTCGGTTCCAAACCCCACAACGGTCAATGGACCGCCGGCTTCATAGACACGCAAAACATCATGATGAATAGGCACGGACTCTCAACTCCCCTCTAAGACGACGCGGCAGCACGACAGAAATCCGAATGAAAGACACACAACGCCCAGATCGGTTCACCAGCCGCACAAGTAACAGATCCTCAATCTCTAATACGTCTGAAACGCCCGGCCGATCAAAACTTTTCTCATGAACAGGTCAACATCTGCATAATTAGCATCTTCCGGGCCAGTCACCCGAAAACAGGGCCAATTGCCGCAACCGCTGACAGAGCATTCAGTTCAGGCCGGATCGACGGCATCCGGGACGGTGCGGCACCGATCTCGATGGCCAGAAACTGGCCCAAAATGCTCCACTTCCGAGCGGACTGCTTCGCCCGGCGTCGGGGGAGAATTTATTGCCTGGGGGTCGGACGAGCAGCTATTTCTCGCCGGCGGGCAGCAATTCGAGAATGGCTGACGCCATCGCCGTGACGCCGGTTGTAATCGTCGGTTCAGGCGAAGGGAAGTATTCAGGAGAGTGCAGCGACGGGGGCGTCTTGCGGATTTTGGTGAATTCTTCCATGCGCTGCGGGGTGATCGAACCCAGGCGAAACATGAAAATCGGAACGCCCGCCAGCCCGAACTGGCTGAAGTCTTCGCCCCCCATCGACTGGTCGACCGGTACGACGTTATCGGCTCCCAGAACGCGCGTGAAAACAGGGACCACCCGTGCGACCAGTGCTTCGTCGTTGCGCGTCGCGGGAGTTGCATCTGAGAATTCGACGATGGGCTCGGGAGCTCCAGCGCCGGCGGCAACTGCGCTCGCCTTGCGCTTGATCGCATCGAGCAACGATTTCCGGACCTTGTCGCTGTAGCTGCGGACTGTCAATTGCAGACGGCAAGAATCGGGAATGATGTTGTGCTTCGTCCCGCCGCGAATTGAGCCGACGGTCACTACCGCCGGCTCGAACGGGGAGTTCTCGCGGCTGACAATTGTCTGCAGGTCGACGACAAGATGGGCCGCCTGAACGATGGGATCGATCGTCGTGTGCGGATAGGCACCGTGTCCTCCCTTGCCCCGCATCGTGATGTCGACGCTGTCCACGTTTGCCAGAATGTAACCGGCGCGATAGCCGACTCTGCCAGACTGCATCGTCGAATCGACGTGGAGTGCCAGCGCGAAATCGGGCTTGGGGAACCTCTTGAAGAGTCCGTCGTTGAGCATTTCGAGCGCCCCGGCCCCGATCTCTTCGGCCGGCTGGCCGATCAGCATGACCGTTCCCCGCCAGGCATCTTTATTCGCCATCAAATATCGCGCCACCCCCACCAGACACGTGATGTGAATATCATGTCCGCAGGCATGCATGACGCCGACGTCGTTCCCGATCTTGTCTTTCACGACGACTTTCGACGCATACGGAAGCCCAGTCGCTTCGGTGACGGGAAGCGCGTCGAGGTCGCTGCGAATCATGATCGACGGACCGGGACCGTTCTTGATCAGACCGACGACCCCGTGGCGACCGACCTTCGTCGTGACGTCGATCCCGATTTTGGTGAACTCTTCGGCAAGCCGCGCGGCGGTTTTCTCCTCCTGAAACGACAACTCAGGATGCGCATGCAGGTGGCGGTAGAGCGCCTGCAGGTCTTCGACATTTTTACCGACCCAGGCCCTGGGTTCCTCGGCGGATCCGCGCGAAGCAGGAATCCATGTCATCGCGAAAACGACAAACGGCAGCAGAGCTTTCAGAACCGTCATGATCAGCACTCCAGAGATTCAGTCGCGCGCCATGTTACCCCGTTCCCGGTCGTTTATCACGCGCACTCAACGTGCCAGGTTCCTTGTCCGGCCGCGGCCTCAATAGCCGACCGCGCAGCCGTCCTTGCGGGGATCACTGCCGCCGTGCAAGGTGTCGAAGCGGGGGTCGATGAAAATTGCCTGATAGCCCCCGAAGGAGCCCGAGGCCCGCAGCAGGTGATGGCCTTTTTTCTTCAAGGCTTCGAGCGTGGCCTCGGGAATGCCCGATTCGGCGCCGACCGTGCCGCCGTCGGCGGCCATCGGTTTTCCTGTGGGAGTCGCTGACCCGAAGTGCTGGATTCGCGGCGCATCGCCGGCCTCCTGCACATTCATCCCGAAGTCAATCATGTCGATCAGCACCTGCACATGCCCCTGGGGCTGCATGTCCCCACCCATCACTCCAAACGACAGCCACGGTTGGCCGTCTTTCGTCACAAACCCGGGAATGATCGTATGAAACGGGCGCTTATGCGGCTCGAGTCGATTCGGATGTTCGGCGTTCAGCGCGAATAGGCACCCGCGATTCTGCAGAGCAAACCCCACATTGCCGGGAACGACCTGCGACCCGAAACCGAAATACAGGCTTTGAATAAACGAGCAGCAGTTTCGATCCTTGTCGACGACGGTGAGGTAGATCGTGTCCCCATGCGCCAGGAGCGGATCGCCGGCGGGCACATCGACGGCTGCCTTATCGGGATCGATCCGCTTTCGCTGCCGGGCCGCGTACTCCTTCGAGATCAATTCCTTGACGGGAACTTTGGCGAAATCGGGATCGGCATAGAACCGGGCCCGGTCGGCAAAAGCCAACTTCTTGGCTTCGATCAACAGGTGCAGATAATCGGGGCTCGTAGAGCCCATGCTTTTGAGGTCGTAGGCTTCGAGAATGTTGAGCATTTCGAGCGCAGCGATCCCCTGGCCGTTGGGTGGAAGTTCCCAGACATCAAAGCCCCGGTAATTCGTCGAGACGGGCTCGAGCCAGTCTGAACGGTGTTCGGCAAAATCCTGGCGCGAAAAGTGCCCCCCGTTCCGCTCACTGAATTCCACGATCTGGCTGGCGATCTCACCCTTGTAAAAGGCGTCTCGCCCCTGCTGGGCGATCATACGGTAGCTGCGGGCGAGATTTGGGTTCTTGAAGATCTCCCCCGGCTCCGGTGCGCGGCCGTCGAGAAGATACGTCTTGACCGAGTCGGGCCATTCGTTGAGGAGTTTCACAGATCCGCGCCACCCATTGGCAATGATCTCGCTGACGGGAAACCCCTGTTCGGCGTGCTCAATCGCGGGTTTCAGCAGTTCGGCGAAGCCTTTTGTGCCAAACCGCTTTCGCAATTCTTCCCAGCCATCAACGCAACCAGGAACCGACCACGACAGAGGCCCATAGGTCGGCAGCTCGGTATGGCCCAACTCGGTAACTTTCTCTCGCGTCAATGCGTAAGGGCTGCGACCACTGGCATTCAGGCCGAACAGTTTTTTCTGCTTCGCATCCCAGTAAATGACGAACAGGTCGCCGCCGATCCCGCAGCTCATCGGTTCCGTGAGCCCGATCACAGCGTTGGCTGCGATCGCCGCGTCGACCGCATTGCCGCCGTTCTTAAGAACGTCGAGCCCGGCTTGTGCGGCCAGGGGCTGACTGGTGGCGACAATTCCATTGCGGGCCATCACGACCGACCGGCTCTGGCCGGGATTGGAAGCGGGACGGTCGTACCCGGCGGCAGATTTGGGTTTTTGATCAACGGCAACCGCGCGCGTTTCGGGCATCAGCAACCCCAGGCAGGACCCAGCCATTAAGAGCGCCAGGAAAACGTCACTTAAATCCGGACAATTGCTTCGATCTGGTCGCAATGGCTCGCGGCGCATCAATCGACTCCGGCAGATGGCTGGCATTCTCTGACCGGCGCAGTTTCGCCTAAGTGACGGCTGAATTCAATGTTCTGGAGGTCGCGCGCACGACTTTTCGGCAAAACCGGCAAGGCTTGCCAAATTGGATTAAGCCCTAAGACCGGAAGATCCGATTTCAGATCTGCGGAGTGTTGCACCGTCACAGTTGAATCACGGAAGGAGACCTGACATGCGCAGGGCCTTATGGATTTTTTCCGCCCCCGTCGTCGCCGGTGGCCTGGCTTGGGCAATTAATGCATCTGACGATCAGGGATCGCTCTTGGCCGGGACGCCCCAGGCCCAGAACGGCCGGATCATCTACTTCTCCCGAAACGGGAAGCCGGTCTCGACCCCGTCAAAAGCCGACTCTGCCGACAGCGGATCGAACGCTGATGACGACGGAGACGATTCGGCACAGACTCCGACCGCTCCGCAAAAGTACGTGCGCAGCTCCAAAACTGCCGCCACGCAGACTCCGCCCTTGAAAAACTACAAAAACCTGTTCGCCGACGCCGAACCGGCCGCTCCCTCGAGCGCAACGCAGCCGACGTCCACCCGGCGTCTGACCAGGCCGACGACGGTTGCTTCCCAGCCGAACAAGCGCGCAGTTCTCGAAGAATGCGGCGTCACCGAAACGGCTGACGCCGATGTGGCCCGCGAAGAGGTGCCGCTCCCGCCTGCCGAAAAAACGCAGCAGGTTGCCGGCGTTCGCGACTCAGCCGGAGTGCGTCATGCCGACCTCAAGGTTCGTGACGGCTCGACAAGATCCGGCGTGCAGCCCGCCCAGTACAAAGCCCCCGCCGCCCCGCCCGTCTCGATGGACGAGGACGACGAGCTGGACGTCGATTTCGACGCTCCGGCTAAGCCGAAAGCTGCACCGACCGCCAAGCCGGCCGCCAAAACGTCTAAAGAACCTCCCGCCAAACCCTTTCGTCCCGCAGTCGAAGTGAGAACAACGGCTGCCAAACCGGCGGCCACCCGCAAGCCTCTGGCTCCGCCCGTGCAGAAAGTCCCCTCGGCCATTACGCAGGTGTCGGCCAGCGAAATGGACAATGATGCGGCTCCGGTATCGGCAAATCGGGCCCAGAATTCGACCACCACGACCACCACGGCCGACGTGCCCCTGGTCAGTCTGCGGTGGACGAAAATCAGTGATGTGAATGTCGGCCAGGAATGCAAATGCGGACTGGTCGTGAAGAATACCGGTAAGCTGGCCGCCAAGGATATTGTCGTCGAGGCGTACTTTCCCAAGAACGTTCGCCTGATCGATGCCGAACCGTTCCCGAATGACAGCAAGGACCACCTCGTCTGGATCTTCGAACACCTCGATCCGGGGCAGGAAAAGACGGTTGAAATCACGATGATCCCCGGTCGCCGCGGAGCGCTCGAAACGTCGGCGACGGTCCGATTCACTGGTGTCGCCAAGTCGGTTCTGACGGTGGAAGAACCGCAGCTCAGTCTCTCGATCAGCGGAGCAACCGACGTCATGGTCGGCGAAACGCTGACCCAGACGATCATTGTTTCGAACCCCGGAACCGGCATCGCCCACGATGTGGTCGTGCACGCCAAGGTTCCGCAGGGACTCGAACATCCCCGTGGAAAGATCGTCGAAATGGGGATCGGGTCGCTGGGCCCGGGCGAATCGCGTGAACTTCGCTTGCCCCTGGTGGCCACGATCGGTGGTGACGCGGTCGTGCTCGTGGAAGCCCGCGGTTCTGCGAACCTGTCACAGACTTCCCAGACATCGATCAGGATTGCGGCTCCCAAACTGGGCGTCGCCGTGACCGGTCCTGGCTTCCGCTACGTCGGTCGCAACGCCCAGTACCTCGTCACCGTGACCAATGAAGGTGTCGCTGCAACCGACAACGTGCGGGTCACCCACCTGGTTCCTGAAGGATTCGAATTCATCAAGGCCGACAAAGGTGGCAAGTTCGACGTTTCGACGGGAAGCGTCATCTGGTTCCTGGGACGGCTCGACGCCGGAGAATCGATGCAGGTCGCCGTCGACCTGGCTGCCAAGCAGATTGGCGAAGGCGTGCATCATATCCAGGCTTCGGGCGAGAATGGCGTGATTGCCAACGCGAAAACGTCGACCCGCGTCGATGGCTCCTCGAACGTCGTCATGGAAGTCGCCGATCTCGATGATCCCGTCGAGGTCGGAACCCAGACCGCCTACGAAATCCGGATTCGAAACAACGGATCGAAGGCTGCCCAGAACCTGAAAATTGCGTGCGAACTGCCGCAGGGACTGGAACTTATCGATACGAAGGGTCCCACCGACAACTTCCTGGAGAAGGGCGTCCTGCACTTCAAACCGCTCGCCGAACTGGCGGCCGGATCGAAGGCGACGTACGTGATCCGCGTGAACGGCAAGGTGCCTGGCAACCTGCGGCTCCGAGCCAGACTGACGAGCAACGGGAACCCTGAGCCGCTCGTCGTCGAAGAAATGACCAAGTTCTACGCCGAATAACACAGGCAGCGAACCCAAGACAGTGCAGTTCTATCGAGAATGATCCGAGCCGGGCGGCTCCGACCGCCCGGCTCGGTTGCTTTATTGCCACTCCACGAGCGGGGCGACGATCAGAAACGTAGGTTTGTTCTGGAACTTGCCGAGTTGGGCCGGTAGCATGAACAAAATCTGCGAGGAGTTCGATCCTAAGAGGCGTAATGGACGATTTGTGCACGACCGCCGGCCGGCTGGCACGGATGCTCGCCCTTTCGGGACTTCTCGTATCCCCCGGCTCGGTCTCGGCAGCACCGCCGGAGATACCGGCCGAACCCGATCGCGACGTCAACAACCTGGTGCTGCTGGCGCCGGCTCATCCGGTCTTTTTGCAGATCCGCATTCAGGTGGATGGCCGGGGGCTGCGATCGGTGCGCACGGCTTACGCCGCGCAGCTCGTCAAGCAATACGACAAGAACGGCGACGGCGTGCTCGAAAAGGATGAAGCGCAAGCCATCCCGCCGCTCGTTAAGTCTCCGACAGCCAACGACACCGTCGCCATCGCAGAACGCTGGGAAGCAGTCGACACCAACCCGGCAGACGATCGAGTCTCGGTCGAAGAACTGGCGGCGTACGTCGACCGGCTCTTCGGCAATCCGTTTTTGCTGTCGCTCAAACCGGAACGGGCGACGCAGACGGTCGATATGTTCGCCTTGCTCGATTTCAACCGGGATGGCCGGCTGTCCCGCGAGGAACTGGCTGCGGCCCGGCGCGTTTTGGGACGACTCGATTTCGACGACGACGAAACGCTGTCGATCGACGAATTGCAGCCTGCCCGAAATCCGCAAAATGGACCGGGTCCGGCGGCGGTTGCCGGCCAATCGACCGAACAACCATTCCTGCTGCTCGATGATTCCGAATCAATTGCCGCCGCGGCCCGGCAGATACTCCAGCGGTACAGCAAAATCGGGTCAACCAGCCAGGAGTCGCGACTAAGCCACGACGCCCTGCGAATCGACGAGGCGGTGTTGAACGCTTACGACACGGATCGAGACGGCACGCTGGATTTCGCCGAGCTATCCAAGTTTCTCAGTAGTCCAGCCCCGCACATGGTCATCGAGGCCCAACTGCAGCAGACCAAACCGGGTCGTCCCAAGCTCGCGATCACCGTCGACAAACTGGGCTCGGTCGCCCGCGAGGCGGCCCTCACAGCCGAGAAGCTGGCCGTTGCGACTGGCGGCATGAGCGTTGAGCTGCGCGTTCAGGGAAATCGCGGAGCCATCTCGGATAACCGCAACTTCTACAAGACCAAATTCAACACCGCCGATACGGATAAGAACAAATATCTTTCAGAACAGGAATTCGCGGCTGTGGGCTTGCCGAATGCCGACTTCAAGTCGGTCGACCGCAATGGAGACGGGATGATCCTGGTCGAGGAGTTGATGGCCTACATCGACCAGGAGTCGGCGTCTTCGCAATCTCGTGTTGAATTGTCAATTTCTAATGACGGCAAATCGGTATTCGAGGTGATGGACGCCAACCTCGACCGGCGTCTCAGCCCGCGTGAACTGGCCCATGCCTTCGACCGTCTTCGTCCGTACGACCTTAATGGCGATGAGGCAATTACGGCTGTGGAACTGGCCGGTCGATTCCGGGGCTTGCTGGAATTGGGGAAGCCAGTCCTCTTTCGCCGGCAGGCCAACATGGCCGGAGCGAACACTACCGCCCCGGTGGTCAACGCGCCCTCGACCGGCCCCGACTGGTTTCGCCGTATGGACCGCAATCGCGACGGAGATGTCTCACTCCGCGAGTTTCTGGGCCCTTTGACGGTTTTCAAGCGACTCGACACCGACGGCGACGGATTAATCAGTGCCGAAGAGGCCGGCCAGGCCGCCGATTCGAGCGCTGGCGGCAGATAGCGTCTGCGGTCAGCCGCTTGCGGACCGGGACGATTCGAGCCCCTCCCACAGGGCGCTGCCGATCCTGACGATCGTCGCCCCTTCTTCAATTGCGACTTCAAAATCGCCCGTCATTCCCATCGACAATTGAATGAATCGGCCCGCAGCCGCGGGCGGGCTGCGCCGTTGCAGTTCGTCCCGCAAGTCGCGCAGCCGGGCGAAGACCGGCCGGGCATGTTCAGGATCGCTGGAGTACGCCGCCATCGTCATCAGTCCCTCCAGGGCGATGTGTTCAAGCTGCAACATCTGGTCCCAGGTGGCAAGCAGATCGTCAGCGGCAAAACCATGCTTTTCTTCTTCGCCGCTCAATCTGAGTTCAATCAGCACGCGCGGTCGCAGGTTGAGTTCGCCTGCGATGCGGTCGATCGCCTGGAGCACCCGCAGGCTATCTGCGGAATGAATCAGGCTCGCGACGCCCAGGATCGATCGGACCTTATTCCGCTGCAAGGGACCGATCAAATGCCAGTTCACGTGCGCAGCGATCACACCGGCCCGCCCCAGCAATTGCTGGGGACGATTCTCGCCGAGATCAATGCACCCCAGGTTGACGATTTGGCTGACCCATTCGAGTTCGGCGTATTTGGTCACAGCAACCAGTTGCACCGAGCCCGGCTGACGACCACACCGCTGGCAAGCGGCTGCGATCCGCTCGCAGACTGCATGATAGTTGTCGGCAATCGTCCGGGCGGTCGAAGTCACTTTGTGGTGTCTGCCATTCAAGAGGCGAGGAAATTGCCGTGATTCCTGCCGGCGTGTTCTGCCTCCTCGAATCGCTGTTCACAACTCGATCGGCCAGAGGGTTCCGGCAGACATGCCCCCGTCGACGTACAAAACCTGTCCGGTCATAAACACGGACGCCGGGGAGGCCAGATAAATTGCCGTGCCGACGAGATCTTCCACGTCACCCAGTCGCTTCAGCGGCGTATTCGTCTGAGCCCAATTCAGCATTTTCGGGTCGGACCAGAGTTTTCGCGACAGGTCCGTCAGGATGAACCCGGGAGCAATGGCATTCACCCGCACCCCATGTTCCCCCCATTCAGCCGCCATCCCGCGGGTCATCATGCTGACGCCGGCCTTGCTGATGGCATAGGGCATGACTCCCTTGAGAGGCGAATCGGTGTTCAACGAATCGATATTGATGACGCAGCCCGCCTTTCGCCTGATGAGGTGGCGGCCCACCGCCTGCGACAGAAAGAACAGCCCGCGCAGGTTGATATTCAGGATGAAGTCGTACTCTTCAGGGGAGAAGGTCTCGACCTTTTTCCGTTTATTGACGCCGGCCACATTGACGAGCGTGTCGATCCGGCCAAACTTCTCGATGACTCCGGCGACCAGGCTGTCGATCTGATCGAGCTGGCTCACGTCGCACACAATCGGTGCGACCGGGAGATCGCCGGTCGAGATCTCTCGGGCGGTCGCGGCAAGCTTGTCGCTCTCGCGTCCTGTAACGACGACCTGGGCGCCACGCTCGGCGAATCCTTTCGCCAGGGCTTTGCCGATGCCGCGGCTGCCGCCTGAAACCAGTACCACCTGCCCGGCCACAGAAAAAAGCTTGTCTGGCATGTCGTTTTCACCTCCCGGAACCTGGTCGTGCGCGCCGCGGCGCGTCATTGAACGTAAGAAATCGTGAAAACGCGATAGTATCGCACGGGGCCATTCGACACCAGCACAGCACCTGACGGATGAACCGATGCCGGTCGACTGCTACACTTGATGCCGATGGACAGAGACATTCCCGTGAACAAATGACAAGACATGCAATTTCTTTCGACCGAACTGCAAGGCATCGTCGTCATCGAACCGAAGGTCTTTGAGGACGAACGGGGCTTCTTTATGGAGACGTATCATAAACCTCGCTTCGTTGCGGCGGGGATCGACGTCGAATTTGTCCAGGACAATCATTCACGGTCGCGGGCGGGAGTCTTGCGCGGTCTGCACTACCAGATCACGCATCCCCAGGGAAAACTCGTGCGTGTCATCCGTGGCAGCATTTTGGACGTCGCTGTCGATCTGCGCCGCAGTTCGTCCACATTCGGTCGGTGGTATGGATGCGAGCTGAGCGAAGCGAATCGACGACAGATCTTCATTCCGCCTGGATTCGCCCATGGTTTCTGCGTGACCAGCGACGTCGTGGAGGTCATGTACAAATGCACGGTCGTCTACATGCCGCAGGACGAGCGCACTCTCCTGTGGAATGATCCCGCTCTGGGCATTCAGTGGCCTGTCACCAATCCGACGATTTCTCCCAAGGATGAACGGGGAACCCCCCTCGCACAGGCCGAGTGTTTTGACTGACAGATTTACGCGTCTGAAATTCAAATGAGACCTGCCCTCGCATGCAGCCTTCAACATCGCACGCTTCGGTATGGACGTTCAAATCATGTTACCTCGCATCGCATTGACACTGGGAGACGTTGCCGGAATCGGACCGGAAGTGGTCGTCCGGGCGTGGCGCGATCCGGCCTTGCTGTCCAGGTGCCGGCCGGTTTGCATCGGGCATCCCGCGGTGGTGCGCCGTGCCGCCGAACTGGTTGGATTTGACATCCCCGTTCGGCCGATTGGCAATCTCGACGACGCTGCCCTGGACGATCCGGGGATGATTCCATGCTGGAATCCGGCCGGGGAGGATGCGGCACTCGTGCCGGGTGGTTCGAACGACCGGCGGGCCGGACAGGCCGCATATGATTATCTGATCGCAGCCACCCAGGCGACGCTGGCGGGACAACTCGACGCGATCGTGACGGCCCCGATCAGCAAGGCCGCGCTGCACCTGGCAGGGCTGAATTATCCGGGGCACACGGAAATTCTCGCCGAGGCCTGCGGCGTCAGCGACTTTGCCATGATGCTGTACCTGGCCGGGATTTCGGGAGGCGAAGCCGGGCTGCACAATCTGGGAGTTGTTCACGCCACGCTGCACACCTCGATCCGCAGCGTGCCTGGTCTCTTGAACAGCGATCTCGTATTCACGAAAACCCGGCTCATCGATCGATTTCTCAAACGGGTCGGCTGTCGCGCGCCGCGTATCGCCGTCTGCGCGCTCAATCCGCACGCGGGCGAAGAAGGACTGTTCGGTACCGAAGAAATCACAACGATTGGCCCCGCCGTCGCAAGAGCCCGGCGGGAAGGAATCGCGGCCACCGGGCCACTCCCGGCGGATACGGCGTTCAAACGGGCGATTGCCGGCGAATTCGACGGGGTCGTCGCCATGTATCACGATCAGGGGCACATCGCGATCAAGCTCGTGGGCCAGAATCGTGCCGTCAACGTGACGGTGGGCTTACCCATTGTTCGTACAAGCCCCAGCCACGGGACTGCCTTTGATATCGCCTGGCAAGGTGTGGCGTGCGCTGATGGAATGATCGAGGCCATCCACCTGGCGGCTCTGCTGGTGTCTCACAAGGCGACCAAACAGGAGGCAGTCTGACAATCTTGCAGCAGGACCCCGACAGCACATGGTTGTACATCGTTCGCCACGGAGCCACTGAAGCGAACGAGCGAGTGCCGTATATCCTGCAGGGAAACGCGATGGACCTGGGACTCAGTGAGACGGGCGAGCGCCAGGCCCGGTCGCTGGCGGGCTACCTGTCGCAGTTCCCCATCCGCCATGTCTACAGCAGTCTGATGTTGCGGGCACGGCAAACCGCCCAGATCGTCGCCGGCGGTCTGGGGATTGAGTCCCGAGCGATCGCCGGAATCGATGAATGCAACGTGGGTACCTGGGAAGGCCTCGACTGGGATTCCATTCGCGAGCAGTATCCCGAGGCGCACCGGAAATTCACCGAGAACCCGGGAGAGAATCCTTATCTGGGGGGAGAATCGTATGGCGATGTGCTGCGCCGTGCGAAACCGGTCATGGAACAACTCGCCGACGTGCACCGCGGGGAATCCATTGCCATCGTCGCCCACAACGTCGTCAACCGGGCCATCCTGGCTGATCTGCTCGGCATCGAGTTGCGACTGGCGCCGAAGATTCCTCAGGCGAACTGCTGCGTGAATCTGGTCAGGCGCCGGGGGACAACCAGGCTCGAACTCGTGACACTGAACTCCGTGTTTCATCGCGGAGTGCCCGGCTGAGTCGCGAACTTACTGCGGCGCCGCCGGTCCGGGCTGCGTTTTCGAGTCGCGCGGCGTGAGCATATCGACGAAGGCCTTCGTCTGTTCGACCGGCGTTACACCTTCGGGTACTTTGTAATCAAATTCGGCCGGATTGATCGGCTCATTCAGGCTGACGTCGAGGAAGTCGAGCGTCAATAGCGGCTTGAATACTTCCCGACCAACGAGCTTTTTCAGATACAGGATGCGATGGGGAATACCGGTCTCACGGTCAACGTAGACACGGACTGCATCCGGAATAAACGCGGGCAGCAGTGATGACTTGGCCTGACCCTGCTGATTGCCTGTCAACTTCCGTCCAAAGGCCTCCGTCCACGATCCGTGGATCACCGTCACGGGGCGATCGCGCAGAACCGTTTCGCTCGTTTCAGTGAATTCCATGTCCTGCTCAATCGCAGCCAGCAGGGCCGGCAGGCCACCCAATCCAAGGCTGGCAACCAGAGCCGTTTCGGTCTTCGGGTCGCCCAGCTTTCGGGCAGCACCCATGATCTCGGCAACGTTGCGGCGGGTCACCGAGGCTTCCTTGACCTCTTTTTTTTCCTTCTTGCGCCCCAGATCAACCACAACCCGCGTCCACAGCACTTCACCGTCGCAAACTTCCAGGAGGGCTCCTTCGGCATCGCCAACCTTGACGACCAGTTCCATCCGCATGTGCCAGTCGTTGGGCTTGAGAGCTGTCTGAAGATAACGCCCTTCGGCTTTATAGGTCTTGTCGAGAATCTCGACTTTTTCGACGACTTTGGCCGAAATTGAAGTGCTTTTCAGCAGCTGGGTGCGGGCCTGTCTGAGTGCTGCCGCCGCCGAGCCGGGTGTTGATCCGGCCGCACCCGCGCCGGCCGGTGCCGTCTCGTCCGGGAAAATTGCCGCGAGAAAATCGCGATCACCGGCGGCCTGCCGGGAAGGGGGCTGCTGAATGACAGGCTCGCTCTCGGGAACGGGTACTTCCAGCAGGACAGGCCGGTTCCCAGTGACCTTCGGAGGGGCCGCATCGGCAAAAACCGCGATGCACAGCAGGGTTATCGCAAATGTTAATTTGGGAAAAGCTGACATGTTGTTAGGAAAGCACCGGTTTTGCCAAAGATTCAGGCCCGAGTATTCCGAAAACTCTTGATAGTCAATTCGTAACGCCTGAATTGTAACAACCGTGGACAATCCCGGCGACGCCAAATCAACTCGCATCTGACACGTATTCAAACCGCCGCACGCAATTCTGAAACCGGCCGGAGACAGCCTTATGTTCCCGTGTTTACCACATCGGTCGCCGCGTCGCGGCCTGTCAGCACTTCCAGTCACTGAACCTGAGGGGGTCGTCATGAAATACTATTTTCTGGCGTTTGCGACCGTGATTACCGTGTGCGTGGGCTGCCAGTCGGGCGGTGGAGACAGAGTTTCCGCCCGCAGCGGCGCCGCTCGCCTGTCCGAGGCTGATCAAGTCATCGCCCGTGGCAACATGGACCACGGGAACCGCACCGACTACGTCGCCCCGCCGGCCGGCTACATGATGCGGCCCGGTCCCGGCGTCGACGGGCCTGGTCCCGGCGTTCTGAATCCGATCGGAATGGCTTCGGCCAACACCTTCACCGGCCGAACGACGCAGATCAAGTTTGTCGAGCCTGAAGGGATGTCGATCGGCTGGCAGATTTCCGGCGGCTACGCCGAAAATCAGATCACCGCTCCCGGTCGGTTCAGCTTCCGCCAGGGTGCCGGCTATCGCCTTAAACTGACGAACATTCCCGGCCGTGAACTGACGCTCTATCCCACCCTGCAGGTTTACCCGGCTCATCCGCAGACCGAAGCGTACCTGTCTCACAGTTGCGTCCCGCTGCAGATCACTGACGAAGACCTCGATCAGGTCCAGGCCAATAACTTCGTGACCAAGGTCATCTACCTCCCCAGCCCGCAGCATCAGGAGCTGGCGATTGCCGGCGTCGAAACGCTCGTTTCGACCCGTCTGGATCCGGGTCTCGACCCGGTTGCTGAAGCCGATCGCCGGGGCACGATTCTCGCCGTGATTCGCATCGGCAACATGGACATGGAGAGCCCGGAAGCCACCGCGCTGGTCGCTCCCGACGGAACGATTCAGCAGGCCGGGCACATCCGCACGGTTGACGGTGAAAAAGGACAGCTCGTGGCTCCGATGCCCATCTCGGGAATCGGCGGCACCGGGAATTCGATCCCGCCGGCGATGATGATGGGTGCTCCGGGTGGATTCGGCCAGCCGGCCTACAACCCGGTGAATGGAGCGGTTGCCTCCTCATGGGGCATGCCGATTACCGGAACACCGGTGGGTTTGCCCGGTCCGACACACCTGCCGTTCGGCGGCCAGGCCGGCCTCCGTTCACATACTGTTCGCAATAAGACCAGGACGCACATTCCGCCTCCGGTTGACCACGTGCTGGTCGACGTCAAGCAGAAGCCTGGTATTCGTCTGCCTGATCCGGTCAAGCATGTCGAATACGAGGAACAGCAGCCGATTTTCCGCCAGTGGTAAATCAAACCGGCTGAACCGACTCGTGCGACATTCTCTGAAATCTCACACACCTGGCTCGTGTCAGTACGCGAGCCTGGTGTGACACCGGCTGCAAAACTCTCACTCGCTGCAGCCGCTCGATACACTTCAAACACTGCTCCGGGACGTCCGCTACGATGATTCCCTTCCGACCGACTCTGTGTGCTGCTAGCCTGGATCAAATCCTGGCCGGTCTTCGCAGAGGGGCGGTCGCCGCAGCCTGCCTCGTGCTGACGGCCGCCTGGACGACGAACGTCCTGGCCCAGGGCGCCGTTCGCGGGAGACACTATCCCCTCGACCAAGCCACGGCTCCGGGTGTCGCCGGAAAGTGGTCGGGTGTGCAACGGGGCTTTGTTCCCGTGATGCAGCCGGTCCGCTTCGAGCTTCCCGGATCCGAGGGATCGGTGGCCGTGTACACCGGTCCGCAGGGGGAAGCTTCTCAGTTAAACAGCTTGTCGGTCGTCGCCCTGCGCGTCGGATCAATCTATCGGCTCAAGCTCAGCGACCTGCCCGATTATCCGGGGGCGGAACTCTATCCGACGGTCGAATTGATCGATCGGCTGCATCCGCCGCGCGGCCGGGAAATCGAATTTGCCATTCCGATTGCTCTGACTGCCGAGGAAATTGCCCTCGCGATTGAGGGGCGCCTCGTCACCAAAGTGATCTACCTGGAACAGCCCGATCGGGCTACCCCCAGCCGCGGCTCGAATGCGGCACGCAGCAGAATCACGGCCCCGCGCGACAACCCCATTGCATTGGCTGACGAAGCGGGTCGACCGATGGCGATCGTGCGAATCGGCGGACGTGCCCCGGACGCAGGTGCTTTCGATTCCGGCTTCTTCGGAACCGGTGCGCCGGTCCTGATTCCCGACGAGGCCGCCGGCGTTCGAGAGGGGGCCTCGGAATGACTTGCCTCTGGCCGCAGTTTTTGAGAAGTGGCGCCTCACGCCGTGCCTCGCGCTGGGCTCTGTCGGCAGTGCTCCTGGCGAACTGCTCGTGCAGCGTTGGGGGACGCCAGTCTGCCAAAACGACGCACGACCCGTTCCTCGAAAGCGAACTGGCGCCACAAGTGGCAGCCGCCCCCGCTGCCCCGGCTGGAAACAGGGCTCGTCGTGTGAGGGCCCCGGCAAACGCGATTCGCCAGGCGGGATTTGAATCGGCAGCGGCTTCCGGCCTGCAGCCGCCCAATCAGCCGATTGTACGGGCCAACGACGAGTGCCGGCTGCCCGAATTCAGGAATGGCACGGTCATCGGCGACGAATCACCAGCCGCCGCGGCGCAACTCTATCCCGACGAGTATCTGTTCGACGGCGGCGATCGCGAATTGCCGATTTATTTCAGCGATTCGCAAATGAACGGTCTCGATACCGAAGATGCCGCGATTGAATATTACGACGATCTCGGGAAGCGACACGTCAAGCCCACCAATCGGGTCGCGATCTACGCCCCCCGGTTCGCCGCCGTGACCACGATCAGCGAACCGATTGAAGACATCGGCAGTGGCCGCCCCGCACAATCCATAGCCTCGCAAATCGGTCTGGGGATGGCCAAGCGTGAAGGGACATTTGCCCAGCACCAGCGCGACATGAGCGAACGGCTGGTATCGCGGTCACGCGGCAGCGGCTTGGCCAGCGGAATTGCCAGCGATGCGCTCGATCAGCCGGTCAATCCGGAAGGCAACGTGCACACGACCACTCCGTTGCAGGACTTTGGATTTCTGCACACCGGCCAATTGCGTCAGTCAGACGAAGCGCGGCTCGCGGCCTCAATTCAGTCGGCCTCGAACTGGACCCGTGACCAGAACCCGGTCATTGCCGCCGCTTCCGTGCAGGGGAACGAACTCCGCAGTCACTTCCGAGATCAGGAACTCGTTGGCCGTGAGAATCGATTCAATGGCCAGGCCCGGTTGCGGATCGTGAAACTGGCCGACAAGGCCATCGCCGAACCGGGGGACATCGTGACCTTCACGATTCGATTTGACAATATCGGAGACAGGGAAGTACACGACGTCGTGATCGTCGATAATCTGACACCTCGTCTCGAATACGTCGAAGACAGCGCCACCTGCGACTCCAAGGGGGTCCTTGAGACCGAAGATAATGGCGAAGGGAGCCTGATACTACGCTGGGTGCTGGACGAACCAGTGGCAGGACGAACCGGCGGTGTCGTCACCTTCCAGGCACGCGTACGCTAAACGTCGATCGACATCTTCGACCGGAACAACCTCGGATTCCCGCGAATCCGAACCCCGTTGTGTGTTATGCACAGCGGGGTTTTTTATTTCCTGGAACGACGCGAGACCCAAGGCCCCAGATGAGCGAGCCGCCAATCTCGAAGATTCCTTGAAACGGCCGATCTCCCTGGTTTATAATGTCGCAACTTCAGGGAGGAGATATGGTTGTGTGCTACGAGGCACCTTACCCAGCAGACACTCGGCAGAGCCGAACCCATCCTCATCGATGGCAGTGGCCAGGTTCCCGCGGTTGCCCGGCCGTCTGCCTTGTGAAAGGAGTCTTCCCATGGCCACCGACACCGTCGACAACGAAGTATCCAACATTGGCGGCATCGCCGGATTGATCTGGAATTTCCTTGATCAGAACGGTCCCGTCACGCTGACCAGACTAGCGAAGGAAATCGAAGCCCCCCGCGACCAGGTGATGCAGGGAGTGGGCTGGCTGGCCCGTGAAGGCAAGATTCGGTTCGACGAAACCCCGCGCAGCAAAGTGATTGCTCTCGCCTGATCTCGAGATATGCCGAATTCACTTCCCATCGATGAGTTGTGCGCCAGCGGCCGCGTCCACCTGAAGGCCGGCCGACTGGACGAAGCGCAAGCCGCCTTCGAAGAAGCGCGGCAAATCAACGATCTCGATGCCGACGTTCACGAAGGCCTCGCCACCATCACGTTCCTCCGGCAAGAATACGACGTTGCCGTCATGCACTTTGAGCGGGTCACGCGACTGGATCCGCGGCGTGGTTCAGCATGGATTAACCTGGGTGCTGTTTACAACCGGATGGGCAACCACCAGAAGGCTGCCGAAGTCTTGCGGCGGGCGGTTCAGATTGAAAAGAAGTCAGGGGTCGCGTACTACAATCTGGGAATTGCCTACAAACAACTGAAGCAGTGGGCGATGGCAGTCCCGGCCTATCGGGAAGCGATCCGGTTGGAACCGCGGATGGCCGATGCCTACTTGAATCTCGCCAATGTTTACACGAAGCTCAACAACTTCGCCCAGTCAGTTACCCACTACAAGAAGGCCCTGGAACTCGATCCAGGGCTCGAGCGGGCTCAGCGAGGTCTGGAACGGGCCGAAGCCGAACTCGACGCCACTAAGAAGAAAACCACCCCCTTTGGACGACTGGTCAATCCCGATGGAGCACCTGCGGCCCAAGGGGGGACAACGATTCCGTCGCGCACGCTGAGCGACGAAGAACGTCAGGCCGATCGCCACACCCTGCATGACGTGATGACGCAAGTTGAAAGCGACATTGACGAATTGCTCGAGACACTGTCGGATCAGCTCGACCCGGCGGTTCGCACGCTCAACAAAATGCTCACGCAGCCGCAGTCGCCCCACGGCGCCTCGATCACCAAGTCTGAGGCGCTCGACAACTTCACGGAAGCGCGGGCGCAATACTTGCCGCGGCTCGCGCAGTTGCAGGCCACCCTGCGCCGCCTGCGCGACCATGAGGTCAAATACCAGTGACTGTCGCCACGCGCTACACGAATGGGGCGCTCGAAGCCGAGGGCCTGGTTCGCGAGAAGCTGCCGCACCACATTGCCGTCATCATGGACGGCAACGGGCGCTGGGCCCAGGGCCAGGGCCTGCCTCGCATCGAAGGACACCGACGGGGAGTCAAGAGTGTCCGGACGATTGTCGAAGAATGTGCCCGGCTGGGAATCGGACAATTGACCTTGTATTGCCTCAGCAGCGAGAACTGGAAGCGACCCCGTCGCGAACTCGATTTTCTGATGAGCCTGCTCGAGCAATACGTGATTGAAGAGCGTTCGGAAATCATGCGGCAAGATCTGGTGTTCTCGATGATCGGCCGCCGCGAGGGGCTCTCATCCGGTGTGCTGAACGAAGTCGAAAAGACGCTGGAATGCAGCCGGGATAACGGCGGGATGCGCTTGTGCCTGGCGGTCAATTACGGTAGCCGCTCGGAAATCGTCGACGCCGTCCAGTCTCTGGCCCGCGATGTCGCGGCCGGACGCCTGAGCCCGGACGCGATCGACGAGGCGCAGATTTCCGCCCGGTTGTATACGGCCGGAATGCCCGATCCGGACCTGTTGATCCGAACGGCTGGTGAAATGCGGGTCAGCAACTTCCTGCTGTGGCAGATCAGCTATGCCGAACTGTGGATCACGCAAAAGTGCTGGCCCGAGTTCCGTCAGCCGGATCTCCTCGAAGCACTTCGTGACTATGCCTCGCGCGACCGCCGATTTGGCGGCTTGAAAGGCTGATCCCGAAATGCTTGGCTGGCGGCTGGTGCTCGGGCCGGTGCTGATTCTGGCGCTCATCGGGCTGTTGAAACTCGATCTTCTGGCCGGCCGTTCTGCGCCAGTCCTCCTGTGCCTGGCGTGCCTGCTCGCCTGGCGCAGCACGTGGGAGCTGGTTCAGCTGCTCCGCGTTCGGTTCGAACCGAATTCTCGACTGCTGGCATCGGCCGGGGTTGCCGTCGTCTGTGCCAACTGGCTGGCCGCCCCGGACCTGCCCGAGACGGGCGCACTCGCAGCGACCGCGCCGCTCGGACCGCCTTTCGTCGTTTACGCTCTGGCTGTCATGGCGCTGTTCGTGAGCGGCCTGATCCGCTATCGCGTTCCCGGAAAGACGATAGAAACACTCGGCGCCGAACTGATGACGCTGTCGTACGTTGCCGTGCTGATCAGCCTGACGGTCCAATTGCGCTGGATCAAGGGGGGCAACCTGGGCTATCTTCCGCTGGCTTCGCTGATCGTCGTCACGAAATGCGGCGACACGGCGGCCTATTTTACCGGGCGCCTGCTCGGCAAAACGAAACTGAGCCCGCTCATCAGCCCGGGGAAAACGCGGGCCGGCGCTGTCGGGGCCTTGTGCGGTGCGGCCGCGGGTTCGTGGGCCTGGATCGAATGGGGAACCGGCTGGGTCGGCTCGGCCCGTCCGGGAGTCTGGTACTGGGCCGTTTTGTATGGCCTGGTGATCGGTCTGACCGGAATGGTTGGCGATCTGGCCGAATCGCTGCTCAAGCGCGATCTGGGAACAAAAGATTCGGCACCGCTGCTCCCGGGCTTCGGCGGCCTGCTCGATCTCCTCGACAGCGTGATTTTTGCCGGTCCGGTGGCATACGTCTTGTGGCTGATATTGCCGCTCACGCAGCCGGCTTGACGGGATTCCACGAGGCGGCCATCATCGGACGCATGCCCGACCCGGTGCCTCGTCGCAACCTGTTTTTTCCGCTGGCCGCCTTCAGCAGCGCGCTGTTTATCATTACGATTCTGGCGCTCGTGGCGGCGGTCTTTGGCGACGAACGGGCCCCGCTGGCGCAACTTCTGGATCGCTACGCGGGACGACTGCTCGCCGCCGAGGTGGCCGCCATCCTGCTGACCGGTTTCCTGGCGCTGGTGGTCGATCGCCGCCAGACATTGCGTTCTCAGAAGGACATCGTGCAGGCACCCCATGACGAACAGCGTCCAGGCTGAAATCCAGCGACTGCGCGGCGACATTGAACGCCACAACTACCTGTATTTCATCGAGGCCCGTCCCGAGATCTCGGATCTTGAGTTTGACCGGCTGTTGAAACGTCTCTCTGAACTCGAGCGAGCACACCCCGAATTCGATTCGCCCGACAGCCCTTCGCACAAGGTGGGGGGCGCCCCGATCGAGGGCTTCACTTCTGTGACGCATCGCCGGCCGATGCTGTCGATCGACAATGTGTACGATGAGGCCGGGGTCCGGGAATTCGACGTCCGCATTCGGAAACTTCTCGAACCGGGGGAACAAGTCGACTACGGGGTCGAATACAAAGTCGATGGGGTCGCCGTCGCTCTCATTTACGAAAATGGCTCGCTGATTCAGGGGGTGACCCGCGGAGATGGCCGCCAGGGAGACGACATAACGCACAATGCCCGGACCTTGATCGGCGTCCC